>JAEEGI010026064.1_pt1 | contig 11284 bp, 12 predicted proteins | sample 8958751 | NCBI WGS metagenome assembly JAEEGI01 (sample SAMN16246545, study PRJNA631951) | gut metagenome | biome: gut microbiome; feature: rumen; material: KS-attached | host: Bos | place: Iran: Karaj | collected 2018-10 | reverse complement strand
CGCGGATGGCGGACATGCAGATGAGCGCGATGGTGAAGCCCGCGCCCATGCCCAGGCCGTCAAGCGCGGCTTTGCCCACGGAGTTCATGGAGGCAAACGCCTCCGCGCGCCCGAGCACGATGCAGTTGACGACGATGAGCGGGATGAAGACGCCCAGCGACTTGCTCAGCGCCGGGATATATGCCTGGAGCAGCAGGTCGACTATCGTGACGAACGCCGCGATGACGACGACGAAGACCGCTATGCGGATATTCGAGGGGATGACCTTGCGCAGTATCGAGATGACGATGTTGCAGCAGGTCAGTATGATCATGACGGAGAGACCCATGCCGACGCCGTTGAAAAGAGACGTCGTTATCGCCATGCACGAGCACATGCCCAGCAGCTGGACGAGGACGGGGTTCTGTCTTATAACGCCGTCCGTAAAGAGCTTTTTGACACTCATTTGCCGGCGCCTCCTCTCATGTATTCGGCCGCGGCGAGCGCGGCGTTGACTCCGCGTGTGACGGCGCGGGAGGTGACCGTCGCCCCGGTGAGGGCGTCGATATCTCCGCCGTCCTTTGTGAGGGCCGCCTCGGCCTTTCCGGCGTACTGCGCGCGGAACTCGGGCTTGGAGGCGTTGCTCCCGAGGCCGGAGGTCTCGCTCATGGAGACTATCGAGACTCCCGTGACCTTGCCGTCGGCGCCGACGCCGACCATCATGTCGACCTCGCCGCCGAAGCCGGAGGGCGTTACCTCGACGACGTAGCCGCCTGCCGCCTCCCATATGCCGGAGACGAGCGCGTCGCCCCCGCCGTATTCGACCTCGGTATAGCTGTCAGCGGGCAGTACCTCGCGCATCGCGGCGTCCATGCTCTCGGCCTTGAAGGCGGCGATGCGGTCCTTCGTGACGTAGTTGACGAGGCCGAGCAGGCCCGACATGACGGCCGTCACGAGGAAAAGCGTCAGAATGAGGACGCCTATGGAAGCGGGCTTTTTCTTTGCCTTATCCATCACTTGGCCTCCTTTTCCGCTTTGAGCTTGCGCTTATATTCGCGCGTCACGCCGAAGCGGCGGCCGCGGAACGCCTTGTCGAGCAGCCACGCGCAGACGTTCATGACCAGTATCGCGTAGCTCACGCCCTCGACGTAGGAGCCGAAATAGCGTATGAAGACCGTTATCAGGCCGCAGCCTATGCCGAAAACGACCTGCGCGACGCTCCCGACGGGGGAGGTCGTATAGTCCGTCGCCATGAATATCGCGCCGAGCATCAGGCCGCCGGAGCAGAGGTTCCAGAGCATCCAGGTCAGCCTGTCGTTGCCGCGCGGGAAGACGAAGGTCAGCACGGCGACTGTGAGGATGAATGCGAGCGGGATGCGCAGGGAGATGACCTTGCGGATGAGAAGGTATATCCCGCCGAGCAGCAGCGCGACGGCGCTGACTTCGCCGATGCAGCCGCCGATGCGCCCGAAGAAGGCGCTGAGCAGGTCTATGCCCTCGGGAATGGCCGAGGTGTGCAGCGAGGCGAGCGGAGTCGCCGTCGTGACGGCGTCCGCGCCGATGTTGAAGAAGCCTTCGTAGGACTGCGGGGCCATCCACGTCGTCATCAGCACGGGCCAGGAGAAGAGAAAGGCGCGCCCGGCCAGCGCGGGGTTGACGAAATTCTTGCCTATGCCGCCGAAGAGCTGCTTGACGATGACTATGGCGAAAAACGCGCCGATGACGGGGATCCACCAGGGGGCCGTGGGCGGCAGCGTGAAGGCCAGCAGCATGCCCGTTACGACGGCCGAGAGGTCGCCGACGGGGCTGTCCTTCTTCATTATCCTGCAGTAGAGGAACTCAAAGAGCACGCAGGCTGCGACGCTTATCATCGTAACGAGCAGCGCGCGGAAGCCGAACATCCAGCATCCAGCTATGAGCGCGGGTATCATCGCGATGATGACGTCGAGCATGATGCTCCTCGTGCCGTCGGGCGCCCTCAGATGCGGCGAGGAGGTGACTTTCAGTTTCGTTTCATCCATGCTTCTTCACTTCCTTCCCGCGGCGTTGAGCTTCTGCTTGGCCGAGCGGATCGACTGGACCAGGGGCAGCCTGCCCGGACAGATATAGGCGCAGCTCCCGCATGCAGTCCCTGACGTTGAGCTTGGTGAGCATGTCGAGATCGCTCTTGCGCTCGTACATGTAAAGATAGAGCGGGCTGAGATGCATCGGGCATACGCCGACGCATCTGCCGCAGCGGATGCAGGCGGGGTTTTTGACAGCCGGCGCGTCTCCGAGGACGAGGACAGAGCCCGTCGCCTTGAGGACGGGGACGTCGATGTCGAAGACGGCGTTTCCCATCATGGGCCCGCCCATGACGACCTTGAAATAGCCGTCCTTTATCCCGCCGGCGGCGTCGAGCAGCTCCCTTATCGGGGTGCCGACCCTGACGCGGAAGTTGCCGGGCTCCTTGACGCCCGGACCGGAGACGGTCACGATGCGGTCTATCGCGGGGACGCCCTGCTCGACCGCGCGCCAGACTCCCCACGCCGTATAGGCGTTGAAGACGGCGCAGCCGACGTCGGCGGGCAGCCCTCCGGGCGGGACCTCGCGGCCCGTGACGGCCCTTATGAGCTGCTTTTCGGCGCCCTGCGGGTATCGCGTTTTGAAGACGACGAGCTCGACGCCGCTCTCACCGGCGATGATCCCGCGCAGATGCTTTATCGCGTTTTTCTTGTTGGCTTCCGTGCCGATATAGACCTTGTCCAGCCCCAGCGCGTCGCGCAGCAGCTTCGCTCCCGCGACGACGTGCTCGCCGTCCTCGAGGAGGAGACGGTGGTCGCAGGTTATGAAGGGCTCACACTCGGAGGCGTTGATGATGATCGTATCGGCCTTGCCCATAGCTCCCTGCAGCTTGAAGAAGGCGGGGAAGGCCGCGCCGCCCGCGCCGACTATGCCGGCATCATGCATTATGTCAACCAGCTTCGCAGGGTCGTCCCTGATCTCGTCGGCATGCGGCTTTATCGTATCGGCCGGAGTGTCCAGCCCGTCGTTTTCGATGACGACGGTCATGACCTGACTGCCGTTGGGGTGCAGCATGGGCTCTATCTTCTTGACCGTGCCCGAGACGCTCGAATGTATCGGCGCGGAGAGCGGCGCTTCGGTGTCAGCGATGACCTGGCCCATGCAGACGTGATCTCCGACCGCGACGAGCGGCGAGCAGGGAGCTCCGACGTGCATGGAGACGGGGATCGTGACCAGAGCGGGAGCGGGAAGCGGCACCACCGCGCAGCCGGAGGTCAGCGCCTTGCCGTCTGCCGGGTGAACTCCGCCCCGGAATCCGTGAGTCAAAACTATCTCCTCCTATCGGGATATAAATGTATTGCTTTATCAATTAGAATAACACATTAACGAATTGATGTCCATATACAAGCTACACAATCGTAGGAATAAAACATGGCTGATACGGTGCGGTATTCTGATAAAAAAACGGCGCCGACTCCGCTCCGGCTGTTGCCAACGGGGCGAAAATATGATAAACTTACAAAAATATCGGCATTTTGCCGCAGTCCCGGCGAAGGGAGAAAAAGCGTGAAAAAGAGCGGAGCCGCCATAGCGGTCGCATGTCTTATCGAGCAGGGCGTGGATACCGTTTTCGGGTATCCTGGCGTCAGCGTGCTCAGGATATACGACGAGCTTTATAAAAACAGGCGCGCCATCCGCCATATCCTCACCTCCCACGAGCAGGGCGCCGCCCACGCGGCCGACGGGTACGCCCGCGCCACCCGCCGCACGGGCGTCTGCATCGCGACCTCCGGCCCCGGCGCGACCAACCTCGTGACGGGCATAGCCGCCGCGTTCATGGATTCCTCCCCGGTCGTGTTCATAACCTGCAACGTCCCCGAAGCCCAGCTCGGGCGCGACGCATTCCAGGAAGTCGATATAACGGGCATAGCCATGCCCATAACCAAGTGCTGCTATCTGGTCCGCTCGGCGGGCGAGATAGCCGATACCATGCGCGAGGCCTTCGCGCTCGCCGCCTCCGGCAGGCCGGGCCCCGTGCTTATAGACATCATGGGCAACGCCGTCGTCGAGACGGCTGAATACGAGCCCGCGGCGGGGCACGCCGTGACTGCCCGCCGCGCCGCAAGGCTGCTCGCCCCCGTAAGGACCGACGAGGAGGGCGTCGCCGCCGTCGCGCAGGCGCTTGCGAAGGCCGAGAGGCCGCTCATCATGGCGGGCGGCGGGGTCATCCGCTCCGGGGCCTCCGAGGCTCTTACCGCCCTCGCGGAAAAGACGGATACGCCCGTCTGCTGCACGATGATGGGCCTCGGCGCGATAAGTTCTTCCCATGAGCTCTGCCTCGGCATGGCCGGAGTATACGGCGACGCGCGCGCGAGGCGCGCCGTCGGGGAATGCGATCTTCTGCTCGCCGTCGGCGTCAGATTTTCCGACCGCGTGACCGGCCCCGTCGAGAGCTTCGCCCCGAAGGCGAAGATAGTCCACGTCGACATAGACCGCTCCGAGATAGACAAGAACGTTCTGACCGACCTGCACATCGTCGGCGACGCGGGCAGCGTGCTCTCGGCTCTCACGGGGAAGGTCCCCGCCCTGCGGCGCAAGGCCTGGCGCGGTTTCATAGACGAGGCGGAGAAGTCCCTTCCCGGGGCTCCGGCGGAGTTCGTCCGCGCCATAAGGCGCGCCGTCGGCTCCGACGCCGTCATAGTGACCGACGTCGGCCAGCACCAGCTCTGGGCGTGCAGATACTTCGGCTTCGAGCGGCCCGGCGAGCTGATAACGAGCGGCGGCTTCGGGGCGATGGGCTTCGGCCTCGGCGCGGCGATAGGCGCGCGCGCAGGCGATCCCTCCCGCACCGTCGTCCATATCACGGGCGACGGGAGCTTCCGCATGAACCTCACAGAGCTCTCGACCGAGGTCAGATACGGCCTCCCCGTCGTGACGGTGATATTCGATAACGGCTCGCTCGGCATGGTGCGGCAGAATCAGAGGCTTTTCATGCATTCGCATTTCTGGCAGACGACGCTCGACCGCGGACCCGATTTTATCGCCCTCGCCTCGGCCTACGGGCTCGAGGGCAGGCGCGTGACGGACGCAGAGGGGCTTTACGAGGCCGTAAAGGAACTCGCAGGGAAGGGCGGCGTCATCGACTGCCTCATCGGCGAGGATGAAGAGATAACCGCGGGATAACGGAGGTAAATATGAAAAGAACGCTTTCCATACTCGTTGAAAACAGCGCCGGCGTACTCAGCCAGGTAACGCGGCTGTTTTCCCGCAAAAACTGGAACATAGACTCCCTCGCCGTCGGCGAGACGCAGGACCCCTCGGTCTCGCGCATCACCGTCATGGTCGAGGGCTCGGATCAGAAGATAAGGCAGGTGCAGGCCCAGCTCGGCAAGCTACTCCCCGTCATCAGCGTTTGCGAGCTTGATGAGTCGCTCTCGATCCACAGGGAGTTCATGCTCGTCAAGGTCCGCGCCGAGGATAAGGACAGCCGCGATGAGATAATCTCCATCGTCAACGTATTCCGCGCCTCCATAGTCGATATCTGCCGCGAGTCGCTGATGATAGCCATAACCGGCGACGAGGCGAAAAACGGCGCCATGCTCGCCCTGCTGAAGGACTTCGGCATCCTCGAGATGGCGAGGACCGGCATGATAGCCCTCGAGCGCGGCAGCGCGACGATCTACGACGCGACCAAGGACCGCTCGGAGTACGATTACGCCAAGTCCGTAGTTTCCGCGGAGGACAAAGATGCTTGACAGAGGCGAATCCAAAAAAGAAAAGCGCTTTTTCGTCATATTCGCCGTGATCGTCGTCGTCGTGGGCGCGGTGCTGCTCTTCTGGGGGCAGCATAACGGCGCGGTGCACGTCTTTGACGCGGCCTGCCTGCGCTACGACATCCAGAAGATCAGAGACGACGACGCCGACTGGCAGATGACCGAGGACGAGGCCGCCCGCCGCGCAGAGCTTCTGAGCGAGGCCGCCTCCTGGAAGGCCTCCGCGGGCGGGGAAAGGCGCGCATTCAGCGCCGTGACAGCCTCGACCGCCGTCGAGGGCGCCCCGCTGCTGGAGATAGCCTACGACGTCTATGACCGTGGCTCGGATACGACCGTCGTCATCCTCCACGGCTATGACGAGAGCGCGGAGGAATCGGAGATATTCGCCCCCTACTGGTGGGACAAGGGCTTCAACGTCGTCATCCCCGAGCTTCGCGGGCACCGCGGCGCGGAGATGGAGCCGACGACCTTCGGCGTCTGGGAGAGCCTCGACCTGTATGATCTAATAAAGGCAGAAGACCTCGACGATCCGGAGAAAAAGCTCATCGTCTGCGGCCGAAGCATCGGCGGCGACGCGGCGCTCCTTCTCGCCGAGAACAAGGACCTCGGCTGCGGAGGGATAGACATGCTCGTCGCGGAGACGGTCTATACCGATCTCAAGACCTATGAGCTGCACTGCCTCAGGCACGAATTCAACCTCGGCAATCTGTTCGTCGGAGAGATGCTCGATACGCTCGTCAAGCGCGCCTTCGGCATCGTCACGAGCGAGGTGAACATCAGGGCGAAGGCCGTCCCGGCGGATATCCCGGCGGTGTTCATCGCGGCCGACGAAAAGGTCGTCGGCGGCGAGATGACGAAGCTCGTATATGAGGCCTGGGGCGGGGAGAAGGCCCTCGTCTGGCTCGAAAACGGGCGCTACCCGAGCGTCTACGCTACTGCGCTCGACAGCGGAGAATACGACGCGGCTGTGTCCGCGATGCTGGATAAACTCGAATAAAAACTACTGAATAAGGCAGGTAAAAAAGATGAAGGTAAGGATAACTTGCGACAGCACGGCCGATCTCTCCCCGGAGCTCGTGGAGAAGTACGACATCGGGGTAATGCCCCTTCACGTAATCGTAAACGGCGAGACCCGTTCCGACGGCGTGGACATCACCCCCGACGAGCTGTACGCCAACGTCGAGGCCACCGGGAACATGTCGACGACTGCCGCGATCAACGTCGAGGAGTACAAGGAGTTCTTCGAGGCCCAGAAGCAGGGCTATGACGGACTCGTCCATATAAACATAAGCAGCGGCTTTTCGACCTGCTTCCAGAACGCGACGCTCGCATGCGAGGAGATGGAAAACGTCTTTGCCGTCAATTCGCTCAACCTCTCGACCGGCACCGGCCACCTCGCCCTCGACGGCTCTATTATGGCCGCGCAGGGCATGGAGGCGAAGGATATCGCCGCGAAGCTCAATGAGATGGCCCCGAAGCTCGACGTCAGCTTCATCCTCGATACGCTCAAGTACCTCCATCTCGGCGGCCGCTGCTCCGGTGTCGCCGCGCTCGGCGCGAACCTGCTCGGCCTCAAGCCCTGCATCCAGGTCAAGGACGGCGGCATGGTCGTCGGCAAGAAGTACCGCGGCAAGTCCGAGGTCTGCATCCGCAAGTACATGGAGGATAAGCTCAGGGGCAGGGACGACCTCGACCTGCGCCGCATCTTCATAACCCACTCCGGCATCGAGCCGGAGATCATTGAGGATTCCAAGAAGCTCGTCGCGAGCATCGCGCCCTTCGAGGAGATCCTCGTCACGCGCGCCGGCTGCACGGTCTCCAACCACTGCGGCCCCCGCACGATAGGCGTGCTGTTCTATACCAAGTAACATTCGGGAGGAATGAAAATGAACGCTTCCTGCAGCTGCGAGCAAAGCTATATAGTCCGCAACGAACACATCAACGGCGGCGGGCGCCTCTTCGGCGGCCAGCTCCTGATGTGGATAGACGACATCGCCGGCGTGACCGCGAGAAGGTACAGCGGGAAGAACATCACGACGGCCTGCATCGACAATCTGGACTTTCTTGCCGGCGCGTACCTGAACGAGACCATAGTCCTCAACGCCGCCATTACCTACGTCGGCCGGACCTCCATGGAGGTCACCGTCAAGACCTACTGCGAGACGCTCGACGGCGAGCGGACGCTCATCAACGTCGCCCATCTCGTCGAGGTCGCGCTCAATAAGGACGGCAAGGCCTGCACCGTCCCGCCCTTCGAGCCGCAGACGGACGAGGAAAAGGCCGAATGGGAGGCCGGGCGTCAGCGCCACGAGGCACGCAAGCACCGCCTCAGCGAATGATCCGCATAAAGAAAGAGCCGGAACGCTTCGTTCCGGCTCTTTTTTCATTCTTTGATCACTTGAGATAGAGGTCGATGATGTCCTGCGCGGCCTTCGCGTCTTCCGCGACGCAGTAGATGATATAGTCGCCCTTCGTCGTGAGTATCGCGTTCTCGATCTTCGGCACTTCGGAGGGGACGTAGCCCGCGAAGCTCGTCTTCTGGAAGGCGATATGGTCCTTGAGCGCCTTCTCTATCCTGCCGAGCGAGGCGGCGTCCTTCGCCTTGATAAGCGCGTATTCCTCAGCGGTCGCGCCGCTGGAAAAACGCATGACGGCCTTCTCGCAGTCGGCCTCGTCTATGGTCAGTATCATGCAGCCGATGTCCGCTTCGACGGGCTCGAGCGCCTCAAGAAACGGCGATTTTTCCGCAAGCGCCGCATCGAGGGAGTCGAGGTCGATATCCTTTACTTCAGCCTTGCCGCAGGCGGAGAAGAGCGCCGCCATGAGCAGCAGCGCGGCTATGAGCGCGAGGGTCCTTTTCATGCCGGTGGCCTCCTTAATCAAGTGTCGTTCCCGCTTCCGCAGCCGGGTCGGGCTCGGTCGGACGGGGAACGACCGTGTGCGTCTTGAGATAGTCGAGCCAGAGCCCGACGTAGTATTTGCCGAAATGCACGCCGTCGGAGGCGGCGTCGGCGGGCAGATCGCCCTCCGGGTCGGCGACGGCCTCATAGGTGTTTATGAAGTGGCAGCCCTTTTCCTCGCAGATGAGCTGGAGCTTCTCGTTGAAGGCGCGGATGCGGTAGTTGGCAAAAACGCTCTCGTCGTCGTTTTTGGCCTTGGTGACGGGCATTATCGCCTCGACGTATATCTCGGCGTTCGGCTGGCGCATGCGGACCGAGTCCACGACCTGCCCGTAGGAGTTGTAGTAGTTCTCGTAGGGGATGCCGATCTCGTTGATGCCAAGCATTATGTAAACCTTGGCATAAGGCCTGCGCTTCAGGGCGTCCATTATGGTGATGTAGTTGCCGTCGCCCGCGGAGATGACCTCCTCGGAGTAGATGTTGCCGACGCTTATCGAGCGCCCGGCCAGGTAGGCCGGCGTGCGCAGCTCGCTGTATATCTGGAAGCCCTGCGTGCGCGAATTGCCGATGAAGACCGTATCGGAGAAGAACTCGTCGTCGACGGCCTCGCTCTCGGGGACGGGCTGCCCGCAGGCATAGTCGAGCAGGGGATCGCCGAGACCGGTCACATAGTCGTATTCAGGCTCCGGCGTGGGCGTCGGAGTCGGTTCCGGCGTCGGGGTCGGGGTAGGCGTGGGCGTCGGAGTCGGCGTGGGCGCGGGAGTCGGGGTCGGAGTCGGGAGAGGCTCCGGCGTCGCCGTGGGGGGCGGCTCCGGCGTGATGACTTCGTCGGGCGCTGCCTGCACGCGGCTGGAGAAGAACCATCCGCTCAGAATGAATACCGCTATCAGAAGCACGGCCGGAACGAGCCGCGCGAAAACGTTCCTTCGGGTCAAAATGTGGGCCCCCAACTGATTATGTCAACTTAATGTCGGCGGCGGGCTGAAAACCTGCTCCGGCGAGCTGCTATTTAATAGTATCAAAACCCTGCGGGGTATGCAACAGAAAAAATCGGAAAAAGACGAAAAAAACATAAAGCGCGGGAAACGCGGCGCAGCGCTTGACAAAGTCATGCGCTTATGCTATTTTTAGGGTGTCTTCAGGGCGGGGCGAAATTCCCCACCGGCGGTAAAAGTCCGCGACTCGCGCTTTGCGCGACTGAACCGGTGAAACTCCGGTACCGACAGTTAAAGTCTGGATGGAAGAAGACGTGCCGCGCTTTTTCTGCGCGGCGCCTCCGCCCGAGATCATTATGGTCCGGGCGTTTTTTCGTGCCCGGGGAAAGGGAAGGAAACCAATGCAGAAAAAGAAATTCGGGACCCGGCAGCTGACCGTCATGGCCATGATGACGGCCATCGCGTTCGTCGTGACGCTCATCTGCCACTACGTCATGCCGCCCATCGTCGAGCAGCCGCCGCTCAAGCTCGACCTGAAGGACTCGATCGTCGTCATGGCGGGATTCATGCTCGGGCCGCTCCCCGCGCTGTGCATAACGGTCGTCGTCTCGGTCATCGAGATGCTGACCATCAGCTCCACGGGCCCCATTGGCCTGCTGATGAACGTCATCTCGACCTGCGCCTTCGCCTGCGTCGCCTCATTCGTATATAAGAAGGTGCATAATAAAAACGGCGCAGTTATCGCGCTCATCATAGGCGTCGTGGCGATGGTAGTCGCGATGCTGCTGTGGAACTACATAGCGACGCCGATGTATACCGGCGCGCCGCGCGCGGTCGTTGCGAAGATGCTGCCGACGGTGTTCCTGCCGTTCAACGCGATAAAGGGCGGGATAAACATGGCCGTCACGCTGCTCATCTATAAGCCGCTGTCTCTGGCGCTGAAAAAGTCCAATCTGCTGCCCTCCGGCGCCGCGGCTCCCGCGGGCGGAAAGCGGAAGCTCAGCGTCGGCATCTATATCCTCGGCATAGTCCTGCTGGTCAGCTGCGTGCTGTTCGCTCTTGCGCTGGCGAAGGTCATCTGACCGCATCCGGAAAAGCAAAATCTCCGAAACGGGCCCGTTTCGGAGATTTTTTTCGCCGTCAGCCGGGGAGATTGTCTGTCCCCGCGGGCGTCGGGACGTCGGTGGGTGTGGCGGAGCCGCCGGGCATGGTCGGAGAGGGCGTCATGGTCGGGGTCGGATCCATGGTCGGCGAAGTCGTGACGTTCGGCGTCAAGACCGGGGAGGCCGTGACCCTGGCCGTCGGCGTGGCCCTGGGCGTGGGGGAGGGCTCCGGCTTGGCCGTGCAGGCCGTGAACATCGCCGCGGCGAGAAGCGCCGCAAGCACCGATGCGATCGTTTTTCTCATATCGAGCTTCATTCCTTTCGCTGATTACGACGCTGCTATTATTGCGCCGTGCGAAAGTTTTATGCGCTCTGCGCGCACGAGGAAGCCTTTTCAAGTCAAATTCGAAAAAAAGCTTTACAAAATGAGAATCCATGTTATACTAATTAGGCGCCGTTTCCGGCGGCGCGTCATATGGGGGCGTAGCTCAGTTGGGAGAGCGTACGGTTCGCATCCGTAAGGTCAAGGGTTCGAATCCCTCCGTCTCCACCAGAAAAGCACGGTAATTTTGATAGAATTGCCGTGCTTT
>JAEEGI010026063.1_pt1 | contig 11284 bp, 9 predicted proteins | sample 8958751 | NCBI WGS metagenome assembly JAEEGI01 (sample SAMN16246545, study PRJNA631951) | gut metagenome | biome: gut microbiome; feature: rumen; material: KS-attached | host: Bos | place: Iran: Karaj | collected 2018-10 | reverse complement strand
TGATAGAATTCGCGGAAGCGGCCGCGCTGGGCGCGCTCGCCGCGGTAGACCTTGCCGATCTGATAGCGGCGGAAGGGGAAGGCAAGCTCGGCGTAATGCGCGGCGACGTATTTCGCCAGCGGCACCGTGAGATCAAAGCGCAGGGCCAGGTCGTTGTCGCCCTTGGTGAAGCGGTAGATCTGCTTTTCGGTCTCGCCGCCGCCCTTGGCGAGCAGCACCTCGGCCGACTCGATCACGGGCGTGTCCAGCGGCGTGAAGCCGTAGGAGGAATAGGTCTCGCGCAGGAGAGCGAGCATACGCTCGAACTTCAGCTGATCGGCGGGGAGAAGCTCCATGAAGCCGGAGAGCGTGCGCGGTTTGACAGTGGCCATAAGAAAAGTCCTTTCGGATGGAAGTCGTGAAAAATGCAAAACCGCAGGCGCACATACGATACGAACTGCGGTTTTATCAGGTTGGGAAGGCGACAGTTCAGCGCCTCTGCGGATTGACGATGTTGCGCCAGTCGAGATCGCCGCGCCGCAGGCCCTGCACGAGCACCTCCGCCGTGGCGGCGTTGGTGGCGAAGGGGATCTGATACTGGTCGCACAGACGCTCGATCTTGTTGATGTCGTCAAAGCCGCCCGGGTTGGCCGGGTCGCAGAAGAAGAGCACCAGGTCGATCTCGTTGAAGGAGATGCGCGCGCCGATCTGCTGCGAGCCGCCCTGATCGGCGTGCAGATACAGCGTGATCGGCAGGCCCGTCGCCTCGCTCACCAGCTTGCCCGTGACGTGCGTGGCGCACAGGGAATGCTCGGCCAGGATGCCGCAGTAGGCGATGCAGAACTGGACCATCAGCTCTTTTTTTCGGTCATGTGCCATCAATGCAATATTCATAAGCTGCTCCCTTCGGCGGAGTCTTTGTCCCGCCGAATGCAAGATTTTTATCAGATACTTAATTATATACGCACCGCGCCCAAAGTTCAATAAAAACCTGAACGGTAAAAGCTTTTTCTTTTACTTCAGCAGCGCCATTTCATGCTCGGAGGTGTCGGAATAGCTGCGGATCGTCCAATAGGCGTCGAGCACCTGGCGCGCCATGAAGGCGCAGTTGGCGCCGGCCTTGCCGCGCTCGACCACGAAGGCCATCGCGATCTGCGGGTCGTCGTAGGGCGCGTAGCAGATGAAAATGGCGTCGTTGACGATGTTTTTGCCCTTCTGGGCCGTCCCGGTCTTGGCGGCGACGCGCTTGGACTGGGGGTAATCGAAGAAGTACTTCGCGACGGAGTTGTTGTTGACGATGTCGTTGGCCACGAGGCGCATGCCCTCCTGGATCGCGAACCAGTTGAACTCGCCGATGCCGCCGGCCTTGAGGTCGTTGACGTTGCTGAGGATCTCCGGCTTGCGGTCGTAAATGAGCTCGTCGAAGTCGTAGCTGCGGACGTATTTGAGCAGCGAGGCGCTGTGCCGCACGCCGCTGTTGGCGACGGTGGCGCAGTACTCCGCCAGCTGGATCGGGGAGAAGATCGAGTCGGACTGACCGATGCCCGCCTGCAGCGTGTCGCCGATTCGCCACTCGGTGCCGGTGAAGTCGGCGTGGTTGGCGCGGTTGGACATGTTGCCGGTGGTCTCCGTCAGCTCGATGCCGGTGTGCTCGCCCAGACCGTAGGCGTGGGCGAAGCGGCCCAGGTCGTCAACGCCGAGCTTGTCGGAAACGGTGTAGAAGAAGTAGTTGCAGGAGTGCAGCAGCGCGTCGGTGACGGTCAGCTCGCCGTGGGTGTAGTGCTCGCCCTCGACGGCGGTCCAGATCCAGCATTCCGGCGCGTAGCCGTTGGCGGCGTATTTGGTGAACACGCCGTTGCACTTGATCTTGTCCTGGGTGTTGATGATGCCCTGGGCCAGCGCCGCCGTGGCGGTGCAGGGCTTGAAGGCGGAGCCGGGGGCGTAGGCGCCCATCAGCGCGCGGTTGAACAGCGGGGCGTTGGGCTGCTCGAGCAGCTCGGAGTACTTCTCGATGATCGTCGAGACATCGTAGGTGGGCCAGCTCGCGATGGCAAGCGGCTCGCCGCTCTTGACGTCCACGACCACGCAGGCGCCGCCGGTGATCTCCCAGTAGCCGTCCTCGATGGTCCAGTTGCCCATGGCGGTCTGCTCGGCCTTTTCGTTCCGGCGCTCGCTCATCAGGATGTCGATGCCGTTGGCGAGGATACGCTCCACCTGCTCCTGCAGCACGATGTCGAGCGTGATATACACGTGGTTGCCGGGCTCGGGCTCCTTGAGGTATTCGTTGGCGAGCACGGTGCCGTTGGCGGTGCGCGTCACGAGCACCTTGCCGTCGTTGCCGTGCAGATAGGTCTCGAAGGCGTACTCGATGCCGTCCTTGCCGACCATGGCGTCGGGGGAGTATTCGAGCAGCGAGTATTTCTCGTATTCCTCCTGCGTCATCAGGCCCGTGTAGCCCAGGATGTGCGCGGCGTAGTTGGTCTGATAGTCGCGGGTGAAGGAGCGCTTGACCTGGATGCCGGCGAGCTTGGTCTCCATGATGGAGGTGATCAGCTTCATGCTGGCGTCCTGGACGAAGACGTAGTCGGCGGTGTTGATGGCGTAGCGGACGTTGATCGAGTAGCGCAGGCCCGCGATCTTGCGCATGTCCTCGGCCGAGTAGTTGCTGTCGATGTCGTAGCGGGTGCGCATGTAGCTCAGCAGCTCCACCGCGGTCGGATTCTCGGGCAGGCTCTTCGCCTTGTCCTTGAAATAGGCCTCCAGCATCGTGCGCTGGATCTCGGTCATGTTCGGGTCGTATTCAAAGGGCGGCTCCTTCGAGACCGGCAGGTCGTCGATATAGGTGTCGCCGAACTCCTCGACCATGTCGATGAGCTCGAGCAGGACGCCGTTGGGATCCTCGCTCGCGAAGAGCTTGCCCGTGTCGATCGTCAGGTCGTAGCATTCCTTGTTGCTGATGAGCACGCGGCCGTAGCGGTCGAGGATGTCGCCGCGCGCGGCGGTGACGGTCTCCTCCTTCTGCTGCAGCTCGCTGCTGGCGGCGTAATACTCTTCGCCTTTGACGATCGAAACGTTGTAGAGGAAGACGAAGTAGACCACCAGCAGGATGACCAGAAGGATCGCCATGGTCAGGACGCGCTCTTTGGAAATCGTCTTGTTCATAGAATAATCCTTTCGAGGAGCTTAAGCTTCGTGTCCGAGGAGCCTATTCGATCCATCGGGCCGGAGGGAAATACACAAGCGCGGAGAAGGGCAGCGACCAGAGCGTCTGCAGGATCGCCGTCCAGATCGCGGAGAAGGAGCCGGCGCTCTTGAGCGCGATGATCGTCGTCTGCGTCAGCGCCGTGAGCACGAGCGCCGCCAGCGCCAGCAGCATGAAGCCGAGAAAGCGCCGGTTGACGAAAAACTGGGCGAGGATGCCCACGCAGAAGGCGATGAAGGGGAAGAGCAGGGTATAGGTGATCAGCGTGCCGGGCGTGAACATGTCGGTAAAGATGCCCATCACCAGCGCGAAGACCACGCCGGGGATCGCGCCCTCGAACATGGCGACGGCGGTGACGGCGGCGGGCGGGATGAACGCGCAGACGCCTCCCGGGCGGATCTGCGTGAGCACCATATCCTGCACGATCAGCACCACCAGCATGTAGACGCCGTACCACAGCACGCGCTTGAAACGCCGGGGCGTGAGGAAGTCCTTGAACAGGTCTTTTTTGATGAGTCGATCAAACAATTTATTCCACCACTTCGAAGTCCTTGATGACGAAAACCTGCACGAGCGAGTCGAACACGACCTGCGGCTCGACCACGCCGTATTCGATTTGGCCGCCGGCCTCGGTCTGCACGGCGGAGATCTTTCCGATGACCAGGCCCTGCGGGAAGGCGCCGCCGTTGCCGGAGGTCAGCACCTCGTCGCCGACGTAGATGTGCGCGCCGTCGGCCAGGAAGGTCAGCTTGGCTTGCTTGTTTTTCATAAACGAATACTCGCCCATGACGATGCCGGAGGTGCCCGTGTCGCCGACAAAGGCGCCCACGCTCATGTCGACGTCGATGAGCGTCGATACGGTCGCCCAGGTCTCGCCCAGCTCGGTCACCTGGCCGACCACGGCGCCGTATTCGGTCACGACCGGGTCGCCCAGCTCGATGCCGGAGCTCGCGCCCTTGGAGATCGTAAAGCTGTGGGCCCAGTTCGACGAGGACCAGAGCACCACCTTGCAGGACTCAAAGACGTAGTCCGCGTGCTTTTCGCGCAGGTTGAGCAGACGGCGCAGGCGGGTGTTCTCCTCCGACGCGGCGATGCCGTCGCGCGCGGATTGCTGCGCGTCGGCGAGCTGGCTGCGCAGCGATTCGTTCTCGGCGAGCAGGCTGTCGTACTTGTAGAGATAGCCGTAGATCGTGTCGAACCAGTTGACCGCGGAGCTCACGACCTTCTGGACCGGGGAGATCAGAACGCCCGAGGCGTTGTGCAGGAGGCTGATCTGCCCGCCGCGCGCGGCGGAGGACAGCGCGATGATCAGCGCGACCGACGCCACGATCACCCCGACGCGCACGCCGTATTTTTTGATATATTCCTTCAAAGAAGTTCAACTCCTTGCTCTTTGAGCATTTCCCCAAGCATACACAGGGGCAGGCCCATGACGTTGAAAAAGTCTCCGTCGATCCGCTCGACAAAGAGCGCGCCTTTTCCCTGCGCGCCGTAAGCGCCGGCCTTGTCCATCGGCTCGCCGCTTTGGATATAGCGCTCGATCTCCCCCTCGGAGAGCGTGCGGAACGTGACCGCGCTGCGGTCGGCGCGGCAGAGCTCGACGCCGTTTCGGATGACGCACACGCCGGTGTAGACCTCGTGCGTGCGGCCCGAGAGCGTGCGCAGCATCTCCGCGGCCTCGGCGGGAGAATGCGGCTTGCCGTAGACGCATCCGCCGAAAACGACGATCGTGTCCGCGGCGATGACGACGTCGTCCCCCTCCGCCTCCGCGGCGGCCTCGCGCGCCTTCGCGGCGGCCAGCGCCCTGACGAGCTCCGGAGGCGGGAGCGAGGGATCGGCCCGCTCCTCCCGGACGGCGGGGCGGATCACAAGCCCGGTCACGCCGAGCATTTCCATCAGCTCTCTCCTGCGCGGAGAGGCCGAGGCAAGAATACAGCGCATGGTTTTCCTCCGATGGGAAGGATCATTCCACGCCGCGGTAATACAGCCCGCGCGTGAGGACGTTGGGACGGTAATCGCTGCGGCCGAGGTAGGCCTTCGCGACCTCGACGCACTCGCGCGCGCTCTCGGTCGTGAACAGCAGGCGCGCGCCCCAGAGCCCGCAGACCTCGACGTCGCTCATGCGGTCGGCGAGGTAGAGCTTGTGCGCGTTGTAGATCACGTTGCGGCAGCCGAAATCCTTCACGACGTGAAAGACGTTGCCGGTGCGGTCGGCCATCTGCGCGGGCGCGGCGCAGGCGCAGCGGCCGGCGCTGTGGCGGATGACGCACTGGTCGGAGACCATCAGCGGCAGGCGGCCGTAAACGATCATCTCCAGATCGAGGCTCTTGCGCAGATCGCGGATCTGGGCGAGACGCAGCTCGAACGAGGCGGTGGCGGAGAGGAAGCCCGCGTCGCACAGCACGTTGAGCGTGCGCGAATTGAAGGCGTTGAGCCCAAAGTCGCCGCGCAGGGACATGCCGGCGCGCCGGGCGAGGCCGACGTGGCCGAGGTTGCCGACGAGCGCTTCGTCCACGCCCTGTTCGGCGAGGAATTCGAGCGCGGCGAAGACGTCCTGGCTCTGGTCGTCGGTGATGACGCGCGGCAGCACGGCGACGAGCTTCGTCCCGTTCTCGGCAAACTTCCGCACGGGAGAGAAATCGCCGACGAGCCCCATGGCGGGGAAATACAGATAGTCGGGCTTCAGCTCGCAGAGCTCGTCGCTGAGCTGCGCGGGCGTTCTCACCTGAAAGATGGTCTGCGGGACGCTCGGCGCGGTTTTCTTCTCCGGCAGCGGCGGCAGCGTGAGAGAGCGCCGCTCGGGCGGCTTGGCCCGTTCCTCGGAGATCTGCGTGATCAGGCGGCGCCGCAGGTCGTTGATCTCGGCGGTGGGGATGAAGAGGAAGGGATCCACCTTCGCCCGGTTCTCCACGCAGTTGTAGGGCGTGCCTCCGGTCTTGAACATCTGGTCGACGACAAAGCTCTCCGTCAGGCCCTGGCGCTTGGCCGCCTCGGGCATCGGCCCGGAGGCGACGGCCTTGTGGCCCTCGTCGTCGAAGGCGATGGCCCGGATCGGCTGCCCCTTCTCGCAGAGCGTGTAAAAGTGCAGCGGCACGCGGCGCAGCTCGCCCTCGGAATAGTCCCTGCGGGCGGCGGTGAAGAGCTTTTCGCTCTCGCGGTCCTCGTTCTCGCCGCGCACGCCGAACATGTCCTTTTTATCGCCGTTGTAATAGCCCTGGGTGAAGCCGTCGCGGGAAAAGGCGGTCTCGAGCGTGTTCAGCTCGTCCTGCGTCGGCGCGCGGCGCTCGTGCAGGACCTTGGCGTAGACGCCCGTGACCAGGGCGGTGTATTCGGGACGCTTCATGCGGCCCTCGATCTTGAGACAGGCGACGCCGGCGTCCTCGAGCTCGGCGAGCTTGTCCACAAGGCAGTTGTCCTTGAGGGAAAGGGGATAGTCGTCCATCCGGCCGCCGAGGGAGTAGGCCATGCGGCAGGGCTGGGCGCACATGCCGCGGTTGCCGCTCCTGCGGCCGATCAGCGCGGACATATAGCACTGCCCGCTGTGGCAGAAGCACAGCGCGCCGTGGACGAAGACCTCGGTCTCGATGGGAGCGCGGGAGGTGATGTAGCGGATCTGATCGATCGACAGCTCGCGCGCGAGCACGGCGCGCGTGAGTCCCATCTCGGCCGCGGCCTCGACCCCGGCGAGATTGTGGATGCTCATCTGCGTGCTGGCGTGCAGGGGAATGTCCGGCAGCGCGGCGCGCAGCGCGCGCACGAGCCCGAGATCCTGCACGATCAGTCCGTCGGCGCCGAGAGAGGAGACGAGCCGCGCCTGGGCGACGGCCGCTTCCGTTTCACGGTCGTCCACGAGCGTGTTGAGCGTGACATAGACCCGGCAGCCGCGGATGCGGCAGTAGCGCACGGCCTTCTCAAACTCTTCCTCGGTAAAGTTTTTCGCTCCGCGGCGGGCGTTGAAGTCGCCCAGACCGAGATAGACCGCGTCGGCGCCGTTCTGTACGGCGGCAATGACGGCTTCCGGCGAGCCGGCGGGGGAAAGCAGTTCTGTCATGGCTTCTCCTTCGGAGCGGAAGATCGTCTCTTCCGCATCAAGTCCATAAAGATACAAAATACATTGTACCACAAGTCCCCCTCTTGCGACAAGAACTAATTTATGTTATAATGTGTAAACAAATTCTGACGCTTTTACGCCTTTTGCGGGACCGCGTTTGCGGAGAGGAACTGCCATGCCGGACGATAAGAAAGAAAAGCTGATAAGCGCCGAAACGGCGGACGCGCTGATCGCCGCGCACGACGGCGACATGGCGCTCTATTGCCTGTATGCCGCGCGCCATCCCGGCGCGGACGACGAGACGGCCGCCGCCGTGCTCTGCCGCACGCGCGGCGAGATCGCCGCGGCGCGCGAAAAGCTCGGGCGCGTCCTGCGCAGCGGGAAAAAGAGCGTTCCCGCTCCCCCCGCCGACGAGCCGGTGGAGCGCGATTCGGAGGAGATCGTCAGCACCTTCCGGGAAAAGGCCTTCGAGCCGATCCTCGAGGAGATGACGCGTATCCTCGGGGCGATCCCCTCGAAGGCCTATCTCAACACGCTGGTGGACATTTACGACCGTCTCGGCATGCCGCCGGAGGTCATCCTGCTGCTGCTCAACTACTGCGATGCGGAGACGCGCCGCCTCTGGGGCCCCGGCCGCCGTCCCACGCCGAAGAGCATTTCCGAGGAGGCCTATCGCTGGGCCAACCGCGAGATCATGACGATCGAGCTGGCCGAGGAGTACATCACCCGCCGCGAGAAACAGCACGAGGACAAGGAGCGCATCAAGTCGCTGCTCGGCATCCGCGGCAGAAACCTTAGCCCGAGCGAGACGAGACACGTCGAGCAATGGCTGGAGATGGGCTTCCCCGACGAGGCGATCTACGCGGCTTACGACCGCACGGTCACGAAGCTCGGCGCGCTCAACTGGGCCTATATGAGCGGCATCCTCAAAAAGTGGCACGCCGCCGGGCTGCACACGGCCGAGGAGATCGAACAGGCCGAGGGAAAACGCCGCGGCCGCGGCGAAACGATATCCGATCCCGGACCGGGGCCGGATCAGGAGGATCTGGAAAGGATCCTGAAAAAACTCAAGGGAGGCAAGGCATGAGCTACGACGGAACTATCCTCGCCCGTGCGCGGGATCGTCTGGACGGCGTGCGCGAGCAAAATGCGCGCGAGCATGAGACGCGCGTGATGCGCGCCTACGCCGCAAAGCCGGAGCTGCGCGCGATCGACGCCGCGCTGCGCGCGCAGATGACCGAGCTCGTGCGGCTCACCCTCTCGGGCGAGACGGAGAAGATCGAAGCGCTCCGGGAGGAAAGCCTCGCGCTCCAGCGCCGCCGCGGCGAGCTGCTGCGTCAGCTCGGCCACGGAGAGGACTGGCTCGACGAGATCGTCTCCTGCGAAAAATGCCGCGACAGCGGCGTGTACCGCGGCGGCGTGTGCGACTGCCTCAAAAGACTGTATAACGAAGAGCTCACGCGCGATCTGGGCGTGCTGCTGCGGAACGGGGACGAGAGCTTTGAAAAGTTCGATCTCTCGCTCTACGACGAGGAGTACCGCGGCAAGATGCGCACGGTGTATGAGATCGCCGGGGCCTATGCGGAGAATTTCTCTCCCGCTGCGGGCAATCTGCTGTTCCAGGGCGGCACGGGGCTGGGGAAGACCTTCCTTTCCGCCTGCGTGGCCAGAGCGGTCGCGGAAAAGGGCTTTTCGGTGTGCTACGACACGGCCTCGGCCGTGGTCGGCAGCTTCGAGTCGCAGAAGTTTTCCCGGGACGAGGAGGCCGACAAGCGCGTGAAGCGCATGCTCGCCTGCGATCTGATGATCCTGGACGACCTCGGCACCGAGATGCCCACGCCGATGGCGGACAGCGCCATCTACACGCTGATCAACACGCGCCTCAACGAGGAGAAGAATACCATCATCAGCACCAACCTGCGCGACGGCGAATTGCAGAAGCGCTACGGCGCGCAGATCTGCTCGCGGCTTTTCGGCGCGTATGAGCGCGTGGGATTCGTCGGCCGGGACATCCGCCAGATCAAACGCTGAGACTTCCGAGAAAGGAGCGCCCTGAGACATGCAGCACGAGATCAAAAAGGAGATCCCCCTGCTCGACGCAAGGGGAGAGCTGACCGAGCCGGGCTATGCGAAGAAGCTGCTGCCCGTATACAGACGCGCGGACATCCGCGCGGGGAAGCTGCGCATCAAGGAGTGGGACTATTATCTCATCAGCAACGGCCGTTTCGCCCTGGCCCTGACGATCGCCGACAACGGCTACATGGGCATGGACTCGGTCTCGATCGTCGAGCTGGAGGAGAAGTGGGAGATCACGACCAGCCCGATGAGCCTGATGACGCTCGGAAAGGTCGGCCTGCCCGAGCATTCCGGCAGAGGCGTCAGCGAGCACGCGGGAAAGGGCCACCATCTGAAGTTCGAGGTCCTCGGCGGCGGACGGCGGCTCCTCACGGCGCACATGGACCGCTTCGGCGACAAGGGCGCGCTCGACGCGCGGATCGAGCTCTATGACGAGCCCGAGGAGAGCATGGTCATCGCCACGCCCTTCGACAAGCCCGGCCATTTCTATTTCAACCAGAAGATCAACTGCCAGCGCGCCGCAGGCTCCTTCAGCTACGGCGGGCGCAGCTGGGTCTTCGACGGCGCCGACAGCTTCGCCGTGCTCGACTGGGGCCGCGGCGTGTGGACCTATCACAACACCTGGTACTGGGGCTCAGCCTCTTATCAGGTCGACGGCGTGCCCTTCGGCTGGAACATCGGCTACGGCTTCGGCGACACCTCCGCCGCGAGCGAGAACATGCTCTTTTACGACGGCAAAGCCCACAAGCTCTCGCAGGTGCGCTTCCACATCCCCGGAGACGAGAAGGACTTTCTCTCTCCGTGGAAGTTCAGCTCCGACGACGGCCGCTTCGAGATGGACTTCGTCCCGATCCTCGACCGCGCCTCCTGCACCGACCTCAAGCTCATCAAGTCCGACCAGCACCAGGTCTTCGGCCGCTTCACCGGAAAGGCCGTGCTCGACGACGGCCGCGTGATCGAGGTCCGCGACTTCCCCGGCTTTGCCGAAAAAGTGGAAAACAAGTGGTAACGGGCCGCGAATGAAAAGCGAGCGCCCCCGATATGGGGGCGCTCGCTTTTTGTCGTTTCACGGGATCGTGATCTCCGTGGGCTCCGGAGTCGTCTCCGGAGAGGGCTCGGGCTCGTCGACGACCTGGACGTCGGGCGAGGGCTCGGGCGAGGGCTCGGGCGTCGGCTCCGGCTCGTCGATGACCTGGACGTCAGTCGGCTCGTCAGTCGGCTCCGGCGTCGGCTCGGGCGTGGGCACAGGCGTGGGCTGCGGCTTGAGCCAGGGATAACGGGCGTAGATCTCGTCGTCCGTCATGTACCAGGGATTATCCGGGTCCGGATCGCTCGGGTCCCAGCCCCGGCGCAGCTCGTTGTCCGAGATCTGCGGCGCGGAGGGCTTGCCGAGCGGGCCGGGATCCTCGTCGCCGTAAAACTCCACAGCGTAGATGTTGTAGTAGTTCTCCCAGATCCACTTGGCGTCCTTCACCTGCAGCCGCACGCAGCCGGCGGAGGCGCTGGTGCCGAGCTTGTCAAACTCCCAGTATTCCAGAGAAGAGCTGTCCCATTTCACCTGGTAGGGCACGGAATGGAAGAGGATGTCGTCGTCGATCTCGGTGACGTAGTAGCCGTAGACGTCGTAGAACAGATCCTGCCACAGCAGCCGCCAGCCGAGACGGAAGACGCCCTCGCGCGGCGTGGCCGCGCCGGTGGAGCAGACCATGGCCATGAAGGGCAGGTCATACTCGCCGCTGTCGCTGCGGGTGTAGACCGTGACGGTGTTGGCGATGTAGTTGACCTTGAGATAGTAGAGATAATTGTCCTTGTCGAGCCAGGGGAAGGCCTCTTCGGCCGGCTCGGTGATCACGGGCGTGGGCTCGGGCGTGGGTTCCGGCGTGGGTTCGGGCGTGGGCTCGGGCGTCGGCTCGGGCGTAGGCTCCGGCGTGGGCTCGGGCGTGGGTTCGGGCGTGGGCTCCGGCGTGGGGTCGGGC
>JAEEGI010026059.1_pt1 | contig 11285 bp, 8 predicted proteins | sample 8958751 | NCBI WGS metagenome assembly JAEEGI01 (sample SAMN16246545, study PRJNA631951) | gut metagenome | biome: gut microbiome; feature: rumen; material: KS-attached | host: Bos | place: Iran: Karaj | collected 2018-10 | reverse complement strand
TTAAGGCTTCGGTATTGTAAAGATAGAAGCACTCACCGCCGATCGTCGTCACGCTGCCGTCAGCCGGAATCGTGCAGGAACGGCCGTTGATCATCATTCTCTTCTCAGCTGTCACAATCAGGCAGTTTCCATCAGAGTGATATACTGGATTGCCGGGTGCAACCTGCAAAGAACTCACGAGAAAATCTTCAAATGCGTCCTCGGCAATCGACGTCGTCGCTTCCGGAATCACGAAAGAACCTACAGACGTCCTGTAAAATGCTCTTTCTCCAATTGTTTGCAGGCTCTGCGGAAGGATAATCTCCTGATAACTACGATTGGAAAAGCAGGAAGATAAAACGCTTGTCACGCCCTCTTCAATAATCACTTTCAGAATATAAGAACTGTACTGATTCCACGGCACATCTGAACCGCCGATCGCACCCGTTGACCCAACTGTGAGTACGCCGTGATCGAGCGACCAGGTAATCGTATCTCCGGTGTCGCTGTAAACATATTCGCCGCTGGCAGTGATTTTGGGGATCGGTCCTTCCGCCGCCGCGGTGAGCGCAAACGCAGTTGCGCCAAACACGAGCAGCAGAGATAGCAGAACGATGAACGTCTTCTTCATAAGGAACACTCCTTTAATCTAAAAATCAGGTTCTCGCTGGGCCCACTATAACACGCGCCCATAAGAAACGCAAGAGCACAGGGAGTAGAAAGCCAATCGCAGGGAGTGAACTGCGGTTTTTGTCATTCGGTCGGTTCAAACCGCAGGTGGAGCCGCAGGGTGAACCAGCCGTTTTCGACGCTGTAGGCGACGTTGTTGTCGCCGTACTTCGCCGCCGCTTTTTTGATACTGCGCAGCCCGAAGCCGTGATGTTCCTTGTCCGCCTTCGTGGTCTGCAGCTCGCCGTTCTTTTCGCTGACCGTACCGGCGACGGGGTTGCGGATCGTCACATAGACCGTCCCGTTGGAGATCCGCGCGTGGACGGAGACCACTCTCTCCCCTTCCACCTTGCGGCAGGCTTCGATCGCGTTGTCAAGCGCGTTCGGGAAGATCGTATAAATGTCGTCCGGATCGATCCCCTCGCGCGGGAAGACCGTATCGAAGGGAACGTCGAAACGGATATCGTCCTTCAGCGCAAGCTGCTGTTCGCAGAACAGTACCGTATCAAAGCGGTAGTTGCCGGTGTGAAACCGTTCGCCGCGGGTCGCGACAAAGTCGGTGAACTGCTGCGCCATCGCGCGCGCCTCCGCCGGCTTATCCTCGTCGATAAAGAGGATCAGCGGGCGCATCTTCTTCGGAAAATCGTGGCAGAACACGCGCAGATCGTCGTTCATCTGCTCCATCCATTCGAACTGCTGCACCTGCATGCTCAGCTGTTCGCGGTACCGCTCCGACTGGACGCGGATCTGGGAGATCGTGTACAGCGCAAAGGCGATCGTCGCCGCCAGCATCGGGATATTGAGCAGCACGAAGGCGAACTCCAGCTGCCGCGTCGCGGTATTGGACGACGTGAACAGCAGCATGGACGTCACGAAGATCGCGACGGTGAACACAACCAGCAGGAACAGAATCGACGCGTTGCGGGTCACGTTCAGCGCAATGACGCGCTTTTTCGTGTACCGGGTCAGCAGGATGAACGCCGCGAGGAAGACCGCCACGTTCACGAGGAAGCCGACCAGCATCTCCAGCGGCTCGTTCGGGTTGTCGAAGTCATAGCGGAAAAACGCCATCAGCACAAAATAGCGCAGCGCATCGACGAACGTATAGCCGAATGAGACGAGCATCGCCTTCCAGAGCCCCGGACGCCGGAACAGCAGCGCCATACACACGAACGGCAGCAGCATCGTCAGCGTCGTCCAGACAAGGTCCAGCAGCGAGCCCTCCACAGAGAGCATATAGTGGTCGCCGGCGCCGAGCACGATACACAGCAGCGCGGCGAGCAGAAAGTTCCACACCTTTTTGCGCAGTGTCAGACGGAACAGCGCCACGGTCACGAACGCGCAGCCAGTAACCGTGATCAGATTGTCAAGGATTGAGATTGCCCCGTAAAAGACCGGCAGCTGCCGGATCACTTCAGCAATGGCAGTCATGGCACACCCTCCTTTTCGGTTCAGCCGTTGAGCAGGAACATATAATCGTGATATGCCTGCTGAAAGTTTTTGCTTTTGAGCGGGAGCACTTCCCCGTTTTTCATCGTGACGCTCTTAGCGTCATAGCGATCCACATACTGCATATTGACGAGAAACGAACGCGAGATGCGATAAAACGTCCCGCCGCTTTGCAGTATCTTTTCGATATCGCGCAGCAGATAGTTGAAGCTTTCCACCCGGTCGAACAGATGCAGCTTCACGCGCTTGTCGTCCGCTTCCGCGTAGAGAATATCCTGCGCGTACACGGTCTGATAGTTGCTCCCGCGCCGCAGTTCAAAGCGGTGGAAAAACGACAGGCTGTAAAACTGGTCGAGTTTTTCTTCGAGCAAAGACGCCTCTACCGGCTTTTTCAAAAAGCCGTCGGCATAGATGCGGTGGTTGATGATCTCCGCCGCCGCTGCCGCGTAATTGGTCAGATAGCAGATCGTGACGGCGTGGCTGTACTTTTCCTTGAGCGCCTGCGCCACCTCGATCCCGTCCATACCCTCCATCCGAAAATCCAGAAAATACAGGTCGAACCGTTTCTCCTGCAGCAGCACCCGCCCGTCGGTAAAGGCTTCGCAGTGGATGTCGTAGTTTCGTTTGGCGGCGTACGCCTCGATCATTGCGCGCAGATTCTCGTTTTCGTGCGCTTCGTCGTCCAACAGGGCAATATTCATGCTTCGTTCCTCCTTTGTGCCCGCTGATTCATTCGGCGCTGAAGATTGGCGAGAAATTTTTACGTCAGATGTTACAGAAATCTTGCAGCCAACCCGACGGTTGGCAAGAGATTTCCGTTCAAAAAGACGGAAAATTTGCCGCCAAGATTTGCGCGGCCGAGTGAATCAGCAGGTACCTTGTTCTGTTTCCGTGTTCAGTATAACACAAATCCGTTTTTTTGCAAGCGCAAAGGCGTAGAAAGCCGTTTGCAGGGAGTGAACTGCAAAAAAAGACCCGAAACGGGCAAAAAAAGTCCGAACCTGTCCCCTTGGAAACGCGGTTCGGATCCTTTTCTATATAATTATAGTATTATGCCGTTACGGTGATATGCAGACGGAACGCGCCGTCTTTGTCCGGGCATATCCGGTACTCCTTTGCACAGAAACCGGGGCTGAGATTGAACATCGGCTTTGGCGCGCCGGACAGGGCGCCCTGCAAAACCTCGACTCGCGCCGTGTCGCCGATCAGCGGCAGGATATAGCGGGCTTTGTCGGCAAAGCGGGCACTGACGCGGCCGGTCACGGTGAGGGCGTCTTTTTCGAGTTGGTACGCGAGCACGCAGTCGCTGTCAGGCAGCGGAACCCCATCTTGATCACAGAGGGTTGCGTCGGCGCGGACGAGTGGTCCCGCCGGCGTCGATTTTGCGGACAGGCGGGCGGTCTTGCAGTAGTGCTGTCCGTATCGCTGTTCACCGACGACCGCTTCGAACCGCGGACAGGCGCAGCGGTGCGTTTCCGGGTGGGTTGGCCGCTGCTGGTTGTGCGGCTCGCGCAGGGCGTAATCGACCATCCCGACCGCGAGCAGCGGCCCTGCTGCTTTGTGCCAGAGCAGGCTGATACTCCCTCCGGTCGCGTGCGACGCGCCGGGATAGGGGAAGTCGTAGCCGCTGACGTCCATCCGCCAGCCGCCGCAGGCAAGCCGGTACACGTCGAGCTCCGGGTAGTACCGCAGCGTCTCCGGCCGGTCGGACGGCAACGGGACGCGTTCGAAGTCCGGCAGCCCGGCGTCCAGCGCCGCCGCGAGCGCCTTCGCGTGGCAAAACGTGTGGTGCACACAGGTCGGCTCGCCGTTTTTCGCGTAGTCCGGCCCACCGAGCAGCAGCCCGTCATGGGTGCAGCGGCGGTACAGCTCAAAGTTGCGCCACGCCGCTTCGGCAAAAACGGAGTCCTCTTTCCCGAGCGGGAACAGCGCCGCCTGACACCCGTCGGCGGTCCGGCTGCCCCAGTAGGTCCATTTGAAAGCCCGCGTGCCGACGCTGTCGTCCCACGCGCCGTCGGGCAGCATCCAATGAAGCTGCGCGTTCCACAGGGCGCGGATCCGCTCCATCGCGTCTATGTCTCCGGTCGTTTCTGCGTACCGCCAAAGACAGGGCAGCGTCTCCTCGGCGTTGTAGCCGCCGACGTCGATCGCGGCGCAGCCCTTCGTCGAGCGCGCGTCGTTCGGCCGACCCTCGCCGAAGATCAGGCCGTTTTCACTGATATGGCGCAGACAGTACGCCGCGAGGCGGTCCGCCAGTTCTTGATAATCGTCCCGGTTGAAATACGCGCCGAGCAAAGACATCGCGCAGGCGTTCGCGGCGTAGTAGTTGAGGTAGGCGGGCTTTTGCTCGGTCAGGTTGCAAAACAGCCATGCGCCCATGCCGGAGAGCCTGTCTTCCCACGCGGCTCTTTCCGCTGCCGTCAGCAGATCGCCGTGAAAATACAGCGCGTCGTGCAGGGCGATCGCCGCAAAGACGGTGACGCCCTTCCAGTCAGACGTGAAGTCGTTGCGAACGCTCCCGTCGCCCTGGCGCATATTCTCGCCCCAGCGAAAGAGCCGTTTCGCCGCGGTCAGATAGCTTTCGTTTCCCGTCAGACGGGCGGCGCAAAGCAGCGGATAGACCGCCTCGTGACAGCGCCCGTGTATGTTTTCGCAAGCGGGGCACAGGATCCCGCCGTCCAGCCGCGGGTCGTTCGGCGCGGTCTGCTGCAGCCGCACCAGCGCGTCGCACCATTGAATGAGCAACGCCTGCACCTGCGCTTTAGCATCGCTTGCCGTCATCCGCATCGTGCTCTCCCCTTCCCGTCCGGTTTCGTTTCTATATATAATAAGTATAGCACGCAGACCGATCATAGACAAGAACTTGCAAAAAAAAATGTTTCTGCTATAATAGAAGCGGATTCTCATTCTATTGTGGAAAGGAAGATCCCCATGTCACGGATCAAGGCATTGAAAGACCGCTTTTTCCCGCCGAATCCAAGTTTTACCCTCAAGGAACAGCTGGGCTATTGCGGCGGCATCTTCGGCAACTGCATGGGTCAGGACTCGGTCGGCACGTTCGCGGACAAGTTCTACCGGGAGTTTATGAAGATCCGCGCGGAGCACATCACGATCTACAGCAATATCGCGCTCGTGCTCGGCTTTGTACAGGCCGCCATCTCGGGGTATATCCTCGACACGCCCGTTTCTCCCGGCAAAAAGACGCCGACCAAGATCTTTACCGGCACGATGCCGATCCCCTTCGCGCTGGCGTCCGTTCTGCTGTTCGTCGTCCCCACGCAGGACCCGGTCAGGAACTTCATCTGGATGATGGTGTTCCAGCTGATGTTCAGCATCGCGGACGCGTTCTACGACGCGTCGCTGAACACGCTGAGCCTGCGCATGACGAACAACGCCGCCGACCGCAAGAACTTTTATACCGTCGGCACGCTGGCGTCCAGTCTCGGCTCGATGCTGCCCGGCTGGCTGATCCCGATCCTGGTCGGCAGCACAAAAGACGCCGCAATACAGCAAAACTACTACTTCTTTTTGGCGCTCGCGTTCAGCATTTTAGGCGTTTCCCTGATGTACGCGCCGTACTTCACGCTCAACGAAAAGATCCGCGTGCAGGAGCGTTCTGACAAGAAGGGGCTCGTCTGGGATAAGGAAACGATTCTCTCGGTCCTCCACAACCGAACATTCATCATCACCGAGATCGCGACGTTCTTTGAACAGATCCGGCAGCTGTCCTACCGTCTGCTGCCGTATATCTACGAGGATGTACTCAGCTCCATGCAGCTCAAAGCGGGCATGGACGTCGTCAGCGGCACGCTGTCGTATGTCGGGCTGCTTGCCGTACCGATGCTCGGCAGACTGTTCTCCGCGCGGACGGTGCTCTCAGGCGGCTTCGCCTACACCGGTCTGTTCTATGTGATCCTCGGTCTGCTCGGCAGAGGCTTTTCCACCGAAGTGATGCATAAACGCCGCTGGCTCGTCGGTCTGATGATCGGTCTCGCGGGCATGCCGAACAACGCGATCGTCGCGTCGAAGAAGGTCGTTGTCGGCGATTCCACCGACTATATGGAATGGTACGCCGAAAAGCGCTTCGGCAAACCGATCCACGCCGAGGGCTTCATCACCGCAACGCAGAGCATGCTCGGCAACGTCTTCAACATCATCCGCACGAATATCTACAACATCGTCTTCGCGAAGCTCGGCTACCTGCCGAACTACACGGACAGCACCGGCAAACAGGTCAAGGCGATCCAGTCCACGAAAACGCTGAAAGGCATCTACACCATGTTCGTCCTCTGCGGCGTCATCGGCAACTTTCTCGCCGCCATCTCATATCAGTTCGACCGCTATACCGGCGCAAGAAAAGAAGAGATCTACAAAGAGCTGCTGACCATGCGCGAAAAGCGCGCAGCCTACGAAGCGCAGCAGGAAGCGACGGCGGAATAACCGCACCGCCCCAAAAGAAGAAAGGAGACCCGCCATGCCAGCCGTAACGCCCATTTGGAAAACACACCCCTGTATCAAAAAAAGAGAACAGCCGATCGTTGTGCCTGCAGATCTCCCCTATCCCTGTTCGCTCGTCTTCAACGCCGGCGTGGTCAAGCACCGCGGCGAATACGTGATGATCTTCCGCAACGATTACGGAACGAACCGGATCCTTTATGAGACCGTGAAAAAAAAGTTCTCCGGCACGAGCGTCGGGATCGCCCGCAGCAAGAACGGGATCGACGGCTGGGTGTTCGACCCGCAGCCGCTGATCGACAGCAACGATCCAAACAAGGACCCGGAGCTGAAACGCTACTATGACCCGCGGATCACCAAGATCGACGGCAAGCTGTACCTCTGTCTCGCGACAGACACCCGCCACGGCATCCGCGGCACGATTGCGGAACTTTCGGACGATCTGACGACGTTCACACCGATCAGCGCGAGCGTTCCGGACAACCGGAACATGGTGCTCTTTCCGGAAAAGATCGGCGGAGAATACATCCGGCTCGAGCGGCCGATGCCGATCTACAGCCGCCACAACGAGTGCTTCGATCTCTGGCTGTCGCGCTCGCCGGACCTCGTTTATTGGGGCCGCAGTGCGCTGGTCCTCGGAACGGAGCGCGTTCCATGGATCAACGACAAAGTCGGTCCGACCGCCTCTCCCATCAAAACGAAGGACGGCTGGCTGACGCTGTTCCACGCGGTCGATAAAGACGACGCCCGCGGCAAAAACGGCTGGGAACCGACGTGGAAGAAGCGCTACACGACCGGCCTGATGCTGCTGGATCTCGAGGACCCGTCGAAGGTGCTCGCGCTGTACGACAAGCCGCTGCTCACGCCAGAATTGCCGTTTGAAACCGATAAGGGCTTTCGCCAGAACGTGATCTTCCCCTGCGCCATGCTGCTGGAGGATGACGGCGAAGTCAGGATCTACTACGGCGCCTCCGACACCTGCGTGTGTCTGGCGACGGCAAAGCTGGACGACCTCTTGGGGTTGCTGAAATAAAAAGATGAGCGTGCTCCGGAGAGCACGCTTTTTCTTTATTTAAAGGGGATTTCAGGGCAGCTGATGCAGTTGCTCGAAGCAGCGCAGCGATTCCTCTGTTGCAAAGAACGGATCGTCGTTTGTCCAGTTATCGTCCTGTTCATAGACGATGTAAGGCAGCTCCGCTTCTCGGCAGACGGTGAAACACGCCTCCAGCGGCACAACGCCCTGCCCGAGTGAAACGAACCGCGGCCTGCCGAGTTTCTTGCCATCGTAGTCCTTGAAGTGGACCACCTTGATTCGCGCGGCGTTCTCCCGCAGAAACGCGACCGGGTCAACGCCGGCACAGTGCATCCAGGCCACGTCCGGAATCAGATGGAACAAAGAAGGGTCAGACTCGGCAAGCAGCACGTCCATCATGGTTCGGTCACACCGCCGGAGCTTGTCGAACTCAAAGTCGTGGTTATGGTAATGGAACGTGATTCCGTATTCCCGCAGCTGTTTGGCTGCGTGCTCCATCTCCCGGATGAACGCGCGGATATTTTTCTGCGTGCCGCGGGCCGTCTTCGGCGCGCAGCCGAGCCCGAGCGCGTCACAGCCGATGGTCTGATGCAGCGCGATCAGCGCGGGCAGATCATGTAATATGCGGTCGTAGCTCTGGTGGGTCACGCAGACGCGCATCCCGTAGCGGTCGAGACTTTCTTTCTGCTCCTGCGCGGTCACGTCTTTGCCAATACCGGAGATCTGCACGTCGCGTACGCCCATCTCTGCAAGGCGCGCCAGCGTTTTGTCGAAATCGGCGGCGGTCTTGATATGATCCCTCAGGGTATATAACTGTACGCCGGTAACGGGTTCTTTCATACGATCACTCCCTATCCTAAACTGTTCATCCTTATTTTAACGCATTTTTGCGCGCTTGGCAAGCGGTTTGCGTTGTTCAACAAAAAAGATTTTGTCAATCGCAAGGCAAAAAGGTGATTGACTTTTTGCGCCGATTCCATTATGATAATAAAGAAGAAAAAGGGGGCTTTCAAATGAGCGAAAAAGTGATATTGATCCTCGTGGACGGCATGCGGCCGGACGGACTGCTGCAGTGCGGACATCCTTTTGTCAATGAACTGTTGGAAAACGGTACAAGCTATCTGGCGGCGCAGACGGTCATGCCGTCTGTGACTCTGCCGTGCCATATGTCGCTGTTCCACAGCGTGGCCCCGGACAGACACGGCATCACAAGCAACACCTATACCCCGCAGGTGCGTCCGATTGAGGGTCTAATCGACCGTCTGGACAGCCGCGGCAAAAAGTGCGCGTCAATCTACAACTGGGAAGAACTGCGCGACCTCAGCCGTCCGGGACATCTGCACTTCTCCTATTTTCTGAACGAGGAGAAAGACGTGGACACAGATACCCGGATCACTGACGTCGCCGTTCAGTATATCGAAGCGGAACAGCCGGACTTCCTGTTTTTGTACCTCGGCGAGACCGACACCACGGGCGGGCACGACTCCGGCTGGATGAGCGAAACTTACCTGCAGGTCGTCAACAACGCTATTGCGTGCACCAAACGGGTGTGTGACTGTCTGCCGGACGGCTATACGCTGATTCTGACCGCGGACCACGGCGGTCACGGCAGAGGACACGGCAGCGATCTGCCGGAGGATATGACGATCCCGATCCTCTGTCTGGGCAGCCGCTTCGAGAAAGGGCTGCAGCTGCCCGGCGGCTCCATCAAGGACATCGCCGTCACGATCGCAAAGCTGATGGACGTCGATCCGGTCAAAGAGTGGGAAGGCGGTCTGCTGCAGATGCTGGACGCGAACGCGTAACGGCACAGCTTGTCAGCAGCGATTTGAATCATACTTCATCCAACGCGCCTGTATCGGCTATGATACGGGCGCGTTTTTCTGTTTTCGGCAGCCTGCACAAATTACGAAGGAATCTTTCTACAGCCCGTCGTGGTCTCACACATGCCATCTCATCCTTTGTAATTATTTACAAGACGGTTCAAACGTGGTAAAATAAAGAAGCAGAGAGTTCTTGCATATATATAATAAGAAGAAAAAAGGAGAGCTGAACATGAAGAAGCTTATCGCCATCCTCCTCTCACTCCTGCTGATGTGCAGTGTCGCGCTGCCTGCCTTTGCGATCATCTACGGCGATGAAGACGACCCCTATACAGACTACGGCATCGCCAAGGGTTACGTTCGCACGAAAGAAGTCAGCAAAAGCGAAGGCAGCACGCATACGATCGCCCGCACGTTCAACAAGCAGGGCAAAGTGACCAAAGAGACCGACACCTGGAAGAGCGAAGGGTACACGGACAAAACCATTCGCAAATACACCTATGACAAAAAGGGCCGTCTCACGAAAGAAGTCGACTACCTCAGCGACAGTATTTCCACCACGACCTATGCCTACAACAAGGCGGGCAACGTGACGCAGGAAACCCGCGTCTTTACCTATGAGGACGGCAGTTCCTCCACAACGAAATCGACCTACGCCTACGATCAAAAGGGCAACAAGATCAAAGAAATCACCTATTTGAACGACCACATCGTGACCACGACCAGCATCTACGACAAGAAGGGACGGTTGACAAAAGAAACGGTCGTTTCCGCTTATGAGAACAACGAAAGCTTTACGACCGTCACAACTTATACCTACGACAAAGCCGGCAATGAGATCAAGCGGGTCACGAAGTCTGACAACGTCGACGGCGTCACCAAAAGCACCGTCACCTGCGTTTACGACGAAAAGGGACGGCTGATCAAATACACGGAAGCGTATTCCTACAGCCAAGAGACAAGCAAAGAAGTCATCACCTATACCTACGACAAAAACGGCAACAAGATCAAGGAAGTCGATAAGCAGTCGTTCGGTGACGGCGGCAAAGCGACGCGTACCGTCACGTCAACTTACGACGAAAAGGGCAATCTGATCAAAGAAGTGTATACCGACAAAACGCTCTGGGGCTCCAGCAAAAACACGATCAGCTACGTCTATGACGGCAACGGCAGACTGAAAAAAGAAACGCGCGTTTACAAGGACGGCAACGGCACGGAAAAAACGGTTCAGTCCCTCACCTATGACAAGGCAGGCAATCTGATCAAGGTCGTCTTCACCGTCCAGCCCGCCGGCGACGCGCCCGCGAGCAAAGAGGTCACGACCTATACCTATCAGAAAATCGGTACATAAAAGCAAAGCAATGCGACATCGCCCGGTTCGGTCATCACCCCGAACGACGGAAAATAACCAATGAAAAAAGCCGCTCGATTGAGCGGCTTCTTCATTTGTTCATGACGCAGGGCAGTTCACCGCGCCGTCAGGTTTTTGTTCTCCTGCGCCGGCGTCTGCAGCCCGAAAGGAGCAAGCCTGTTCCGGTCAGGACAAGGATGCAGCCCAGGCAGTAGAACCACACCACGCCGATTCCGCCGACAGACGGCATCTCATAGCCCTGATGGTTCTTGACAGTGACGAGATACGTGCCGTCCTGCTGAATGATCGCGCTTGTGTAGTTTGAATCCTGCAGAACCTCAACGTTATGCGCATACACAAACAGGCGGACCGGTTCCGTCAGGCATACATAGGTGAATGGCGCGCGGGTTTCCACCAGCCGGTATTCGCCGATCGTCAGATCGCCGAGCTGCAGGATGCCGTTTTCGTCCGTTTCGCCGCTTGTGATCGCCTGTGCGTTCGGCAGCGGGGTGTTGGTACTGTCGTC
>JAEEGI010026056.1_pt1 | contig 11285 bp, 9 predicted proteins | sample 8958751 | NCBI WGS metagenome assembly JAEEGI01 (sample SAMN16246545, study PRJNA631951) | gut metagenome | biome: gut microbiome; feature: rumen; material: KS-attached | host: Bos | place: Iran: Karaj | collected 2018-10 | reverse complement strand
ATTCTGACAGCGATAACAAATATAACATATGCCTTACATAGTTGCAAGAGATTTTATTATAAGTGCCACTATGTTTTCATGAATTGAGGGAGAAGCAAGGGAGCCTCTGATATATGAGAGATAATTTAAGTTCTTTTCCCAAATATAAAATACAGCAGGCGTATACCTGCTGTACCTGTATTTAATAATTATCACTCTTTAACACTAATATAGCTTTCGACATAGTTCTTCATCTCGAGCAAATGGTCAGGGTCTTTTCTGCCAGTAACATAGAGCATGAACTGGATATTGCTGTTACCCTTCAGGGTCAGAAATAATAGTACCAGGTTCAATAAACACATCTTTTAATTAACTCATCAAATCGCATCTTTTTCAGGGAAATTCTTAATATTCGATCCTGTTGTCTTTTCATTCATGTAAAACAGAGGCTTGGTTTTATTAAGAAAGCGGATTGAATGTATTATATCTATAAGATACATATTTCTAATATAGTATGGGCAGCCTTTAAATTTTTCATCCATCTCAGATGCACTTATACTATCATCTACCTTTACATATAGATCATAATTATTTCCGAAAACACGATATATCTTATTCAGCCAAATATTTCCTTCTAAATAGAATACTGCAATAGGCAAAAAATTATACCAGTTTAATGCATTTTTATTTGTTTCTGTTTTTAATGCTAATTTTTCTTTGACTTCACCATCTATCCACTTTTTTCTCAAATCAGAAAGTGTATTTAATATATGATAATACTCTCTTATAGAGATATTAACACTGAGCTTGTTAAGGGCCCATTGTATCTTTTCAATCTCTTCATCAAACAGCTGATATTCTTGGGCTATCTCTTTAGTATATTCGTTCATGGAGTTAATACTATCAAGATATACCCTTAGATCAACATACTTCTTTAAGTAGTTCTGCGGATTCTTAAAACCTGCCTGTTTGATAGCCTCAAATACAACTTCTTCATCTACCGCATAGATAATATGAACTCTTTCACAGTCATCAATGAGTTGGATTGCTTCAAGAAACTCCATTACTGCCGTGTTATTGCATCTATCAAGTTCATCTACGCAGAAAACAAAATGATATCCCGGCATGCTCTTAAGAATTCGTTCTATATGTTTTTTTACTACAAGCTTATATCCGAATTTTTCTTTATAGTCTATTTTATATTTGGAAGAATAATCATTCCATGTTCCGTAAAGATCAAATGTTTTATCCAAAATTGGAGTTATATTTTTGAAAACAAACACAATTCCCACTATTACAAACATGCCTCTGGTGAAGTTCTTATAGTCATCAGATTTTATGCCACTTAACAACGCCATAGGATATAGCAAATTGAAATGATTTAAAACCGCTACTGCTACTGCGAAGAAGGCAAAATACAGTATGAAAACCAGAAGCATTTTTAATAAAGCTATTAAATACGGTTTTACTAAATGCCATTTTTTATCAAAGTCTGATTCTTCTAATGTAACCTTTTCCATTTCTGTATAGAAATATGTCCAGATTTTATCTCTGTCACTATATTCTGTTGCCTTAAGATCTACTACCTTTATCTTCGATCCTTTATTAAGTTCATCTTTTATCAGCTCAAGAAAAGTTGATTTTCCGGTTCCCCATTCACCGAATATACCAACTGTTTTAACCTTATTTTCATCAATAAGATCGGCAATTTTTTTAGCGTCTTTCTTTTTATCAAGCTTATCTTCTACATTTTTGTCTTGCTTATGAATTATATTTATATAGCTCTTATTTTTATGTAAACAATACTTTTTATAGAACCTTTCAGACTGCTCCATTTTGGAAAGGGTATCTGTTTTTTCATAATAGTTTTCTTCTAATATTTTTAAAGTTTCGCAGTCTGCATCATATGCAGATTGATATTCAATAGGTTCTCCAACTTCATCAGGATAAGATTCATACAGAGTTTCTGCTTGGTCATCCACAACTTCTTTTAGCTTTAGATAATCAGCTTTACGTGCCTCCATCTCTTTCTTAAGTTCTTCTTTGTTAATATATTCATCTTCAATGTTTTCAATTATACTTTCTTCCATATCTTTCCCCTCTCTAATGATGCGATTGCTAATACATAATTATACTATTCGACGTATTTGTATTGAATAAGAATTTGTATTTTTTGAGTATACATTTTCAGAAAGATTAACTGTAAGATGTTACAAGCATAAACAATTATCCAATATAGTTATATTTGTATCTTGTAAAGAGTTTCTATTTAGAAAGCCTTTAAATTGGCAAAAAGTGTGGCTGCTGCATCATTATGGTGCAACAACCACTTATCATTTGTACTACTTAATGGTACCAGATTCAATAAACTCATCATTTGATGGGGATGTATCTAATGTAATAAGCAACGGCTATACACTTTACGTTAACGGAACAGCTGTAAACTAAAACACTATAAAAGGGCCTCACCTATTGATAGTACCAGGTTCAATAAACATTACTATAAAGCAAAGAGGGAGCCGGAGGCTCCCTCTGGGGTTGTTACCACATTGATACCAGGTTCAGTAAATCCCTGTGCTGATCTTTACCTTTTTTCCCGAAAAGGCCACTCCTATCTTAACAATATCCGTTATGCCTTCCTCTTTCATCTCTGCATCGTATCTTTTTTCCTGTATCTGATCCAATGCGTCTGAAGATAACAGATCAAGCGCTTTATCATCCAGATCTTTATCCCATTTCAGTTCCATGATGATACCAGGTAGCTTTTTCTTTCTGGGAAACATACTGATATCGTACCTTCCATCACCGGACTCCCTGTTGGAACGAATCTTATACTGATTATCCATTAGTGCAACAAGTCCAAGAGTGAGGCCATGATAGAAGCCTTCTGCACCGGCATCGTAAAAGCTTATGGTCTTTTGCATGTATTCATCAATACCTTCTTGAAGCTTCGTAATATCTAGTTTGTACAGGCTCTCAGCGATCTTGTTAGCCGTTCCTCTGGTCACGACTCCTATCTGTATTAAGTGGGATAATATCTCACTCTTATAAACAGCAGCTATCTCTCGGTTGGGTATAGATACTTCGCAGAGCCATGTTCCGTCTCCCTGAAGTTCTTTATTCAGTGTCTTCAGATATCCTGCAACCAGGAGCAGGCTGTAAATATTCCCCGGGTCTTCTGTCAAAGATCTGTAAACGACATTCTGATCGATTCTTGCAATTACTTTTTCGCCCAGAATAAGCGCATTAAGTTTTTCCGTGATATCACTTGTAGCTACTTTTAGAACATCTTCAAGTACTTCATTCTTGCCGGTATTAACCCAATATGCCTGAGGCAGACAACCTTTCGACAGATAATTGATAACAGACCAGGGATTATATATTTCCTTATTTCCAAAGAGATATCCGTCATACCATTCCTTAAGTTCCTCTTCTTTATCCGAAAAACCATAAGTCTTAAGCATCTCTTTTACTTCAGTGTCTGTGAAGCCAAAAAAGCCATCATATTCATCATCCATAACGCTGTTAACTGTAAGATTGTTCAGACCACTGAAAATGCTCTCTTGCGCAATCCTTAATATTCCGGTCAAAAATCCATACGACAGGTAACGATTGTCCTTAAACGCTCCGGAAAAAAAGTTTCTCATAAATCCTATGATCTCGTCATAGAATGCTTTGGAATATCCTTCCTGTATGGGTGTATCATACTCATCGATGATTATAATAGGGGCTTTTCCGTAATGCGCTGCCAGCATCTTTGACAATTTCTGTAAAGACGCAGATAGTTCAACCTCACTCACCCGCCCGCTCAATACTTTTTCAAAATAATCTTTCTCATATTTTTCGATCTTATCGCTATTTTTCAGTACAGAGTGTCTTCCAAACTCATCTTGTACAAGTTCGACGATCTTAGAAAAAGTATCTTCCCAGGAATCAAATTTTACATCCTTAAAAGTCAGAAAGATCACAGGGTATTTGCCCTGATGCTCCCTATACTGCGGGCCGCATTTCCATATAGCTTTATCAACAAAGTACTTGCTTGTATCTTCATCAGAAATTTCAAAGAAAACGCGAAGCATGTCCATGTTCAGGGTTTTTCCAAATCGTCTGGGACGGGTAAACAAAGATACCAAAGCTTTTTTATCAAGAAAATCTCGTATCAGTAGTGTCTTGTCAACATAATAGTATTCAGACTGTGCGCGGATATAATCCGAAATACCAACCGGAAGGGGCTTGAGTTCTTCCTTCACTTCTGTTCTTACATATTCGCCTGTACTAATGCGATTATCAGATGGTTTCTTTGCATTATCCGGAATCTGCCACTGCCTTCCAACTTTCTTTGCACCTTTTATCTTGCCATCTATACAAAGTTTTGCTACTCTACGCTCTGATATTCCCCATATATCTGATATCTCTTTGCATGTTTTCATGGAAATGCTCCTCATTCTTTTATTGTCATCACGGTTAAAGATGTGGGTTTTCTCGCTAATATGAATTATTATTAATTATATTATAAATATTATTCGGAACATCGTCAAACAAACATCGACATTATTCGGAACAATGCCAAAGTATTTTTGATATTGTTCCGAATAATGTCGATGTTTATTTGATATTGTTCTAGCAAGATATAAAAATACCTGCAACCTTCGGTGAGGACTAAGCCACCTTGGCTACAGGTTTTTCTTTATAAGTCATAAATTAGTAGTACCAGGTTCAATAAACTCGTTCGGAATAATAGGCAGGGATATTTCCCTGCCTGATCAGTTAATCCTTTATGCCTTTTTCTTCCAGTTGTTTTTGTAATATTGCAATTAGTTCGGCTTGCTCTTCAAGCTTTTTATCTTTCTCTTCAAGTTCTTTTGCTTGTTCTTCGATTTTATTATCTTTTTCAACCAGTGCTTCTTTCATTCTTCTTTCGTGGATGATATTATCTTCTCTTACGCGGCACTGCTCAGCGATCATAAAGTCAGAATTAGCGGCAAATATTTCTTCAGCAGTTGAATTCATGGATGGGTTAGCACTTGTGATCATCTTAATTTCCTCCCATGTAGTAGCTTTGAAAAGTTTGGCCCAAGTATCGATTTTGTGTTTTTTATCTTCTTCTGTAGCCATTTCTGTGTGATTTAATTCTATCACATACAGATGAAACTTGTCAGTATACTGATAGCCATCCTTTTCGTTACTGATATGGTATTTCGCAAAAAACTCAGGATGATCTTCAAAAAGTGTAAAGTCAAGAAAGCCTATGTGATAGACAGGCTTAACTTCGATATAATCATCTCCTCGAACCACGTTATCAAATTTCCTACATAGATACGAAAGAGATCTCTCAGGCCAGTTGTTGTAATCAACTACCTGCATCTCCAGGTTTATGAAGGTGTTGTCATTAAGAAGTACAACTATATCCAGCTGAAACTCCTTATTATCAACAGCTTCCCCTGGCATTATTGGATTTTGAATCTCTGCTTTTACTATGTTCTCTACTGGTATATCCAATACGGAACTTAGTAGTAATGTAAGTGTTTCATTGCTCTTCTGCAATACCATGCGAAACATATAGTCATTGGTCAGGTTGTATTTGAGTGCCCCTGTAGCACTTTGAAACTTGTAGGTAGTATTGTTGTTGCTATTCACTTTCTTCCTTTCTTGTCATTTCTTAAATAAGCTTTCCTGCATGCAAAGTGTGGAGCTTATGGGCGAATTGCCCTTGAAATAATGATTTTGATATGTGTCAAACAGAATTCTGACAGCGATAACAAATATAACATATGCCTTACATAGTTGCAAGAGATTTTATTATAAGTGCCACTATGTTTTCATGAGTTGAGGGAGCAATAATGGTACCAGGTTCAATAAACACTAGATTATATAAGACCATATTAGTAGTATCAGGGTTGATAAACAGCTACGTATGGACTTCTTGGTGATTCTTTTACTATAAAGCAAAGAGGGAGCCGTGGGCTCCCTCTTTGGTTGTTATACTATATTGTTTTGGGGGTGTGTATGATTTTAATTGCACACTAATTCATCCAAAATCTTTTTTATTTCTTCGATTTTGATATCATACTTTTTGGTAACTCTGGAAAAGAGTTCTTCATCAGGAGTTCCTAACTCTCGTCCCATTTCAATCGCACCTATTATCTGTTCTTTTTTCATTCTATTTTCCATAGCAACACACATCTACTGAATCCTCCGTTTCATAAATTCCTTCAAGCCCTCATAAAAGATAGGCTTGAGTTTTCATGCGAAGCCGACTAGTCTTCGTCTGTCTCAATCATCCTCATAATCTCATTATTCCGGTCCAAGAGGTCATAAATCCCATCCTCGGAGAGAACTCCTCGTTTTATATCAGCAGGGATCTCGCCGCGTTCATCCATGGCAAGGTCCTCTTTCCACTGGTCACTGGTATAGTAGTTTTCAAGCTTTCGAACCTTATCCTGCAAACTCTTGTATTCATCAATAGTCCTTTTCAATGAATCCTGCGCAGCAGTGATCTCATCGAAGATCTCTTCCATCTTGGAAATATACTCAAATTCCCTACTCATATCACTCATATACTTCAATCCTCCCCTAATGATATGAATACTAATTTACAATTATACTATTTTAAGCCCGGGTGCCGTTTTGGTGTGAAATGATAAATAGGGGAGCTGGCGCTCCCCTACTTGTAATCATATCAATCCTTCATCCTCTAGGATAGTCTTAACCTCATCTTCTGAAATACCAGACTTCTTTGCTATCTCAGCAATCGGCATACCATCTTCATGGCGTGCTATGACTCGGCCACTTATTTTGCCTTCTTCTCTTCCTTCTTCTCTTCCTTCTTCTCTTCCAGCTTTCAATCCACGATTATATTCCTCATCCATATGTTCTTTGTAAGTCATATACTCTTTCCTCCACAGGCTCTTAGCAATGGCTTCCTTGACTTTGGCATCTATTCTGGATGTAAGACTACTATCAGCATCTTTCCCCGCAAGATAATCTATAAGAGACTTCATATCTTCTGATACATCGTCCTTATCTCCTCCGGCACAGATGAAAGTTCTATTTGTACCATCCTTTAGCGACAGATCCTTAACTTCTCGACATTTTGGTTTGAATGAATACTTGTGATATCCTCTCTTGAAAAGGTCAAATGTGCAAAGGAAGATAATGTAACTATCAGGAAGTTCCTTATAGTCCTTACCTTTCTCCAAGTAGTCTAGGTCTATCATTCCCTGATAGTACCTGCTTCTAAGAGGAAGTTCAAGCGTATCAGACCGTTGCATCTCGATATCATACACTGTCTTCTCGTCATCCTCGAAATATACGTCAAATCTTACGCCATGACCATCTGCTGTTACATCAATAGCTTTCTGTTTTTCCGCCTTTACAATGCTGCCAATTTTGCGTCCGATGACAAGTTCAGTAAGTTCTTTGCACAGGTCTTCATTCTCCTGCAGAATCTTACAGAACATAAAGTCATCCTGGAACCTTAGTTCTTCATACTCTTTCATTAGTATCTCCTATAATTATAAAATTGGGGAATGTACTGTGCAACTGAATTGTTGCAACCATCTCGAATGAGATGTAATCAGAAATTCCAACAAAAGAGATTTTAGCATTAGAATATGCATATGTAAAGAATTATATTAGTATATTAGCTCATACTTCGCACTTGCCGTTACAGTTCAGACCCAATGTCATTTAGTTAACGTAACTCTCAGAGCAATAAAAAACTGCAGCTATTTAGCTACAGTTTTCTTGTTAACGACCGTCAAAATATAAAATAATTATCACTCTTTAACACTAATATAGCTTTCGACATAGTCCTTCATCTCAAGCAAATGGTCAGGGTCTTTTCTGCCAGTAACATAGAGCATGAACTGGATATTGCTGTTACCCTTCAGGGTCAGATAGGCGTAATCAGCGTAGTCATAATCAATAACTTCTCCATTACTTGCTTCCATGCCGTCTCCTATGGCACCCTGATGAACTCCCCAATAAGAGTCGTAGGAATTATCTTCAAGCCAGAGGATTATACGATCACCGTCTACTCCTTCGCCTTCTATGTAGACTTCAGAAGTGTAGCCTGACTCTTCATAGTAGTGTATGTATGATGATTTGATTGATGCAAATAGCGAAAGGTCTAAGGAATAGGTCTTATCTGACATTTCAAATTCCAAAGTATCTAGTGATGGATCAACTTCCTTGCTTACGTACTCATAGCCGCCAACCATTGGGTAGTAGGGTACAAAGTACTCATCGACAAATTCATCGTTAAACCTGTCGTACGAATACACGCTGGAAACAATTGCCGGAGATATGCATCCATCGTAATAAGCAATTTCTACATAAAATTTATCAAAGGTAAATATAAAGTTATCATTGAACTCAATAGGTTCGATATCCACAAGTGGCTTGATATCATCAGGAAGGGTCTTGATTTTATCGCCGTTACAAAATACTTCAGGCAGGTTACTGGTTGATGCAATAAGCGTACAAATAATACACTCATTAAATGGAACTGCATAAGGATATGGATTGTATATCCAGCAGTCTCCAGACATATCGCTTTCATAATATTCGCCATAAACGTTATCCCAAATCTGGAGTTTATCAGTATCATTACAAAATTCACTGCCATATGGTCCGACATACATTTCATCCATGGCCTGTAACCTGTCCTCTGTGCCTGATCCGCGGTCGTTATATGAAACTATGCATCCCTGGTCCTGTAACTCTTTGATGGTCATTCCTGCGTAGATCTTTACGCCGTATTCGTCAACAAAGCTTCCATCCCATGGAGAATCCGGGCTTGCAACCTGACCCTTTTGGAATTCACCTTCGGCCTGTTCTTCCTCTTTTCCCTCAGTTGTTTCTTCAGATTCTTCTGAGTCTTCAGACTCTTCTTCTAAATCTTCCTCTTCTTCCTGTTCTTTGGTATCCGCTTCCCCTTTGCCCAAGCTGATATCTCCGCATCCGGATAATACCGCAAATGACATTACGAATGCCATGATACTAGTTAAATACTTTTTCTTCATACGCTGCTCCTTTTTTATTTCTAGCCTAGAGTATAAGTATACTATGGACGGGTGGAGAAAGTCGAATTTTCCAGGATCGCCACTATGTTTTCATGAGGTCATATGCAAATATTAAAGGGCAACAATATCAAGGCTCTTTCCGACCTAAAAGAAAAAGAACTTCGCCAGGCTCACAAATTAATAGTACCAGGTTCAATAAATATTGAAGTTGAAACACATTTTCTTGGATGTTAGTATATTTGATGTTCGTATACCATAAAGGTTTCAGAGCGGTTCGCTGCTATATTCAATTACTACTTAAATGACGGAAAAGAAATTATTAAGCCGTCAGAACTTGTAAATCAGGATACCAAAGAGTATTTGTCGATTCTGGGAGTCAAGGACAAGGACGTGATTCAGAAATTCAGAGATATCCTGAAAAGATGTTGTATCAAGGATGGCAAAGATGCCACCTATGTGCTTCTTGGCATCGAGAACCAATCTGAGATCCACTATGCAATGCCTGTAAGAAACATGCTTTATGATGCAATTAACTATGCCAATCAGGTAAAAGCTCTCGCAGACATACATAAAGAAAAGAAAGACTTAAAAAATGCAGAGTTCTTATCCGGACTGACAATCGATGATAAGATAAAGCCAGTAATAACCATTGTGCTATACTGGAAGAATGATAAATGGATAGCACCAACAAAGCTGTCAGAAATGTTTACTAACTTACCCTGTACACTGGGCAAGTTCATAAATGACTACTCGATAAATCTCATAACGCCGCATGATATCAATGATTTCTCCAAGTTAAAGACGGAGCTTCGCGACGTTCTTGAATTTATCAAAAGGCAGGATGAAGATAAACTGCTGTTTTGCATGCAATCAGAGAGAGGGGATGACTGGAGTATGAGTGTTGAGTCAATTAACATTATCAATGAATTCACTGGCGCAGGCATCCGCATAGATGAGACAGAGGGAGGAAAGGTAAAAATGTGCAGAGCTACTGAATCTATAAGGGAAGAAGGCGAACAGAAAAAATCCAGAGAGATTGCTGAAAGTCTGGTTAAGAACGGTGTTCCTTTGGATAAGATAATCGCTTCCATCCCTGATATTCCTGAGGATGAGATTCAAGAAATCTTTAACAACATCACTAAAAAGTCTTAATATCCAAAGCAATCAAGGCTTCTGATATGATCATTGTCATACCAGAAGCCTTTTTATCCGATTACACTCTTTTTATTAAGAATAATAGTACCAGGTTCAATAAACTGAGGTAGTACTCTGGCTCTGCCAATGAAAGAGCTCCTCGTTTATGTCTTTCTGTTTGTAGAGCTCTTCTGAGCTTATCATAGTTATCACTTGTATATGGTTCGAAATTGGGGGCGTGCCTGGGTACCGTTTTGGTGTGAAATGATAAATAGGGGAGCTGACGCTCCCCTACGTGTAATTATATCAATCCCTCATCCTCTAGGATAGTCTTAACCTCATCTTCTGAAATACCAGACTTCTTTGCTATCTCAGCAATCGGAATTCTTTATATTTTTTCTTCCAGTTGTCTTTGTAATCTTGCAATTAGCTCGGCTTGCTCTTCAAGTTATTTTGCTTGCTCTTCAAGTTATTTTGCTTGCTCTTCAAGTTCTTTTGCTTGCTCTTCAAGTTCTTTTGCTTGCTCAGCAATTTTGTCATCTTTTATTGATATCTCTTCAGCCTGCTCAGCAATCTTGTCATCTTTTATTGATATCTCTTCAGCCTGCTCAGCAATTTTGTTCTCTTTTTCAACCAGTGCTTCTTTCATTCTTCTTTCGTGGATGATATTATCTTCTCTTACGCGGCACTGCTCGGCGATCATAAAGTCGGAATTAGCGGCAAATATTTCTTCAGCAGTTGAATTCATGGATGGGTTGGCACTTGGGATCATCTTAATTGCCTCCCATGCAGTAGCCTCACTTGAATTTACTAATCCTCAATCTTAAACACTAATATAGCTTTCAATATAGTCCTTCATCACCATATCCTATAATTGCCTGAAAGTGCCAGAAGTGCGAACAGATACAGGCAATTGTCATAGTATCTGCGCTCTCCTTTTCTAAGTGGCTGATTCCAGAACCAGTTGACCCACTTGGCTGCTACAGAAAAGTCGCTATCAGGATCTTCGCTGTAAGGTACGGACAGAGCACTTTGAGCGATAGTGGATACAAGTCCTACAGGATGAAGTACCGGTCTTTCAAGGGGAGTTCCGTCCACCTTGTAAGCAGATCTTACTGCTTCAAGGTCTGTTCCGAATGACTTCAT
>JAEEGI010026052.1_pt1 | contig 11286 bp, 10 predicted proteins | sample 8958751 | NCBI WGS metagenome assembly JAEEGI01 (sample SAMN16246545, study PRJNA631951) | gut metagenome | biome: gut microbiome; feature: rumen; material: KS-attached | host: Bos | place: Iran: Karaj | collected 2018-10 | reverse complement strand
TTTCCAAAACATCACGACCCCTTCATGAAATCGGTCATGACGGAAGCCGAGGCCGCCATCAAGGCCCATTGCGGACAGGAGGTGGAAGCTGAAATCACGGCTCTGGCACCTGAGCACCAGCCCAAGGCACCTGAGAAACTCCTGCCCCAAGTCCGCCACATCATAGCCGTATCCAGCGGCAAGGGAGGCGTAGGTAAATCGACCATAGCCGCTAATCTCGCCGTCAGTCTGGCACGTGCCGGCTACCGTGTGGGCCTTCTCGACGCCGATATCTTCGGTCCGTCCGTCCCCACCCTGTTTCATCTCGAGGATTTCCAACCTTACGGCGAGATGGTCGGCGACAAGCAAATGATAGTGCCGGCTGAAAAATACGGTGTCAAGATTCTCAGCATCGGATTCTTCGTACGGCCCGAACAAGCCACCGTCTGGCGCGGCCCAATGGCCTCAAACGCACTGAAACAACTGATTTCCGAAGCCAACTGGGGCGAGTTGGACTATTTTATACTCGACACGCCGCCAGGCACAAGCGACATCCATCTCACCTTGCTTCAGGAACTCAGCATCACAGGCGCCATCATCGTCAGCACTCCCCAGAAAGTGGCCCTCGCCGACGCACGTAAGGGCATCGATATGTATCAGAACGAAAAAATCAACGTACCCATTCTCGGCCTGGTCGAAAACATGGCATGGTTTACGCCGGCTGAACTGCCCGGGAACAAGTACTATCTGTTCGGCAAAGAAGGTGTGAAACATTTGGCCGAATCTATGGGCGTGCCTCTCCTCGGTCAAATTCCCCTGGTGCAATCCATTTGCGAGAACAGCGATGCCGGCGAGCCCGTAGCCGCAGTTGAAGGCACCGCGACGGCGCTTGCTTTCAGCCAACTGGCCGATGCCGTGGTCAACGAGGTAGAACGTGTGAGCCAAAAGGCTTAACGCCCGCACCACATCCTATACGCCGCAGCCGGGACACCCTCTGGCTGCGGTTTTCTTTGCCCTGCCTCCTTGTAGCGGCAATGCGGGAAAAACGATGTGGGACTTAGGGGAATACAAGTCCGACAAAGAAATGACCATGTCCCACTTCGAAAAACCGAAACGCGACTTTGCGGAAAGCACATCAGGGGGAATCGGATGTAAAATTCAAATTGCAAAGTACAAAACAGCGCTGCTCCGGCGGCAGATTGTTGCTTTTTGTCGGAAATACGGAATATAATCCGACAATTTCCTGTTTTTATCCGTCCGTTTCGTATAAAATTGGTAATTTTACACGTCTAATGTACGTCAGCATGAAGATTGCCGTTTTCCAACAAGATATCGTATGGAACAACCCGGCCGAAAACCGTCGCAAAGCCGCTGAGGCCATCCGCAAAGCCCCTGGAAGTGAACTCTATGTTCTGCCTGAAATGTTCAGCACCGGATTTGTCACCGAGCCTGAGGGAATTGCCGAAAACCATTGCGGTGAAACGCTCGGCTGGATGCGGCAAATCAGCGACGAAACGGGGGCTGCCCTGGCCGGAAGCGTAGCTGTCGCCGACGGAACGCGCCATTACAACCGCTTATATTTCGTTAGCCCCGACGGCAACACGGTGTGGTACGACAAACGTCACTTGTTCACTTACGCAGGTGAGGACAAGCACTACGTAGCCGGCACCCGCCGCGTGATAACTGAATATGGCGGCGTGCGGTTTCTGCTCCAGACGTGCTACGATTTGAGATTTCCCGTCTTCAGTCGCAACTGCGGCGACTACGACGCCGTTCTCTACGTGGCAAGTTGGCCCGAAAGCCGCATAAACGTGTGGGAAACGTTGCTACGTGCCCGTGCCATCGAAAACCAATGCTACGTCGTCGGCGTAAACCGCACAGGCAGCGACCCCACATGCACCTACGGCGGCGGCAGTGCCATCATCGACCCGCGCGGACGCACCTTGGCCGCGTGCAAACCCCGCACAGAAGAAACCGTATCGGCCGAAATCAGCATGGAAAGCCTCATGGCCTTCCGCAAGAAGTTTCCCGTGCTCGACGACTCCGACATCTTTGAAGTCAACTTGGAAAAATAATTCTTTAACATAAAGCGACTAACAAATATATCAAAATGTCAGAACACAAACTCCTGTTAGGTGACGAGGCTATCGCCCTTGGTGCCATCCATGCCGGACTCAGCGGCGTGTATGCTTATCCAGGAACCCCCTCAACTGAAATAACCGAATTCATACAAAGCCACCCGCTGGCCCGCGAACGCGGCATACACAGCCGTTGGTGCACTAACGAAAAAACTGCCATGGAGGCCGCACTGGGCATGTCGTATGCCGGCAAACGCGCATTGGTCTGCATGAAACACGTAGGCATGAATGTCTGCGCCGATGCCTTTGTCAATTCCGCCATCACCGGCGTAAAAGGAGGCATCGTAGTCCTGGCCGCCGACGACCCAAGCATGCACTCTTCTCAAAACGAGCAAGATTCACGCTTTTACGGCAAATTTGCTTTAATACCGGTTCTCGAGCCGAGCAACCAGCAGGAAGCCTACGACATGATGAGCGAAGCCTACCGCATGTCAGAGTCGCTCCGCCTTCCGGTGCTCATGCGCATCGTCACACGCCTTGCCCACAGCCGCGCATCGGTCATGGTGGGCAGCGCAACAGAGCCGAACGCCCTCAGCCCCGACGAAGGAAAACATTGGGTGCTTCTGCCTGCCATTGCACGCAAGCAATACGTCAGTCTGCTTGAGAAACAGCCCGACATATTGCAGATGAGCGAAACGTCACCGTACAACCGCTGCGAAAACGCGGACACAGAAAAAGGCTTGGGCGTCATAGCCTGCGGCATAGCCTACAATTATGTTAAGGAAAGCCGTGTTGAAGGGCTCTCGGGCCTGCTTAAAGTGTCGCAATACCCATTGCCGGCAACGCAAATCAAGCGTCTGGCCGAGAAAAGCCGTGCTATTCTCGTCGTAGAGGACGGTCAGCCCGTTGTGGAACAAGATGTGAGAGGCTTACTCGGTTCCGGTTACGACATCAAGGGACGTCTCACCGGCGATCTGCCGCGTACGGGCGAACTGACGCCGGATTGTGTGGTGCAAGCCTTAGGCAAGAAGACCGAAGCCGGAGCTGCGGCGAAGAATGTTGTAGGCCGCCCGCCCGCACTCTGTCCCGGCTGCGGCCACAGGGATGTTTACACAGCGCTGAACAAGGTTGCCGCCGAATATAAAGATTCCCGCATCTTCGGAGACATAGGTTGCTACACGCTGGGGGCACTTCCGCCCTACAATAGCCTGGCCAGCTGCGTGGATATGGGAGCCAGCATCACCATGGCCAAAGGTGCCGCCGACGCAGGCCTATGGCCGGCCATCGCTGTCATAGGTGATTCGACGTTTACCCACAGTGGCATGACGGGACTGCTTGATGCCGTGAACGACAAGGCTAATATCACCGTCGTTATTTCAGATAACCTCACCACAGCTATGACTGGCGGGCAAGACAGTGCGGGAACGAACAAGTTTGAAGCCATTTGCCTTGGACTGGGTGTGGAGCCGGAACACGTCAGAGTGGTTGTGCCGCTTCCCAAGAACATGGAAGAAATCACCAACATCATCCGTGAGGAAATCAATTACAGAGGTGTGTCCGTGATAATCCCTCGTCGCGAGTGCATCCAGACACTTAACCGGAAATTACGCAAACAAAAAGCCCAGAAACAATGAAGAAGGACATCATATTATCAGGTGTGGGAGGACAAGGAATCCTCTCCATTGCCACCGTTATCGGCGAAGCAGCCACCCAGGCCGGACTCCATCTAAAGCAAGCCGAAGTTCACGGCATGAGTCAGCGCGGTGGCGACGTGCAAAGCAATCTCAGGCTGAGCACAGACGAAATTTACAGCGACTTAATCCCACAGGGCCAGGCCGATCTCATAATTGCCATGGAACCAATGGAAGCTTTGCGATACCTACCCTATTTGTCGGAAGACGGATGGGTAATTACGTCGTCAGAACCATTCATTAACATTCCCAATTATCCCGACACGGAGGCGTTGTATCAGGAACTGGACGCACTGAAACATGTGAAAAAGCTGGGTATTGAGACATTGGCCAAAGAGAATCAGATGCCCAAGAGCGCAAACATGATATTGCTCGGCATGGCCGCGCCTTTCATTGAGATTATAAGCCCCGAAGATTTGCGCAAGTCAATCATGAGAATTTTTATGTCAAAGGGAGAAAAAATTATATCGGACAATGTGAACGCCTTTGACCTTGGTTACAACAGTGCAAAGCAATGAAAGAAACTCCCATACCGGCAACCGTCGTAGACGAGGCCATTGAAGAATTAGGCATCAAAGACTTCGGGCGCGCCACCATTCGTGAAATAGTGGCCGTAGCGCAGAAATCTGAACAAAGGAGCGGCCAGGAATTCATCAAGATGGAGATGGGCGTTCCCGGATTGCCTCCGTCAAAATATGGCGTTGAGGCACAAATCAGCGCATTGGAGAACGGCATCGCACGTCTCTATCCTGACATCAACGGCATCCCGCAACTCAAGCAAGAAGCTTCGCGATTCATCAAAGCATATATAGGAATCGACCTCGCGCCCGAAGGATGCGTCCCCGTGTGCGGCTCCATGCAGGGCACATTTGCCTCGTTCCTCACGGCAAGTCAAACCGGCAAGACAAAGAATACCATACTGTTCATCGACCCGGGCTTTCCCGTGCAAAAACAACAGTGTGTGGTCATGGGAACTCCGTTTGAAAGTTTTGACGTGTACGACTACCGCGGCGACAAGTTAGGCCCAAAAATTGAAAGCTACCTTGAAAAAGGCAACATCGCGGCCATCATCTACAGCAACCCCAACAACCCGACGTGGGTGTGCCTCAACGAAGACGAATTACGCACCATCGGAACGCTGGCAACAAAGTACGACACCATCGTGTTTGAGGACCTGGCTTATTTCTCAATGGATTTCCGCCTGAACCTGAGCATACCGTTCCAAGCGCCCTACCAAGCGACCGTAGCAAAGTACACAGACAACTACGTGCTCCTCATAAGCGGCAGCAAAGCCTTCAGCTACGCCGGCGAACGCATTGCCGTCAGTTGCATCTCCGACAAGCTCTATCACAGAGAGTACCCTGCGCTGACGCAACGCTATGGTAACGGCCAGTTTGGCCCGGTATTCATCCACCGAGTCCTGTATGCGCTCAGTTCAGGTACGAGCCACAGCGCACAATATGCCTTGGCCGCCATGCTGAAAGCCGCAAGCGACGGCGTATATGACTTCCGGAAAGACATAAGTGAATACGGACGCCGGGCAAAACGGTTGAAAGAGATATTTACACGCCATGGCTTTCACATCGTATATGACAAAGACCTCGACAAACCCGTTGCCGACGGTTTCTACTTTACCATAGGCTATCCCGGGTTCAGCGGAAAAGAACTTTCAAAAGAGTTGCTCTACTACGGAGTGAGTACTATAGCGCTTGACTCCACCGGAAGTACACAGCAAGGGCTTAGAATTTGCACTTCGTTTGTGAAAGACAACCAATACGACCTGTTGGACGAACGCATGAGCGTTTTTGAGAGAAATAATTAAGAGAAAAAACTAACCTGATTTATTATTATGATTTGGAATCCGAACAAAGAATGCATGAGCACGGATGAGATGCGTGCTTTACAAGGACGCCGTCTCCACAAGATTGTGAAATACGTGTACCACAACGTACCTTTCTATCGCAACAAGCTACAAAAGATGGACGTAACACCAGATGACATCCGTAACATTGAAGACATTCACAAGCTACCCTTTACTACGAAACAGGATCTGCGTGACAATTACCCCTACGGCCTACAAGCTGCGCCGAAATCCGAAATTATCAGAGTGCATGCTTCAAGTGGCACCACCGGAAACCCGACTATCGTGGGCTATACCCGCAAAGACATCGAAGTATGGAGCGAATGCATGACGCGATGTCTGACAGCCTACGGCGTAAGTCGCGACGACACGTTCTCAGTTGCCTATGGCTACGGACTATTTACGGGAGGACTCGGTGCTCACTACGGTGTGGAAAACCTTGGGGCGGCTGTAGTACCCACCTCAACGGGCAATACGGAGAAGCATGTCCGTCTCATACGCGACTTAGGCATTACCGGCATCGCCTGTACCCCATCTTATGCGCTCTATCTCGCAGAAACGATGGACCATATGGGAATTGGGAAAAACGATATCCGACTTCGTGTCGGCGCATTCGGAGCTGAGCCTTGGACAGAAAGCATGCGCGCAGAAATAGAAAGCCGTTTAGGATTAAAAGGATTCAACTTGTACGGGCTCAGCGAGATTATGGGACCGTGTGTAAGCTATGAGTGTCAAGAACAAAGCGGCTCGCATATTTGTGAAGACCACTTCTTTCCTGAGATAATTGACCCCGACACGCTTGAGCCCCTTCCTTACGGCCAAGTGGGCGAGTTAGTGTTCACCACACTCACGAAAGAAGGCATGCCTCTCCTACGTTATCGCACGAAAGACCTTTGTTCTCTCATGAATGACACGTGTCCGTGCGGACGAACCAGTGTCAGAATGGGCCGAATCCTCGGTCGCAGCGACGATATGCTTATTATCCGGGGCATCAACGTATTCCCGTCACAGGTAGAAAGCGTTGTACTGAGCATGCCCGAATTTGCGCCGCGATATCTATTAGTTATTGACCGCGTCAACAATCTTGACACCCTCCAGGTCCAAGTTGAAGTCCGTCAGGATTACTTTACCGAACAGTTTGACACACTTGGCGCTCTCGGAACGCTTGAAAAGAAGCTCGCCGACAAACTTAAGAGCGTCTTATCCATAAGTGCAAAAGTACAACTCAAAGCTCCGGGCACAATAGAACGGAGTCAAGGAAAGAGTAAATTTGTTCTCGATAAACGACAACTAAAATAAAAGATATGAATATCGAATCCCCTTACTTCCATCCCGACATGGAAACGCTCTCTCGCCCAGAGATTGAAGCGTTACAACTACATCGTTTGCAGCAAACGGTTCAGCATTGCATGCAATCCCCATTCTATCGCGAGCGGTTCAAACAATGCGGGTTGCATCCCGAAGACATCCGCACGTTAGACGATTTGCGTCGTATCCCATTTACGACCAAGCAAGACTTACGCGACACCTATCCCTTCGGAATCGCGTCTGTACCGCTCGAAAAATGCGTTCGCCTCCACTCATCCAGCGGAACGACAGGTAATCCGACCGTGATACTCCACACGCAAGCCGACCTCGACGCCTGGGCAGAGGCTTTGGCCCGTTGCTTGTGGATGGTAGGTCTACGTCCAAGCGACGTGTTCCAAAATTCCTCCGGCTACGGTATGTTTACAGGCGGCCTGGGATTCCAATACGCCGCTGAACGCGTGGGCATGCTCACGGTGCCGGCAGCAGCAGGCAACACAAAACGCCAGATAAAGTTCATCACCGATTTCGGAACCACTGCCCTTCACGCCATCCCAAGCTATGCCGCCCGTCTCTACGAGGTAATGAAAGCCGAAGGCATTGACCCGAGACGCGACACCCGCCTGCGTGTTCTTGCAATTGGTGCCGAACCACACAGCGAGGAGCAGCGCCGGCGCATCGAGGAGATGCTCGGAGTGAAAGCCTACAACTCCTTCGGCATGTCCGAAATGTGCGGTCCCGGAGTGGCTTTCGAATGCACAGAACAGAATGGCATGCACATTTGGGAGGACTACTACATTGTCGAGATTGTTGATCCCGACACTTTAGAGCCCTTACCCGACGGCGAAGTGGGTGAACTCGTTCTCACAACCCTGCGCCGCGAAGCCATGCCGCTCCTGAGATACCGTACACGCGACCTGACACGCATCATCCCAGGCACGTGCCCCTGCGGACGCCAGCACAAACGTCTTGACCGCATGAAAGGACGCAGCGACGACATGATAATACTTAAAGGAGTCAACATATTCCCCGTCCAGATTGAGAGAATTCTTCTCCAGTTCCCCCAACTCACGAGCGAATACCTCATTACGCTTGACACAGCCGACGACAACGACACCATGCTCGTCGAAGTCGAACTTCAAGAGCTCTTCACCGACGACTACGGCCTCCTGGAAAAACTCACAAAAGAGATTCAACAGCGTCTCCGCGACGAAATCCTCGTCACACCGCGTGTGCGTCTCGTTCCACCAGGTTCACTTCCCCGTCAAGAAGGCAAAGCCGTCCGTGTGAAGGACCTGAGAAAAAAATACTAAGACATAAAACGTATTATATTTGACATAGAAACCCGTAAACCAAATAAAATAAGAGCTATGACCATCAATCAACTATCCATCTTCATTGAAAACAAGCAGGGAACCCTTCTGCAAGTGCTTGACCTGCTTAAGAAGGCCGGCATCCAGCTGATTGCAACCAATTTGGCCGACACCGTTGAATACGGTATCCTACGTATCATCTGCTCAGACCCACAAAAGGCATACGAAGCCCTCAAAGGGGAAGGCGTAGCCGTAGCTATGACCGAAGTGTTCGCAGTTGAGATCGACAACGAGGCAGGCCGTGGCGCCGATGCCATAGCATCGTTCGTAAACAAAGGAGTCAGCATCGCCTACCTCTATTCCTTCATCGTCGACGGCAAAGGCATTCTCATCTTCCGCACGGATAATCCGGAATTGGCCGCAGAAGCCATCAGCAATGACGGTCTCTGCACACTCACCGAGCAAGACCTTTCGTCGCTTGTCTGACGCGACACACAGTAGCAGGGCCGCATTTCATGGGAAATGCGGCCCTGCGTCGTATAGGTACGTTTCCGACGGACACTACTCCGACTTCCGGTAACCGGTAGCCTCCATGGCGGCCGTCAAATTCTTCTTCGCGTCGTATACCTCCACCTTCACAAACGGCACGCGCGGATGATTGTGCACCACATGGGCGATGGCACTCACCTGCCCCGTCTTGACAGGCCGCAGATACGAGATGGTCGCCGACAATGTCACACCTACACACCCCGCACTCGCAATGGCTGCCGCGGCAGCGAAATCTGCCAACGTGTATATGGCCCCGCCCTGACAATAACCCGAAGCATTCAGATGACTTTCGCCCACCTGCATCGCGGCAACCGCATGACCGTCGTCGGCTTCTACCAGCTGGATGCCACCAAGTTGGGCATATCGGTCGTCAGCAAAGAATTTCTTTATGTTCATCCGCAGTTTACTTGTCAATAGTGATGCTACCGGAGCCAATAAGATGCTTGTCGGCAATAATCTGTACGCGGAAAGTGCCAGCACCTATGTATTCGTTCACGGGAATATAGACTGTGACGCGCTGTTCTTCGCCTGTGTATTCAATAACCCGCTGTGCCGAGATGCCAACCTGAGTATTCTCAAAAGCAACACTGCCTTGCTGCGACAGAACTTCGCCATTGGGCTTCAAAAGCCGCACACACACCTGACGTTCTCCCGTTTGGGCCGTGATATTCTTTGATATCGTAAACGAAATAGTGAAACGTGTGATATCCTTAACGCGTTTTGCATCCTTGCCACGTTTGTTTTGCGGCAAAATAGATACCGACGTGGCGTCGAGTTGAGCGGCTATAGCCACCTTCTCAGTCAGATTTTGTTTTTCTGAACTCAAAGTCGACACCTGCTCTGTCGCTGCCTGGTATTGCTGACGCACAGCTTCGTTCTCGCGATGCAAACTTTCGTTGAGGCGATTCAGAGAATCGACCTGCAATACGTAACTCCGGAGCACGGCACGCACAGTTGCGAGTTCCTTTTTCAGACGTTGTATCTCGCGGGCGTCATTTGATTTTGTCCGTTTCAGTTCTTCGCGCAACTCACTTACCTTCTGCTCTTCCTCAGTGAGGCGTTGTAGCAGACTGTCGTTGCGAATGGAGCGCTTGAGTTCGTCATACTGCAGGGCAAACTCCTTGTATTCGTTTTCCATCTCGCGTTTGTCCATGGCAGCCAACGCTTCCAGTTCAGCCTTTTCCTGACGTTCGTGACGCAGATTGAGACCTAAGTAGACGAGTCCCGCAATAAGGAGGGCACCAAGTACCGATGCCGCTGCTATAATTACTTTCTTATTCATGACAGATGCACTTTGCAGTTCGACCGCAAAGGTACAAATAAAAACGAGAATGACAAAGAGAAACCGATGTTTCAGTCGGTTTTCTCATTGTTTCGGTTCACGTCCGCAAAGCAAAACATAGGGGCAATATTGGCACTCATTCGTATTGTCAGTTTGGTTAAAAGCCGCACTACGCATGTGTGCGATGTATTCAGTGAGGCGATGGCGGAACTCATCTACACGTTCCTTGTCGCTTGGCCAGTCATCGGAGAACGTAACATAAGGTGAATAGCCTTTACCCAGTTTTTGCGTGAAATAAAGCGCCGCCATGGGCACCTCAAGTCCCTTGAGCGAGCACAGGAGTTGGTAGAACAACGTCTGACGTGCATAGTCCTTCTTGTTATCCTCAAACAACTGCGCCACACCTTCGGCTTTCATTTTGTTTTCATCGTATTTCCCCGTTTTATAGTCCACCACACGCAGCCGGCCACCGTTATCGCGCCCCACACGGTCCACACGGTCAATGTAACCCTTGAGATTGGTGAGCGCATCGAGATTAACGGTGACACTGTCTTCGGCTTGAAGAAAACTAAGTCCGTCATGCGACGCACTGTCTGCGTCATAGTTTAAAATATGCTTGATATATGTCCGGGCAACAACAGCTTCGACTTTATGGTCTTCGAAACAGAAAGCCTGACCGCCCTTCTTCACTTCGCTTTCACTGACATGGTTGAAGGCTTCGGCGATATACATGTCCAGAAGAGCATCGTCCTGGGAGAGTTCAAGCAACTTGCGTGAACTTAACTCCACTTCGGGACGCTCCCCTCTCAAATCTAAGTATATTCTTTCTGCGACACGGTGAATGATACTTCCGAGAGTGTTCATCTGCAGAACAAGTGAAGGTTTCGCCACCTCGGAGATACGGGCCACATTGGCAAAGAAATATTTCAACGGACAGGAGATGTACTGCGCCAAAGACGAGGCTGAGAGATACAACGTGCGGTTTGACATGACTTCACGTGAGGCTTCGGGCGAAACACCTCCGGCTTGGGTCAAACAATCCGTCTGTGCGCGCTGCCCAAGTGTGTAGAAATCCACCGGAAGTTGCGTTTGCAAGAGTATTTGTAGCATAAAGCGCGACATTTCTCCGTGATGCACCGAATCATCCGTGGACTCATTATAAACCATAGTCACTTTCCGTGCCCTCTGTATCAAACGAAAGAAGTTGTAAGCATAGACTTCGGTTTGC
>JAEEGI010026051.1_pt1 | contig 11286 bp, 12 predicted proteins | sample 8958751 | NCBI WGS metagenome assembly JAEEGI01 (sample SAMN16246545, study PRJNA631951) | gut metagenome | biome: gut microbiome; feature: rumen; material: KS-attached | host: Bos | place: Iran: Karaj | collected 2018-10 | reverse complement strand
GATCCGCTCTCGCTGAAAGTTTGAATCTACCATCAGTATCGTCGCCTCATCATCTGTCAGGTTCCGTATGATCACCGGCACCTTCGTGAGCCCTGCCTGTTCAGCCGCGTAAGCCCGTCTGTGTCCTGAAACGATCTCGTACCGGCCATTCTTCGGCCTTACGATAAGGGGTGTCAGGACCCCGTAGGTCGCAATGCTCTCCGTGATCCTTAACATTGCGTCGTCCTCCACCACCTTAAAGGGATGACCCTCAAAGGGCTGGAGCCTGTTCAATGACACGGTCTGTATGCTGAACTCCCTTTCGTCTTTCTGTTCTTTATGCTCATCCATCATCCATCTCCCTCCTTCCGGACCAGTCATAATTCACCTTTGCCTGATAATAAGGCCCTATGGTTGTCGGAGCATTGTAAAGGGCGGCAAGAAGATACTGCCTGATGTTCTTTACCTCCGAATCGTTTTCTTCAAGGCATCGAAGGACATACCGTACACAGGAGCTGTTGATCTTCATGAGCCGTCCACGGACCACTTCCCTGGGCTTGTCGTCCCCGGCGATCCGGATCATCTCACGGTTCAGGGTGCAGGTGTCTGTGAGCAGCTCCAGGATCCCGTCGATGGTCTCCTTTTTGTCCGGATAGTCCAGAAGGAGCGTCTCATACTCTATCGCATCCCGGAAGTAGTTTTCCACTATTCGGTGCCGATCCATCTCATCTGATCCCGGATAGATAAGATCTCTCTGACTCCTCTCTGTATAACTAATATCTCTATTACTTGGGTATGATTTTCGAACTTCCTGAAGTTCGATTTTCAAACTTCCAGAAGTTTGATTTTCATACTTCTTGAAGTTTGATTCTGAGACCCCTTTCCCGGAATCGATGAAGTTCTTCACATAGATCAGGTTGGGTCTCCCAAGTCCCTGGCGACGTCTTTCGATCAACCCATATCTACTTTCAAGCTCCTCCAGAAGCTTCACCGCCTTCTGCTTCGCGCAGCTTAGCTTCTCCATAATCTCTTCCTGTTTGAAGATGATATACACCCTTCCTTTTTCATCGAGCCATCCGCTCTTTGCGGAGAGCTCCATCCGCTTTAATAGGATCCCGTAAAGAACCTTTGCTTCTGCTGACATCTCTTTATACTGCTCTTCGGTAAACAAAACCGTCGGTACCCGATAGAAGGTGAACTGCTCTGACTGGGTACCGTAAAAGTAGTCATGCACCTCATCGCCTCCTTTTACACCACCGGCTTAGGCAGGGGGATCCTGCCGGGTCCCTGAAGCGGCCGGCTCCGGAAAATCACCTTCTCGCACTTCCCGTAGGGGCAGACCGATTTCAGGCACTTCCTGTACCGGAACTCCGGATGATGGTACATACATCCCCGGCAGGAGGGAACCGCCTTGTTCCGGTCCACCACCAGCGGCTTTGCCATCTGGTTCTTTACCGTGTTGAATACTGTTTTCGCGTCATGCATTCTGAGGCACCTCCTTCTCTCCAAGGACCTTCCTCATACAGAAACTGACGCAGGGTGCATAGCAGCAGTGCTTGCAAGGCGATTCCGGGTGAGGCGCTTCTGCCAGGTAATAGCAGTTCTCTTTTCCGAGTGAACAACCTTTATACCGGTTCTGCCAGAAGAAGCAGCCTCTGCAGTTTTTGGGGCGGGACTCGTAATACCGAACGCCCCCGATCAATATGGTTCTTTCCTTCATCAAACGTATCCTCCGTTTCAAAAAAAGATTCATGTGCCGACTTGCGGACATAAAAAATACCCGGTCACGATGATCGTTCGCAACCGGGTATGTAATGGTTTTTGTATATGATTTTGGCTGGAGACTCGCCGCCCTTTTAGGTCCGTTAACTGCACTTCTTCCGTTCTGTCAGTTCCCTCAAAAGTTAACTAAAAAGGGTCAAAAATGGCCGGTTCCCTCAGTGTTAACTGTAATATTTTCGTCACAATTCATCTTTTCTCGCCAAAACTCCTCAGCCGATTTTGGGCAACAAAAAACCCTGTAATCCGCATGGATACAGGGTTTTCTGCGTATTTGCTTGGTTCGATCAGCGCTTGCTGAACTGCGGAGCGCGACGAGCCGCCTTGAGGCCGTACTTCTTGCGTTCCTTCATGCGGGAATCGCGGGTCAGGAAGCCTGCGCGCTTCAGCGCGGGACGAAGTTCGGGGTCTGCCTTCGCGAGGGCGCGGCTGAGGCCGTGACGGATCGCGCCGGCCTGGCCGGTGGTGCCGCCGCCACGGACGGTGACGGTGATGTCGTACTTGCCTTCCTGGGCGGTCTCGACAAGGGGCTGACGGACGGTGATCTTCAGGGTCTCAAGACCGAAGTACTCGTCGAGGCTTCTCTTGTTGATCTGGATGTTGCCTTTACCGGGCGTGATGTAAACGCGAGCAATGCTCGACTTTCTGCGGCCGGTTCCGTAAAACTTATCTGCCATCTCTCACTCCTCCCGATTAAAAGGTTAATGCTTCCGGCTTCTGTGCGGCGTGCGGATGCTCGGATCCGGCGTACACATGCAGCTTGGAAATCATCTCAGAACCCAGCGGGCCCTTCGGAAGCATGCCCTTGACGGCCTTGCGGACGACTTCTTCGGGCTTCTTTTCCATCATTTCACGAAGCGAAACGGACTTGAGGCCGCCGATGTAATCGGAGTGCCTGTAGTAGCGCTTCTGTTCCATCTTCTTGCCGGTCACGGCGATCTTGTCGGCGTTGACAACGATGACGTAGTCGCCGGTATCGATGTGCGGCGTGAAGATCGGCTTATTCTTTCCTTTCAGGACCTTGGCAACTTCCGAAGCCAGACGTCCGAGGGTCTGTCCTGCCGCGTCCACGACGAACCATTTTCTTTCAATGGTCTTCGGGCTGGCCATAAATGTGTTCATGGTTTCCCCTCCAGAATACGAATGTTTGAATGTCTTGCGCCGTCAGGTGCCGTACTTACCGGGGCTTTGGCTCGCATGGTCATAGGACGACAGCGTGAACATTATATTTCAATGAAAATGTGCTGTCAAGGGCTTTTTTGTGCGGAATTCTGCGGTTTTCAGCGGTTTTTTATTCGACCGATTTGAGCGATTCCACCATGCTGATTTTTCGGATCGGCCGCCTCATGATGAGGCTGTTCAGGAGCGAGAAGATCATCGTGAGCGCTGTCGCGTAGACATAACTCTGCCACTTGATGTCCCTGCCGAACATGACGAGGTCGATCTCGGCGGTTTCAATGACGTAAGCGGCTAGGAACCGGCCGAGCACGAGGCCGAAAATGATGCCCAGAACGGTCAAGAGGATCGTCTCTCTGAAAATATACTGCGAGACCTCGCGGTCTGTGGAGCCGAGCACCTCCAGCGTCGCGATCTCCCGTACCCGCTCCGTAATATTGATATTGGAGAGATTGTACAGCACGATGAAGGCCAGCGCGGACGCGGAAAGGATCAGCACCATCACGACGAGATCCAGCGCCTTTAACAGCGTAGAAAAGCTTCGGATCATGTCGCTCATCAGCATCATGGAGATCGTGTGCGGCGTCCTGAGGAGACGTTCCGCCATGGTGTGCTCGTCTTTCTCGGAAAGATCATAACGAAGCATCAGCTGGTTGTAGACCGGCTTCTCTCCGAAGACTTCCTCATAGGTCCCGGGCAGCATGTATACATAATGGTATACATAATTCTCCGCGACTTCCTGGACCGTGAGCGTCCGTTCACGGCCTTCTTCGATGCGGATCGTGATCGTATCGCCCTTTCCAGCGCCGAGGACCTTGCCCATTTTCTCGCTGATGATGACGCCGCCCTCCTCGAGGGTATATTCCGTCTTCTCGATGCGGTCCTTCAGCGTGATCATCTCTTGAAGAGCCTCTGCCGATTCAATGACCAGAAGGTTGGAGGAGCAGGTGGCCTTTGGGGATGTAAATTTGAAGGACTGCTGCATGGCGAGCGCGCTCTCGCCTTCAAGGTCGAACTGGCGAAGCGTTTCCATGGCTGAGGCGCGGTCTTCCTCCGAGAGGTTCTCGTCGATCGCGACGACGGCTTTGTATTTCCAGAGCGGGCCGAACTGATTCCAGAGGATACCGTTGATGGAATCCGACAGCGCAAAGCCAGTCAGAAGCAGCGCGGTGCAGCCCGATATGCCGACGATGGTCATGATCATGCGCTTTTTGTAGCGGAACAGATTCCGGAGGGAAACTTTTCGGTTGAAAGAAAGTTTGGACCAGAACCAGGTCCATTTTTCCAGAAGGACGCGCTTGCCGGGCTTCGGAGCTTTGGGCCGCATCAGCTGGGCGGGCGTCTGACGCAGTGTGCCGCGGACCGTGAGCCAGACCGTCAGGGAAATGATGACGACCGCGCCGGCGGTGATGAGGATGGCTTCCGGCCAATGGAACGGAAGCGCGGCCGGTTTGATGGAATACATGATTCCGTAGGTCTTGATGATAACCCACGGGAAGAGTTTGTAGCCGATGGCCAGGCCGATGACAGAGCCTCCGAGCGTGGCGATCAGTCCGTACAAAATGTATTTCAGAAGAATCGACCCATAGGAATAGCCCAGTGCTTTCATGGTGCCGATCTGGGAGCGCTCCTCCTCGATCATGCGGGTCATCGTGGTCATGCAGACCAGTGCGGCGACCAGAATGAAGAAGGCGGGAAAGACCTTCGCGATGTTGCGGATACGGTCTGCGTTCTGGCCGTATTCCTCGTAGCCGTTGAACTCGCTTCTGGGGTAAATGATCCATTCGGGCTTCTGGGGATCTTCGAGGAACTTCCGGGCGGTACGGAGCGTAGCTTTGCCGTCCTCGTACTCTCCCAAAGCGCTCAGATAATCATTCCGGCCTTGCTCGACCGTCTTCAGCTGCTCTTTCAGCTCTTCCTCGCCCTCGTCAAGCTGTGCCTTGGCTTCTTCAAGCGTCGCGCGGGCTTCCTCCAGGGCCGTACGGCCTTCTTCGATCTTCCGTTCCCCGGCTTCAAGTTCCCTGAACGCAGCCGCAAGCTGGGCTTTGCCGTTGTTCAGCGCCCTGCGGTTGGCATCGATGGTTTTCTTGGCGACGTCCAGCTGTTTTTTCGCGGCTTCCAGCTGTTCAAAGGCCGGACCGGCCTCTTTGTCATAGGCTTCCCGGGCTTCTTTCAGACGTTCTTCTGCCCTTATGACGGTCTCTTCCGTGCTGTCAATCAGCTCTTTCTGCTGATCGAGTGCGGCCTTCTCCGCTTCCAGCGCGATCCTTCGGGCCTGAAGTTCCAGTTCGGTCTCGAACGGGACGGGCGGATGCGCATCCACTTCCGCGCGGTCCTTCTCATAGGCGGCAAGATTTGCCTCATAGCTTTCTTTCGCCGCTTCGTATTCCTGCTTCCTGGTTTCGGCGCGTTCTTCCGCAAGCCTCAGCTCCGTCTCTCTCAGGGCAACCAGCGCGCGTTCGTCGGCATAGGTCACCAGCGCGGCGGCGTAGCCGAGGTCATATTTATTGAGGCCGTCGTAATACTGCAGCTCGGCCTCGTTCAGCTGTGCCTCTGCGGCCGCAAGCTCCGCCTGCTTCTCTTCCAGCGTTTTCCGCCCTTCGGCGGCTTCCGCCGCTGCTTCGTCAAGCTCCGAAGCCTTTTCCGCGAGTTCCTCCTCGCCGTCTGCGATCGTGAGGCGGCTCCGGCGGATATATTCCTTCGCGCGGTCCCATTTTCGGAAACCTGCCTCCAGCGTCTCCCGGGCGCTCGAAAGCGCGGTTTCCGCTTCGTGAAGCTTCGGCGTGTTCTCCCGGATCGCGTCTTCCGCTTCCGTAATCTGCGCGTTCAGACGGCTTTCGGTCCGGCGATCCGCGAGCGCTTCCAGCTCGGCCTTATGCCGGTCGGACGCTTCCTCATAAGCCTCTGAATACGCGACGAGCTCCTTCATGTCGTCGAAGACAAGAAGGCTTTCGGTGTAGTACTCGCTCAGGAAGTTTTCCTCCGGAACGTACAGGATGAAGCCGATGGCGCCGCTGCCGATATTGGTGTTGCCGTGTTCGAAAGCGGAAATGTACATGGCGGAATCCACTTTGCCGACGACGGTATAGCTGGTATTCGCGAGCGAATCGACGATGGGCGTCTCGTTGCCCTTTCCGGTCAGCTGGACGCGCGACCCGACCGCGATACCGCTCGCATAGTCGGCGAGACATTCGTCGGCGCGTTCCGGGAAGCGGCCGGCGGTGAGGAGCAATTGATTGACCGTGTCGTCTTTTCGGTACGAGAAGATCCTGGCCGCATCCTCCACATTCGGAGCAACCGCTATACTGTCTATGAAATAGGAGGTGCGGGCCACGGCTCCGCCGATCTCCCTGAGCGCTTCGGCGTCCTTTTCATCAAAGCCCCAGGTGGACAGCAGACGAAAATGCGCCAGGTTCTGAGCCTTGTATTTGGCGTCCGCGGAGAGCGCCATGTCGTCGCCCGACGCGCGGAGTCCCCCGAAAAAGCCAACGCCAAGCCCCACGATCAGAAGGATCGAAAAGAATCTGCTTTTCGTTCTCCAGATCGTGCGGAAGGCATCTTTGATTTTCGCGGTTCTTCTTACCATTCGATCTCTTCGATAGGTGTGGGATTCTCGTTCTGTTCCACGGAAACGGCCTGGCCGCTCTTCACGCGGATCACTTTATCCGCCATGGGCGTAAGCGCCGTGTTGTGTGTGACGATGATGACCGTCATTTTCTCTTCGCGGCAGGTGTCCTGCAAAAGCTTCAGGATCTTCTTGCCGGTCTCATAGTCCAGCGCGCCGGTGGGCTCGTCGCACAGCAGGAGTTTCGGCTTTTTGGCAAGTGCGCGGGCTATCGCCACGCGCTGCTGCTCGCCGCCGGAAAGCTGGGCCGGGAAATTGTTCAGGCGCTCGCCGAGGCCGACCTTGGCGAGGATCTCGTTCGCGGGGATGAAATCCGGGGTGATCTGCGCGGCCAGTTCGACATTTTCCAGCGCCGTGAGGTTCTGGATCAGATTGTAGAACTGGAAAACGAAACCGACTTCATGCCGGCGGTATTGGATCAGTTCCTTATGGCTCTTGTGCTGGACCTGCTGGCCGTTCACCATCACGATGCCGTCGTCGCAGGTGTCCATGCCGCCCAGGACGTTGAGAAGCGTGGTCTTGCCGCTTCCGGACGGGCCGACGATGACCACCAGTTCGCCCTGTTCGATCTCAAAGCTCATTCCGTTCAGCGCGCAGACCTCCGCGGTCCCCTCGCCATAGCGTTTATAGACTTTTTTAAAGGTGATGAAACTGGCCATCCCGGCTCTCCTTCCGATGTCTCTAAAAGGGCGACATACATAGTTATTTTATCATATTTCCCCTGGAACGCAAAGAGGGAACGGCGGAAGACGAAGGCCCCTTTTCGTGCATGAAATACTGGAAACGAGCCGTTTTTTATGCTAAATTTGGAGGGTCATGAGAAAGAACGACCGGCTGCATCTGACACATGGCTTCGGCCCGCTCTACGACGGAGATTCCGAGATCCTGATCCTGGGTTCCTTTCCGTCCGTAAAGTCGCGCGAGCAGGCCTTTTTCTACGGGCATCCTCAGAATCGTTTCTGGCGGATCATCGCGGCGCTCTACGGCGAGCCGGTGCCCGGAACGGACGCTTCGGAAGAAACCATCGCAGCGAAGCGGGCGCTCATTCTCAGGCATCATCTGGCGCTCTATGACGTGATCGAAGAATGTGACATTCTGGGTTCTTCAGACAGTTCCATCAAAAACGTCGTGCCGGCGGACCTCGTGCCGATCCTCCGCGGATCGTCCGTACGGCGGATCTTCGTCAACGGGAAGACGGCCGGGAAATATTACGAAAAGTATCTGGAGCCCGTCACCGGGATCAAAGCGACGGTCCTGCCCTCCTCGAGCCCTGCGAACGCCGCGTGGAGCCTTTCGGGGCTTACGGAAGCCTGGCGGGAAGCGCTCTTCGGATGAGCCGAAAAGCGGATACACGATAGACCCTCTCCGAAAGGAACTTTGCCAAATATGAACGAAAAGCATCTTGAACTATTGAATGCGCTCAACGAAGTCCGCGACACCCTGCCGGGCGGTGCGGAAAATGCGCCTTCCAGAACACGGATCATTTCGATCCTGAAGCAGATCATGGTGGTCCTTCTGCCGGAGTATTATCAGTACCACGGCATGAGTCAGGTGGAAGCGCTCACGTCCTTTGAGGGCGAGCTCGTCTCGGAGATTGCCGACGCGATGGCGCTTCAGAACACAGTCGAAAAGGATCCGGCCCTCGGAGAGGATCTTAAAACGACCGCAGAGGCACTCGCGGAGCAGTTCGTCGCAGCGCTTCCGGAAGTCAAGCGTCTGATCCTCACGGACATTCAGGCGATCTACGAGGGCGACCCGGCCGCGAAATCCAAGGCGGAAGTCGTTCTGTGCTACCCCGGTTTCTTCGCGATCTCCATTTACCGTGTCGCCCATGTGCTCTACAAGCTGGGCGTACCGCTCATTCCGCGTATCATGACCGAATATGCACATGAAAAGACCGGAGTGGACATCCACCCCGGTGCGACGATCGGTGAATATTTCTGCATTGACCATGGAACGGGCGTCGTCGTGGGTGAAACATCCACGATCGGCCGGCACGTCAAACTCTATCAGGGCGTGACGATCGGTGCGAAGAGCTTTGAACGCGACGCAGAGGGAAAGCTCGTGAAGGGCGGCAAGCGCCATCCCGACATCGGCGACTATGTCATCATCTATGCAAATGCAACGATCCTGGGCGGAACGACCCGCATCGGCGACCACGTCACGATCGGCGGAAGCGCCTGGATCACCTTCTCCGTGGGCGCGGGCGAGACCGTGCTCCGCTGAGCGCGAAGCTCCTTCGGCAAAGGGCTGTCCTCTTATCCGAAGGAGAACGCAGCGATGATGGCGCCCGCGAGCATCGCGACAATGATGACGATCACGACGACCGCCAGAACGACCCTGGTCTTCTTTCCTTTTTTCCCATTGAGATTGATCATGTTACTTCTCTTTTCGGAGCCTCCTTGGAGGCTCCTTTTTATTTCGCTTCCGCGGAGGGGCAGAGGTCTTTGAGGAAACATTCGCTGCAGTGCGGCTTCCGGGCAAAGCAGATCGTACGCCCCAGTGTGATAAGGTGCATGTTTACGAGGATCCAATGGTCCTCAGGGAGGACCTCCATCAGCTCGTATTCGACCTTTTCAGGGTCCGTCTCGGCGGTGAAGCCGAGCTTTCTCGAGATCCTTCCCACGTGGGTGTCCACGACGACCGAAGGCTTCCGGTAGACATTTCCAAGGATCACGTTCGCGGTCTTTCTTCCGACGCCCGGAAGCGTCAGGAGTTCGTCCATGGTATCGGGCACCCGGTCCTGATACACGTCGTGGAGGCGCCGGCAGCAGGCCTTGATGTTCTTCGCCTTGGAATGATAGAAGCCGATGGAATGAATGGCTTCCTCCAGCGCGGGAATATCCGCCTCGGCGAAAGCTTCCACGCTCGGAAACTGCCTGAAGAGCCCAGGCGTAACCATGTTCACGCGTGCGTCGGTGCACTGAGCGGACAGGATCACGGCGATGAGAAGCTGCCACGGCTCCTCATGCGTGAGATAAATGATGTCGTCCGTGCCGTATTCCGCATCCAGGCGCGCGAGTACCGCGGCAACATATTCTTTCGAAGGCTTTGCGCTTTGCACGGTTTACCTCGGTCTTTCCGGGAATCCCAGCTTCTTCTGCACCTTTCTGAGGGTCTTCATCGCAAGGTAAGAGGCGTGATCCGCGTTATTCTTAATGATCCCGTCCACATAGTCCTTGTCCGCGAGAAGCTCGGCCTGGCGTTTCTGGATCGGAGCCAGAAGGTCCGCAACGGACTCGCCGACGGCCAGTTTAAACTCGCCGTAGCCCTTTCCGTCAAACTCCCTTTCCACGTCCGCAGGGCTCTTTCCGGTCACGGCGGAGTAGATCGAGATCAGGTTCTTGATGGCGGGCTGTTCGTCCGAGAAGCGCACGCAGGCTTCATTGTCCGTAATGGCGCGTTTGAACTTCCGGATGATCGTGTCGCGGTCGTCGTCCAGATAGATCGACGCGTTCTCATTTTCATCGGACTTGGACATCTTCTTTGAGGGGTCCTGGAGGGACTGGATGCGCGCGCCGACCTTGCCGATATAGGCCTCCGGAACCGTGAAGACCTCGCCGTAAATGTTGTTGAAACGGATGGCGATGTCTCTCGTGAGTTCCAGATGCTGCAGCTGGTCGTGGCCGACCGGCACGACGTCGGTCTGGTACAGGAGAATGTCGGAGGCCATGAGCACCGGATAGGTGAAAAGGCCCGCGTTGATATTGTCCTCATGTTTCGCGGATTTGTCCTTGAACTGGGTCATGCGGGAAAGCTCGCCGATGTAGGTGAAGCAGTTCAGGATCCATGCGAGTTCGGCATGCGCCGGAACGTGGGACTGATAGTAAATGATGTTCTTCTCGGGATCCAGACCGGCGGCGATATAGAGGGTCAGGAGCTTTCTGGCCCGCTGCCTGAGCGTCGCGGGATCCTGGCGGACTGTGATGGAATGCTCGTCGACGACGCAGAACAGGCAGGTGTACTCATCCGAAAGGGTCACCCAGTTCTTCAGCGCTCCGAGGTAATTGCCGATGGTCAGTCTGCCGGTCGCCTGCATGCCGCTGAACAGCATTTTCTCTCCGTTTAACATAGTTTCCTCCTTCAGGGACGCCTCGGGTGCTTCAGAGCACCGGCCTTCCCATTGTCAACACATACGGCAGCACGATTGCAAGTGCATAAAGCGCAAGGTGCGCCGGATAGATCATATAGTTGCTTAAAAACAGTGAACGTCTGGGCTTTACGACGGGCGTCTCCGTGTAGAGGAAGGCCGGGATCACCATCAGCATGGCCACAAACTCGCTTTCTCCGCACATGAGCCCGAGCACCAGCACTGTCGCGGCCATTGCGCCTGCGCGGATAAAGCCCGTCCAGGGGTACGTCGTGACGCGCTCCGTGAGGGGGTTCAGAAGCACCGCCCCCATGACCGCGATCGCGAGGATGCCGCCCGCGCCGTAGTCCGTGTTCAGAAACTCTGCCAGCGTCATGCCGCCCAGCGTGATCGCGGCCGCCGCGGGAATGCCGTAGAGAAGCCCGAGGCCCTTTTGATGTGTGCCCCAGCGGATGATGATCAGGACCAGAAGCCCGATGAGGAGCGTGAGCATCACGTTCTGATGATCCGCGGTCCAGACTTTCCCGAACAGCGCGAAGTCAAAGGGCAGTTCCGAGATCACGGCGAAAATGCCGATCCTCCGAATGTACTTCGGACGGCTTCTTGTGTGTCTCGTGCCGTTGACCAGTCCGAAAAT
>JAEEGI010026048.1_pt1 | contig 11286 bp, 4 predicted proteins | sample 8958751 | NCBI WGS metagenome assembly JAEEGI01 (sample SAMN16246545, study PRJNA631951) | gut metagenome | biome: gut microbiome; feature: rumen; material: KS-attached | host: Bos | place: Iran: Karaj | collected 2018-10 | reverse complement strand
GCCGTCCATGACATAGTTCGCGGCGGTTCCGACCACCGTCCAGCCATCCGGGATATTCTCGCCGACGAACAGGTTGGTCATTTTTTCGTTGCCAAAGATTAATAAATCCACTTCGATGGTGCTACCAGGAATATAAGCCTTTTGTATAACCTGACGTCTGATAGCGACATCAAATTCGTCACCTGAACAATCTCCAGCCCCCCCACTTCCAGCGCCACGTGGAGGCGTAGGCTGTATGCTTCCAGTACTATTAGCGACGACAAGAGATAAGATATCAGAACCATTCCAATCATACTCGTAGTTACTCAATGCGATTGCTTTTGCAGGACCGGCATACTGCAAATATTCTGTACCCGAGATGACATAATCTTGATTTGTATCAGCCGGATGGTAAGGTTCATTTTCGGGATCAAGTTCATCTTTGTAAGTGGCTATAACCGTCACATTCTTCGCGGGCATCGTGAAGGTGACCGTGGGAAACGTCGCGTCCGTGATCGTCACGTCGTCGGAGGTCCATTTGTCGAAGGCCTTGCCTTCTGCGGGGGCATCCGCCGTGATGGTGACGCTGGCGTCGGCGGCAAACTGCGCAGTTGCAGCCGTGGAGTTGACGACCCTGCCGTTGACAACCGTGACGATGTATTTTTCAATAGGCCCGGGCGCGGGAGTGTCTTCGATGGTGACTGTCGCGTCCGTGTAGGTGCCGCCGCGGTAGGTCTGCGTGCCGCTCTCGGGCTCCAGAACGACTTCCACCGTCTCGTCGCCTTCCGTGGCGCCGTCGAACAGCGGCTCGATCTCCACCGCCACGCTCGTCGAGTTGGCCGCGAAGGTGACGCTGGACGCGATGGTCTTGTAGTCCACGCCGTTCGTCGCCGTGCCGCGGACGGAGTAGTGGACCGTCAGGGCCTTCGACTGGTTGACGGTGGTGCGGGTGAAGGTGAATTTGCCCTTGTCCGCGGCGGCCGTGGAGGACGACGGCTCCTTCGCCGTGTCGTCGCCCGTGTTCGTCGTCGATCTCACGGAGACCGCCGGCATGCTGCTCTTCACGACGAAGCTGGCGGCGACCGTCACGTCGTACGCCGGCATCTTGATGGTCGTCGTGGCCGCAAGCCTGCTGCCGATGAATTCGACGTCCTTGCTGGGCGTCCAGACCTTCAGCCCCTGGTTGGAGGGAAGCGTCGCCGTGATGGTGATCTCTTCACCGGGGGAGAACTTGCCGAAGGTGGACGTGCCGATGGTGGACGAACTTTCGATCTTGCCGCCCGTGACCGTGAGGGTGTACTTCTGATCCGGATCCGGGCCGGGGTCAGGATCCACGACCGTGTCTTCAATGGTGACCGTCGCGTCCGTGACGGCGCCGCCGCGGTAGGTCTGCGTGGGCGCCGTGGGATCAATATCCAGAACGACTTCGACCGTCTCGTCGCCTTCCGTGGTGCCGTCGAACAACGGCGTGATGTCGACCGCCACGCTGGACTTGCCGCTTGCGAAGGTGACGCTGGACGGGATGGTGCTGTAGTCTACGCCGTTCTCCGCCGTGCCGCGGATGGAGAAGAGCACCGTCAAAGCTCCGGTCATGCCGGTCGGCATGGTGCGGGTGAAGGTGAATTTGCCCTTGTTCGTGGCGCCGGCCGTGGGGGATCCGGGCTCCTTCGCCGTGTCGTCGCCCGTGTTCGTCGTCGATCTCACGGCGACCGCCGGCATGCTGCTCTTCGTGACGAAACTGGGGGTGACGGTCACTTGCCGCGCGGGCATGACAAAGGTGGTCGTGGCCCCCAGGATGCTGCCGGTGAATTCGGAGACGTCGTCGGTGCTCCAGACTTTCAACGCATGGTTGGTGCTGGGGGGATTCGCCGTGATCGTGACGATGTCGCCGGGGGCGGCTTCCGTCACGACGACGCCGTTGACCTTGGCTGTGCCGTTGGGGATGTTGAGGCTGTACTTCTGATTGATTGGGTCGTCCAGGATGGCGTTCATCACGATTGGCACGAAGCCCCCCGCGCTGAAGCCGCCGTAGATTCCAGGCTTCGCCGGATAGTTGACGTCGAAATCCAACGTCTTGTCGATCTCATAGATCTTGTCGTCGGCGGAATTCCATAATTTAAAGGTAAAGCCCTTTTCGCTGGCGTCCTCCGAACCGATCATGAGATCGAAGTAATATTCGCCGTCGAGATCTTCTTCCTGCGTGGCTCCGCGGATCGCCGCGACGCCGCGCACGTCGTCGCCATGGAACGCGGCCAGCAGGCTCCCTTGGGAATGGATCGGCACGCCGTTGATCTTGACTCGCGCCATCACTCCCGTGTAAAGGGGATAGTTGACGACGGACCAGTCAGGCATTGCCGCCAAGGTCACGCCGCAGCACAGGGCGACCAGCCATATCCAGGCCAGCGACCACTTCGTGTTGAGAGAATGTTTTTTCATGCTTTCTCCTTTGTCCTTTTGTTGTTATTTATCAAAATCAATATTTATAATTAAAACATATAACATAACAAATCAGTTATTCAAATGTTTGTCCAATGAACAAACGTCTCTCTTTACCACATATATAGTATAGGACATTTTCTAAAAATACAAGCCTTTTATTTCGAAAAAAACAAAAAATCATTAAAAATTTATTAATCCACCAGCCGCCATGACTGCTGTTGAAACGTTGGCGACGTGATTGTTTTATGTTTTCCGCCACACCAGACGCCTGCGGAACGCATGCACCACCACCAGCCTTCCGTCCCCTTTCGTCGCTTTTGTCCTTTTTGTCCCTTCAAACAAAACGCCGCCCCGCCGCAAAAAATCTTGCGGCGGGGCGGCGATGTATTTGCTTTAAGCTTTTAGCTATTAGGGCATGACGATTTCATAGGTGTTCGTCAGCGTCACGGCTTCGTTCGCCTTCGCATCGACGGGCGTGCGCCACTCCTCCAGATTGACGCGGGACTGCGCGCCGTTCCAGTTGCAGTAGCAGAACTGCACTTCCGCCGGATTGAAGCGGTTCACGATGCGGATGCCCGTCTTCTCGTCGATGATGGTCCATTCGCCGTTCGGCTTGTCCTCTTCGCGCAGCCAGAGTTCCTTCTCCGCCTGCGGGGCTTCCGGATTCGCCAACGCCTTGACAAAGGCCTGACCGTTCCGCTGACGCATGGACAGCTTCGCGTTCGCCGTGGAGGAGACCATGAATTCCGGATGGACGCGGAACGTGATCTTGCCCGCGCCTTTTGGATTCTTCACGCTGGACGTGACTTTGAATTCCGCCTTGCCAGGCGTCAGCTCAATCTTGCGGGACATCACAAGTCCATTGTTGAGCGTGGCTTCCATCTCGATGGACGTATCCGTCTTCGAGATGACGCGGTACGTTTCGCTCCAGCCCGGGCCACGATGCTGGTCGCTGGCGTATTCTTCATAGCCGCCATCCCACGGGCTGATTTCCTTGTTCATGTTCTCGACGACGCGAAGCAGCTGCCGCTTGGCCTTCAATGCCGTCGCACGCCAGATGCGGCCGCCCGCGCTCGGCAGGATGTCGAGGCTGATGAAATCGTTCTTCAGCGTCACGATGTCAATTTTTTCACGTCCTTTCTTCTGCGTGTCAAGCCACTGGACGATATCGGCTCTCCCTTCGCGATAATGCGTCACTTTCTCGGCGGCGACCGTCTTCGCGAATTCCTCCGCGATTTCCGTCTTGACCGTATCCTGCGGCACAAGTGCCGTTCCTTCAAGCTTATAGCCACCCTGCCCCAGTATCAGTTTCGTATAGAGCAACGGCATCTTCGCGACGGCTACGCGATGCGACAGTTTCGCGTCGTTCTTCACAGCCTTTTCCGCCTTTGCGAACAAATCGAACGACTTCTGCAACATGGCAGGATCATTCAAATAGTCGCGCGGATGCGTGTAGATGCGAACATGGCGTTTCGTATTGGAGCAGACGTTCTTGTGCAACAGCGTCAGATAGTCGCGGATATACTTTCCGGCCGCGCCGTAGTACGCTTCCGTGAATTCGTAGAGGGCCTTCTTGCCGTCTGCGTTCGGATCCCACAAGTATTTGGCCATCAAGTACGTGCGCAGTTCAGAGAGTTCGCCGCCCGTGCTGAAGTAGTTGGCCTCTTCATAGATGGCCGTCACACCGTTGCGGATGAAGAACTGGATGTTTGGCTGCAACACGTCCAGATTCGGGAACGGCATGATGCAGTGCGCATAATTGATAACGTAGTCCCAAATGTGCAGGCGTTTGCAGATCTTCGACCAGCCTTCGATGTCCTCCACGAATTTCTTGTTGTAATCGCAGCCGTCCAGCGGATGGACGAAGCAGCATTCGATGGAGCACAGGCGGATGGCGACGTTCGGCTCAGGCTTCACGAATTTCGGCGGCTTGCGCGTATATTGATACGCCAATGTATCGACGATCTTCTCCGGATATTTCTTGGCGACTTCGCGCGCAATGGCGTTCACAAAGTGCAGCAATGGACCCATCTGGCTGCCTTCTTTCTCCGCCAACGCTTTGCATTTCGCGCATGTGCAGTAATTATGCCAGTCGTTCTGCGAGACGCTGACGATGGCCGCGCGCGGCGACTCTTCGCACCATTTCAGGACGTTCTCCGTCGCGATTTTCAGCACGTCCGGATTCGTCAAGCAGAGCTGCGAATGATCCGTCACGCGATGGCCGTTGATTTCAGAATAGTATTCCGGATGCGTCGCGCCATAGACGGACGGCGGCACCAACGCGTTGAACGTATGGACGAAGCCGCGATAATGGATATTGCCGCCCCATTCCTCAACGTCAGGAATATAAGCGCCATTGTATTTGTTGCGGACACTGAACGGCAACGGGCGAGAGACAGGATAGTCCGTCGCACGTCCTTCCAGCGCAGGAACATAGACTTTTTTGAAGGTCTTGAAGGAATAACTGCCTTTCTTCGGAATCGTGATGCAGTCAGCCGTGAACCAACGGCAGCCGAGATTTTCTTCCAAGAACGTATAGACAGCGTACAACACACCACGGCGGCCACCGGCCAAGACCGTCGCCTGCTTGTTCACTTCCATGTGGATGCCTTCCAGGCCAAGCTTCGCGTAATCGACGTCGAAACCATAATCCTTCAACGCGCCATTGCGGCCGATGAAAATCGGATAACGGCCGTCTGCAACGTCTGTCACAATGTCCAAACTAATGCCCGTCATCTGTTCAATGTGACCCATAAAATCCTCTGCCGCATGCTTTTCCGACGGTGTCGGCTCCAACGGCAACACGATGGCCATCGTATCCGCAGCAAGCGTCTTGCCGCCCAGGCTGATTTTGCATTTGCCGAGTGCGGCTTTGGTTTGGGCCAATGCAGCCTCTTCTTCTTCCAATTTCTTTTCAAGCTTCATGACAGCCTCCTTGACTTCCGCATTTTCTTTTTGCTTGTCTGAAATTCGCCCCAAGGCAGCGCGCTTCGCCTCAAGAAGCCGTGTCTTGCCCGCAATCGTCAATGCCTGTTTCGTTCCGACGTAATCCATTGCGCGAATGACATATTCGTTCGGATTGGAGACGATGGCCCACATGCAGATATTGTACTGCTCTTCTGGCGTGAAATTGGACAGCAGTTCCGGAATGCGGAGTTTGGCATCCGGCCAGCGAAGTGCTTCATTGCGAATCATTTCCTGCGTGTTCCGCCGAATGTCGTCTTTATCGGTGTATGCTTTCGCCAACAGGCAGGCGATGTCCGCACGAGCATGCTTGTCCGTCGTCGTTTCACGCAGCTTGATGGTATTGACGAAGTCCTTCTTATCCAAATAGTAACGAGCAAGCAACTGGCGTTCAACCGGAGAGGGATCCGCCTTCGCCTGCATCTCCTTAATGTGATCTGCTCCACTCTGCACCATCACGATATGCAAGTCCTTGATAGCCATGGACGAATTCTTCGCGTTCGACAACACCAACGGCGTGAAATCGACTCGTTCGACAGGCACGCAAAAATTCACCGAAACATCCCGCCAGTCATTCCAAACACCGACTGGAACGTTGGTGCTGAAATGCCAGCCGAAGCTATCCCAACCGTAGTTCACGAGCGCCATGCCGCCGCCGTTGGGCACATTGCCCTTCACTTTCGCCGTCGCTTTATAGACGGCGAACGGCTCCACCTTCAGTGCACGTTTTCCAGCCTCCTGATAATAAACAGGATTCGCCATCTTGTGTTCAAGAATGGCATCGCCCTGTGGGGCGCCGCCCTGCTCTTTCCACACATCAGTCTGCGCCATTGCGCAACATGCCGCCATCACGCAGCATAACGTCAGCAATCGTCTTGTCTTTCTCATCTTCTTTCCTTTGGTTTCAGGTGAACTCCAAATTATGATATTGTAAATTGTAATTTGTTAATTGTAAATTATTAATTAAAAGTGATTTAAATCACTTTTAAAATCGTTCGCGCCAATGCGGCTCCGAACTCCTTCGCCGCCGCCGCATCGACCGTTAGATCGCGCAGATTCGCAAATGGAATCTCTATCGACTGCGCACGGGGCTCCCACGGCAGCCCGGCCGACCACATCACCATCGTCTTGCCCTGCTTGTAATTGGCGGATGTATTCCACGACACGCCGAACGGCATGTCGTCGCTCGAATGATGCGGAAAACTCGCGGGCGATTCAATTTCCAAAACAGACGAAAACGCCGTGATGCCCGCCTGAATACGCGGATTCTCCTGTCCGACGAAATACGTGTAGATATCCGTCGGCCCACGCAACCACGGGCAGTGCATGTCGAACATCAACACAGGCTTCACACGATACGCAAGTGCCATAATCGCTTTGACTTCCGGATAAATCGCGCTAGGCCCGTAATCGCGCGCATGATCATGTGGCTTACGATTCTTCCCCTGGTCGCCATCCTCCACGCCATCCTTATCTGCAAACGGCACGGCGTAGAACGTATATTCCTTATACATATTAGGATGCGCCGCCACTTCCCGTAGCATCCCCTCCAGTGAATGCGTCGCCATCGATTCCTGGCAGTGATGTCGCGTCGTCACCAAAATGTTTTTCGGGCCATCGCCCCACCGTAACAATTCGACGGAACGTCCTTTCCGCGAACGACATAGCTCTTCACAATGGAACGTCCCCTCTGGCATGGTCGCCATGAACGCATCCCAGTCCGACTGCATGTACGGGACGCACACGCAGAACCACACTTCTCCCGCCGATTCCGCATGGTAGCGGAACGTCTCCGCTTTTTTGTCATCTTCGGTAACGCCGCCCCATGTCCATGTCTTTCCTTTATTAACACTTATCGCAGCGCCACGATTTCCAACCGACGCGCCTTCCAGAAATTTGAAGACATACTCCCCCGCTTCGTCAAATTCCGCGCGAAACTTCCAGTAGAACCAATTTCCGGCGGTATCACGCAACTCGCGCTTCAGCAAGGCGTTGTAACCGTCTATCTGCTCAACGATGATATTGCCTCCAGGCAATTGATTGTCAATTCTCATGGGAACACCTGTTTTTTCATTGCGTTTTCATGACTTTTCTTGAAATATAGCCGCCTTCCGCGTCTTTTGAAATCTTTTCTGAAATATTTTATTTTGTCAATATGCAGTTGCCTATTCATGTTTAGAAAGTACATTAAGAACACTGTGCATTTTCAATCACATCGAAAAAAAGGAGAAAGACATGTCTCAATACCAAACGACCAGCAGTCAGTCATGGTTCAGCCGCCTTGGCGGTGCCTTCAAAGGCGTTCTCATCGGCCTCATCATTTTCATCATCGGTTTTCCCGTCCTTTGGAACAATGAACATGATGCCGTTCGCAACACAAACGCGCTGAACGAATTGCAGAAAGTCACCATCGATGTCGGCAAGCCTGAAATCCAAGCAGAAAATGAGGGCAAACCTGTCTTCATGACTGGCCCCGCTGCAACACAGGACGTCCTCACGGATCCAATCTTCGGCATTTCTGAAAACGCCATCCGCCTTTCCCGCGAAGTCGAAATCTACCAATACGTGGAACAACAGCATTCGGAGACGAAGAAAAAGATGGGCGGCGGCACGGAAACCGTCACAACCTACACATACGAGCCCGCGTGGGTCCAAGCTCCCATCGATTCCAACACATTTGAAAATCCTGATGCGCGGATGACTTGCCGCAACGTCGGTATCATGCGCTTCCAAGATGACGAACTGATGGCCGCCAACGTTTCCTTCGGCGCGTTCAAGTTTGGGCCTGAAATCATCGCAAAGATCGGTGGCAGTAAAGGTTACACACTTGCTCCAGACTTCCAGCTGCCACAGCAGTTGAAGGTTCTCGGCGCGCGCATTGAAGGCGAATATGTCATCGTCCCCTACACCGCCCCCGCGACCACGACCGCAAACGCCATCAATCAGGCCGTGAATGCCGTTGCCGGAGCTGGCGACGCGAACGCCGCAGGCCAAGCCATCGCCAACGCCGTTGTCCCGCAACCTGTTACGCAGATCGGTGACCTGCGCGTCAAATTCGCCATTACCAAACCGCATGACGTCAGCCTCATCGCCGTCCAGAAAGGCGACACGTTCACCGACTACACGGCCAAGAACGGCAAGAAACAGTTCCTTTTCCGCGACGGCACCCACACCGCCACCGACCTCTTCGAAGCGAAAGCCGCCAGCAACAAGATGAAGCGGTGGTTCTTCCGCGCCATTGGTTTCATTCTGATGTACATCGGCATGGGCATGGTCTTCCGTCCGTTGTCCGTCTTGGCGGACGTCATCCCGTTCATCGGCACAATCGTCGGCAAAGGCACGAGTTTCGTGGCCTTTATCATCGCTGCCATCTGCTCGCTCGTCACAATCGCCATCGCATGGATCGCCTACCGCCCCATCCTCGCCATATCGCTACTGGTTGTAGCGGGAGCTTGCGTTTTCCTCTTCATTTCCAAGAAGAAAGCCGCCGCCGCGCAAGCGTGATTACCATCTGAAAATCCATAAACGCAAACGCCCGCCGCTCCATTTTGGAACGGCGGGCGTGTTGTTTTAGTGATTAGTGGCTAGTGGTTAGTGGGCAGTGGACAGTGGGTTGGAAGTTATGGAGTGTTTGATTCTCTTCTTCCAGAATATCCAGAACGTCCTCTCGTAAAATCCATTATTCCACATAATTAACGCAGTTTGGTTTGAGCGGCGGGAGATGACCGCCTTTCACAAACGCCTTCACATCGTCTTCATCCACGAAGGATTTCGTCGAAAGTTCGACTTCCATTCCTTCCGGCAGGACAACGCCTGCCGCACGCAACCATTTGCGGCCACGGGCCAGATAGGCGGCGCGGCATGTCGCAGGAGAATCATCGCCTTCCTTGTTCTTCACTGGAGCGAACTGCTCGTCGCGGCAAGCCTCCAACACCAGCGGGTTGTTCGCCAACGGCAACGCATCGAACAGGAAGAACTCCAGTTTAATGGCGTTCGGCGTTTCAGGGGACACAAGTTCGCCTTTGTCATTGATATACGGGACTTTCTTGTTGGCACGATGCGGATTGAATTCCAGTTTGCCGGACGTGATGCGATCGATAAAATCGACGGACAAGACATGCATGGCGGGGGAGCCTGCACGATAGGCCAGACGGCCAGGCTTGTCTTCCAACTTCGCCAATTCGACAGGCATGTCCGAATACTCCACGATGATCATTTTGCCGTCCAAAATGCAGAAATGACCGAGCTTCTCCGCGTAGTCACGCTTGATGAGCGCGCGGGAGCTCATGTCCGATTTCGTCAAATCATGCATGCCGATGAACAACGGATCCATGACTTTGATCAGCGGATTATCGACCTGCCAATAGGACAAAATGGTCACGCCTTTTTTCTCCATGTCCGCCAACGCGCCTGAATCACGAATGGCGGCGAATGAACCGCCATGGCCGTTCGGCGACAGCGCCAACGAATCTTTCGCGGCCAGCAAGGCTTTGCCGTCCATGCCAAAAGCGGGCAACATCCCCTGCTTGAACAACATGACCTGTTCTTTTTCCAGACCGAAATAATGGTTCTCTTCAAAAAACGCGCGCGTTGCCGCGTCGTTGATCGTGCTCGTCATGATGTACCATGTAAACTTGCAGCCATACTTTGCCTGATTGCGCAGCAACGACTCCGCGAAAATCTGGAACAACGGCTTGTTCATCGCAGGCGAGACTTTATACGTGCCTTTCGGACCATCGTAACCGAGACGCGTGCCTTGTCCACCGGCCACCGTAAACGCGGCCACCTTGCCGGCCTTCAGCAGATCGACGCCATGCTGATAAGCCTTTGCCTGAAAGGCTTTTTCATCATCTGTTTCTGGAACGAGCGCATGGTACGGCGCAGGCGTCAGCTTGTCAAACGGAATCGGAGCCGATTCGCCTTTGAGGGCGTTCGCGGCCCAAACGGTCACCGTCGGCCAGTTGATTTCCTTAATCTGCTGCGCCAACTGCTCACGTTGCGATTCATTGAGTTCGTCCCAATAGGCCAGAATTTGCGTTTGTCCATTGGGTTCCAAGATCTTAAGAAGTTCTTCCTTGCTTGTCATGATTGCTTGCCGGTTCCTGTTTATGAAAAAAAGATAAAATGACGTAATATATATAACATATCTTTCTTTTTGGAATTTCAATTTTATATTATGAATATTCGTAACTTGCCAGCCCAGCAGAGGACAATAATATGAAAACCATGGACGATTTGCGCAATCTCTTTCTCGCAGCCTTGCAACAGGAGACAGACTATCTGAAACAACGACTGCCCTCCCATTTGTTCGCTATCATTAACGGCTATTTGCAAGGCGGCGGCAAACGCCTCCGCCCATGCCTGTTGCTTATGTGCGCGCAAGCCGTCGGCGGAGACGTCGAAAAAGCGCTGCCCGCCGCCGTCGCCGTGGAAGAATTCCACACATGGACGCTCATCCATGACGATGTCATCGACCATGACGATTTCCGTCGCGGCAATCCGACCGGACATGTTCTCGGCGGCCGTCTTGGAAAAGAAGCCTGGAAGCTTTCCGACAACGTCGCCGTTGATTACGGCATCAGCGCCGCCATTCTGGCGGGCGATTCGCTACAAGCCCGTGCCACGGAGAAACTCTTTGGATTAAAAGACTTCCAGCACCAAACAATTCTCTCTCTCGTCTCCAACATGACGGGCCTCCTCACACAGGATCTACTTGCGGGAGAACAACTGGACGTTGAAATGAGCCATATGTCATGGGACGCTATCACAGATGAAATCGTTCTGAAGATGATCAACGGCAAGACTGGTGCCCTTCTGAAATATTGCGCCGAAGCAGGAGCCGTCCTTGGCATGGATACGCCTATTGAAGACTGTCCAACAGCCTTGCAGCTTGGGCAGTTCGCC
>JAEEGI010026042.1_pt1 | contig 11288 bp, 7 predicted proteins | sample 8958751 | NCBI WGS metagenome assembly JAEEGI01 (sample SAMN16246545, study PRJNA631951) | gut metagenome | biome: gut microbiome; feature: rumen; material: KS-attached | host: Bos | place: Iran: Karaj | collected 2018-10 | reverse complement strand
CAATATCTTCATTCTTTAAGTCGCCATCAATTGTTTTTGGACAACCAATTACTTGAACACCAGTTTTATGTGCTGCAAAAAATTCTGCTAAAACTGCTGCATTAGTATTTGAGTCGTCACCACCAATAATAACGATTGCGGTAATTCCGTGTTTCTTGCAAACTTCTGCAGCAACCTTAAATTGTTCTTCAGTTTCAAGTTTTGTACGACCTGAACCAATGATATCGAAACCACCAGTATTTCTGTATTGATCCATAAAATCTGCGGTAATTTCCACGAATTTATCTTCTAACAAACCACTTGGACCACCTTTAAAACCAAGCAAAACATTTTCTTTGTTTGTGGCTTTTAAAGCATCAAATAATCCTGCGACAACGTTATGTCCGCCAGGTGCTTGACCACCGGAAAGAATAACACCAACGACTTGTTTCTTTGCTGGAGAAGTATTCTTGCCTTTTTTGAAAGTGATTTCCTTTTTACCATAGGTATTTGGAAATAATGCTTTAATCTTTTCTTGATCTGCTACTGAAGAAGTTTCTTTTCCTTCTTTAACACAGATATCATTAATACCATTTCTTAACATTCCAGGAAGTTTTGGAACGTATTTGTATCTTTCAATTTGGAGGGGTGATAATTTCATAAGTTTTACTCCTTCTTATGTGTCGCTAAATATTATATATTTCCAAGCATATAAAACAAGAATAAAAATATAATAATTAAGAAAAAGCACTGACCAAGTCAGTGCTTATGTAAATATTTGTAATATTATTTAATAATACGAACTCTTAGAACGCCTGGCAATGCTTTAAGAGCTTTCTCATCAAAGGATTTGCCTTCAGAGAGTGCTACGCCATAGCCTTTGTTAAAGGCCATAACATATTTCATTGTGCCTTTTGACACTGCATCAGATATTTCTTTTGCGTGGCTTTCTTCAAATAGGACCACAGCACGAGTTCCTTCTTTCTTACCCAAATCAACTCTTGGGAAGTTAACTGAGTTAATAATATTTCCGTTTTCGATATAATCGACAATTTGTTTTGCCGCCATTGCTGCACAGTTATCTTCAGCTTCTTCAGTTGATGCACCTAAGTGAGAAATAGCAACAACGCCTTTCATATTAGCGGTCTTATAATTTGGGAAGTCAGTAACATAACGTCTAACTTTGCCTGATTCAAGAGCCTCTCTCATATCGTCATCATTAACGATTGCATCACGAGCACAGTTAACAAAGATTACGCCATCTTTACATTTTGCAAAGACATTTTTATTAATCATTCCTCTTGTTGCATCCATTAATGGAACATGAATTGAAACATAATCAGCACGTTTATACATTTCATCTGCAGGAACAATTTCCATATCAGCTGGGAAGAGATGTTTATTTCTTTCAATAGTTGCCTCAGATGGCTCAACGCCAAGAACATGGATTCCGAGTGCTCCTGCTGCTTGGGCGACAAGCGCTCCAATAGCACCACAGCCAATAATTCCTAAGGTTTTTCCTAGAATTTCGGTTCCTGCGAATGCTGATTTTGCCTTCTCCATAGATTTGTTAATTAGTTCGTCACCCTTATTTGCTTGAACCCATTCCATTGATCCGCGAATATCTCTTGCTGCAAGAAGCATACCAGCAATTGTTAATTCCTTAACTGCATTAGCGTTTGCGCCAGGAGTATTAAAAACAACAACGCCAGCTTTTGCATATGCTTCAAGAGGAATATTGTTAACACCGGCACCAGCTCTTCCAACTGCTAAAACGTTTTCTGGAAGAGTTGTTTCAAGCATGTTTGCGCTTCTAACAAGAATTGCATCAGCCTCATTAATATCTTCAGTAAAACCATAAGATGAAGGTAACACCTTCAAGCCTACTGGAGAGATCTTATTTAAACAAAGTATTTTCATTATTTGTGAGCCTCTTCAAATTCTTTCATGTAAGCGACAAGTGCTCTAACACCATCAAGTGGCATAGCGTTATAAATTGAGGCACGAAGTCCACCAACTGATCTATGACCTTTAAGGTTTGTAAATTTATATTTCTTTGCGCCTTCTAAGAATTCAGCGTCTAATTCATCTGATGGGGTTCTAAATGTAACGTTCATTAAGGAACGAGAATCTTTATCAACATATGGTCTATAGAAATCACTAGAATCTAAATAATCGTATAAAATAGCGGCTTTTTCCTTATTATTTTTATCTCTAAACTCTAATCCACCAGTCCTAAGTAACCATTTGAAGACAAGGCCACAAATGTAAATACCATAGGTTGGAGGAGTATTGTACATAGAGCCATTTTCAGCAGCGATTCTATAGTCTAAATATGCTGGAAGAGGTCTTGGAGCAGGTTTCTCAAGTAAATCGTTTCTAATAATAAAAATAGTAACGCCTGCTGGGCCAACGTTTTTTTGAGCACCAGCATAAATAATTCCAAACTTTTTAACATCAATTGGTTCTGATAAGAAACATGATGACATGTCACAAACTAATGGAATATCACCTGTATCTGGATAATCTTTAAATTTGGAACCATAGATTGTGTTATTGTCACACATATAGACATAGTCTGCATCTGGACTGAACTTAAGTGATTTAACATCTGGTATTTTTTTAAACCCATTATCCTCGCCAGATGCGATGACATTAACTTCACCATAAAGTTTAGCGTCCTTCATTGCTTTCTTTGTCCAAACACCAGTGTTGATTAAATCAATTTTTCCTTTAAACATAAAATTCATTGGAATCATTGCAAAACCGAGTGTTGCACCACCTTGCATAAACAAAACTTTGTAATTGTCTGGAATGCCAATCAACTTGCGAAGATCTGCTTCAGCTTCATCAATAATTTGTTGATAGGTTTTGCTACGGTGCGACATTTCCATAACAGACATACCACATCCATGGTAGTCGAGCATGTCTTCTGCTGCTTCCTTAAGGACTTCCTCAGGTAACATAGCAGGACCTGCTGAGAAGTTGTAAATTCTACTCATATCTTTTTCGTATTATTCAGTTAAGCCTAGTTTGATGACTGAATAACTTTCTCCTTTCTAGGCTATAATTTCTATATGCTGTGTACCTGTCCCATATTATTGCCACTAGATGGCTCAGGAGATTTTCAGGACACGGCTTTTTACTACCATCGTTAATAAGTTAAGTAACGCTAGACGTTTTATCATTCGCGATTATACGAGAGTAAGAAGTCCGTCGTAACAGCTAACTCACTAAGGAGGTGATTTTATGCTTTATATTGGAATTGATATTTCCAAATATAAGCACGACTGCATCGTGATTGACGATGCTGGAGTCATCATTAGAAATGTGTTTTCTTTTGATAACTCAAGAACTGGCTTTAACCAGTTTATGGAAATGTATCGTTCTCTTGATCCTAAGGAAATTAAAAAGATAGGATTTGAAGCAACGGGACATTACCAGGATAATTTCAAGGTCTTCCTGGAACAATCTGGAATTGAATTCATGCAACTCAATAGTTTACTAGTCCACAAGTTCAAGAATTCACAAACACTCAGAGGCGTAAAGACCGATAAGACCGATGCGAGATTGATAGTTAATTATCTATCATCTATAGAGTTCAAACCCTATCCAAAGATATCTTATCACACTCTCGCATTACGTTCTTTATGTAAAAGACATTTCAATCTCATTAACGAAAGAACGAAATATTTAATAAGAATAACCAATTTCTTAGATAGAACCTTTCCTGAATTCAAAGAATTCATCAAAGGAAATATCAAAAGCAAGACCTGCATGTACATTCTTCATAATTATGGGATTCCTAATAAGATTGTGAACATTAATATTCAATCTTATGAGAACCTTAGAAAAGAATCACATGGTCATTTTTCTGTTGCTAAGTTCACTAAATTAAGAGAACTCGCTAAGAGCACAGTTGGTTTTTCTTATGAAACCGATTTATTTGAAATCAAATCTTTATTAAGAGTTTATGACACTCTTCAAGATGAGATTTCATCTGTAGAAAACGAGATAACTACAATATTGTCAAAGATCGATTCCCATATTCCTTCTACCTTAGGGATTGGGAAGGTATCCGCTGCAAGTATAATCGCAGAGATTGAGGACATTTCTCGTTTTGATAACCCCAACAAGCTTCTTGCCTTTGCTGGTCTTGATCCAAGAATTTATCAATCTGGAACTCAAGAATTTAAAGGAAGAATGAATAAGAAGGGTTCAGTAGTTCTGCGCAGGGTCCTCATGAACTGTTCAGAATCTATTTTGATGTATAATCCCGCTTTCTATTCTTATTACAAGAAGAAGAGGGATGAGGGTAAGTCCCACAGAGTCGCCATTTCACATGTTGCCAGGAAACTTGTGAGAATCATCTATAAGTTAGAAACCGAACACATCGATTTCGACTTATCAATTGTTAATTAGCTCCTAAATACATTTAGGATTTAAGAGAAAGTTCCGCAAAGAGAACTTATTTTTGTCATACAAATCAATTTATACTTGATTTATTAATAGTTAAATCTCCTTATATCTTAATTTAATGTATATACACGTACGTAATCAACAACCATTTCTGCTGAAGTAAAATCTCCATTAGGCATATCACCTTTAACATAATTACCACTTATTGCCATATTAAGTAGTAAATAGAAATCTTTATCAAATGGAGCGCCTGGGTTAGTGTCTTTACTTACTGTAGCAGTTGACCAAAGTCTTTGTGGGAATTCTTTAATTAGCCTATCATCAACATACATTGCGATTTTATCTTCACTCCAATCAACTTTATAGACATGGAATTCTGTGATTGAAGAGGTAAAATCTCTTGTTTTCATATTGTTATAGCCAGTATCGTAAGTATGCGTTCCACCCGAAAGTGAATAATGAATAGCACACGAAGTTCCATATTGAGATGCGCCATTAGCTTCCATAATATCTATTTCACCTGAATGAGGCCAGCCTCCATATGTTGAGTCATTAGGCATCATCCAAAATGCCGGCCACATTGCTTTTTCGGCAGGAAGAGAAATTCTTGCCTCAACAATTCCATAAGTAAACTTAATTTTGTTAACAGTTTTAATACGTGCTGAAGTGTAGTCAAAATCACCAACTTTTTCTTTTTTAGCGACTATATGAAGTTTCCCATCTTTCACCACTGCATTTTCTTCTTTGTAATATTCAACTTCGGAGTTACCCCAGCCGTTATTTCCGTTTCCAATTTCAAAAGACCAAATATCTTTATTTAAACTTTCACCATCAAATTCATCTTCAAAGAAAAGAGTATATCCTTCAGGAATATTAGATTTATTTTTTTTACAACCACTTAATAAAAGAAGCGGTAACAAAGTTAAAGTTAATAATTTAGTCCTCATTTTTGAAATACCCTTACATAGTCTACTTGCATTGATGTTTCGCTAAATCCTTCTGGAGGAAGTCTATAACCATCAAAGTGACCTCCGATAGCAAGATTTAAAATAATATAGAAATCTTTATCAAACGGAGCAGTTTCACTTGTTGGTGCATTTACTGTAGTCCATTGTGATTTATATGTTTCAAAATATTTAACATCATCAATAAAGAAAGAAATCGAATCTTCTTTCCATTCTGCAGCATATTTGTGGAACGTAGCAATATTGTGCCCACTTTTTTCCTTAGTTAAATATGTATGCTCTCCACTATCTGCTGAAAAATGAATAGCACTTGAAGAATTATTTGGGAATCTTCCTTTCGCTTCCATAATATCAATTTCTCCTGAATGAGGCCATCCACCATAAGACGAATTATTTGGCATCATCCAGAATGCTGGCCACATGCCTGTAACGGTTGGTAAAGCGATACTTGCTTCAACATAACCATAAGTGAAGCTCACTTTATCTTTAGTTTTAATTCTTGTAGAAGTATAAGCAAAAGATTCAACGTATTCCTTCTTACCTTTAATTGTTAATACACCATCACTAACAGTTTCGTTATGGTTTGTATAATATTGAGATTCACCATTTCCCCAACCATTACTTCCATTGCCAATATCATAGGTCCATTTTGATGTATCTAGTGAGTTTCCATTAAATTCATCAGACCAATACAAAGTATCGTATCCTTCTGGGTATGTGATTGTTTGAGCAGGATCTACAGTTTCTTCATTATATGGTTCAACATTTTCAAATCTACATGAAATATATACATTTTCATTAGTGTCATAGAACTCAAACTTTAAGGTAGTTTGAATAATTGGGCTTAAAAGAGTGAAATATGCATTATTTGATGAATCAACTTCTTTAGCGAGTACTCCTGTAATATTTAGATGAGAAAAAGGGTGACCATTTATATTAAAAGGAGAACCATAATTACATTCGTAGTTCACTTTCAAATGACCAATTTCATCGATAAATTTCGCGGAAATTATATAAAAGGCAAGTGCATCAGGAATCTGTTCATCTTTTTTTTGTTCTTCTTTTTTTTCGTCTTCTTTATTTTGCTCCGGTGAGTTTGTAGGCTCGGTTAGCAAAACATCTAGTAGGTCACAAGACGCTAATAGTAATGACGGGATTACAGCTAGAGCAAAAAATTTTTTATTCATCAACAACTTCCATTCTTAATTCTTTTATCTTTCCATCTCTAAGGTCTAATGCTAATTGACCTTCAATAGAGTTATATTTTTCACCGTTTACACAGTAAACATATTTATTATGGTTAAATAAATCAATTCTTCGAGGATTATAAATAGTAACTTTACATTTTGAGAAAAGTGGATAAGAAACTTCATTATCCTTATCAAAGAATTCTTTGCTCAATTTTGGAGATGGGATAAATCTTAAAGTTCCATTTTCATAAGAGAATGCTTTTTCTCCTAAAAACATAATAAAGAACATATCTAATACTTCAGCGTTCGCGCCTGTTAATCTAGCAAATTGACCTTGCCCATGCATTCTCTTATTTGGATTACATGTAGGAACGATAAAACTCGAGTTTTCAATTGGGCTTCTACCATAGACGTATGGATCCATGTTATAAACAAAATTGACTTTCATTTCTTTATAGAAAGAGTCATATAAACCTGCTTTTAATAAACCAAGCAAATATTTGTAACACATATGTAAAAAATTACATTCTCTTTCGAGCCAACCTTTTGTAAAAGCATGAACACGTCCAATTTCAAATGGAGCATCTTCAATATCATCACAAGTTTTATAATAACCAAGTTTTTGGTCACGTAGACCACTTCTATATATTAAGTCGTAATCTTTTTGATTAAAGAATCCATCGCCAAGTTTAGCGAGTCTAGCAGAGGCTTCTAAGAAATATGGAATTAATCTTTGTTTGAATTCTAATGGTTTGATAATTCTGTATCCTAAATGATTAACTTTGTCAGTTATTTCATATTTAGTTACGTCATTTATGATATATGAAGGAATAATTCCTCCACCAAGTTTTTTAGCTTCAAAAATACCTTTAGAAAGGATTTCTTTCATTTCCTCTAATAAGAATAAAGACTCTTTAATTGAAATAGATTTATTAGAGTTTTTTGCAGAAATATGGGTGTTTTTCCTAAGAATTTCTCTTGAAGTAGTCACTTTATCCCAATATTCAAATGAAGTTATCTTATTACTAAGCAAATCTTTAACACCATCTTTTATAGATACAAACAAATCGTATTGATCATCCATTAAATCAATGTTTTTATCTTCAAATGGTTTGAAGCTTTCTATTGCGAAGTTTACCAAACGTAAAAGTTCAATTGTTTCACTCATCGCTGATGCAAAAAGTCCTGGAAGACCATTCATTGCATCGTTCCAACCTGGTTTTTCGCATTCCATTTCAATACCCATTTGATGAGCATCAAGAGTTGAGAACTTAACTAAAATGAGGTTAAAGATTTTGCTAGCAAGTGATACTTCAATTTCTTTTCCGTTTTGGTCTTTCTTCCAAAGAGTTTCATCGCCTTTTAAACCGTTCTTTTCATTTTCAGTTTTGAGCGCCGCTAAATCGATCGTGCCATATTGTCTAATTTTATTTTCATCAACAAGGCAATACTTTTCGCTTCTTGGATTAACGTAAACTAAAGAATGGAAGTATTTATATTCGTCTTTAAAGAGGAGTTCTTCCATCTTATCAGGATATACACTTGCGTAGTTTTCAAGCAAATCAACATTATATGTCCAGTGATCAATCCAATATCCTTCAGAGAATGAGGCGGATATTTCTTGGTGAGAATTATTTAGTAAAATACTAAATAACTCATCAGCATTTTTAATATGATTATCTTTTAGTAATGTATAGATATTACCTGGTTGACTTCCTTTGGTGAGAAGTTCTAATAATTTATCTTTAATAGGAACATCTTTTAATAATGATTCATCAAAATCTTTATTCTTTTTAAATACAAGCGGTTTAACTGTTAATGGGTTTTGCCCATCCATTTGAATAAGTGAGAAAAAGATTTTAATGTTGTAGTCTTTAATTTCATTTTTAAAATAGAGGTCACTTCTTCTATTTTGATTTACATCTCTAAAATTACCCGGTCCAGATGAGAAATATGTGCTTGGAATATTGAAAGCATTATAATCTCTTTCCATATCACCATGTTTTCTAGAGAAGATATAGTAAGGTTGTCCACCATTCTTATCATCTAAGATAATTGGGAAGCCGCCTCTTAAGTTATTATCTAAAACACATTGAGCAATATAGTCATCAAATAATGGGTTAGAAGTTTTAACTCCACTTGGTAAATATGAGTTCACTAACTCCTCGGTTTCTTCAATCATCTTTTTAGAAGAATCTACACTAAATTCTTTAATAGCAGAATTAAAGTCTTCAATGTTATCAAATGAACCAAATAGTGAAGAAAAACCATATTTTTCCTTGGATTTTAATGAAAATTCAGAAATTGAAAACGCACATGGTAAGTGGTTTTCAGTTTGTTGTTCTTCATTTAAAATCTTTGCGCCTTTCTCTAACCAGCCTAAAGGTCTAATTAAGGCTGAATCATCAAGGAATACTTGGTAGAGCTCTATTAAGTTTGCTAAACGTTTTCCGTTGCTATCAACAGAAACAAATCCATTACCATTATGGGCAAGTTCAACAACTGAGTTATCACCAGTACTTGTTTTAAATTTGACAAATGGAGCGTTGTTATTTAAATCAATCTCACAATACGCTCCCATTAAAGAAACCATTTCTTTGTAACAGAAATTAGATAATCCAAGTGGGAAGAAAACTGGTAAGCCATCACAAATTTGATATTTATGGCTTTCTTTACTCTTATTAATAATTTCTACATTTCTAATAAGCCCAGCATAGTTTCTATGACTAACCGTAGAATAAGTGATGACAACTTTGTATTCATCACATTCTTCAATAATCGAAATATTTGATTTATTAATTTTTAAAGTTCTAATTGCGTTATTATCATCTTCAAATAATGCGTGATTAACGCCATCAATTTTTAAGAATGTTCTAAAAGATTTAATAGGAATATTTTGATAGGCTAATGTGGCAGAATCAAAAGGTGTAATAGGTGTTTCTTTATTATTAACACCAAAACCACCCATGCATTGACCAACACTTGCATAGAACGCCCAAAGGGGCTTTCCATCTTTTCCTGCTATTGCAGGTAAAAAGGAGGAAAACCTCTTAGCATGTTGATAATCTTCAACTACGAAGGTTGAACCTTCAAAATAATACTTAACCATAAAAACTACCTAAGGGCGGGGCAAAAAGCCCCACCCTATTTCTTAAAATTATTTAGCTAATTCGAAACGATAAATATTTTGTATGAGTGATGGGAATGAACCATCAGTGAAGTTCCAAATAGAACTATTGAAATTATAAGAACTAAACGTTGAGACATTTTTAAGTTCACTTAATGAATGTACTCCACAATTTTCAATTGAACCTAAATCTGCATCACCAGATGTTGGTTTGTTAATTGCAGTGTGAGTATGTCCAAATGCAACATCAAATTGGGATTCACCATAAGGTGTTACTTTAAATGCAGCACCAACTGAATCTTTAACTTGACCCCAGCATTTTCCAACGACTGAATAAACACCATTTGATTGTTTGCCGTTGTTGTCAACAAGCATAGTTTCACTATTTGGAAGTCTTTTGCTAACTCCGGCGAATCTCCACCAGTTAGCTTCTTGACTTGCATCAGTAGGATGATCCCAACCATTTCCAGCTTTACCATTGTAATCTGGACCATAGTCTTCATAAATTCCGAGAACATTTACGTTGGAGGTTAAACTAATAATGTTCTTAACATTGCCAGTATCAGAGACAATACAAAATGCTGCACCAACATTACAATCGTCATCATAGAAATGGGTGTCCATCTTAGCCTGACAATTTGAATTAATAAGGACGTTTTCAACCTTGCCCTTAACATTTCCGGCGATAACTCCAACAATGGTTCTGCCATGGACTTTACAATTATCAAATGAAATATTACGGACAACACCAGAACTACCAATTACTTGAAAAATACCAATATTATCGCCAGCTTGGTGAGCTTCGTTTGTAAATTTTGGACTTCCTGAATAAACATCGTAATTTGATGCGTATTGTTGATCTGAAACGCCATTTGGACTATCAGAATAGGAACAATTTACGTTTTTAATTGCAAATCCATCTCCATCTAAAATACCGTGGAAATAGAAGTTTGTTGGGTCAGTTTCTTCGAAATATTGACCAATTGGTTCAAAATTCGAAATGGAAGAACAGTCAATATCGTTTGCTAAGACGTAATATCCTTCACATGCTTTTTTATCTGCGCCAATTCCTTGGAAGTCTTGGGCAGTTTTAATGAATTTTGTAGCATTAAAAATATCGACTGTTTTTTTCTTTCCGTCTTTAAATTGGACGGTGGCAGTTTTTTCGCCTGCACCAACCTTTTTAAGACTTTCCCCAGAAATAGTTAATACTTTTTTAGAAAAAGCGTATGTTAATTCTTCTCTACCAATCTTAACAGAAGTAACGCTATCCTTATCGCTTGCATAATCTAATTTAATACTCGCGTTAGAACCAGAATTATCTGATGTATCAAATAAGATACGCTCAGTGTAAATTCTTTCGCCGGTAGCTAGTTTACTTTTCTTCTTAAATAAACCTAGAAAGTCTTGGAAACTACATCCTACTAAGAGACCAGTAAGAAGCATAGGTAAAACAATTATTTTTACTCGTTTCATAAATTTAGCCTCGAAATATTTAAATATTTATTTTATTTAGCAACCCAAGAGATGTTGTTAAATGAAATTGTGTTGTTACCCATTGATGATGGGAAGACTAATGAGAATGAAGCGTCATTAGCATTCTCTGTG
>JAEEGI010026041.1_pt1 | contig 11288 bp, 11 predicted proteins | sample 8958751 | NCBI WGS metagenome assembly JAEEGI01 (sample SAMN16246545, study PRJNA631951) | gut metagenome | biome: gut microbiome; feature: rumen; material: KS-attached | host: Bos | place: Iran: Karaj | collected 2018-10 | reverse complement strand
TGGGAGTGCAGTTCTGAAGCTCGGGTGTGTTGTTTAACGCAGAAAGTGCAATACGGGTAAACCTCTCAGGTGTGATCACCGAAGGTAATGCCTTTTTAATTTCCGGCATCATCACCTGTACCATATCTTTTATGCTCATATTCTTTGTGAGCTTTACGCCGGTGTTTTCATTATTGGAGCTTGCTTGAACAGCAAGCTCCGTTTTTACGTCTATTGTTTTGTTGGCCATAATCTTCCTCCTTATGCTGCCTGACTTACGCTGAATCTTCTGCCGACGCTTGTCTTACAATAGTCGGCATAGATGTCAGGTTTTTCTTCCTTAAGCCTCTTAGAGTCAAGCCTGTTGGTTTCGTAGTTCGACCATGAAACTTTGTATCGATTTGTCATACCATAGCAGGCGTCTCCAAGTTCAAGCTTGATCTTCTGCTCGATAGCAGACTTTTCTGTTTCAAGTTTATGGATGAGTTCATCTATCTCAGCCCGTCTGTCCAGGGAGTCATCATAACCGAGCAACTGTATGGTCTTCTGACGGTCAGACTTGAAATAGAGTTCCGCAATGGCTTCAGAACACTTATCCGTACCATCGGGATCCGGCATAACACCTGCCAGAACGTTCTCATTCCAAAACCGTTCTTCAATGGTTATAAGGTTCTGTATCAGCTGCTCGTCCCGTTCAATTTTTCTAATAATGAAGTCCTTTCCAAAGATAAGGGCTGCAACATACCAGCAATCAAATCCGCTCACAGCAAGGTAATGCTGTACCTGCAGCTGATAATGCAAAGGGATTTCATCCCTACTCCAACGATCAGCCGAATACGGAGATACGGTTTTACATTCCAGTCCTGCCTTCTCTCCCACAATGAGCCTGTCGAAATCCGCAAGAAGTATAGGATGATCTTCGTTCTGACAGATAGCATTCGCCCTGCGGACTTTCTTTCCCGTTGCCTCTTCAAAGCGGGATGCAACGTACTCTTCAAAATCTCTGCCCTGACGCATGGCCTCGTTGTCAAAGTCCTCCACATCAGATGTGGTTTTATCCATGAATACCTGAAACGCAGATCTGTAAGGGTTCATGCCCGTAATGGCTCCTGCATCCGTTCCGGTTATGCCCATCTTTCTGTACTTAAGCCAATCTTCCTTAGAAAGATCAAGTGTAGATACAAGCCTTCTCATAAAGCCACCTCCTTTATGCTGCCATAAGCATCTGATAAGCCTTGTCGATCATAGGATTGCCTTCTATGGTCTTACCGAACAGGTTTTCATTGAATGCCTTTGTCCTGCGGATAGGCTCAGCATGTGTTGCAAAGTCTGATACAGCATTAATAAACCTGTATCCGTTATTACCCATACCTGCAAGATCAGGAGCATCATAATAACGTGCCTTAAGATCTTCCCTGAGTTTACGGATGTTACGTACCACTGTAGGTGGTGCCGCCTTATCAAGCGGAAGTAACGTTTCTACGAACTCTTTCACCTGTGTTTCACCGAGCTTCAGAGCCCTTAAGTTATCGAATTCTTTTCCGAGAGCGGTCATGTACTCGTCTGCTTTGAACAGCGTATCCGAGGCTTCCTGTAACTTTTCCTCTATGTTTCCGGTGTGGATCATAGACCAACTTCGCTTAGCAGAGCTGAGAGCAAGGTTTAATGTGTTATTGCATACAACCCTTATGGGAGTAACAGCCACTTTGACAGCTCCGCTTCCGTCATGGGTATTACTGAAGACCAGATAGGGAGATATCCTCTCTCCACCCATAACATACTCTCTGGGAAGCCTTGCAAGGAGCCATACCTTTCTTCCACCCTGAAGCGATCCAGCTGTTTCATATCTGACGCCCTTACCCAGCAGTTCATCCGTGAACTCAAAAGCATCCTCATTCTGAATGACTTTGTACCTGTCTGTAACAACGCCAAGTACCTTACGATCAGAGCTTCTTACATTAGCCTTATAGCCGGGGATGATCTCGCCATAGTCTGTATATACAGCTTCCTGATCCACTCTCCAGTCCAGCCCTGCAAGTACAAGTGCCTCTTTTGATCCGGGTGCTTCTTCAACCCTTGTCCCAATCCCATGCCAAGGCTTTTCCCTTACATAGAACATGTTTTCAACATTGGCTGCCATAATTCTTACCTCCTTTTCACGATCAAGCTTTTCAGTAGCATAAGGATGAACCCTAATGTTCTCCCTACGCATGCAACAATAAGCCAAAGTGCTGTAACCAATAATCTTCCTGTTTCCTTCATATCAGAACCTCCTGACAATAAAAAAGAGCCGGTACCCGTGATGGCATCGGCATTTAACATTCGTTTCATGGAAATAATATATAACCTAATATAGTGAATATACGGGTTCCATAATTAGTGCAAAAATGGAATTTTGTTAAAATATTGATCCTTTTCGGTTCTTTATGGTTTACCTCAGTTTACCTTGGATTTGTTTAACAGTTATATAATAAAAAAAAATTGGAGGTAAAATACCATGATAAAAGAAATCCCCGCTATCCTTACCCTTAAGGATCTACAGAAACTTTTACATATCGGAAAGAACAAGGCCCTGGCTCTTGTACAGAACAATATCATCGAAGGGCACAAGATAGGCAACCAATGGCGGATCTTCGCCCAGGATGTCATAGAGTATCTTGAACATGCATAAATGCAGATGTTTTGGCTCTGTTCAAGTATAACGCATTATGATTCAATAACATAATTAAAGTCCGGACGGTAGCCTTTACTACCGTCTGGACTTTTATAATTGAACTATTAATCTTATTCGTCGAATGAATCCTTTTATTATTTACTTAAATTGTTACATCCTCTCCGTTCATAATTGTATGATAATACTGCTTTGCTTCACCTTCGGATTCAGCAAATCGAAAAACTGAATTGGCGACATATTCTTGAGATATTTCAAAAGATTTCCATCGTCGTCCTAGTTTTTCTGCAGTCATTCCAGTTGTATTGCTTCCACCAAATATATCAACAACCAAATCTTCCTCATCCGTAAGGAATTTTATAAAAAATTCTGGAAGAGCCATCGGAAACCTTGCTGGATGTCCTTTTATACTGCAAGCCTTACAAAAACGCAAATATTGGCTATTGCTTTCTGTGTTAGAGAATTGTAAAAGATTGGGTGGTATAGCTCCCCCATTGTCTTTTTGCCATGACGAAATCGTAAGCACATGTCCTGAAGGTCTTTCTACACTATCACCTTTTATATAATTCTCAGGGTGATCAATTAAGTTTTGCATCCTACTTGAATACGGCGTTAAAACTTTTTTTACGTCAGCTTTACAAAGTTTCGGGTTTTTACAAAACCACCATACTGTATTTACAGATGTTTTGGCTCTTAATTTTCTCTTGTTTACCCATTCTATAGGCGCGGGTAAAGCGGAAGGATTATGCCAATAAAAAGGCTGAGCGAGCTTAAAACCTATCTCATCTACCATTTTTATCAATACCTTAAATTGGTATAAGCTATAAGAGGGTTCCCCCTTTTCATACGCTCCCCCAATATCTATTACAAAACTCCCATCGTCACGAAGCTTCTGAAAAACCACACTTCCAAATTGGCATAACCAATCAACATAGTTTTCTTGATCCTCATTTCCATATTCCTTTTGTCGTTGTAAAGCAAATGGTGGACTTGTCACCACTAGATTTATACTGTTATCATCAAGTTTCTCCAGTTCAGAAAGCGAATCCCCGCATATACATTGCCCTAATCTTGTTGTATATCCGCTCATATTCTTTGTCTGTTCTCCTATACGTATGTTTTGATTTTAATTTATTCCGCACTACAAGGTTTGTTTTAACAGAAACTCTATTTCCCTTGATTCATTATTGCCTATCTCATGTTCTTTGTAATCCCATAGCAACTTGATGAATTCAAACATATTTCCATCTACTTCTTCTAATCGGCTGGCATATGATCCGTATCTATCTTTCCCCCCTATGCCAATTGACATAGCAATCCATCTTTTCTTTAAGGAGTCCTTTAATTGTAAATAAACACCTACAACTGTATCTGGATTTACCGATTCAGATTCCGTTAATATTTTTAACACTATAGATCCACTTTGATCTGAAACAAGCTCGTTCTGTATAAGTTCATCCGTAAAAGCATCATCATAATCAGCTATTATATGAGAAATAGCATGTGAACACACTTTTGGCTCATCAATCTGAGCTATATCAATTAAATCATGCAATGTACTATGCTGAACTTTTAATCCCCAAGCAGATGCAGCCCTCATTTCAGTTTCAAAAGAGCTATTTTTTGCTATCATACATAAAGTATCATTCGCTTTATCGTGGTTGTTAAGTTCGCCTAATATTAGTACATACTCAAATCTATATTGAGGATCTACTATTGACATTGCATAATCATGAAATTCATCCCATTTATCTATCCCAAGTCTTATCAAAGAAGAGTATATTTCCAATTTTATTCTACTATCTTCTTCATGGTTCTTAAGATTTTCAAGGGCAGCGACATATCTGCTTTCAAAAGGCAAATATCCAAGTGCCTTTACCCCTGCATATCTAATCTCAACCTTTTCACTCAAAAGATCTTGTACAAAGTCATACTGTTCCTCTGAACAATCTGATACTTTTTCCTTCTTTAAAGGTATACCTGCAATCATCGTGGAATAAGCCTTAAAGCGTTCCGCCGCGTTACAATAGATTCCATAACCATCTTCAACCGAATATGTATAGCCTTTTTTGTTTGCATATTCAACTTTTATTTTTGTTTTAGAAGAACCCGAAATAATCTCAGTAATTACACCATCCGCCTTGGGTATTGTAGTTTTCCAAGTCCTATCCCTTTCAGCTCCTTCTCCTGCAGATTTTGGTTTTCCTAACTTACTTTTATCTTCAGTTTGCCTAAGACTTCTCGTTTCGAAAAGATTGATTTCGTCTGCTGGGATCCATTCATCTTCTATATTCTGACATCGAATAAACGCAATCAAATCCTCATCTCTAAGACCAGCGTCCCACCTTCTATCCGGGTTTTTCGCATTATCAGACATTCGAACATCCAATTTGGATTTTGCTCGGGATTCTATTCGCTTGCCACACTTAAGACATATTAAATCTGGCATCCTTAATCGCTTTATCTTTGTAGTCCATATTTTGTTTCTCGTACTATATCGTTCGAGTTCAATAACATTGTGACCTGATGTGTTTAAAATATCTATTACCGCCTTGGATGCTTTAGCACCCATACTTACTTTATCTAGAAAACTCCAATCTGCCTTGAAATTCATCGAATCACCTCACTTATGAATTAATCATTATCCACTTTATTACTATCGTTAAATGATTTATTATTATCAATCACTCTTGATGCTTCAAGTAATGCAGTTCTTCTTACAAATTCGCTATACGACGAATATGCTTCTAATCTTGCTGCAATTTTAAGTTTTTCAAGTTCTTCTTCACTTACACGAATACTCATTGAATATGTTTTATTTTCTTTATCCATGGCAAAACCTCCCAGAAATAGTATAAGCTTTATGTGGAACATTTGCAATACAATTATCCACATAAGTATCTATTTTATATCTTGGGTTAAGCCTGTCGTTTATTAGCACCAATCATCCATCTCGTATTGCTATAAGTAACAGCAATGCTTCTATAGGTCTTATTAGTAATATATCTGTTTTATAGTCTGAACATATCAAAAAAATCATTGTAATTAAAGCATACTCCCCTCAAATACTTCGGATTCCTCCGGAGCGAGTAGCTTTGACTCCACCATTGTTGTTCGGAAGGTTCTAATTCCTGTGCCGAGACCAGTACCAAAAATTCAACCAGCGTCTCTTCACAGCCCTTTGTTCCCTCCGAATACTCTGAAAATAGTTTTCTACAGGTCTTCACTCCAAAGCCATTATCGTCATCCCACATAACATATCGCCGTTGACTGACATCAAAAAAAACCTTTATATTAGGGCGTATGCGATCAAATATCTTTTTTGAATTCATCCAAATAATATCAACATACATCGAAGTACGTGGTTCACGATAAAACTGTGTTTTTGCATCACTTGGTGTTATAAAGCAATAATCAGTGACACTATAATCATCTTTGTTCTTAATTATGTCATTGCGGCGTCTTTCTCTTTCCTCTTCCCTTTTGTATTCTTCTAACAGATACCACTCTCTACACATTTCATTGCTCAGTATCAAGCTATTAATACTGCTATATGTGGGGGGCTTATCTTTTTCTTCCCTAAGATCAATAAACAGTCTTTTACTTTTTAAGTCAAATACCCAGACAACTTTATTGGATCTGGATAAACCACGTGAATCCTTTTTACATCCAGCCCAAGAATAAAAGATATTACGTTCATTGAATTCTTGTGTTGAAATTGGTGAATGTTGAAACTCTATAACAGTGTTCCGCTCCTCTCCCTCTATAAATACATCTGCAATATGAAATTCCCCTTTTTCATTCTCTATCCTTACTTCGCAATTCTTTGGATCAAATTGCGCCTGCATGCTTCTATGCCATTCTCCTTTATTCTCATGATACCACTTGTCACACTCATTCTTGATATGAGCAAAATGATGTGCCCTGATTTCTCCAGAAGCTTTTCTTCTAAGCATTCCTCCACAACAAGTGCATCTATAGCTCTCTTCCTTACTACTATCATCAATAAAGACTTTCTTCCCATTGCAGTCTAGTCCATAATACATTATTACCCTTCTCCTTTATTCCTTAGGCTATATTCTACGTTTAAAGCCTCATCCCATTGTTTTATTAATAATATCATTTTTATTGGGATATTTCTCCCCACAAAGTGAATAATCACAAAACGCAAAAAAATCAGGGGCTGTTTCACCTCTGATTTAACTGATTTAACGTAACTATTTATTTAAAATTTTAAGGAACCTTATCTAAATGACATTAACCCCGTCCCCAGGGACCATTCCCAGGGACCATTATTAATCCCACCACAAATGCCAAATATGGCTTCCAATAATTCTGTCTGCAGCAACTTCGTAGTCCTCGTAAACATCGTTATCTGCAGCAATCAGTATTTTTGATACTTCTTCAACATCATTTCTTTTTACTAAAGCTGTAGGCACATAGTACTCTAGCGACGAGAAACTAATATACATTATCCTCGCCCCATACTTCTCATAAAGTGCCTTTGCAAGTGCCACCTGATGTATCTCATCCGGACACCAGTTAAACCCTCCCATCGGAATCCATGCAAGCACTTCCCAAGGATTCTCAGCAGGAATCAATGCAAATACATGATCTTCATATGTGAAAGTATACGGCTTATAACTATTATCATCACCGATCATAAAAGACTTCTCAGTAGCATTCACAAATTTTGAACTGTATTCTTTTGAATCAGGCGGAATAAGCCTTTCAAGGTCGTTCTTGACATCTTCTTCAAACTCATCACAATCGAGATAATAATTATAAATCAATCTCCCCATCCAAACACTGAAACAGTTATCATTTGCAAGGTCAATGAGTCTCTTTGTTATTTTAGGATAATCCTCTTTACTGTCTGTAAAGCCGTACTTTGCTTCATAGATATAATGCTTGATTTCCTTATCAACAAGAACAGGACAAAATCCCTGTGCCTCTCCCTCTTTCAATAACTGAAGGTACAATTTCGTATTCGCTTCGTTATCCTTTTCTTTATCACCGGAATAAATAGCTGGAATAAATTTGCAATCCATCAGTTCCAGCAAATCAATCGGCTGTTTCTTACCGTTTTCCATATGCTATATTCACCTCATTTGTCATATTTTCATATTATCAAAATAAAAAAAATATACAATAACATTATATTAAGTATTCATCATATTTTAACAAAGAGTCCCCTAGTTACCTTCAGCAAGTAACTAGGGGGCTCCTTTTGTTTTTCGGTTTAACAAGTTACGGAAAATGCCTATCCGTCCACTTCCACTATCTCAAAATCTGCTCTGTAGAGTTCCTTTATACTCGGATCGTCACATGAATCATAGAGATCCCTTCGGTTCTTCCGTAGGTACTCAGTATAACGTTCAGCTCCGGCTCTCGTATCAAATATGACATCCTCTTCCTGAACAGATCCGTCAAAATCTGTCATTAAAACCTTATATTTTTTCATAGCAGCCTCCTTGATCATCTTATTCTCCAAAAATGGAAGAGATCCAGCCATCTCCTTTCTTAATTATATCAAGTTTTTAGCTGTTTTAAAGTGGTACCCTCGGTGGTACCCCGCTACCAGTTAAAAAAATAGAAGCCCTGAAAACTCAAGGCTTCCGAGCAGGGGACGAGAGAATCGAAGGACAAAGGGATTTTTCCTCATTTTCTCTAACCCGCTGTTTGTCTATCCTTGCAGCGCTTTTTTCAGGGGACGTTTTTGCTCCGGGGTGGTAGCAAAGTGGTAGCGCCCTTGATTTTACTATATTATGGCTACTTTCTTTAGTTCATTCCTCAGATAATCAGGATTATCCATTGCTACTACGTAATTTCTTCTTGTAGTCATTATGTCGTTATGACCGAGCAGTGTTTTAACTACTTCTTCGTTTACTCCGGAATAAATGAGTTTTGTTGCATATGTCTTTCTGATCTTGTGTGGTGATCTGCGGGGGATTTTCAAGTCATCGCAGGCTCTGTACAGTTTTCTTCTGAAGCCCGACTCGCATATGCGCTTGCCGTCTTCCGCAAAGAGCCATTCCGAGTCTTCCGAGAGTTCGGCGGCTTCCTTAAGGATCTGCCTTCCTTCTTCGCTGACTATTACCTTTCTTGTGCCCGCCTCAGTCTTGGTGCTGTCTTCGACTTCGATGCAGTTATGCCTTGTTTCCTCATCCTTCACCTTGACTTCGGTACGTCTGATGAGGATCACATCATCACGTATATCTTCCTTCTTAAGGGTTGCGAGCTCGCCCACTCTCATACCTGTTTCGAAAAGAATGAACAGCCCCAAAGACCTTATGTCCCGCTTTTTAAGGAAATAGCTTTTCAGCATATGTTCCTCTTCATGGTTAAAAGTCTGTTGCTCCGAAGGTTTCTTCTTATCGATAAAGGCATGACGGGGTTTGTCCACGCATGAAAGATACCTGTCGATGTCAATCTCCGAAAGATGCTCGCGGTTTGCCATCTTGAATATTCCTCTCAGAATCGTGAAGACGAAATCAAGATTTTTCCTTGTAAATCCCACCTTAAGCATAGACGGGTAAATGAACTCATCTATGTCATCCGTGGAAACAAAGTTTATCCTTCTATTCATAAGCTTCTCCGCACATGGATTTGCCACGAAGAACTTTTTAAAGATGTTCTCATACTTATCAAAAGTCTGGGGAAGGATGTCTCCGCGTTCCTTCTTCATTTTGAACCAGCGGACAGCCATCTCGCTGAAGAAAGGCTCACCCGTAAGTTCCCGGAAATATTCAATTATGTACTCCTCAAGTTCTTCTTTAGTTGCTCTCTTGATCAGGGTGCGTTTCCTGCCCTTTATGAAGTGCGTACACCACATTCCATCCTTATTCTGCCATATGCTGTGTTCATGCATTGCAAGCAGTGTCTGATTCCTTTTCACATTCATCTCGGATTGGATTGCCTGTACCGAAATTATATTCTCTTCCGCAGCAAAAGACAACAGTTCATTTTTCTCCTTCAGGCTCATTTGTGACAGATCATTTCCTGATGTGTTTCCGTCTTTTGTAGCAAAACTTCCTATTTATCTCACCTTTACCCTTCTCTTATCCTCAATGATCTCCTCATGGCGCTCCGCTTCCTTCAAAAGACTTGCATATTTGTCATCCCCAAGATAGTTCTCGATGGAATAAAGTGTGTCACTCCTCTCTTCAAGCCTTTCGTTTTCCCTTCTGAGATCTGCATTGGCTTCTCTGGCTGTATCAAAGTATTCTATCATCTTCGCATGTTCCTTTTGAAGGGATCTGAACTTAAGGTACAGGTTCTGAAAGGCGCCTAGGGCCTTGGCGACAAGCCGGTACACCTTATCTAAAAACGGCATTACATACTTTTCCTTGTATGTTTTGGCAGACATCATTGTTTTAGGCTCCGGAAGCATCTTATACATGTTTGTATGAAATTCATTGATCTCATCATTGATCCTGTCATGATCAGCTTTTATCTCCATTACTTCTGCCACCGCCTTTGCGGCAAGCTTTTCGGATTCGGCAGCCTTTATCTCAGCTTCAGCTGCTTTCATTTCAAGATCCTTAAGCTTCTTACTTTCCTGCTGTACCTTATACTGTGTGACAGTCAGATCGTGATTCCTGCCTACTTTCTTCACCGCCAGCTCACCTTCATATACTGCTTTAACAAGTGTGTTTGCGTAATCCCTGAACTCTCCCTGCAACAGATTAGCCAGTGTGTCTTTTGTGAATACAGTTCTCTTTGAAACCTGTACCTTAAGACCTTTCGTGCAATTCGTCCTTATAGGAACTCCCACGATATGCATGTGTGGGCTTGCCTCATCATAATGGATCACTGCACTTGCGACCTTAAAGTCCGGCATAAGCTCTTCCAGCTTCGGAAGCAATTCACTGTATATAAGCCGGCTCCTTTCTTTCCATTCGTGATCCCATTCCTTCTGTTCTTCCCAGAACCTCATGTCTCCGATCTGAACGATCATCTCCACCGCGATATCCTGACTCTTCTTACACACGGCATCAAAGTAATCAGGGATCTTTCTGTTTTCTCTTGTCTGGTTGTCGTTGTATTCCTTCAATGCTTCGTCAAACAGCTCATGATAAAGGTTTGTGACATCCGTATATAGCTCATCTGTGCCTTTCAGGATCTCATAACATCTTTCTCTCGGTGTTTCTGTCTTATATAATCTCAGGTTGTGCTTTGCTACAGATGCAAGCTTTGATCTTCCTGTGATCGCACTTGATTTATTACTTATATGTGCTGAGAATGATATTCCCATCTATCAATCCATCCTTCCTTCATTTTTTATTTCATTTTTCATTTATTCATTCATTGATCTTGTCTCGCGTCATTCGCCACAGCAGGCTGCTCTTCTGCCTGCTATAAGATCTTTGCCTTATCATTGGTCCCCAATGATAACCCCCTAGCAGTATCGGCAAGCCAATACATGCGGGGGCTCTGCGAGGCTTTAGTTTAATCGTAACCCGTGACGCCAATGACGCGTGACGGCATATATAGATACCCCTATCTAGGGTGGGGGGTATATCGTCGTCATTCCGTCATTGCCGTCATGCATGGATCACAAGAGTATCGTTTCCACCCGTTTCGTGGCATAAAAAAACACCGGAGATCGCAGATGGATAATCCAATAATTCATTGA
>JAEEGI010026033.1_pt1 | contig 11291 bp, 9 predicted proteins | sample 8958751 | NCBI WGS metagenome assembly JAEEGI01 (sample SAMN16246545, study PRJNA631951) | gut metagenome | biome: gut microbiome; feature: rumen; material: KS-attached | host: Bos | place: Iran: Karaj | collected 2018-10 | reverse complement strand
CCTGACCCTGCCTATCCGCAAAGCGATCAGAAAGAGCGTCAGCATCGAAGCATCATAGGTGATCAGACCGGGCTGATATTCGCCGTCTTTCGGCAGACCCAGATCGATACAGTAACGGCAGACCCTGCCCAGCTGCGAATCCGGGTCATTGGTGACCGCGATCGTGTTGGCACCGTATTTCACGGCCCTTTGCGCACATTCGACGACTCTGGATCCCGATCCTGAGAAAGAGATCAGGATGACCAGCGGCGTATTCGGCGAATAGCCGAGGTTCTTGCTGCTGAGGATGCGCGAGAACTCGATCGCCCTGATCGGATTGGTCTCTATCCTGGTGACGGATTCAAAAGCCGGTGTCGCAGCGATGCCCGCCAGCCAGCTGTCACCGCAGCCGCTGATGAAGATCTTCTGGGCATCCCAGAGCTCTTTTACCGGCAGCTTGTTCACCTGAGGAAGGACATGGTCGTATACGATCCTGGCATACTCTTTCAGAGCCATCGCCTGACGCAGGAGAGAATTATCGTAGTCTTTTCTTTCCATTCTTTATTCCTCTTTCAGTTTTTCATATATCTGCTGAGCGATCGCCATCATCTCGGCTCTGCTCTTCTTGTTCACATCCGGGAACGGACCGTACTGTCTGACGTTGTAAGAAGCGACGACATTACCGATGACGCAGGTCATCAGCGGATCATAACCTTCGCACCATGCCCACAGCGCAGCACCGGTCGAGGTGTTGCCGCAGCCGGTCGGATCGATCTCTTTTTCTTTCTCCACGGTCGAGATCATCGGCACGAACCACGCTTTGTGATCGGCGATCATGTAGGCGCCATCGGTACCGACACGATAGTAGACCGGCAACTCCAGCTCTTTCAGGAGCGGAACGATCTCTTCGTCGTTCTGCTTATCGAAAACGATCATGCATTCGTTCCTGTTGATCGAAAGGATGTCGACAGCCCGCAGGTAGTGCTTCAGACCTTCTATCCCTGCTTCCATGTATTCCTTATGGGCATCCTCCAGACTCGTTGCCGGGATCTCCCACATGACCTTGCATCCGCCGGCCTTGTGTTCCAGCAGAAGCTTCGTCTTTTCTTCCGTCAGGGTCTGATTGGTATAGATGCCCTTGGCCTCATCCATGAAAGGCACGACATCTTCCATCTTCAGATACTGTCTCTCGAATTCCTCCGGATCCTCTGTCGGAATGTACATGACGCCCGACTTGCGCAGATCATAGAGCTCTTCATCCGTATACTGTTTCTCATAGATGGAGTACTCGATGTAACTGCCATCCGGGAAGTATTTGAGATCGTTGTACATCGTCCTGTTCAGACGATAGAACAGTCCGTCCTTGGAACAGCCGTTCCTCTCAAAAAAAGCACCATAAAAGTCATCGAAGTCTTTGCCCACCGACGATACGAAGAGACAATCGTCAGTACACATTTTCAATGCGGAGTACGCGTAGAAACCGCCTCCCCCCATGATATCCTTCTCAACTCTTCCGTCCAAGAACAATAATCGGTTAGTAATAGTAGCGCCTTCTGCAATGTACTTCATATATGAACCTTTCTTCGATGACTTATAGATCTAACTCTCTGCTTTCGGCTTTTCCGCCTTTTCTTTCTTATCCTTGCTCTTGCCGCCCATCTTTTCCTTACGCATCTCGGCAGAACCGGTGATGCATAAGCCGATGATCGTCACGACATACGGCAGCATGTTGGCAAACTGATAGGTGAACTGCAGCATCTGCAGCTGATTGGCAACAACCTGTGAGACCGCGAACATCAGCGCATAAAGCAGAGCCAGCAGCGGCTTGCCCAAAGCCAGGTTGGAAGCGGCGATACCGATGAAGCCACGCCCTGAGACCATGTTCTTGGTGAAGAACGAGATGTAAGACATGGACATGAATTCGCCGGCAAGTCCGGCAAAGAAACCGGAGATGACAAAGGAGATCATCCTGGTCTTTCTGACATCGATACCAAGGGACGAAGCAGCTTCCGGGTTTCGTCCGACCGACCTGATACGCAGACCCAGCGTCGACTTGTAGATGATGAAATGCGCCACAAAGACGGACAGGATCGCGAAATAGGTGACCAGGCTCTGTCCGGAGAAGATCGTCCCGATGACAGGAATATCTTTGATGATCGGGATATTGATCGTCGGATAGTTGTAAGAGACGATCGTCGAAGAGTCGGCCTTCCTGCCGATCAGAACGAAGAGCAGGAAGATCGTAAAGTAGTTTACGAAGTTGTTCATCGCGATACCCAGCAGAGTATCGTAGGTATCCAGATAGATGTTGAAGTAGCCATAGATCAGAGCGATCAGGATACTCGCAAGGATACCAATGATGATGCCGCCGATCAGGGAATTCGTATAGGAAGTTCCCAATGTACCGGCCAGGGCCGAAAACAGCATCATGCCCTCATAGGTGATCGTCTGAACATTGCACTGCTTACCGATGCAGGCCGCCATGGCGCAAAGGACCAGAGGCGTAGAGACACGCACGACCGTGCTGAGGAAGTTGGCGCTGAAGATCAGCGGCAGTAACTGAGAAAACAAAGTCATGCTTGTACCTCCTTAGGAGCATCCTCTCCTTTTTTCTCTGCCTCGGCCTGTATCTCGGCATTGCGCTTGGCATTGGCCACGATCGCCTTATTCATGGACTTCGACAGCAGACCCTTTGCAGCGATCATGACGATGACGACCTGCTGAACGACGTTGACGATCTCTGTCGGGATATTTGAAGTCATGTTCAGAACATCGGCTGACGTACGGATGTAAGCCAGGAAGGCTGCACCAGGGATGACCAGCAGCGGATTGTTGCCTGCCAGGATGGCGATCATGATGCCGTCCCAGCCATAACCCGTCGGATTGTCCCATTCCATCCTTCGATAGTAGCCGTTGATCTCGGAAGTGGCACCGAGACCGCAGAAGATCGCAGCGATCAGCGAACCCAGTACGATGACCTTGCCGACATTGATACCAGAGAATCTTGCGAATTCAGGGTTCTGTCCGACCGTTCTGGCCTCATAACCGAAATTGGTCTTATAGATGATGAACCAGGCGATCACACAGCACACGATGCCGATGACGATGCCCAGGTGGACCTTCTGTCCTCCGGCATTGAAGATGATCGGCAGCTTCGCGCTGCTTGCGATGACCTTCGTCGCCTCCTTTGAATAACCCTGGTCTCTCATCGGACCTGTGATCAGATAGTTTCCTAAAGAAGTCAGGATGTAGTTCATCATCAGCGAACAGACGACGATATTGGCGTTGAACTTCAGTTCCAGTATCGCCGGTATCAGCAGAACGATGATGGCACCCAGACAGCCCACCAGAGCCGCCACGATGAAGTGGAACGGTGCCGGCAGGAAGTTTTCAAGAACAGAGATGCTTGCGGAAGCAAAAGCCGCCATATAGAAAGCACCCTCAACGGCCAGGTTTGCCGTATTTGCCGAAAAGAGCACACATACCGCCAGAGCCGTGAAAAGAAGCGGGCTCATCTTGATCAGAAGCTGTGCGAAACGGCTTGCTGAAGTCAGCGGCGCGATCATGAAAGTGACGATATCCGTCATCGGCTTATCAGAGCTGATGAAGATCAGCAGGAAACAGAAAAGGATGGAAATGACGATCGCCAGGACAGCACGAATGATGGTGAACTGCTGTTCGATCTGAGTCGTTGTCACCTGACCTTTCTTTTTAGCCATCTTAACTTACCTCCTTTTCATGCATCACTTCTGCGATCTCTTCATCAGACATGCGCTTGACGCCCAGCATGTATTCGCCCAGGACGTTCGGTGTGACGCCGTCCAGTTTTTCAAAATAAGCACTGATCTTTCCGTCATACATGACGATGATGCTGTCTGAGACGTTGATCAGCTCGTTGAGGTCGGCGGAGAAGAGCAGGACAGCTGAATTCTCCTTGTCCCTCAGGTCGACGATCTTCCGTCTGATCAGGTCGGTCGCACCGACGTCGATACCTCTGGTCGGGTGGCTGGCTACCAGCAGACGCGGTGTTGAAGAGAATTCTCTTGCCGCAACGACCTTCTGCACGTTACCACCGGACAGAGTCTTGACCAGAGCCTCCGGACCGTCGCATTTGATGACGAAGTCCTTGATCAGCTCCTTCGTCTTGCTGATCATGGCTTTGTTGTTCATGATGCCATGCTTTGAGAATGGCTCATTGAAATAGCGGTCCGCCATGACGTTCTCTTCGATCGACTGGGTCCTTGAAGCGCCATAGATCGAACGGTCCTCGTGGACCATTGAAACGCCCAGTGCCCTGATCTTATCGATCCCCTTTCCGGCGATCGATTCGCCATCGATCGTGATCGTACCATGCTGCAAAGGCAGCAGTCCGCAGATCGTATCGGAAAGCTCTGACTGACCGTTGCCCTCGACACCGGCAACGCCCAGGATCTCTCCTTCCCTCACATCAAAAGACAGACCGTCGATGGTCTTGACACCATATTTATCGATATGTTCCAGGTCTCTGACTTTAAGAACTGATTTTCCAATTTTAGGCTGATCCTTCTCGATCTCCAGCTCGACATCACGGCCGACCATCATCCTTGAGATATCCTCGATCTCAACATCATTGATATCCGCCTCGCCGGTGACCTGGCCAAGACGCAATACCGTGATACAGTCACAGATCTGTTTGACTTCCTGCAACTTGTGGCTGATGAAAACGATCGTGAAACCCTGTTTCTTCAGGTTGATCAGCTGAATGAACAATTCCTCGGTCTCCTGCGGCGTCAGAACTGCCGTAGGCTCATCAAGGATCAGGATCTTGACGCCACGAAGCAAGACCTTCAGTATCTCGACCCTCTGCCTGTATCCGACCGACAGGTCCTTGATCAGAGCATTCGGATCGACCGGCAGATTGTATTTCGCTGCCGTCTCGTTGGTCATTTCGATGGCTTTCTTCTTGTCAAAAACGATGCCTTTCGCCGGCTCGGCGCCAAGCACCATGTTCTCTGCTACAGACAGGGTATCCACCAGCATGAAGTGCTGGTGCACCATGCCGATCCCCAGTTCCAGCGCATGCGTAGGATCTGTGATCTCGACTTCTTTTCCTTCATAGAGGATGCGGCCTTCTTCCGGTCTTTCATGTCCGAAGAGGACTTTCATCAGCGTCGTCTTACCGGCGCCGTTTTCTCCGACCAGACCATGGATCTCGCCTCTCTTCAGTTCCAGATTGACGCCCTTGTTGGCGATGAAACCGTTGCTGTAGATCTTGGTGATGTTCTCCATTTTCAGGATGACATCTTTGTTTGGGTTCGTGTTGTTTTCAATGTTTGTCATATTCTTCTTTCTCCGAATACGTTTCAAAAAACAAGATAGCCAGATCTACTGGCTATCTTGTATCATCAAAATCAGAAAATGATTAGTTAGCGCCCGGATCAGCCTTTGCCTTTTCTGCTTCTACATATTCAGTAGTAGCACCGACAGCTGTACCAACTTCGATCTCGCCCTTTAACAGCTTCTGAACGATCTCTTCGTAAGCTGCATAAACTTCAGGCATGCCTTCCTTGACAGTCTTGTTGAAGACATCAGTCTCGACCATCTCCAGATAACCGGATTCGAAACCGAATGAGTTGTTAGCACCCCAGACGATCGTGCCATCATAGATGGTCTTCAATGCATCATAGATCGCATAACCGAACTGTTTGACAGCGGAAGAAACAGTGTATTCAGCCTGTTCCGGATGGCTCATCTGCAGCTGGCCTGAGTGGTCAGTATCGACACCGAATGCATATCTCTGTGCATCATAAGCAGCCTGACATACACCGAATGAAGCAGGAGCACAAACACCGAAGCTTACGTCTGCGCCGTTGTTGTACTGGTCAGCAGCGAGGTCATGTGCCTTGCCTGAGTCTTCCCAGTTGCCTACATAAGAATATAAGACCTTGACTTCCGGATCTACATAGTGAGCACCCTGGATGTAGCCAATGAGGAAGTCATCGATAGCAGTGATCATACCGCCGCCGACGAAACCGATCGTCTTGTCCTCGTTAGCTAAGCCTAAACCGGATTCAGTGATCAGCGCACCTAAAGCACCGGCAGCGAAAGCCAGAGAGTTCTGCTGGCAGAGATATGAAGAAACATTCTTCTTGATCTCAGGATATGTATCGAAATCGATCGTGCAGTCGAATACCAGGAACTTGATATCAGGGAAGTCCTGAGCAGCCTGCTCAACATACTCCTCGATTGACCAGTAACCTGTTACGACGACATCATACTTGCCTGATGAGCACAGTTCAGCCAGCTGAGAAGCAGCGTGTGTGTCATCATAGTTCATTTCGAAAGTGTCGATCGTTGAACCTGTCTCATCACAGAATTTCTTGATTCCGTCATAGACCAGGTCTTCACATGACAGGCTTCCTAAAGTCTGAGAAACGAACTGTAAGATGCGAAGAGGCTTGCCGGTAAGATCTGTTGTCTCCTCCGCCGGAGCTTCAGGCTCGCTTGAACCGCCGCCATTGCTGCAACCGACCAGAGAGAAGATCATAAATACTGCAAGCAAAAGAGTCAAAAGTTTTTTCATGATTCTCCTTTTTGATAATCAATGTCCCTTGTCACGACACTGCTACCTTATTTGTATCCTTTCTTCATTATTACCTTTTTACACCAAACTATGTTAGCGCTTTCATAATGCCCGAAAATTTTTTGCAGAAGTATCTCTTCAAGGCGACAAGTACCTCTCAGGATCCTTGCGCATACCGTTTTACCGGTATTTTCCGCAGCTGAACGATGACAACAAAAGGTATAAAGTCATCATCCGATTATATTGGCTGAATCCAGCCGTCTAACTATTGAAACAATAGCTGAGACCTGATCATCACACGATACCGGCTACCCGGATCACGCTCCCTGTAATCTCATTTTATCACACAATTTTCACAATACAACAGCGCTTCTCACATCTGTTTTTGATTTATGCTGAAACGATACAAAAAGAGGAAAAGTATATCCTTTCCGGACCCCATCATCACTGCTATAATGAACTTATGTACCTGCTTTGCGGAGAACCCAATATCGGCAAATCCACCGCGATCGCGACCCTCATCGACCTCCTGGGCCCGAAAAGATGTTCAGGTTTCTACACCAGGGAGATCCTTGAAGGCAAACAAAGGGTCGGCTTCCAGACCTTCGTCCTTCACGGCGGGGATTTTACCTTTGCTCACATCGATCTGCCTAAAACATACGCGATAGAAGGATTCGGCGTCGACGTCGCTGCTTTCGAAAGGATCGTTCCGGATCTGATCAGAAACAGAGGAGACGGATATCTCATCATCGACGAGATCGGACCCATGCAGCTCTTTTCCCCTGCATTCAAGCAACTGCTCCTTTCTCTTTCCTCAGACGACAAGGTCATAGCCACCATCTGCCAGAACGACACCGATCTCACCGCAGCCCTCAAAGAAAGAAACAGGGACAGGCTCTTTGAGATCGATGAAAACAACAGGGACCTCATGCCCTTCATCCTGGCTGAAAAACTCAACGCTGACGATCCGGTCTATCTTTCCAAACTCGCCCTGTCCGAGAAATATCACAAAGAAGTGGAACGCTTCAGCTACTCCCAGGACCGGATCCTGCTAAGATCCACGCACGATATCCGCATCATACAGAAAGAAAACGGCCACTACACATGTACCTGCGATTACTTCAAAGAAAAGGATACCTGCAGTCACATCATGGCCGTCATCCGCAACAGCATCTTCTGGAAATACTGACACGACGAAAAAGATCCACAAGCAGTGGATCTTTTTGATCAGTTCTTGATCGCCTTCAGCGCTCTTTGACCGATATCGTGGCGATAGTACTGGTTGTCAAAGTGGACCTTTTCAACGACCTTATAGGCATTGGCGATCGCCTCCTCAAGGCTCTTTCCGATACCGGAACAGCCCAGGACCCGGCCGCCATTGGTCAGAAGTTTGCCGTCTTCGAGTTTTGCCCCGGCAACGAATACCATATTTGACACCTCATCCGGAATGTCCAGTTCAAAACCTTTCTCATAGTGCTCGGGATAGCCGTCTGAAGCCATGATGACGCAGGCTGCATAGCCGTCTCTGAACTTCACTTCCGTTTCCTCCAGAGTGCCGTTGGTCGTCGCCTGCATGATGGTCAGCAGATCGCTCTCCAGCAAAGGCAGCACGACCTGCGTCTCCGGATCACCGAAACGGCTGTTGTATTCGACCACCTTCGGTCCATCCTTCGTCAGCATCAGGCCGAAGTAAAGACAGCCCTTGAAAGTCCTGCCCTCCGCATTCAGCGCATTGATCGTCGGCAGGAAGATCTTCTCCATGCATTCATCCGCAACTTCCTTCGTGTAATACGGGTTAGGTGCGATCGTGCCCATGCCGCCCGTGTTCAGTCCCTCGTCGTTGTCATGCGCCCTCTTGTGATCCATTGAAGAGACCATCGGCTTGACCACCTTGCCATCCGTGAAGGACAGGACCGTGATCTCAGGACCTTCCATGAACTCCTCGATGACGATCTGATTTCCGCTGTTTCCAAACTGCTTATCCAGCATGATCGATCTGATCGCCTCTTTTGCCTCCTCACGGCTCATGGCGATGATGACGCCCTTTCCCAGAGCCAGACCATCGGCTTTGACGACAGTCGGGATCGGACAGGATGCCACATATTCGAGCGCCTTATCCGCATCATCGAACGTCTCGTATGCCGCTGTCGGAATGCCATACTTCTTCATCAGGTTCTTGGAGAAGACCTTGCTTCCTTCAACGATCGCCGCATTCGCCCGCGGACCGAAAGCCGGGATACCCGCTTTCTCCAAAGCATCGACCGCTCCCATGACCAGAGGATCATCCGGCGCGACGACGACATAATCGATCTTGTTTTCGACACTGAATCTGACGATGCCATCGATATCCTTGGCCCCGACATTCACGCACTTCGCATCGGCACTGATGCCGCCATTGCCAGGCAAGGCATAGATCTCACTGACAGTCTTGTTTTCTTTGATCTTCTTGATGATGGCGTGCTCACGTCCGCCGCTTCCAACAACTGCAATCTTCATCTTTCTCTCCTTCTTCGTTCAACTCTATTATATAGAAAGAATGTGTTATACTGACAACGAAAACGAAAGAAGAAATATCATGATAAGACCTATCGTCACTTACGACATCCGCTCCAAAGAAAATCCCCCGATCCTGCGGAAAAAACTCAGAGAAGTCACCGATTTTTCCGATCCGGAAACGATCGCCTGTATCAGAGATCTCAACGATTCTCTTGATGACCTGATCAGGAAAGAAGGAAACAAACGCGGCGCCATCGGCCTTTCCGCCTGCCAGATCGGATACGACCTGGCCATATCCACTGTCACACTGGGCAATGAACGCTACAATTTCGTTAATCCGAAACTGGAATCTGAAAACGGAAAAGACCGCCTCTTCCGCATCGGCTGCTTCTCCCTCTACGAATATCGCGCCATGGTCCGCTACAATGACGACGTGATCATCTCCTACTTTGATGAGAACGGGGAACCGAAAAAGCTCCGTCTTCAGGGCGACCGCTCCTGTGTCGTCCAGCACGAGATGGACCACCTGCAGGGGGACCTCCTTTTCGAAAGACTGGAGCACAAGGAAGAAGATCTCTTTATTCCGAAAGAAGCCCTGTATAAAGACGGAAAGATCCCTATGAGGAATCGCGGCATCTTCTTTGAGATCAGAAGGAGGCTCGGTCTGAACCGGACTCTCAGCTCACCTGTCTACTATTCATCTCTTTTCAACGACTACACCGATTATGTCTCCTACGTCGAAAAAGAAAAGAAAGAAAACGGCGATCTTCTTGACCTGATAAGCAGACATGCGCCAGCCTCTTCAAAGATCCTGGAAGCGGATGACAGCACGTCCGCCCTTGCGATCTGCCTCAGCAGACAGGGCTATGAAGTCTCATCCTTCCAAAGCGATAAAGACATGTCCGACCTGAACATCCGCATCAACGAACAGAACGCAAGCTCAGTCACCTACAAAAACGGAAACTTCCTGGACCTTCCTTATCCTGACAAGTCTTTCGCAGTCATCTTCTCTCTGGCCGTCATCGAAACGATGAACGACAGCGAAGTCCTATCCTTCCTCAACGAAGGACTCAGAGTCGCGGACAGATCCATCTTCAAAGTGCCGACTCTCTTTGCCGCTTCCAACACCCTGAAAGGCAACGAACGGCTAAGAACAGAAAACGCCTGGAGAAAAGCCATCCTGTCCTCCGGACACAGGATCGTCGAAACAAAAAAAGACAAAGGCTATCTGACCTTTGTCGTTGAATAGACTTAACAGTTTCCGGTATAGACGTATCTCAGCTTCTCCCTGGCGACATCCGCAAGATGATAGATCAAAGAGACATCTGTCGCCTTACGATCTGTCATCCTGTAACGCGGGAAGAAACGGGAGATATGCAACGGGATCTCTTCACCGTGATGAAGACCGGCGATCCACGATGAGATCTGTCTCATCTCCTCTTCGCTGTCGTTTTCTCCCGGCACGATCAGCGTCGTGATCTCCATATGGCAGCCTTCAGCTGCCTTTTCTATGAAGTCCATGACCTGCTTCCTGTTTCCCTGCAGGACCCCTTCATAATACGCATCGCTGAATCCCTTGAGATCGATGTTCATCGCATCGATATAGGGAAGGATCTTCTCCAGTATCTGCAGTTCAGCAGTCCCGTTGGACACCAGTACCGTTTTCATTCCGGCCTCATGAAAGAGCCTGGCGCAATCCAGGACATACTCATAGCCGATCAGCGGTTCGTTGTAGGTGAAAGCGATGCCGATGTTGCCCCGCTTCTGCAATTCAAGGCCAGCCCTCAGAAGCTCTTCCGGAGCGACCACGCTCATCCTGTCCGTATTCCGAAAGGCTTCCTTTGACCAGGAGATCTCATGGTTCTGACAGAAAGGACAGCGGATGTTGCAGCCGAAACTTCCCACCGACAGGATACGGGAACCGGGATAGAACCTGTTCAAAGGTTTCTTCTCGATCGGATCCAGAGCCAGGCTCGTGATCTTGCCGTAATTGTATGCCCCTATCCTTCCTCCCTCATTGATCCTGCCCCCGCAGAAACCGATCTGCCCTTCTTGCAAATGACAGTGCCGGAAACAGACATCACAGACCTGCATCTCAGCCATGGCGGATGACCTCGAAACGCTGCAGTCTGTATTTCCTGTTCAGATCGATATCGCCCTTCTTTGCGGCGATCCTGATCTGATCTTCCACATCGTCGACACCTTCCAGATCCGGAAGCAGGAGCCCTCTCTTCATGCCCTGCGAAACGATGAC
>JAEEGI010026032.1_pt1 | contig 11291 bp, 13 predicted proteins | sample 8958751 | NCBI WGS metagenome assembly JAEEGI01 (sample SAMN16246545, study PRJNA631951) | gut metagenome | biome: gut microbiome; feature: rumen; material: KS-attached | host: Bos | place: Iran: Karaj | collected 2018-10 | reverse complement strand
GGCGGACCACATTTCCCTGCTCGTGGGCGACAAGCTCTTCTGCGGCGACGCGGCCATGAACGGCTTTCCCAGCCGGCGGCGGACGATCATCTGGATCGAAAACCTGCGGCAGTATCAGCAGTCCTGGGACGCGATCCTGCAGAAAGCGCCCGCCGTGCTCTACCCCGGCCACGGCAAGCCCTTCAAGACCTCGGATCTCCGGAAATACCGCGGCAGCCTCGAGCGGATCAAACTGTACCCGCTGAAATAACGGCCCGGGGAGCTTCCCAAAGAAAGCCGAAGCATTTTTCGATCGGAGCGAGGAAGAATGAAGTACAAACACACAAACAGGCCCGGCTTTCTGCTGGGCTTCATCGACTTCTTTACCGCCGGGCTTTTCTTCCTGCTGTATATGCCCCTCGGCGGACTGCAGGACGAGTTGGAAGAGATCCTGGGGCACAAGGTACAGCCCTACTGGAAGGCCTATCTCCTGGGCGTCCCGACCCTGTTCATCTACACGCTGGTCTGGATGGCGATGATCGCCGAGGAGCTGAAGGCAAAGGCGATCGAGCTCGGAATTGAGGGGCCCTATACCTCGTGGAAGCACATGTTCTGGTGGAACCTGCTCGGCTGCCCGTGCTGCGGCCCGATGATCGCGACGAAGCGCTTTTTCGATACGCTGAACAAGGTCGAGACGGCCTTGAATGAACGCTCCAGGCTTTCTTAAAAAGTGTTAAGTTCGCTTGTAAACCGCCCATTTTGAGATTATAATCCGACGCGAATAAAGCAAGGAAGAAGATAGTCCTTACGCAAGGAGAAAAGCTTATGAAAAACAAGAGCATCGTATTGATCATGATTCTGGCGCTGATGCTGACGCTCACGGCATGCGGGAAGTCTGAATTCGGACTGAGCGAAAACGACGGGAAGCATATGACGATCACGGCCCGGAATGCCGACAGGGACGCTTTCTTTATGGTCGGGTCTCTTGACGTCGCGGACGGAGAGCAGATCGAGATCGCGGCAAACCTGACGAAAGGCTCGGTCAGAGTGGAGATCGTCGCTGGCGCGGGCGGCCAGGACATCAACGTGCTTCCCGAGATGGACGGCGCGGCGATCCTTACGGCGGATCTTGTCCGCACCGACAGCGCATCGGGAACCGTGCCCGCCGGGCTGTATTATCTCAGAGCCACCTGCCTTGAGAGAGCGACCGGCACGATTCAGATCAACGTAACTCCGGCTGAAACAAACGCGCCCGAGCAGAGCGCTTCTTCCGTACTGCCGGAGGAGGAACAGCGGCGTATTCTGGAGGAAAACCGCGGCCTCTGGGCCTTTGACGAGGGCGAATACGCGCCGGACTGGTACTATGCCTTTACCGATCTGGATCACAACGGGCTGCTGGAGGTGCTCTCCGCCTCCACCCAGGGCAGCGGCATCTTCACGTATGCCCACTTTTATGAAGTCCTGCCCGACGGCTCCGGAGTCCGGAACCTGTACCACGCCGACGAGGAGATCGAGGGCCCGGACGACTGGCCGGAGATCATCCTGGACACGCTGCCCTGTTACTATGACAGCGCCGCGGACCGGTATTATTACGTCTGCAGCAATGACGTCCGCGACGGCGCCTGGCATGGTATGACACAGCTGGCCGCCCTCTCGCTGAAGGACGGCGCGGCGACGATCGAGACCCTTGCCGCGATGGACGTACAGCTGACGGAGGACGGCGAGCAGCGGACCTATACGGACGGCGAAGGCAAGCCCATCTCCGAGGAGGATTACAACAGCGCCGTCGAGCGCCGCTTTGCCGGAATGGCGCGTTCCGAGCTGAGACCGGATTGGAATGCCGTGGCGAGGCCGCAGGCCGAGCCCGTCAGACAGGACGGCGAACGCTTTGAGGGGGTCATCATCCTCGAGGGCATGGAAGAGACGGTCCGCTACGAGCATGTCCGGAACGACGCGCTCGGCTTCGAGGTGGATTACGACTATGAGAATTTCGTGCGCCGCAGCGAAGCGGATCGCGAGATCTTCGTCTCGTGCTGGGACGATCCCGAAAAGCCCGAGAACTATCTCGAGCTGAGATACAACCCCCAGGACGCCGGGACCGTCGCCGCGAACATCTGCGCGTTCCTCTCCGGCGAATATGAGGTCCGCAGGGACGACGCTTTTGAACTGGAACAGCTCGGAAGCTGCATCCGTATTGACGCGGACGAAGTCAAGGGCGGCGGGTATATGCCCGATCAGCTGCAGACGGTGTATGTGATCCCGGCCGGAGACGGCTGCCGCATCGCCTGGGAGCGCACGTACATCGTCGAGTCCGAGGGCTTCGGCAGACGGTTCGGCTACATGATGCAGACGCTCTCGCTCCTGCCCGCGCAGGGCGAAAAGAAGCTTACGGACGAGCAGGCCGCTGCCGCCGTCCGGAACTGCTGCATCATTCAGAATCCGGCGCTGGCGGAGATCGTGAAGAACGGGGAATACCCGAGCTACTGGGAAGCGCTGTCCTCCGACGGCAATGAGATCGTGGTGTTGTTCCGCTCCTACACCGGCGCGCAGATCCGGTATTATATCGACCCCGTTTCGGGAGAGACGACCGTCACAGAGTTTGTCCCGGGCGTCACGGACGAAGAACAGCGCACGGATGAGAGCCTGAACGCGTGGGATTATCTGTTCTGATCCGCGCGGGCTTTGCGCAAAGCCGCGCCCGATCCGCAAGAAATACTCCCGCCCGCCGGTATGATCCGGCGAGCGGGAGTGTTTGCATGTTCTTAAGGCATTCCAAACGGAAGCGGCTTATGGTATAATAAGCGCATGGCGCTTATTATATTTGATTTCAAGTCGTTTTCCTCGCCGCTGGCGCGGCAGCCGGAAAACATGACAAATTATACCATAAGCCCTGCGGCCTTATGGTATAATATCGGCGCAAGTGCTGTCATCAAGCCGTCATGAGAACAGACAAGTCGGAATCGAGGGGGGACGACGCCTTGAACAAACAAAAGATGAAGACGGAAAAAACACCGTCCGCGCTGAAAAACGAAATAAAGAGCCTGCGTCCGATCTACTTCCTTTTCCTGACGGCGGCCGGTATCGTCAACGCGATCGGCGTGACGATGTTCCTCTACCCGGTCAAGCTCTACGACAGCGGTATTTCCGGAACGTCCATGCTGCTGGATCAGATCACGCCGGATCATTACGAGCTGTCGCTGTTCCTGCTCCTGTTGAATATTCCGATCTTTCTTTTCGGGCTGAAAAAGCAGGGCCTGCTCTTTACCGTCTATTCCCTCTTCACGATCGGCGTCTATTCCTTCGCGTCCTGGATGATCATGCGGATCCTGCCGATCAACGTGGAGTTCGTCTCTCCGCTGGCGGGCTCCGACCTGCTGCTCTGCGCGATCTTCGGCGGCGTGATCTCCGGGATCGGGAGCGGCCTGACGATCCGCTTCGGAGGGGCGATCGACGGCGTTGACGTCTTGTCTGTCATTTTCGCAAAGAAGCTGGGGATCTCTCTCGGCAGCTTTGTGATGGTTTTCAACACGATCCTCTATATCATCTGCGGCGTCGTGATCAACAGCTGGATCCTGCCGCTGTACTCTATCGTGACCTATTTCGTGGGCTCCAAGACGGTGGACTTCATCGTGGAGGGCTTCGACCGCTCCAAGTGCGCGATGATCGTGACCACGAAAGCGGACGAGATCTCCGCCGCTCTCTCCGAAGGCTTCCAGGCCGGCGGGACGATCGTCAGCGCCACGGGCGGCTACTCGAAAAACAGCAAGCAGATCCTGTACTTCATCGTCAATCACTTTCAGATCAACAAGCTGAAAACGATCGTTCAGTCAATAGATGAAAATGCTTTCATCTCGCTTCAGGACGTTTCGGATATCATCAAAAAGAGAGACTGAGGGAGGACAAGCCATGATCCGCAAGATCATCCGTATCGACGAAGAGAAGTGCAGCGGCTGCGGCCTGTGCGCAAGCGCGTGCCACGAGGGCGCGATCGACATCGTGGACGGCAAGGCGAAGCTGGTGCGGGAGAACTTCTGCGACGGCTTCGGCGACTGTCTGCCGAACTGCCCCGCCGGCGCGATCAGCTTTGAAGAGCGGGAAGCCCCGGCCTATGACGAGGCGGCCGTGAAGGCGGCCCAAAAGAAGAAAGCCGCGGAGAAGCTGCTGCGCGAAATGCGGGCCAAGGGCGGCTGTCCCGGCTCGCGGATGGCGGAGCTGCACAGGGAAGAGACGCCGGAGCGGGAGGCCGCGCCGGTAAGCGTTCGCCCCGTCTCGCGCCTGAATCAGTGGCCCTGCCAGCTCAAGCTCCTGCCGACGCAGGCGCCCTTCTTCGACGGCGCGAAGCTGCTGATCGCGGCGGACTGCACGGCCTACGCCTATGCCAACCTGCACGAGGATTTCATGAAGGGCAGGATCACCGTGATCGGCTGCCCGAAGCTGGACGCGGTGGATTATTCCGAGAAGCTGACCGCGATCATCCGCGACAACGACGTCAGGAGCGTGACCATCCTGCGGATGGACGTGCCCTGCTGCGGCGGGCTGCAGCGCGCCGCGGAAACTGCCCTTAAAAACAGCGGCAAATTCATCCCCCGGCAGGTCGTCACGATCTCCCGCGACGGCAGGATTTTGGATTAACGGACGGTGTCAAGCGCTGCCGTCGGGCCGCCTTTTCAACTAAAAACATACAGCGGAGGAACCAAAAAATGAGCCTGGGAGAGCAAATAAGAAGTGCAAGGAAAGCCAAACACTTGTCGCAGACGGCGTTGGCAGAACTCCTCGACGTCAGCCCGGAGGCGATCAGCAAATGGGAACAGGACAAGTACCAGCCGGGCCCGGACAAGCTGGAAAAACTCGAGGACCTGCTGGAGCTCTCCCTGTATACGGAGGACGGATTGCTGCGCAATGCGCGGCTCTATGACGAGGATCATATGTCCGCTTTTCTCAAAGGGAAGCTGAACGCCGGCGACTTTCCCGAGGCGGCGAGAGCGATGGCCTTCGCAAAAGAAAAGCACGCCGGCTCCTGGCGGAAGCCGGAGGAAGCAAGGATCCCCTACATCAACCATCCCCTTACGATGGCATGCCATGCCTTTGCCATGGGGCTTGAAAACGACGTTCTGTTAGCGGCGGTTCTTCTCCACGACGTGGTGGAGGACTGCGGCGTGCGCCCGGATGAACTGCCGGTCTCGTCCGAGGTGCAGGAGGTGGTTTCTCTGGTATCTAAGCCGCAGAAACCGTACTCCGAGAAAGAATACTACAAGAGGATCATGACGAATCCTATGGCGTGCCTCGTCAAATGCATCGACCGCTGCAACAATCTCAGCTCCATGTCGGTCGGCTTCCCCGACAGAAAGATCGCGGAGTATGTGAAAGAGACCGAGACTTACTATCCCAAACTCCTGAAGACCGTGAAAGCATGCCCGGCGTATAACGACGCGGCGTGGCTTCTCGATTATCAGATCAGAAGCCTGCTGGCGATGGCAAAACGGATCCGCTGAGCGATTTCAAGTTTTTCTTGAATTTGAAAAGAAAACATCAATCCGGGCTTCCTTAACGGAAGCCCGGATTAGTGTTAGTATGATGCTGCGGGGGAGGTGACAGCAATGACGATCATAGAAAAAGCGATCACGTTCGCAGCAAAGGCCCACGCGGGCACAACGCGCAAGGGCAAAGAACGCCCGTACATCCTGCATCCGCTCGAGGTCATGACGATTGTTGCCGGACTGGCAGACGATGCGGAAGTGATCGCGGCGGCGGTGCTGCACGATACGGTGGAGGATACGGGCGTGAGCCCTGGGGACATCAGGCAGAGCTTTGGGGAAAGAGTCGAACGGCTGGTCATGGCCGAGAGCGAGGATAAGATGAAAGATCTGCCCCCGGAGGCCTCCTGGGAGCTGCGCAAGCAGGCGACGATCGACCATCTCGAAACGCTGGACAGGGACGAGAAGCTGATCTGCCTCGGCGACAAGCTGGCGAATATCCGCGAAATGAGCCGCGACTACGCACAGATCGGCGACAAGCTGTGGGAGCGCTTCAATCAAAAAGACAAGCGCAAGCACGCCTGGTATTACCGCTCGATCTGCGACGTGCTGGAGCTTGAATTCGGCGAAATCAATGAGATCAAGGAATATCGGGCGCTGCTGAAGCGTGTCTTCGGGCGCAGCAGATCCGGGGGCGGAAGGAAGATAGTGCCGTTCATCACGGCAGGAGATGGGATCATCTTCCGAACGGAAGAAAAGGGAAAGCCGAGCGCCTATATCTGGGTCAGGGATGGGGAGAAAGGCTCCGCAGAAGGCATTCGTGTTACAGGCATCTATTCGGTCTGCAGAATATTCACACATACCACGGAGGCAGAGACCTCGAGGGGCCACTTGGACGAGTGCTTCGTTAAGGATATGCTTGAAAGAATAAAGAACTGCCCCAAAGAGGATATGAAAAAGATGTATGATGAGTTCGACCGTGAAATCGAGTGGCGACGGAAAGATACAAAGGATTGGAAAGAATACCTCGAATGGGAAAGGGTTGCCGTTGCAGCCGTAAAAAAGGCCGACGCGAGTAATGGCAAGGTGATTTTCTGATCTACTTCATCGTAAAGGTGAAACATGGTGGAATCCTCCAATGAGAAAATGACCGACGGGCAGCGGGTGGAAAGACTGGCTGAACATGCGGAGCCTGCGTTGAATGTGTTTCCGGCAAAGATCAACAAGGATCGCATGCGCGTGCGCCGCAGCACTCTCCAGGATGGACAAGGATTCGTTTTAGAAAGGGGAGGATGAGCCATGACAAAAGGAAAGGCATTCATTTCGGACGTGGCCGGGAGACTTCAAATCAAGTATGAGGATTATGACGTAGAGGCGTTCGGCGGCGCGGATTACGAAGTGATGTATTCGCTTGACACAGAGGGGCGAGAAAAGCTGTTGTATGCGCTGGAAAGCGAAGGACGGAAGGGAGCGCTTGCGGACATGATCCTCGCGCATTTCGGGGAATGTCTGGACAGGGACTCTTTCAGCGCGTACTGCGACGAGCGCGGGATCCCATACGAGTTGTTCACCTGGATCAGTTAGTCGGGGAAGACTTGAGATGTAAGAGATCGCAAAATGAAGACGCCGTTGATGAGCATCTCAAAAATGCGTTTTGGAAGAGATATCTTGAGGAACCACCGTCCTGCTTGGCATAAGAATATACCCGGACATGTAAAATGACGGGAAGTTCAATGAGATTTCGGATGAAAAACTTGAGAAGCTCAAGGCAGAAATGAATTCAAAATCATCATTCAGGCAGATAACAAGTCATGATTCCGCGCAAACAAGATAATATGACCATAAAGAGTGCGCGAGGGACAAGCCCAATGACCGCACGGCAACCTGCCGTAAAGGTAAGGTGCTAATGCTTGACGCCGCATTGCGGCGGACGATGGTTTTCCCCTGCCTCTTTATGGAAAAACATAAGGAGGTTTTATTATGGGGATTTGCTACAGCAGCAAAAGTGTGTACGTGGTCCGTTTCTTTGATTGTGCGGAGAAGGATCAACTTCTGGATACGGTCGAAGCTTTCGGAATAGGAGTTCCTGAGAAGTACCGACAGGGTGACTATTCCTGGCCAGGAGATACCTGTACGTTTGCTGTTGATCTGCGCCATAGGCGTATGGAGTACCTGGCCCAGCCCTTCATCTGCGCGGCGATGGCAAGCAGCGGCGTCCGCTTCTATTCCGTGCCGGAGTTTTGCCGCCTGGCCGAGCTTGGGTTTCCCCGCAAAACACGCACGCCGGTTTTTCACGTGCCGCACGACGGAACGGAGTTTCCGCCGGAGCTGATGGCCTCCGTCCGTGTGCCTCGGGCACAATTCCTGTTTTACCACGAAAAAATGCGGGACGCCGGAATTCGAGACATGATTCCGCGGACATACCGAACGGCTTCGCAAAGTATATGCTTCCCGGTCAGCCGTCTGCTCTGCGATGTGGAGCGCTTTCTCGGGCAGGAAGAGATCATGGAGCAATACGGCATGGGTTTTTGTTATGAGCGCGCCTTTGACGGCACCCGGATCAAAAACGCAGACGACGAGCTCAAAGCCAAAACGCTTCTTTACTATCAGAAGCATCACGAGCGCGTGGACGAGATATGCAGAACGCAAAAGCGTGTACTTCTGCTCGACATGCACAGCTTTTCGCGGGAGCTTGTGCCCCGCGACATACTGCGCGAAGAAGAGGATATCCCCGATCTATGCATAGGCACAAATGCAGAGTATACGCCGGAAATACTGATCGCGGCGGCGGAGCGGGTTTTCCGTGAAGCCGGTTTTCAAACTGCGCGGAACTACCCGTATGAAGGCTGCTATGTACCGCAGGCGGCAAAACGCGGCGAGACCGACTGCATCGCGTTGATGCTGGAATTCAACAAGGAGAACCATCTCGACAACAAAGGAGTCCCGATCCCGGAAAAGACGGGATTGATCAGAAAGGCGATCGAGCGCTTGGTCGCCGAATGCACGGTGATGTGAGAAAGGAGCAGAAAATGACCGGAGATCACAGAGAATACAAGCTGACGCTTCGAGCTGCGGACGCTCCGCCGATCGTGGTGCCGTCGTATACGGTGGAGGTGTACTTCGCACTCAGCGAGGAGCAGGCGGAAAGAGAACGTGTCGAACGCTGCATCCGGCCGGAGCTGCCGGACGCGCATCACGCCTATTCGGCAGCCCACGATCTGCCGGAGCGGCTTTATGAGGAGAAAGGACACGGCGCGATATCGACCGCGTGGAAGATCAGAAAAGAAAACGCGGAAGAAGTCGCAGTCCTTCTCGGCCTAGATCGAAGCGATTATCCCTATCATGAAGCACTGGACATGATCGAGGGGGAGTATTTTTGGATCGTCGCCTGGGATGACTGAACGCCTTCAGAGGGCGCTTTGGCGCCTTTGATGCAGGCAGAGCAGAAAAACAGAGAAATGCTCAAAAGTCAATTCGCAGGCGACCAAATCAGCGAAACGGTGAGATAGAATGATGACGCTGAAAGAAATAGTCGATCATAGCGAAATTAAGAAACGATTACGAGAAATCTGCCTAAAAGATAATACCTTTCAGGCGCTATTGGTTCGGACAACGAAGATGTTTTCAAGCAACTATTTATACACAAAAGTTCGACTTCGGCCCCTCGAAGCCGTCTTCCCCCGCCGGGCAGATGCCCAGCTTTGTCTACCCGGACAAAGTTGGGCTTTTTTCGTGTTCGCGGCAATCATTTCAGTTTTCCTTTGGCCGCTTGAACTTGCCGCCCTGTTTGTGGTATCATTTATAGGCAGGATACCGAGCGCGTCTCAAAGAGAGAAGACGGCGTGCGCAGCATGACCGGTCCGGAGATCGTCGGGCGCGCCGCGCCGCGCGAGGCGGAGGAGAGGCCCGTCTCCGAGCGGAACAAGAAAAACGGTACCGCACGATCCGTCTGCATGTTCGAAACGAGCGCGGGAACGCAGCTGAAAACCCGCACCGGCTTCCCGGCGCAGTTCATCCGGCATGAGTGCGATCATGGCGGCGGGATCCTGATTTGACCCGGCAGCCGCCGACAGAGATAGAAACGGGGTAGACGTATGAATTCGATTTGGCTTCTGGTGGGGATCACCGCAATCGCCGGCGTCGGCGGAACCGGCATGGGCGGCGTGGTCGCCTGCCTTTTCCGGAAGGATTCCGACAAGACCGTCAGTCTGCTCCTCTCCTTTGCGGCCGGCGTTATGACCGCGGTGGTCTGCTTCGACCTGCTGACCGAGGCGCTGAACACCGGCGCTACAGCCTCCGATGTGTGGCTGGTGATAGGCGGCGTGACCGTCGGCTTCGTGCTGATCGCCCTGCTCAACGCGTGGATCGACAAGGCGACGAACCACGAAGTGGCGCATATCGACGAGAACCACCCGCGGACCGCGGACTCCCTGGAGGAGCTGACCCATGCGAACCACCTGCAGGAGCATATGGAGGGCCGCCAGCCCCGCAGCGGGCTGTTCCTGGCCGGGCTGGTGATGGCGGCGGCCATCGCGCTGCACAACGTGCCCGAGGGCATGGTCATCGGCGCGTCCTTTGCAACGACCGTGGATCAGATCCTTTCCAACCGCGGCGGCCTCATCATGGCGCTGGTGATCGGCCTGCACAACATCCCGGAGGGGATGGCGGTGGCGGTGCCGCTGATCTCGGGCGGCATGAGCAAACGGCGTGCCGTCGGGGTGACGGCCCTGTCCGGCTCGCCCACCATCCTGGGGGCGCTGATGGGCTTCCTCATCGGCGCGATCAGCCCGACCGCACTAGTGATCTCGCTGAGCTTTGCGTCCGGCGCAATGCTGTATGTGGTCTTCGGCGAGCTGCTCCCGGAGTCCATCCTGATGTGGAAATCGAAGCTGCCGGCGGCCCTGGCGGTCCTGGGACTGCTGACGGGACTGGTCATCATCTATCTGTAGCGCTTCTTTGAAAAGAGAGCCGGCCCCGGCGGCCGATCAGATAAGAGCAGTACCCGGCGGAAAAAACATTTCCGCCGGGTTTCCTTTTTCCGGTCCCCTGTGTTATACTTTTTTCAAAGCGGAAAACCGTGAAACAAGAAGAGAAAGGACGGAGCGATATGTTCAAATTCTGGGGAGACGGCTCGCAGGAGGCCATGAGCCTTGTCGATGCGATCCGCGTGCGGAGCACGGAAAACTTCAACTGGACCTTTATTTTTATCCTCGCCGTCGTGTTCTACGTCTACTGGAGCGAGATCAACAAAAAGAACTACGAGGCGGTCTGCGCCGGCCTCGCGCTCTACGGCGTGCACTGGCTCTACGAGATCGGCAACGCGGTCATCGGCCACGTCTTCGGCTATCCGCTCTGGTCGGTCTCCAACGCCTCGACGACCTTCATCCTGCTCGTCGGCGTGTGCTGGGAGCTGTCGATGATGTTCTCCCTCGCGGGCATCATCTCCTTCAAAATGATGCCGCAGGACCGCAGCACGCGCTATTTCGCCAAAAACGGAAAAAAGGGCGTCAGCTGCAAGCTCGTCGTCGCGCTGGAGATGGCGCTGCTCTTCGCGCTCTTCGAGTCCTTCCTTGCCGGGACGAGCAACCACTCCTTCATCTGGGTCTACAGGTGGTGGGGCGTGCTGCCCGTCTTCGTCACGACCTATATCCCGTTTTTCCTCGCCAGCAACTACGTCCCGGACATGGAGCCGAAGAAGCGCCGGAACTTCCTGCTTGTTCTCTGGGGCCTTGTCGCCCTGCTGCTCATCATCCTGATCCCGCTCGGAGTCAGCTGATCCCGGCGCAGCCGGAGGAATATCTGCAAAAGAGCTCCCGCGCGATCCGCCCGCGCGGGCGC
>JAEEGI010026031.1_pt1 | contig 11291 bp, 4 predicted proteins | sample 8958751 | NCBI WGS metagenome assembly JAEEGI01 (sample SAMN16246545, study PRJNA631951) | gut metagenome | biome: gut microbiome; feature: rumen; material: KS-attached | host: Bos | place: Iran: Karaj | collected 2018-10 | reverse complement strand
ATGAACCATCATTTGGGGATTGGGGATTGGGCCCAATCCCCAATCCCCAATCCCCATCCCCAATTTTGGAATAAATAAAAAAAAATCTTTTTTTTTCAATATTAATTTTAAATTAATTTTATTAAAATCTTTTGATAATTTATTTTTTTTAAAACAAAATAAGGATAGCCAAAATCCGGAAAAATGGAAAAATTTTTGAAAAATAAAAAATCCAGATAGTTAGGGGGTCTGGACAGCCAAGGTGATCACTGTATCTTTTTTTTAATAAAAGAAAAACTAAAAATAAAATTAAAAATTTTACAATTAAATATTCAATTATTTAAAATGAATTCAGGGAGAAGAAATTAAAAATAAAAAATTATAGAAAAATGCTGAACTTTTATTGTGTTAATCATCATTTTTTTAAGTTAAATTGTTTAAAGATTCTCTATTTGTAAATCTCAAATAATGAATTCATTATTTTCAATGATTAGTTATAAATAATAAAAAATTGAATTAATGTAATTTTATTTTTTTTATGAGTAATTATTAAAATTTACTATAATTTTAAATATATATTTAATAAAAACTTTTTTACAACAATTACATCTTATAATAGAAATATAATAAATATATATTACAAAATAATAACCAATAAAACCAAATTTGGAAAAAATAAAAAATATATTTTCATTTCACTTATTCATACACTTAACTAAGTTAATAATACCTTCATTTTGGTTATTTTTATTATAATTATTTAATACAGTATTGCCATTTTCCCTAAAAACATTTGAATAATTATTGTTATCTTTCCTCATTGAACCTCTCATTTTTATAGAATTTTTTTTATTAATATCAAAATTAAATTGCATTGAATTTTTTTTATTTAAATTAACAAGAGATTTCCTATTATCAGTTGTTGTAGTTGTCATACTTTCTTTTTTATTAGTTTTTTTTTCTTTTTCAATATATTTATAATAATCATTATCAATTTTATTAATATCAAAATTTAAAATACCATTAGAATAATCATTATTAATACTATCAATAAAAATATCACAATTATTTTTAACATTTATACTAGAATTTTTAGAATTAACTTCTTCTTCAACTTTACATAAATCTTTTTGAGTGGAAAATATATTAATACTTCTTTTAAAATTATCTGGATATGTTGGAATTTCAGAAGGTGAATTTAAATAAAAAGAAGGAACTTCAGGTTCTTCAATTAAATTTTTATTTGAATAATATTGATGTAATACTTGGAAATCATGATTATAATTTTCTTTAATTAAAGTAATATTTTTAGATAAAAGCTTAGGAGTGAAAAAATTATTACTTGAATTTAAGGAAATTCTTGGGTTAGATAACATTGTATGAAGAGCTCTTTGTAAGATATATGATTTTCTTCTATCATTAATAAATATATTATCTAATGATAAACCAAAAGGAATGTTTTCTTTTTCTGTTAAATTATATTTTACTGGACAATTTTTTCTAACTGGACTTATTATTGAATAACTATCTTCTTCTACATTATTTATAATTGAATCACATATTAATTTTAATATGGATGAAAGTCCAGAATATAAAAAAAATATAGATTTATTATATTCTTCATTATTATTTGCATCACTATATGAATAACCTAATAAACCAATTGAAATTCTTCCTAACATTGAATCAAATAAATTTTGTTCTTGTTCAGTAATTGGTTGAATGGTTATTAAAAATGTAGCAAAACTAAAAATAATTTCATATTCAAAACAATGATAAATCCTTTTAATATAATCGAATAAATTTTTTCTTTGTTTTAATATTTGTTTATTTAATTTTTCTTTTTTTTTTCCATTAACATTAAAAAAAAAATCAGTATATAAATCACTTGAAATTATTTTTTCAGTTCTTTCTCTACTAATAACAAAATCAACACAATCTTCAAACCAATCAAATAATAATTCAATTATAACAATTAAATTATTATTTTTATCAAAACTATCCCAATCACCTTTATTAATTAAATTTTTTAAGTTTAAAAGTTCATTTTCTAACTCATCATTCCAATCAATAATAATTCCTTCAATGACTTTATAAATCATAACTTTATCATAATTAAATTTTTGATTCAACTCAATAATTTTTTCCAAAACTTTAATTATAATTTTAGGAACAAATCCATATTTAAAATATTCATTACCAAATAATAAATCTTCTTGTCTTCTTAAATAGACATCAATACTTTCTTTATCACCAAAAAGAATTCTTGAATGATTTAAGAAATTTTCGAATTTTTTACAATAATTAATTTGTCTATTAGTTTCAACACATTTTTTTCTTTTTTCTCTGACTTCCTTAATAATAGAATCAGAATCTTTAATAGAATTGAATAATAAATAGCAAACAATAACAACTCCAGTTCTTCCATAACCAGCATGACAATGTACAAGAACTTTGGCTTTTTCATCATGAGTGACAATACTCATTTCTTTAACAATATCAAGCATAAAATTCATAGAAGAAGGAATTTCCATATCTTTCCAACCAGAAAATTTACATTTAATATCATCTCCTGTAAAAACTGAAGGATTATATGAATAACCTGAGCTTGTTAAATGAAATGCGTTAGGACCACAATATGGATGTTCACCTTCTCTTTGTAAATTTACTATTAATCCTATGTTTAATGCTTTAAATTTTTGAATTAAATTATATTTCTGAATTAATTTCTCACTTGGTCTTTGACTTGCTATTATATTCTCTGTTATATAATTTGAATTTAATCCTTCTATTGCATTATTATTATTCATATTTGTTTTATAATTTTCATGTTTACATTTTTTTCCTCCACAAAAAATACAACGAAGTTTATCTTTAAATTCATGGAAAAAATGCTTTTCTTCTTTTTGGATTTTTTTCTTTATTGGAATTGACATTAAATTTGAATTTTGAGTTTTATAACGAATTTTACATTGAAGTGCTGATGGAAGTTTTAATGGAGAAAATGTCTTTTTTGTTGGAAAAGAACCCTTGTTTTTAAAAGGAGAATTTATACTTTGTTGGTTGTTTAATTTTGAATTGTCTAATTTTAAAAGATTTTTGTTTTTCTGAAGAATTGAATTCAATTCTGAATCGTTTATTCCTTTCTGATTCTTCTTTTTTTTTGGACAATGAAAATATTTGGATATACATTTTGGAATGTATTTTGGATTTACAGTTGAATTTGAAGTATGAGAAATTGGACTTTGCATTCTTTTTTTATTTTTTTATTTTTTTTTGAAGACTTTTATTTTTATTTTATTTTTATTATCATTATTATAAATTATTTTTATTAGAATGTATATTTATGTAATAATTTAAGATGTTTTTAAATAATACTTTTTTTTTAGAAAAATATTTTTTTAAAAAAACTCAAACAGTTTTAAATTATATAAAGTACACCTTGCTGTTATTTATGTTGATTAAATTAAAAAAATTTTAGGATTTAAATTTTTATAAAATTTTTTATCAAACGAATAAATAAAAAAAATCATGCTTGATTGATTTGAACAAATATTTTAAAAGAGATATATTGAAAACTGTTATTATGAACAACTCTAAAAAAATAATATCATAGAAAATGAAGAAATAAATTAACTAATAGGCATTTTATAAATAAAAATATTTATTATTTTTTGCTTGATAAAATAAAAAATTCGATGTTTATTACTATATTTGACAATAATAATCAGAAAAGATAATTTTTTTCAAAAAAAGAAAATATTTATTTATGAATAAAAAGAAAAGGTTTAATTCAATGAGAATTTAAATAATGATTGAAAACATTCTTTTAATTAAACAAAAGGTCTAAAGAATTTTCTTAAATTGCAAAAATAAATTTTTGTTTTAAAGACGAAATTCAATATTTAGAAAATTATTTAAATGTAGATTCAAGATTTAAAGTTTTTTAATAAATTTTGAAAAGAAGTTTCTATATTTCAGATATATTAATATAAAAACTTTATTTAAGCTAATATGAGTTTTTTAATAAATTTATTAATAAAATAATTCATATTCAATTTTGAAATTCATTTTTTTTAATTAATTTAATATTTTTTTTAATTTATTAGATAATTGAACAAAGAATTAAGAATAATTAAAAAAATATTAATTACATAATAAAATCAAAATAACCAATTTATATTTTTTCAAAAAAAAAAACTACAAAAAAATGAAGCAAAATGATTTCAACACTCCAAAAGAGAATTCATTAACACAAGAAGAGAAAAATTCTTCAAAATCTCGTCAATCAGGAAAAAAGAAATTAAAGCCCCTTCAAAACACTCCAGAATTAAATTTAAATTTAAAAGACGCAAAAAATGATCAAACATTAAATTCTCAGAAAAATAATAATCAAACAAAAAAAGAATATTTTAATAAATTAGGTTTAGAAAGAATAAATTTTCAATTTGATGAATATGGAGAATATCCAGATGACGATTTTCAACCCTCAATTTTTTTTTTTAAATTTTTAGCAAATAAACCAGATTATGAAAAAGAAAATTCAGAAAAAGGAAAAAAGCCAACATCAAAATTAAAATTATATGTTCCTGACACAATAGTATTAAATGACTTAGATTCAAATTATTGGATATATACAGATATAGAAGGATATGTAAATAGAATAGAAGAAACAGATTCAGATGTTATTGAAAAATTTAAATCAAATGATAAAGATGAAAATGAATTAATTGGAGTAAGTAAAATACCAATTTCAAAAGATGGAAGAGTTGATGAAAATAGATTAGATTTATTAAATTTAGATGAATTAGAAAAATGTTTATTTTCAAAAAGTGGAAGTCAAATAGCAATACAAAGATTTATAAAATGTAGAGGACCAAAAGCATTTGTTTGTAGAAGTGTTTGGAGAAGAAATAAACCAGCATATATATATATCTTAACTAATAAAGCAAATTTCCATGATAATATAAAAAATCAAAATTTAAAATATGTTGTAAATTCAAGAGAACCTTCTTCTTATTTTGCTTTTTATTCTACAAGTGGAAAACATTTAGAAGAAACATTATATTATATGAATAATATAGTTAAATTTATTGAAGGACATTCTGATATTGAATTTGATGAATTAGCTGGAGATTTTTTAAAAGATGAAGCTGGAATTTGGTGGTTTATAAATTTAAAAGCTATGAAAATTAAAAATATTGACAAATTTAAACCTGATATTTATGGTAATTCTAATTCTCCTCAATTAGATTTTTTCATTAACAGAAGAGGAGGTAATTTATATCAAAGAGGTGTAATGAGAAAATTCGATTATCAAACTAAAATTAAATGTAAGTTATGTGGAATAGATTATTCTAAACAACAATTAAAATATAAGTTAACTACTAAAATGATTTTAGAAACTGATAAAATGCTTAAACATGTTCAATTCGATAAAAGTAAATTTAATGTTATTGATAGAGCTGATTTAAAACATACTGATTATTCTATGATTTATTTACCTTATAGAGTGTGTGAAGATTGTTATTTACTTTTTGAAACTTTGAATGATATTAAAAATTATCAAATTGAAATTGGAAATATATTTAGAAATCCTGTTGATAAAGTTAATTTTGGATTTAATTTTTATTCAAAAAAAAAACCAAAAACTGGGAAAATAGAATTATCTGATGAAGAAATAAAAGAAATAGATAAAATAAAAGAAGATGTAGAATATATGGAGAATAATGATTTAACTGAAGAACAATATAAAGCAATTATTAACCAAAGTACAAATGATAATTATAATAAAAATAATATGAAAGAAAGTACAAATAATAATAATTTAAGGGATAATCATACAGAAGAAAAAAAACCAAATAATTTATATAGAATAATGGTAATGTTTAATGATTTAATATGGAGTGATAAAATTAAAATTCCAGAAAAAGATTTATTTTTAGTTTATTCTTTCTTAGGAGGAAGTTATAAAGTTCCAATAAAAATAGAAAAATATACTCAAGATATAGATTATTCAATAATAAATTATATGAAAATATATCATATAATAAGTACAGAACCAGAAGGATTTATTGATTATGTGGAGAAAAATAGATATATGGAAATTAAATTAGGTTATTTTGAAATATCAGAAGAAGAAACAAAAAAAAAAGATGTTAGAAGATTATTAAAAAAAGAAATAATAATAGAAGATCAAGATTTAATTGATGAAAGTGAAAATTTTATTCAAATAGCATCTGTTGATTTAAGTCTTCAAGGCTTAAAATATGGAACAAATTATAGAAATATGTTAAATGGATTATTATTTAAAAGAGATGAACCTCATTATGTTGGTAAATTAAGATGTTTAATTAGGATTCATAAAGTTAAAGAAATTAAAGATTTAACTAAATATACTTTACATAATCATTTTAATTTCTTTATTCCTCCTCTTAATTTTGTTGTTAGTGATGAAATGCCTGATTATTGGATTGATTTAGTTGAAAGACAAAAACTAAGAGAAATATGCTTAAAGGAAATAATGAGTACTTTGGAAAAAAATAAATTTAAATTTGATAAAGAAAGAGATAAAAAAGGAGTTTTACAAGCTTTAGAAGGATTAATTTCTTATTATGCTACTAATTCTCTTTAAAACAAAATTTTTTTATCATTTATATTAAATCAATTTTTTTTTTGAAAAAACATTAATTTTTTATAATAAAATTTGGAAATGTTGGTTAAAAGAAAAGTCATCAACCAAAATTCATCAATTCTAAAATTTATTGATTTAATTCAATACATCAAAAATTAATTAAAAAAAAAAATAAAATTCTCTTTTTATAGATTATAATTTAAAACTTTTTTATTTTAATTATTATTTTCACATAAAAAATTAATTTCTTTTTTTAAAAACCCAATCATTTTTACTTTTTCATCTGATAATTTTGGTTCGGAGCATAATTGTTTATATTTTGAAATTAAATCATCAATTTCATTTTCTTGATATTTTTGATAAATTTTATCTTTAATATGACGAGCAAAAACAAATTTTTCTTTTTCTATTTTTAATAAAGGTTTACTTATAAATCTTAAAATATTCAAATATTCTTGTTGAAATAATAATTCTTTTAATAATTCAAATTCTTGAATCACTGATATATATGTTTCAATATCCATATAATAATAAATTTTATTTTCTGCTTTTGATATTAATTTTGAAATGGATTTTTGTCTATAACAACAAACACAAAATATAGACAATATTATTTCACATGTTGTTAATTTAAGAGGATCTTTCTCTTTTTTTTTCATTTTATTTATTGATAATTCAATTATATTTTTTTGATTAAATTTTTTTTCAGATATTAATTTCCTATTTGAATTTAGTCTGGAATCTTGGATGTTCAATTCTTTTTTTTTTTTCTGACTATCTTTGAAATAATAATTATTATATTTAATTATATTATTATCATAAATATCATTTTCGATGTTAATAGAACTCTTTATATCACCAGTTTTTTTAATTAGAATTTTCTTATCTGAAAGGTTGTCATTTGAATTAAAATTAAATTTTGTAATTAAATAAGGAATATTAAAATACGAATTTCCTTTATATCGAATTAATTTATGAATTAATAATTGATCAATTACTTTTCTTTGGATTAAATTAGAAATAACAATATTAACAGCTAAAAGAAAACTTAATAGACCAGATAAACTTGCAATAAATTCAGGTATTTTTTGATATTTTCTTTTTAAAGTAATTACTCTTGGACTTACTCTAAATTCCATCAAAAATATTTCATCTTTGAAAATTTCTAAATTTCCATCTTGAACTTCCAAATAATTTTTTCTAAAAGAATCATCATTTTTATCAAACATTGAATCATGATATATATGATTATTTTGAAAAAAATAATTTTGATCATCTCTAAACTCTATAGGTGAATAAAATATTATTGATTTTTTTATAAATTCTAATTCAAAATCTTTATAAATATAATTAATATAAGGAGGCAAAGGAACTTTTTTATTTTCATAATTAATTCCAGTATCTTTAAAAAAAACAGACATATAAAGTGGATTATCTTTAAGAAATTCATTTATCATATCTAAATTATCTTTAGCATATTGAGTTAATTTAATTTTTAAAATAATATATTTAAAATAATCATCTGTATATAAACCATCTAAAGAAAAATTATAATTATTAGGTATGATAGGACATAATAATTCTTCTAATTCATTTAATTCAAATTGTTCTTCTAATAAAGAAGGAAAGTCACTTATTTCACATTTTTTAAATTTTATTATTTTATCATAAATATCGTCATATCCAATCCATTCCCTTAAAATTAATTCATATTCAAAAAAATCAATTGTATCATCTATAGCTCCTGATTCATCTTCTTTATATAAAAGTCCAAAAGCAAACATAAAATTTATTTTTGTAAAATTTATAAAAGGATTAGAAGTTAAAATTTTATGTGAATAAGTAAATGTTATGTCTTTTCTTTTAATAAAAGGTATTGCCATATATATTATATATGCAAATGCTATTATTATATATACTATTGTGCAAGTACCTCCTATTAAACTTTTATATTCTCTTTCTCTTTGTACATGAAAATTAATGAAGGTTCCAAATAAATCTACTTTTTTTATTATTGATTTTATTTTTTCAACACATTTGCCCATATTCCTCAAACTTAAGAAAAACTTTTTAATTACTTTAAAATTATTTTTTTTTATTTCAAATAATTTTTAGATATTATTATTATCAAATAAAAAATATTATTTTTTTTAAAATGTATATGTTTAAAAATCCAAATAACCCTGAAAGAAAACCTCCAAATGAAAAATTTTTTAGTAATATGCATAATATAAAATTTGAAAATGAACTTATTTTAGAATGGGCAGATGAAAAACAATGTAAAATAGGAATATTAGATAATAAACAATTTCCATTTGGGAATTTTAATGGTTCGGCAAACCCAATAAATAATATGATATTATATGAATGTAAATTAGTACTCACAGAATATCGATTAATATTAATACCAAAAATACCAGAAAATTCATTTGAATTATATAAAGAAGATTATTTTACAATTCCAATATTTAATATATCAAAAGTAGAAAAATTAATAGATAAAAATAATTTATCAGTATTTAAAATAGAAATTCAAACTTCAGATTTTCGTTTTTTAAATATATCATTACCAATAGAAAAAAATTGTATATATGAAACATTAATAGATATAACAAATCCAAAAGACTCATTATCATTTTCTCAATTTGCAAAGAAATATAAATTAATATTAGAAGCAACATTAACATCCAATAATATAAATGGTTATGAGATATATAATTTAGAAAAGGAATTTTTAAGACAAAAAATAAATTTATCTCCAGAAATAAAATTATTAGAAATAAACAAAGATTATATTTTATGTCCAACATATCCAGAAAAAACATATCATATAATAACAGACAAAATAAAAGAAGATGATATAATAAAAGCAGCATCTTATAGAACAAAAAATAGATATCCAACATTAAGTTATTATTATTATAAATCAGGAGGAAGTATTTGGAGAAGTAGTCAAAATAAAGCAGGAATAATAAATTCAAGGAATAATTATGATGAAAAAGTTCTTGAATCAATTGGGCAATTAAGTAAAATTAATGTATTAAATAAATTAATTATATTTGATGCAAGGCCCTATTTATCAGCTTATGCAAATAAATTAAAAGGAGCAGGATTTGAAAATATAGAAAATTACCCAAATACACAAATTGTATTTTGTGATATTGATAATATACATTCAGTCAGAAATTCATTTACAAAATTAAAATTTTTATGTTTATATTCAAGAGATTCAAACACAAATAAATTTTTTTTTTCAAATAATACAATAGAAGGAGATTTAAGTTTAAATATAAATTATTTTTCTCAATTTGAACAAACAGGTTGGCCTTATTTTATATATCAAATAATAAATAATAGTATAGTTATAAGTAATAGTGTAAAAGAAGGAAGATCAAATTTAATTCATTGTAGTGATGGTTGGGATAGAGCTTCTCAATTAACTGCTTTTTCACAATTATTAATTGAACCTTATTATAGAACAATTGAAGGCTTTATTATTTTAATTGAAAAAGAATTTATTTCCTTTGGTCATCAATTTAAATTTAGAAATGGATTATATTGCTTTAATGAAAATTCTTCTGATCAAAAATCTCCTATTTTTATTCAATGGTTAGATTGTGTTTCTCAATTAGTTTTTTATAATCCTTTTATTTTCGAATTTAATATGGATTTTCTAGTTTTTATTGTTTATCATTTAACTTCTTGTAAATATGGAACTTTTTTATGTAATTGTGAAAAAGAAAGAAAAGATTTGAAAATTAAAGAAAAAACTGTTTCTATTTGGACTGATGTTTATAGAGGAATTGAAAGATTTAAAAATAAATTATATGATGAAGAAATTAATAATACTTGGAAATTACATTTTTTTCCATTTAATCGTATTAGATTATGGGAAGAATGTTATTTGAGATATATTAAAAAGAAAAATAAAGATGGGGATTCTTTAAATCCTTATCAGAATATTTTTAAAGTTTTAGATATGAAAGATGAATATATTGAAAATTTGAAAAATGAAAATGAGGTTTTGAAAAATATTTTAAAACAGAAAATTAATGAAAATCCTGAATTATATTTAAATAAAGATGAAATTAAAATTTTAAATGAAGAAAAAAATAAAATTTTAGAAAATGTAAAAGTAGAAAAATAAAAAATTCAATATTATTTAAAATTATTAATTATAAAATAATAAATATTTTATTATAAAGAAATTTAAATAAATATTACAACAATAAATTATATAAAATAATATCAAGAATAAGATTTAATCTTTTGAAAAAGTGGCATATAAAGCATAAATATATTCTTTTTTTTCTTTTTTAATTCATTTAAATTATCTTTTTTTTCAATCTTTATATTTAAAATATTAAAAAATTAATTAAAAGAACAAAAATATTTAAATTTTTTATTAAAATTTTTATTTTACTATTATTTCTTTTTCTATATTATATATTAATCAAATATATATATATAATATTTGAAATTTAATATGATAAAAATTATTTTAGCATATATTAAAAAGGATTAATATTTTACAAATATTTATATCACATTCAAATTTTATATTTAAAATATTTTTCAGCATTTTTAATAATTTCAATTCCATTTTTATATTTCGATATTATATTATAATTTTCAATAATACTTGTAATCAGATTATTAATTGTATAATATGTTTCCA
>JAEEGI010026030.1_pt1 | contig 11292 bp, 10 predicted proteins | sample 8958751 | NCBI WGS metagenome assembly JAEEGI01 (sample SAMN16246545, study PRJNA631951) | gut metagenome | biome: gut microbiome; feature: rumen; material: KS-attached | host: Bos | place: Iran: Karaj | collected 2018-10 | reverse complement strand
TCGCGCATGCCGCCCCTCCGGGGCGGCGCGCATGATCAAAAAAAGGCCGTGCCGCCGGCGGCACATGGCCGATTATATCATGTCGGAGACATGATATAATAATCTTAAAGCGGCATATGGCCGCCGAACGACAACATACTTCGGAACAAAGGAGAGAGGAACCGTGAAAAAAGCATTGTCCATCCTCCTCGCGCTGGTCCTCTGCGCGGCGCTGGCGGCGCCCGCGTTCGCGGATCAGTACGGCGAGCTCACCGTCTCCGGCCTCACCGGCTGCTACGAGACGACGGAGCTGACGATCACGTTCGAGGCGGCCAGGCTGGACCGGGAGACCCTGACGTTCATCGACTGGGATGAGCAGCTCCGGACCTATGAGGACCTTGCGGTCATCACCGTGCGGCCCGGCAGCGCCGTCACGGTCCGGGACAGCGCCACCGGGGATCGCTCCAGCGCCTGGCCCTACCTGCTGGTCGACGGGCGCTATACGGAGTGCGCCGGGGGCATGGAGATCGCCTCCGGGACCATCGAGGACTGGAAGCTGAACGAGCTCTACTCGAACTCCGAATATGTGATCGGACTGCTGTGCCTGATCGGCGCCGATTCGGGCGAGACGTGCTACGTCCGGCTGGGCGAGGCCGGGCCGAAGGTGGCGCGGACCAACCAGACCCTGAAGGTCAACGGGGAGACCGAGACCACGGAGATCTACAACATCGACGACAAAAACTACTTCAAGCTCCGCGACATCGCCATGCTGCTGAACGGGACCGGCTCCCAGTTCAGCGTCGGCTACGATCCGGCCTCCAAGACGATCGCGGTCGTCACCGGCGAGGCGTACGTGCCGGTGGGCGGCGAGCTGGAGATCCCGGAGGAGGACAAGTCCGGCTCCTGCGTCGTCAGCAGCCAGTCCCTGACGATCGACGGGGAGCCCGTTGCGCTCACGGCCTACAAGCTGGCGGGCAACAACTTCTTCGGCCTGCGCGAGCTGGGCGAGGCGCTGGGCTTCGATGTGGAGTACGATCCCGCCGAGCGCGCGATGCTCGTCACGAGCCGATAGAGCGGGGCGGCGATGAAGGATATTTCCAAATACCTGGACTATAAGTATCTGCGCATCCAGGGGCTGGAGCTCGCGGCGGAGACGAATTACGCGAAGGGCGTCTTCAGCCTGTGCTGGTCGATGGTCCAGAACCACACGATGGCGGACGAGGACGCGGACCTCTTCCGGGAGATCGACGCCTGGATCGCAGAGGAGCTGCCGTATCCGCCGCAGTGCATGAACCGGGAGAAGGTGGTCTGCTTCTTCAAGACGGAGAATGCGGCGGAGATGCTCCGGCGGATCAAGCCGGCGCTGTGGCTCCTGGACCGGTACGAGGTGCCGTATTTCATGGTCCTGACGGACCGGCCGGGGAAGATCGTCTACGAGGACAAGTACCAGGTGGTGGTCGAGGTGGACGGGACGCTCCGCGTCGACCGGGCGCAGCAGTCCTGGACCTGAGGCGCCCCGTATCAGAAACAGAGACCCGTCACGGATCGGACCGTGACGGGTCTCTGTTCTTTTGCTGCGCCGTGCAGCCGGAAAGGGGAGGGATGCGTCAGATGCTCCTCGCCCAGGCGCGGATCTCCGCCATCTTTTCTCCGGACTTGTTGTCCGCGCCGGCCAGGCAGCAGACGCCGGCGTCCTCGATCCCCATATAGCCGAGCATGTTTTTGTAGGAGATCACGGCGCCCTCGCCGGTGTTCGGCGAGCCGGAGCTGACGAGCAGGGCGGCCTTCTTTGCCTTGGCGGGCTTGCCGATGCAGTAGACGCGCTGGATGGCGGCGGCGAGCTGCGCGGTCATGTCGAAATAGTAGACCGGCGTGGCGAACACCAGCATGTCGCTCTCCCGATAGGCGGGGAGCAGCTTTTCCATGTCGTCCTTCTGGATGCAGGTCCCCGCGCCCTTGGTGTGGCAGTACTCGCAGCCAAGGCAGCCGGCGATCTTCATCCGGCCGACGTGCAGGATCTCCACCTCGTGGCCCGCCTCGCGCGCGCCCTCGGCAAAGGCCTGGACCATCGCGTCGGTGTTTTCTTTTCTCGGACTTCCGTTCAGAATTGCGATCTTCATAGGATCCTCCTCCATGTCGTTCTGTTTCTCTGTCAGCGGCTTGCTTACCGGATATTATAAACGGTTTCCGGGACATGTCAATGACGCAGAAATACCTGGGCAGGTAAGCTCTTGCTGACCGGGCGGCGCGGGAGGCGGGGGACGCGGTCAGACCTTGTTGACGGGGTAGGGGGGCGCCTGCCCGTTCAGGACGGCGAGGATGTTTTCGGCGGCGTACGCCCCCATCCGGGCGCCGATCGCCGGATCGTTCGGCGCGCAGTGCGGGGAGAGGATGACGTTGTCAAGCTGCAGCAGGCCGTTGTCCGGCTGCGGCGGCTCGGTCTCGAAGACGTCGAGCCCGGCGCCGGCGATCACGCCCTCGCGCAGCGCTTCGATCAGCTCCTCCTCCCGGAGCACGCCGCCCCGGGACACGTTGATCAGAAAGGCCTCCTTCTTCATGCGCCGGAACTCGGGCATGCCGATGCTGCGCCGCGTGGCGTCGTTCAGCTGCAGGTGGACGCTCACGAAGTCCGACTGCGCCAGCAGCTCGTCCCGGTCCGCGACGAGGCGGACGCCCTCCGGAACGCGCTCCGGCGCGATATACGGGTCGAACGTGAGCACGTTCATGCCGAAGCCGTTGTGCGCCATTTTGCCGACGCGGGAGGCGATCTTGCCGCAGCCGATCAGCCCGAGCGTGCGCGAGCCGATCTCCTTCACCGCGATCCCCGGGCGGTGGACGAAGTTCCCCTCCCGGACAAGGAGGTCCATCTTCCGCCCGTTCTTCGCCAGGGCGAGGAGCAGATACATCGCGTGCTCCGCGACGATCGAGGCGTTCGCGTCCGCGGAGTTGCAGACCCAGACCCCCTTCGACGTGGCGTACGCGACGTCGATGTACTCGACCCCGGCGCTCCCTGCGGAGATGACCCGGAGCCGCGGCGCGGCGTCGATCACGTCCCGGCCGATCGCGAGACCGCCGGTCAGGATGGCGTCGCAGGACCCGGCCTGCGCCAGCATCTCCTCCTGCGAGGCGCACCGGACGAGCTCCAGCCCGGCCTCCTCCAGCGTGCGCTCCGCGCCGCCCATCCTGAATGTGCTTGCCACCATTACCTTAGCCACGTTTTTTTCCTCCTTGCTCAAAATATCGGACAACTCCGTAATACGCTCTGTCCGGATCATACCCCATCCGGGCACGGCCGGCGGGCAGCATGACCCCGATCAGAACGATCCGGTTTCTCTTCATGGCCGCCTCCGAACGGAGCCGCTTCGGTACCGCCGTCCCGAAAACATAAAGAAAGTGGCTGCCGTCTCCCGGGGGCCGTCCCCGGAACGGGGCCTGATCCCCGGGGAGAAATCCAACCACGAGAAAAACGTAGCAGATTTGCCCCCGGTTGTCAAGAGCGCACCGGCGCGGCTGTCCGCAGACGCCGGTTTTTTCTGTTGCGGCGGGATGCCGCGTATGATACACTGGATGCACAAGAGCGAAGGGCTCTGCACGCCGACGGGTGCAGGACCCCTCGCTCTTCGCTTGAAAGCGGAAGCGTTGGTCCGCCCGTGCCGGAATCATCGCTTCCGGGCGCGGGCGATTCAAGTTAAACTTGAGGTTGCTCTTGAAAGTTCAACCGGAACTCGCTACAATTATTCTGCGGCGTCCTGTATTCTGATTCCTGCAGGAAAGATGCGGTGTCAGGGGAGACAGACCGGGAACGATCTGTGCGAAAAACGGAGCCGGGAGGTAAAACATGAGCATCGGAACGAACATCAGGACCCTTCGGGAGGAGCGGAAGCTCACGCAGGAGCAGGTCGCGGAGGCGGTCGGCGTGACCTTCCAGGCGGTCTCATCCTGGGAGCGGGACGAGTATAAGCCGGATACGGAAAAGCTTATCCGGCTTGCCGATCTGCTGGACGTCTCGATCTCGTCGATCGCAGAGGAAAAGCGCAACCCGTTCCGGACGAAAGAGACGATCTACAACTGGGAGCACATGAAGACCTATGTGAAGGCCACGGCGAAGAGCTTCCGGCTGAACAACACGCTGAAGGCGGTGGATTATGCGGTGGAGGCGCATGAGGGGCAGAGGCGGAAGCGCTCGGCGACGCCCTATATCTATCATCCGCTGAACCTCGCCTGCCACGCCCTCGCGATGAACATCACGGAGGACGAGGTGATCGCGGCCTGCATGCTGCATGACGTGATCGAGGACTGCGGGAAGAAGCCGGAGGATCTGCCCGTCAACGATGAGACAAAGGAGCTGGTCCGGCTCCTGACCCACGAAAAGACCTCTCCGGAAAACCGGGACAGCATGATGAAGGCCTATTACGGCGAGATCGCGAAAAACCCGAAGGCGGCGCTCATCAAGTGCATCGACAGGTGCAACAATCTCACGACGATGTCGTGGGGGCTGAGCCGGGAGAGGATCTACCGCATGATCAGGGAGACGGAGGAATACTATCCGGCGCTGCTGAAAACGGTCAAGGCGACGCCGGCATACAACAACGCGGCATGGCTGCTGCAGTATCAGATCGAGAGCATGCTGGATATCTACAAGCGGTTGATGTGACGGACTACAGCCGAGGAGAACAACGCGGAACGGAGGGATACGGATGGAACTGTCAATGGAACTGTTTGCCGAGATCTGCAGGCCTGCGATCCTGTCTTCCGTCCTGCCCGCCGGCTGCGCGGACCTCAAAGAGACCGCAGGGAGACGCTTGCCCGACGGCCGCGCCCGTGGTATTCTGAACGGAGAGCGCTTTTCACGGGCGCGGCCCCCGGGCGGCAGCGGGGGCTGTGGGAAAAAAGCGCCCGGACCCTCTCATTTTGCGCCGAAGGAGCACCGCCATGGCCTACAGCGAACTGATCAAAAGCTTTGAAAAGATCCGCGGCTATATGCGGGAGTTCTATGTCTTCGGCTTCAAAAACCGGGAGCAGTACGACCGCAGGAGCGCCCGCAGCTATGACAACGAGCGCCGGCGGCTGGAGAGCTGGCTGGGCGAGCATATGTCCTTCCGGCAGGACGGCGGCGGGAAGACCGTGTTCCTCACCGTGGACAGCCGCGGTGTGCCGCACAACCCGCTCTACAAGGCGTTCAAGGCAAAGAGCTTCACGGACAACGACATCACGCTCCATTTCTTCCTCCTGGACCTGCTGGCGGACGGAGGGACCCTGACCGTCCGGGAGATCGTGGAGCGCCTCTCCGACGAGTACTATGCGCAGGTCGGAGACTGCGAGCTGCCGGACGAGTCCACCGTTCGGAAAAAGCTGAAGGAATACGAGCGGCTCGGGCTCCTCGAGGGCGCGAAGCGCGGGCGCGAGAGCGCCTTCCGGCTGGCGCGCTCCGGCGTGGACCTTGCCGCGTGGAGAAGTGCGGTCGGATTTTATTCCGAGGCCGATCCGCTCGGCGTCGTCGGGTCCTATCTGCTGGACCGGGCGGATGACGGCCCGGATCTCTTCAGCTATAAGCATCACTATCTCCTCCACGCGCTCGACAGCGAGGTGCTGTACGAGCTGCTGGAGGTGATCCGCGAGCACCGGGCGGCGGAGATCACGTCCTTCGCCGCGCGCCGGCAGGAGGAGCGCGTGAACACCGTCCTCCCGCTCCGGATCTACGTCAGCACGCAGAACGGCAGACAGTATCTGCTGGCCTACCACTATCGGATGCGCCGGCCGGTGTTCTTCCGGATCGACAACATCCGCGCCGTCAGACCCGGCAGCGTGGAGCGGCGGACGGACAAATACGGCAGCTTCCCCGACAGCCTCCGGCAGAACCTCTGGGGCGTCTCCTTCGGCGTCGGCCGCTCCCTGGATCACATCGAGATGACCGTCCGGGTCGGGAGGGGCGAGGAATATGTCGCCGACCGCCTGCGGCGGGAGCGGCGCTGCGGGCGCGTAGAAGCTGCGGGCGACGGCAGATACGTCTTCGCCGCGGATGTGTTCGACGCCGCCGAGCTGCTGCCCTGGCTCCGGACGTTCATCGGGCGGATCGTCGAGCTGAAATGCTCCGACGAGGCCGTCACCCGGCGCTTTTATGAGGACCTTGCAGCGATGCGGGAGATGTACGGAGGGGAAGCGGATGCTGCACAGTGAGATCTACGGAACCTATTTCCGGACCGTCGCGGCGATCCTGACCCGTTCGCTCGCCGGAGATCTGAACGGGAAGACCCTCTCCGAGATTGTCCGGCGGACGGCGTTCGGCGAGAGCCTGCTGACCATTCCGGCGTCCCTGACGGACGGGCGCTGGCCGCTGCTGAGACCGGATCTGACGACGCCGCTGAAGCGCGCGCCCGGGATGCCGCTGAGCGCGCTGGAGAAGCGCTGGCTGAAGTCGCTGCTGCTCGACCCGCGCATCGCGCTCTTCGATCCCCCGACGGAGGGCCTTGAGGACGTTGAGCCGCTCTTCGATCCCGAAGTCTTCGTGTTCTACGACCGCTGCGCGGACGGCGATCCCTACGGCGATCCGCGGTACATCCGTGTCTTCCGCACGCTCCTGCGCGCGATGGAGGAGAGGCGTCGGGTCCGCGTCCGCTTTCAAAGCGCCCGGGGCCGGCGCCGCAGCGACGTGTGCATCCCGTATACGCTGGAGTATTCCGCAAAGGACGACAAGTTCCGCCTGCTTGCCTCCAGCGGCCGGCAAACGCTGACGGTCAACGTCGCCCGGATCGCCTCCGCCGTCCTGCTGGACGCGTATTCCGCCGAGGAGTACCGCCCTGTGAACTACCGCGAGACCTCCCTGACCATGCTCCTCACGGACGAGCGGAACGCGCTGGAGCGCGCGCTGCTGCACTTCTCCGACCTGGAAAAGGAGACGGAACAGCTCGACGGGAAGCACTACAAGATCACGATCTGGTACAGACAGGTCGACGAGACGGAGATCCTGATCCGCATCCTCTCCTTCGGCCCGGTCCTGAAGGTGACGGAGCCGGCCGGCCTCGTCGCGCAGCTCCGGGCGCGGATCGCAAGGCAGACGGCCCTGTGAGGGCGGGGCAAAACCGGAAAAATGCGGACTTTCTGACGAAATCGGAAAGTTCGCAACTTTTTTTCCATGAAGTTCACGCGGCGGCATGGTATTCTCAGCTCACAAAAGCACGAACGGCAGCGATGCAGCTGACTGAAAACCGTGCGTTGAAAGACACAGACAGCAAACCGGAGCGTACATTGGCTCATCGGCTGAGCACCCGGCAGCTGCCGGGACGACGCAGGTCCGACTCCTGCATGTATCTGAAAAATGTGTCTTGGAAAACGTGAAAGGCTCATACAGCGATTCGAGATCTGAAGGCTGAACGCATCACCGGAATCGGCGTGAAGCGGTTTTTCCCCGGAAGGGGAAGAAAAAAGCGTGGGCGGAGGCGCGCCGGAGCGCACGGACCCACTGAGCCTTGGAAAAACTGATGAAAAAAAGGCGCACCCGGTTCGGGTCAGAATGCGCTCCTGCGCCGGAGGACGCGCCTTGCATTGAAAGGAGGCTTTCCCATGCTGGAATACCTGAAGCGCGAAGCAAACAAAACCTATACCGAAAACGGTGCGTTCACAAACCGCAGCACGGGAGAGGACTGCCTTGACCTGTTCGCCGCGATCGGCGCGCTGCGCCGCGCGAGCGACGACGAGATCAAGGGCCGCTTCCTGCGCGCCTATGCGGAGGACCCGGATCTCGCCATGAAGATCCTGTTCTTTGCGCGCGACGTGCGCGGCGGCCTCGGCGAGCGCCGCGTCTTCCGCAGCGTCCTGCGCTGGCTCGCCGCAAACGAGCCGGGCAGCCTGCGCCGCAACCTCGGCTACGTTGCTGAGTACGGCCGCTGGGACGATCTGCTGGTCCTGCTGGACACGCCCTGCGCCGGGGAGACGGCAGCGCTGCTGAAAAAGCAGCTGTACGCCGATCTCGATGCGCTGGAAAACGGCGGCGATGTCTCCCTGCTCGGCAAGTGGCTGCCCTCCGTGAACGCGTCGAATCCGGAGACCGTGCGTCTGGCGAAGCGCCTCGCGGCCGCGTTCGGCATGCAGGAGAGCCGCTACCGGAAGACGCTGGCCGCCCTCCGCGCGCGCATCCGCATCCTGGAGAACAGCCTGCGTGAGCGGGACTACACCTTCGACTACGCGAAGCAGCCCTCCAGAGCCATGCTCAAGTACCGCCGCGCGTTCCTCCGCAACGACGGCGCGCGCTACGGCGCGTTCCTGGAAAAGGTCGGCCGGGGCGAGGCGGCGCTGCACACCGGCGCGCTGCTGCCCTATGAGCTGGTCGAGCGGGCCTGCCGGTGCACGGAGGAGGAGCGCCGCTCCCTCGACGTCACCTGGCGTGCGCTGGACGACTTCACCGGCGACGAAAACGCGCTCGTCGTGGCGGACGGGTCCGGCTCCATGTACCGGGAAAGGAAACCGATGCCGGCCGCCGTCGCGCAGTCTCTGGCGATCTATTTCGCGGAGCGGAACCGGGGGGCTTTCCGCAATCATTTCATCACCTTCTCCATGACGCCGCAGCTCGTGGAGATCAAGGGAAAGGACCTCGCGGAGAAGGTCCGGTACTGCGCCGGCTTCAACGAGTGCGCCAACACCGACCTCGCGGCGGTGTTCGAGCTGCTCCTGAAGACCGCCGTCGCGAACCGGGTACCGCAGTCCGAGATGCCGTCGAAGCTCTACATCATCTCCGACATGGAGTTCGACGTCTGCACGCGCGGCGCCTCCCTCACGAATTTCGAGTACGCCGGTCGCCTTTTCGCGCAGCACGGCTATCGGCTGCCGCAGATCGTTTTCTGGAATGTGGAGAGCCGGAACCGCCAGCAGCCGGTCACGGTCAACGACCGCGGCGTCGCGCTGGTGTCCGGCTGCAGCCCACGCGTCTTCTCCATGGTCATGGAGGGCGAGCTCAGCCCGCGGGCGTTCATGCTGAGCGTCCTGAACACGGCGCGCTACGCGCCCATCGCGGCGTGACGCGCCGCGCAGGCGGCCCGGAGGATCCGGAGCCCCCGTTTTTTGAAAGAAAGGGATACCAATGGTCAAAATAGAAGGAAAATACAATACCGCGCTTTGCTTTACCGAACAGCTGGACGCCGTGGCGGCGGGCCAGATCGGGGCTGTCTGCGATCAGGAGGCCTTTGCGGGAAGCCGGATCCGCATCATGCCGGACGTCCCCGCCGGGATGGGGTGCACGATCGGTACGACCATGACCGTCACCGACAAGGTGGTCCCCGGCATGGTCGGCGTCGATATCGGCTGCGGCATGGAGACCGTCCGCCTGGCGGAGCGGGAGATCGACTTTGACGCGCTGGATGCGCTGATCCGCCGGGAGATCCCCTGCGGCCGGGAGATCCGCGACGCGCTCCATCCGCTGAACGGGCAGATCGACCTGGAGCAGCTCCGCTGCGCCGGCGGCGTCGGCTTGTCCCGCGCCCGGCGCAGCATCGGCACGCTGGGCGGCGGCAACCACTTCATCGAGGTGGACCGCGGCACGGACGGCGCGCTCTATCTGGTCGTCCACTCGGGCAGCCGGCATCTCGGGAAGGAGGTCTGCGAGTACTATCAGAAAGAGGGACGCTTCGCCATGTGGGGCGGGGCGCGCCACCAGGTCGAGGCGCTGATCGCCGAGTACCGCGCCGCCGGACGGCAGAAGGAGATCCAGCGCGCGATCGCGCAGCTGCGCCGGGAACACCCGATCCGCATCCCGAAGGAGCTCGCGTATGTCGAGGGCGAGCTGTTCGACGACTATATCCACGACATGCGCATCACCCAACGCTTCGCCGTGCTGAACCGCAAGGCGATGACGGATGTGATCCTGCGCGGGATGGGCCTGACCGCCGCGGAGGAGTTCACCACGATCCACAACTACATCGACACGGAGCTCATGATCCTCCGCAAGGGGGCGGTCTCCGCCCGGGCGGGGGAGAAGCTGCTGATCCCGATCAACATGCGCGACGGCAGCCTGATCTGCGTCGGAAAGGGCAATGCGGACTGGAACTGGAGCGCACCGCACGGCGCCGGGCGACTGATGAGCCGGAAGGCCGCGTTCGCAGCGCTGTCCATGGAGGAGTACCGCTCCGAGATGGAAGGGATCTACTCCACCTGCGTGGTCCGGGATACGCTGGACGAGTCGCCCATGGCCTACAAGACGCTGGACGAGATCGTGTCGCAGATCGGTCCGACTGCGGAGATCACCGCGCGCATCCGCCCTGTCTACAACTTCAAGGCGGCGGAATAGAGTTCGCAGCTTTTTAATCCGGCCCGCAGACACGCTTCCTGACGGGAAGTCCGCAAACCCACATGGAATCAAGAAAAAAGCAATGTGCCCTATGGGATCCGAACCTTTGGGTTCGGATCCCATAGGGCACTTCATTCTGGAGAAGGGCCGCGGCATCAACAGCGGACACTCGACATCATGCGGAATCGTCATAACAAGGACGCGGTTTTCCGTTGGACCGTGTCTTGAAGCGTGATACGGAGCGGTCAGATCTGCCGATCATCCATCCTCGTTTTTTCGGGCGCTCCTGCGGCAGGAACGCCATCCGCGCGGCGCTCTTCCGAAAACGGGTCGATCCGAAACGATCCCATTCGATTAAGAAAAATTAAGAAGATAATACGGAATTTGCTCTTATCAAATGCCATATCGTATAGTAGAATAAACAAAAATTACTTTATTTCTCCCTGCAGCCGGCCCCTTCGCAGCCGGGTTCAGGGCGGCCATCACCGCTCCGGACAGCGGCTGCTTTTCTTGCCCTGCGTCAGGTTTCCGCGGCTTTTTGCCGACGCCTTACGCGATACCCGGCCTCCGGGAAAGAAAACAACGGGTATTACAATAATAATCACGACACTCGCGAAATCATAGCGATTTCATAGCTGAAACCATATAATGAGTTTTGAAAAAAGTAAAACAATATATTTGGAGGAGTTTACATGAAAGGAACGAAACCGGTACTGCATAGGATCATTACATTGCTTATGCTGATCTCGCTTATGCTGAGCTCTGTCTCGATCAGTGCATGGGCGGACGACGTCGACGTGAGCGCGCAGTCGGAAGAGACTGTCGTGATGCTCGCCGAGGACGAGGCCTCCGACGAGGAAGAGGCCTCCGACGAGGAAGAGGCCTCCGACGAGGAAGAGGCGTCCGACGAGGATGAGGCGTCCGACGAGGAAGAGGCGTCCGACGAGGATGAGGCCTTCGCCGACAACGACGCCGACAACGACGCCGACGCCGACGCCGACGCCGACAACGACGCCGACGCCGACGCCGACGCCGAC
>JAEEGI010026029.1_pt1 | contig 11292 bp, 7 predicted proteins | sample 8958751 | NCBI WGS metagenome assembly JAEEGI01 (sample SAMN16246545, study PRJNA631951) | gut metagenome | biome: gut microbiome; feature: rumen; material: KS-attached | host: Bos | place: Iran: Karaj | collected 2018-10 | reverse complement strand
GGCTACTGCGATTTTGACTTTGTTCTCGCCTCGGTGCACAACCTCAAAAACATGCAGGATTTTTATTATATGAACTACAGCAGTGTGGACATTCCGTGGCTTCTCGGCAAGTACTTTGACGAGCTGTGCGAGACCGCTGCCTTTGCGCACTTTGACAGCCTGTCGCACCTGACCTATCCGCTGCGCTATATCGTTGCGGGAACCGGAAAAATGCCCGATCTGAGCCTGCACCGCGAGCAGATAGACACGATATTCAAAATTCTGATTAAGAACAAAAAAGCCCTTGAAATCAACGTTTCGGGTCTTTTTCGTGAGCTGAAATGCACGCTGCCGGATGAACCCTTGGTGCGCCGTTTCCGTGAGCTGGGCGGAGAGTATATCACCATCGGCACCGACGCCCACAGCGCCGACATGGTCGGCAGGGGAATCGAACAGGGCGTCGCCGTCGCCAAGCGTGCAGGCTTTTCAAGGTATGCTGTCTACGAAAAGCATCAGCCGATTTTCATTGATATAGAATAAAGGCAACGCCGCACACCTGAATGATGCGGTATTGCCCAAACAACACCGCCGGCAAAAGCTGCCGGCGGTAAAAAGGTTTTATGTAGTTTTTCAATGCGCTTGCCAAATAGCGTGACTTTTGACCGTGCCGTTATCATACTGCAAATATAGAATTTCTAACCACACTGTTCTCATACTGCAAATAAACCAACTTCTAACAGTGCCGTCATCATTCTCTAAACACAGCATAACTTCTGACCGCGCCGTTTATGAACGTTTCGTATTATCCCAAACGTCACAAAAGGCGCCATGCCCACCGCGGCAGCGGTCGGTTAGCAGATGACTTTGATCCAGCCCTCGGGCGCTTCGATCCTGCCCATCTGGATACCGGTCAGGGTCTCATAGAGCTTCTTGGTAACGGGACCCATCTCGTCCATGCCGCTGGGGAAGCAGATCTCTTTGCCGTGGTCTACGATCTTGCCGACAGGGGAGATGACCGCTGCGGTGCCGCAGAGACCGCATTCCGCAAAGTCCTTTACCTCGTCAAAGTAAACCTCTCTCTGCTCAACCTCCAAGCCCAGATAGTGCTCGGCAACATACATCAGCGAACGGCGTGTGATGGAGGGAAGAATGCTGTTGGACTTGGGTGTGACGACCTTGCCGTCCTTGGTGACAAACAGGAAGTTGGCGCCGCCGGTCTCCTCGACCTTGGTCCTGGTCTTGGAATCGAGGAACATGTTCTCGTCAAAGCCTGCTCTGTGGGCTTCCATCAGGGGATGGAGGCTCATTGCGTAGTTGAGGCCTGCCTTTACGTGGCCGGTGCCGTTGGGGGCAGCGCGGTCGAAATCACTTACAGTGATGTAGATGGGCTTGATGGGGCCAGCGAAGTAGCTTCCTACAGGAGTAGTGAAGATGCGGAACTGGTATTCCTTGGAGGGCTTGACGCCGATAACAGGTGCGGATCCGAACATGAAGGGACGGATGTAGAGGGAAGCTCCGGTGCCGTAGGGAGGTACGAAGTCCTCATTTGCTGCAACTACCTTTTCCACTGCCTCTACCCATTTGTCCTTGGGATAGGGGGGCATCTCAAGTCTGATGCAGGTGTTGTACATTCTCTCTGCATTCAGGTCGGGACGGAAGGTAACGATGCGTCCGTCTACTGTTGTATAGGCCTTGAGGCCCTCGAAGCAGCTCTGGGAATACTGGAGAACGCCTGCGCTTTCGGAAATGGTAACGGTATCATTTTCTGTGAGGCAGCCTTCGTCCCATGCGCCGTCCTTCCAGTTGGAAACGAAGCGCTTGTGAGTAGGTCTGTAATTGAATCCGAGATTCGACCAGTCAAGATCTTGCTTTTTCATTTGATCCACCTTTTAATTAAATACTGTAGAATAGCTGTTTATATGGTAAAATGAATAACAACCATACAAATGTTTTTATTTTATGGTCAAGAATTTTAACACACTAAATCGATAAAAGCAAGAGCAAAACATATCAAAAAACATATATCGGAGGTCATTTATGGATAACAAAGCACTGTATAATCTTGAATACGGCGTGTTCATGCTGGCGACCCGCTTCGAGGAAAAGATGAACGGCTGCATAACCAATACCTGCATACAGGTGGCCAGCAATCCCACAAGGCTGGCCATTGCCTGCATCAACAGCAATTATACCTGCGAGCTTATAAAAAAGAGCGGGGTGTTCACTCTTTCCATTCTGGAGAAGAATGTAAGCTATGCCACCATAGAGCGTTTCGGCATGCAGTCGGGCAGGGATGTGGACAAGTTCGAAGGCCTTGACAAGGGCATGGACTCCCGCTGGGTGCCGTATCTTAAGACCGAAGCCAATTCCTATATAAGCTGCAATGTGGTCAGCTCCCAGGACCTGGGCAGCCATACGCTTTTCATAGGAGAGGTGGTGGATGCCGCTGTTCTAAGCCGTGAGCCGTCCCTGACCTATAATTATTATCACGCAAACATCAAGCCAAAGCCCCAGGCTCCCGCTGCGGAAAAGCCCATAAAGGCCTGGAAGTGCAAGATCTGCGGATATGTGTACGAGGGACCGGTGCTGCCTGCGGACTTCCTCTGTCCCTGGTGCGGTCATCCGGCTGAGGATTTTGAGCCCGTATACGAATAGACATTTTTTGGAGCTTTAGGAGCAGATTTTACTTGACTAAAGCGCTGTAATGGTTTAATATACTGAAAACGCAAATGCAGAGATGGTATTATGTGTTTCGGAGATACCTTCCAGAGAGCTGCCGGCTGGTGAAAGGCAGCAGGGAACCGATATGCAGTCTCGTACCGGAGCAGAGCTTCTGAACCTGCAGTAAGAAGCTACGGGAGATCCCGTCACAGATCAGCCGCTTGATGGAGCGGCGCAGAGCGGTCCCTTTCAGGGGCAATACGGGTGGTACCGTGGTTTATTTGTAAATCATCCCGTAGAAACAGCAATTGTTTCTACGGGTTATCTTTTTTGAGAGATGGAGAGACCTGAAATGAAAAAACTTTACATCGGCGATTACAGCCTTGCGAAACTGGCAAAGGAAAAGGGCAGAAACCTGCTGTTCAGGGAGAAGACTGCCATTGCGGAGATGCTGGATGGAGTCCTGGCGGATGCCATTGAGCTTCCCGCTGTCACCAGTCCAAGGGAGGACAATATAGTTTACAGGACCATAGCCGCAGGCGTTGAGAATTCAAGGCTCTGCATTCCCGTGGGCTTTTCAACCGAGAGCGTCAGGCAGGCCTGGGAATGTGTAAAGGATGCCAAAAATCCCGGACTTATGGTCTGCGTTCCGCTTTCCACCGTGCAGATGGAATACACTCATCATGTGAAGGCTCCTAAGATGCTCTCCAAGATAGAAGAGCTGGTAAAGGCTTCCGCAGAGCTCTGCGATTACGTGGAATTCGTCTGCGGGGATGCCACAAGAGCGGAAGCTCCCTTCCTGTTTGAGGCTATCAGTCTGGCGGAGAAGAGCGGCGCAAAGGCTGTCACCATTGTGGACGAGCTGGGTCATATGCTTCCCGAGGAGTTTGCGAATTTCATCAAGGACATTAAAAATCAGACCGGGCTTCCCGTATATGTTCAGACCTCCGACGCCATAGATCTGGCCACTGCCTGCGCCATCGCAGCTGTATCCGCTGGCGCTGACGGCGCCAAGACAGCGGTTGCAGGCTCCGACGTGCTCAGGACCGAGGATCTGTGCTACGCCTTAGCGGCAGTGGGTGAGACCATCGGCGCTTCCACAGGGCTCAAGACCACTCAGCTGCACAGGGATGTGGAGGAACTTATCAAAAAGCTTTCCGGCGAGGTTTACGTCACCGGCCAGAGCGCCGCAGGCAAGGTGTCCGACATTATGCTCGATGCCTCCTGCACGCTTCCCCAGCTGTCAGAAGCCGCTGTAAGCCTCGGCTACGAGCTTTCCGACGAGGACTGCGGCAAGGTATACGACGCCCTGATGCAGCTTTGCGAGAGCAAGGACTATGTGGGAGGCAAGGAGCTGGAGGCCATGATCGCCAGCTACGCCATGCAGGTGCCATCGACCTATCATCTGGAAAGCTACGTAATAAACTCCAGCAATGTGACCGCTTCAATGGCCAGCATAGTGCTTTATAAGGACGACGAGAAGATAACAGGCCTTGCCAGCGGCAACGGCCCCATAGACGCGGCCTTTAAGGCCATAGAGCAGGCTGTGGGCTACAGCTACGAGCTGGACGACTTCCAGATCAACGCCGTCACCTCCGGTAAGGAGTCTCTGGGCTCCACTCTGGTGCGCCTCAGAAGCGGCGGCAGGCTTTATTCCGGCAACGGCCTTTCCACAGACATCGTGGGAGCCAGCATCCGGGCTTATATCAACGCACTCAATAAGATCATTTACGAAGAGAGCAGATAGAGATGAAACTCAGTTTTTCGACTAAAAACGTGCACAGGGATTCCTTCCTTGAGCTCTGCAGAGCTGCATACGACTACAGCTACCAGGGCTTTGAGATCTACGATCCCCTGGCGGAGCGGGCAGAGCACAGCGACAGCGTGTTCAGGAGCGAGAATGCCTCTGATTCCAAGAGAAAGCTGCACAACAGGGGGCTTGAGATCTCTGCTATAAGATGCGCCGAGCCTGTGGACAGCGACCAGATAAGCTCTGACAGGCTGGTCCAGTATGTGGAGCTGGCCAGAAGAGCAGGTGTTCCCAATGTTATAATCCGCATCCAGAAAAAGCCGGATATGGAGGCTTTGAAGGCAAAGCTGGAGGAGGCCATAAAGCGCGCCGAGGTGGGCGGAGTGGATATTCTGCTGGAGACAAAGGGTTATCTTTCTGAGACTCAAAATGTAGTTGACATAATACAATATTTTGCCACCAGCGTGCTTGGAGCGTCCTGGAACATCAGGGAAACATATTTCTATGCAGGAGAGAGCGCCGAAAAGAGCATTCAGACCCTTGGCGCCTACATACGCTACGTGCGCCTTGGAGACCGCCTTGGCAATACAGACGTGCTCATAGGCGAGGGCGAGCTTCCCGTGCAGGAGTTCATAGATGCCCTTAATTCCCTGAATTATGAGGGCTTCATCTGCGCTGCCTGGAACGAGGAGACTGCTGACAGGGACATAGTCCTGACCCATTTCGTCAACTACATGGCCAAGACCGGTCTTCAGAAGAAGAAGGCCCCGAAGCTGCAGTATAACCGCAGCAGAACAGGCACCTTCCCCTGGGAAAAGTATAAGGAGCTGGATCTGACTTTCCCCCAGGTGCTGGACGTGATGGCAGAGACCTATCCGGACCAGTACGCCTTCAAATATACTACACTGGATTACACCAGGACCTACGCGCAGTTCAGGGAGGATGTGGACCGCATGGCCGCAAGCCTCATCGCCATGGGCGTCCGCCCGGGCTATCATGTGGCCATTTGGGCTACAAATGTGCCTGCCTGGTATCTGACCTTCTGGGCTGCCACCAAGATCGGAGCGGTTCTGGTCACTGTGAACTCCGAATACCGCATCCACGAGATCGAGTACCTGCTGAAGCAGTCGGACACCCACACCCTGGTGATGATCGAAGGCTACAAAAACATCAGCTACAAGGACATCATCCGCGAGCTCTGCCCTGAGCTGGAAAACATGGAGAGCGGTCAGGCTCTGTATTCAAAGCGTCTGCCGTTCCTGAGAAACATCGTAACCTACGATTTTGAGATGACCGGCGGCATCAGCTGGCAGCAGATGTTTGAGAAGGGCGAAAGCGTTCCAAGGGAAGAGGTCCGCCGCAGGGCTTCTCTTGTGAAGCCCGACGATGTCTGCAACATGCAGTACACCTCAGGCACCACAGGCTTCCCCAAGGGCGTTATGCTTACCCACAGGAACATCGTAAATGACGGTAAGACCATAGGTGACCGCATGGATCTTTCCACGGCGGACCGCCAGATGATACAGGTGCCCATGTTCCACTGCTTTGGCATGGTCCTGTCCATGACATCCACCATGACCCACGGCGGGACCCTCTGTCCACTGCCTTATTTCAGCCCCAAATCCAGCCTGGCCTGCATAAACCAGGAGAAGATAACCTGCTTCAACGGAGTGCCAACCATGTTCATTGCCATGTTCGAGCACGAGGACTTCAAGACCACGGACTTCAGTCACATGAGGACAGGCATCATGGCAGGGGCAAACTGCCCGCCGGAGCTTATGAAAAAGGCCTCCGTTGAGATGAACATGAGGGAGATCCTCAGCGTCTACGGGCAGACTGAATCCGCTCCCGGCTCTACCATGGGTGAGGTGAACGAGAGCCTCGAGCTCAGGACCGAGACCGTTGGAAGCGCCTTCCCCGGAGTTGAATGCAAGATAATAGACCCGGAGACCGGCGAGGATCTGCCAGACGGAGAGAACGGCGAATTCGTGGCCAGAGGCTTCAACATCATGAAGGGCTATTATAAGATGCCCAAGGCTACAAGGCTGGCCATAGATGCGGAGGGCTGGCTCCATTCAGGTGACATCTGCTGCCGCACCTCTGAGGGCTACTACAAGGTGACAGGTCGCCTTAAGGATATGATAATCCGAGGAGGCGAGAACCTGTATCCAAGGGAGATCGAAGAATTCTTCCTGGGCTATCCCGCAGTCTGCGATGTACAGGTTGTGGGCGTTCCCGACAAGCAGTACGGGGAGGAGGCCTGCGCCTGGGTCATCTTCAGGGAGGGCCAGAGCGCCACTGAGGAGGAGCTGAGGGCCTACGCCAAGGAGCGCATAGCAAAGCACAAGATCCCCCGCTACTTTATCTTCACCGACAGCTTCCCCATGAACGCCGCCGGAAAGATACTCAAGTACAAGATGAGGGATGAGTCTGTAAAGATGCTTGGGATAGAGTCATGATCGAAAGATAAATATTGACTTTCGTATACTGAAGTGGTAAATTACTAAAGCATGTTAAAAAGTGTAAATTTATTATATCTAGGAGGTAATATAAAGTGAATCCATTAGAACTTGCACGTTCCGTACAGGATTTCGTGGTGGAATATCGCAGAGATATCCACATGCATCCCGAACTTCCGTTCCAGGAATTTCGCACCACAGACCGCATCTGTGAGGAACTGGATAAGATGGGCATATCCTACAGACGCATGGAGCCCACCGGAGTTCTTGCAGAGATCAAGGGCAAAGGCCCCGGAAAGACCGTCCTTCTTCGGGGAGACATCGATGCTCTGCCCGTAAAGGAAGAGACCGGACTGGATTTTGCCAGCGTCAATGAAGGCTGCATGCATTCCTGCGGTCATGACACCCACAACGCAATGCTGATGGGGGCTGTAAAGTGCATCAACCAGATAAAGGATGAGTTCGACGGTACAGTCAAGTTCATCTTCCAGCCCGCAGAGGAGACCGGCCAGGGCGCAAAGGCCATGATCAAGGGCGGCTGCCTGGAGGGTGTGGACTATATGTTCGGTACTCATATTTCCTCCATGCTGGACCTGGGTAAGGTCGCAACTGCTCCCGGACCCACATATGCCTCTGCATTCTGGTTCAAGATCAAGATCAAGGGCGTCAGCTCCCACGGTGCAGACCCGGTGCACGGAAGAGATGCTGCCGTTGCAGGCTCTGCTGTGGTTATGGCTCTGCAGGACATGGTTGCAAGGGAGTATGATCCCACCCAGCCCATGGTGGTCACCGTAGGCGATATCCACGCACCCGGAAGATTCAACATCATCCCCGGCGAATACCGCATGGAAGGTACCATCAGGACCTTCTCCAGAGAGATCAATGCAACTCTGGAAGATACTCTGAACAGGATAGCCAAGGGCGTTGCCGGTGCTTACCGCTGCGAAGCTGAGGTGACACTGGATGAAGTTGCAGAGGTCTGCGAAAACGATCCCGATGCCTTCGAGATCGGAAAGGCAGCCATCGAAAAGGTATGCCCCGGCGGATTCGAGCTGGCTAAACCCACCATGGGCGGCGAAGACTTCGCATACTATACTCCCCATGTAAAGGCTTGCTTCTTTGGACTCGGAGCCAAGATGGCCGATGCGGAAGGCAAGGTACACCCCATGCACAGCGGCTATGTTCTCTTTGATGAGAAAGCCTTTGAATACGGCGTAGCCCTTTACATCCAGGTGGCTATGGATGCCCTTAAGGCCTAAGATCATTCGTTAGAAAGGATCCTCGGGTCTATTAGGCCCGAGGCTTTTTTATAAACCTTTTGCTCTACTGCAATAGAGCGGTAGAGCATTAAAGCAAATAGAGAGCGGCACCCGATCTGCCGCAATAATCATCAGAAAGGAATCATAATCATCATGAGTTTCATCGTATCACTGATCTCCACACCCTTCGGTGCATTGGCCGCAATGCTTGCCGTAATGGTCATCGGAGAGACCATAGCAAAGCTCACCAAGGGCTTCGTACCAATGGCCCTGACCGCAACGATACTGCTTCTTGCAGCATTCTGGTCAGGTCTTTTCCCGGCAAATATCTCAGATCTTGCAGGTATGGGCGGCACCATCTTCCAGATTGGCAGCGCCATTCTGGTGGTCAACCTGGGTACACTGATCAACCGTAAAGAAATGATCGCCCAGTGGAAGACCGTCATCATCTGCCTGATGGGTCTTGCTTCTATAATCGCAGTCTGCCTCATCCTTGGTGCAACTATCTTCACCATGAGCGATGCTTTTGCTGCAGCTCCTCCTCTTACCGGCGGTGCCATCGCTTCTGCCATGGTACGTCAGGTGGCAGGTGAGCACGGAAACAATGCTGCCGTAATGCTTGCCATCGTATGCATGTCCGGACAGAGCCTCTTTGGATATCCCATGGTGGCATTCTGCCTCCAGAAGGAAGCAAAGGAACTGGTAAAGGACTACAGAGCAGGAAAGATCAAGGCTCCCTCTGCCGCAGCTGCTGACAGCACAAAGAAGGTTTCCAAGAAGGAATCCACCAACATGATAATTCTTAAGCTCTGCCTTGCGGCAGTCATCAGCTATCTGCTCCAGCTACTCACCGCAAAGATGGGCTTCCAGATCTCCATGTTCGTATGGTGCCTGCTGGTGGGCTTCCTCTTCCACGAAATGGGATGGCTTGGAGATAACTGCCTCCAGGAAGCCAATGCCTATGGATTCGCCATCACCATCCTGATGGTATATCTGCTGGGCGGACTTTCCTCCAACGATCCTTCCATCATTCTTTCCACCTTCGGAAAGGCAGCCACCTTCGTTATCGCCTGCGCCATCGGCATGGCAGGCATTGCCTTCATCGCCAGCAAGATCTTCAAGAAGAGATTTTGGATCACCTGGGCCATCACCCTCAATGCTTACCTTGGTTTCCCCATCAACGTGGTACTGACCAACGAGGCTCTCGAACTGAATACGGAAGAGGGGGACGAAAGAGCTGCTGTTTCCGCAGAGCTCATGCCCCAGATGCTGGTGGCATCCTTCGTATGCGTTACCATCGTATCCGTTATCGTTGCAGGTGTTCTTGTTAAATATCTGTGATCTATACACGTATCTTACACAGACCAGGCAGTGCGGACACCGTTACTGCCTGTTTTTAAAAGGAGAAGTACATGAAAGAATTTGTAAAAAGGCTTGCCGCAGAGCAGAAAGAAGCCATAAGAGAAGACAGGCACTATCTACATCAGCATCCCGAGCTCAGCTTTGAAGAATACGAGACCAGCAAGTGGATCAAGGAAAGGCTCACTGCCCTTGGCATCCCCATGGCAGAGGGCATCACCGGGACCTCCGTCGTTGGCATACTCGAAGGCAGCGAGCCCGGTCCCACCATTGCCTTCAGGGCGGATTTTGATGCGCTTCCCGTAGATGAGGATAACGATCTGCCCTTTAAGAGCCTTAAGCCCGGAGTGATGCATGCCTGCGGTCACGACACTCACTGCGCCACACTTATGAGCTTTGCTGCTATACTTGCGAGGCACCCCGAGCTTATTAAGGGCAAGGTAAAGTTCATCTTCCAGGCAGCAGAGGAAAAGCTTCCCGGCGGGGCTGTACAGCTGGTAAAGGACGGGGTGATGCAGGATGTGGACTATGCCTTTGGCTATCACAGCGCATCCGGACTTGAAGTAGGGAAGGTCCTTGTAAATGAAGGGGCTGTAAGTGCAGCCGTTGCCACATACGAGCTGAAGATCACAGGAAAGGGCGGTCACGGATCCACTCCAAGCTCCGCTCTTAATCCCATGCCCATAGCCTGCATGGTTGGGACTGCCCTTAACCAGATCAAACCAGAAAAGGTAAGCCCCATCCACGGAACCACAGTTACCGTATCCTATATCCACGGCGGGCAATATCCCAATATCATTCCCGGGGACTGCATCCTTGGGGGAAACATCAGGACCCTTGACAATGACGACCTGAAGCTTATACTGGATAACATTGAGAAGATCTCCAAGGGGATCTGCGAGGCCTGGGGCGCCAGCTGCGATTTCAGCTGCGTTGTGGGCTATCCTGCCACCATCAATGCTCCGGAGCAGACGGCTCTTGCAAGAAGCGTGGTTGAAGAGCTTGGTTACGAGGCCAAGACCTCCGATCCTAATCTTGGGGCAGAGGACTTTGCATACTTTTCTCTGGAAAAGCCCAGCTGCTATATCAACGTTGGCGGTGCAGATCCTGAGAATCCCTCCACTTACGCGCCTCATCACAACAAGAACTTTATGCTGGATGAGGATATGCTGGATGTGGCTTTGGAGTGCGAGCTTGGCATTTATCTGAGGGCCACCGATCAAAAATAGGTTTTAGAATGATAAGCAATTTCCATACCCATACCTGGCGCTGCAATCACGCCACCGGGACCGAGCGGGAATATATTGAAACGGCAAAAAGAAACGGTCTTAAGAGACTGGGCTTTTCGGACCATACTCCCTATCTTTTTACGCCGCCTTATTATTCCCGCTTCCGCATGAAGCCTGAGCTTATAGGGGATTATTACAGGACCGTAGGAGAGCTCAGGGAGGAATACGGCAGTGATCCTGAGGCGCCGCAGATCTTCATAGGCTTTGAGCTGGAGTATTATCCGGAGTTTTTCAGGCAGACAATGGATTTTCTTGCTGAAAGCACTGTAAAGCTGTCTTCCGGCGCAGAAGCAGGACTTCAGTATCTGGTCCTGGGACAGCATTTTACGAACAGCGAGTACAACGGCAAGTATTCAGGAAGTGCCACAGATGACGAGACGGTGCTGGCTGGCTATGTGGAAAGCTCTGTAAAGGCAATGGAAACAGGGCTTTTCAGCTTTTTCGCCCATCCGGACCTGATACAGTATGTGGGGCCTGAAAGGATATATGAAAAGCACATCAGGCAGCTTCTTGCTGCGGCTCAGGAGCTGGATGTG
>JAEEGI010026025.1_pt1 | contig 11294 bp, 8 predicted proteins | sample 8958751 | NCBI WGS metagenome assembly JAEEGI01 (sample SAMN16246545, study PRJNA631951) | gut metagenome | biome: gut microbiome; feature: rumen; material: KS-attached | host: Bos | place: Iran: Karaj | collected 2018-10 | reverse complement strand
CTTCAGGTATTGCACGACACGATACTTGCCGTCGATAGCCTCTGACTCCAGTATCAAGGTATTGAAGAAATCGCGATCAGCATCGTCCACCCTGCTGAGAGTCATGATGAAGCGATCCAGTGCGGCATTGTAGGTCAGGCCCACGTTTCCGAGGTAGCCTGTGGCATCGACGATGGGTTTGATATGACGATAGACCTCCTGCAGGTCGTTGCGGTTCCAGGTCCTGTACGAGCCATCGCGGCTCAGGTACTGCCAGTTGCCTGCATCGTTCATGTAGCGGAAGTTTTCCTGGGCGTTCCTGCCTTCGGGCATCAGGATGCGCAGCAGGTAGATGTTGTCCCCGGATATCCAGCTGTTATGGGCCAACTTGCATCCGGCGTCTGCTCCATGAGCCACCATATAAGCCCACCGGCGACCTGTCTGCTTATCTATGGGAGCATGTTCCAAGTTCCGGCCGAAGTCCACGAAATGGGGTGCTCCTATCATGACTTCGTAGGGGTTGTTGAACTCTACCCCGTGAACACGGACCCACTTGTCATGTGGATTCTCGAGCAGAGGGAATTCGGGTGTCGTCTGATCAAACCACTCTTCTCCGAAATTATCTGAAACGCGGAATCCTACGAAAGGCTGCAGGATAGGCCAGTCGGCATTGGGGACGAACCAGGAACGGTCATTCTGCTCCAGCAGGTAGGTGCCGTAGTACCAAATGTCGTTGTACATCAATTGGGCACAAGGATAGCGCCCGTACTTGCCTGCTATCTTCTCGTTACCATTGTGACTGACTCTTTCCCCCACCACATCCACTTGCAGGTTCAACGGATTGTTTCCCACGATCCTCCCACTCCACGGATTCGGAGAGCCAGTCCCCTGTCCGTTCACGCTGCCGTCGGTAAAACAACTGTATATCGTACCATCGGAAGCGTAGGCGGGATACCAAGTGTCAGCATTGGTATAGGAAGCATAGCGACCCGTGAAGGATATGCCTCCAAACGTCTTGGAGAGGGGGAGCGGACAATCTTTAGGCAAACGGTTGTTCCCCCAGCTCGTCCAGTTATACGTCTCGCTTATTTGCTGCAGGCTCCTGTCTTTCTGCGCACATAGGATGCCTGGGCAAGTCAACAGCAAACAAATCAGGATTTTCTTCATCATATCGTAATATTTTTCCCGTGAGACCGTCGGAAATGGGACAGGCAGAGAGCTTCCGCATTATTTACCGATGACAAAATTACAGAAATATTCTTTTGAACCAATGACTTTTCCAAAGTTTTATAGGTGTGGCGGCAAAAGTTGTCCCTTTTGACACAACACGTTGACTGGACTCACACGACACGTTGTTCCACCCGATGAAACGTGTTGCCTTCATTTCGGTCTACACTCTACACCACACACCCCTAACACACTGGCTATCAGAAAGAAGACGGGGTGTAGAGCATCTGATGACTCTACACCCCGTCTACACCGCCCTACACCCTGCCTACACCCGTGTATCCCACTGATTCAGAGTACATTAAAAACCCTGGTGTAGAGTGTAGGGGATTTTTGAGTTGGTAGCGTTTGCTTCAAAAAAATGGAATGATCCGACTCTTCAACATTGGTTATTCTTCGCTCCAATCATCCCAAGTCTGCTCCTTGGTACGGGCGACGGTGTTGCCACTGCCACCTCCGTATTTAAGACCGGTAGAGTTGCTTTTGATACTTTTTACAGAGTCGGCAATAATGGTTTCCAGGTTCAGTTCAGCCACGATGGTCTCTGGATTCTGATATATCTTCTTCATTGTTTGTCTATACAATTAACGTGAGTTCGACGAAATATAATTGCCTGTATATTTGGTGATTAGCGAAAATTGTTGTACCTTTGTAGTGCTCAATTACAAAGTAGTACAAACAATAATCGCTATGTTCACCGAAGACAAAGTTACAGAAATTTTCTTTATGGCAGACGAATTTCACAAAGTTTTTTGCCGTATGTTAGACAAATATAGTCTCAATGCCCCCAAAATATCGGGAAAGAGGTCTTACCATAGGGCGGGAAGGCTCTCTGTTCCCGAGATTATGACCATTATGATACTGTTCCACAATTCTGGCTACCGTTGCCTGAAGCATTTCTATCTGAATGAGGTCTGCGTGAACCTTCGCCACCTGTTCCCGCAGGTTGTCTCCTACAACCGCTTCGTGGAACTGGAGAAGGAGGCGGTCATACCGCTCACCATCTTTATCAAGAAGGTACTTCTGGGAAAATGCACCGGCATCAGTTTCGTTGACTCCACGCCTCTGCGTGTGTGCAAGAACCAGCGCATCCATATCCATAAGACTTTCAAAGGTTTTGCAGCCAGAGGCAAGTGCTCGATGGGATGGTTTTTCGGTTTCAAACTGCACCTGATCTGTAACGAGAGAGGCGAATTGCTGAACTTCATGGTTACGCCTGGCGATGTGGATGACAGGAAACCTCTGGAGAACAAGAGATTCATCGAGATGATATTCGACAAGCTTGTGGCAGACAAGGGGTATATCAGCAAGAATCTCTTCCAGAGGCTCTTCGTGGATGGCATACAGCTCATCACAAAGCTAAAGAGCAATATGAAAGGTGCTCTGATGAGTGTCTCGGACAAGGTGCTGCTGCGCAAGAGAGCGATTATTGAAAGTGTCAACGACGAGCTCAAGAACATCGCACAGATTGAACACTCAAGACACAGGTCAGTCTGCAACTTCGCTGTCAACCTGTTGGGAGCTGTTGCTGCCTACTGCTACTTCCCCAAGAAACCATCAATACAGGTGGTCAGAGTGTTTGATAATCAGCTTACTCTGTTTTGAATCAATTTCGTCGAACTCACGTTACAATTAATTGTTTTCTTGTTACTTTATTTGATGACGAGTTTTCTGCCATTGCTGATATAAAGTCCGCGCTGAGCAGGTTTCTTGTCGAGCTTGCGACCGTCTATTGTATACCATGCGTCAGCCATATTCGTCTGATTCGTGAGATTCGTGGCCGTTATTCTCGTTTCCCCATCGCTGATATTCACGACGAATGCCTTGACATCACCGCCACCGATGGGAATGAACTCATCACCGCCACCGCTTCCGCCGCTATCAGGATCTCCCATCTCTATACCGTCTTTAAGCTTGAAGTAGGCTCGACAGGAGTTCATAGAGACATTGCCTGCACCGTTGGGATAGTAGAGCATGTTCGATATACCCAAGAAGAGGATGCTACGGTCTTCTTTGCCCCATACGATTGGTGCATAGGTGGGCTGGAAGGTAAGTTTTCCGTCATTAGAAGAAACAGGCTGAAGTGCTTTGCTGATGGTCATATCTGCAAAGACAGGGTCCTGGTAATCAAATGCAGGGTCAAGTGAGTTGTAGTTTTCTACTTCCTTCCACTTCACGATGTAAGGGGTTCCTGCACTGATGGATTTAGCTTCCTTGAAGAAGATGTAGAGTGTACCATCCTGTACACCTGTCTTATAAGGCTTCTCTCGCTCATTGTCATCCTTCAGATAATACGTCCGAGTGACGTCCAGTTCCATGATCGTATATTCTTGGGCGTTTGTAAAAAGAGGAGCAGTCAAATTACTGGTAAAAGGCAGACAGAGGGTGTTCCAGTTGCCGTCCTTGAAGAGACGACGATCGCGTAACTTGACGTCGAAGGTCTGTCCATCGTACTGCTCGAGAAGGGGAGTAAGGTCTTCGTCGTCAGGCAAGACAAGAACAGTCTCCAAATAGCAGGACTCCTATTTTCGATTTGAATATCAGATGGTTACCTTTGAACGAAAAAGATGAAGGTAACACTTTAGAAACGAGAGGACTTACATATTCCTACACATTTCTCACCAAACCAAAGAACGCTCATCGTGAGTGCAAAGGTACAAAACAAATTCCTTCTTGCCAAATGGTGTCATATACTTTATTCAAGTTTATTGAGATAGTTATTTTTATAGGGATACAAACTACTCTGTTCGGTCACTCCAACGAACAGAATCCTGTCTGCCATTTCACATACATATCTGTTCCTAGTCATTGCAGTCATCTTTGACTGGCGGATGGCAGTACTAACGGAGATTATCAATAGACGGTTTTGAGCCAACGGCTCTTTTAGTTCGTCAGGAATAACCTTATACATCTTTCGTGCAAGCACAATGATAATGGGCTGACTGCCTTTCAGCAGGAAATGAAGCACGTCTTGCTCCAACTTACTACTGAAGCCGCTGACCACACACTCCCCACGATTGCGCATTTCCGTTGCCCAGTCGTACACTTGCAGCACTGTTTCCGAAGAAATGGTACTCGATGCCAAGAATGCTGTCTTCTTCAGTTTCAGCAGTTCCTGATTGCCAAGATACTCTACCGTCATAGTCCCTCAATTAGGTCTCTGCATTGTTTTCAATAATTTCCCAGTGACCACTATAACCACTACCGACATATTTAATATGAGTGAGTTTTGCAATATGGCGTTTGATGGTCGCAAGTCCCTTTTTACTTGTTCTTGCTAATTCTTCTGTAGTAACTTTAGGATTTTTCCTAATCTGTTCTTCTATCCATATATCAAGTGCATCACCTTGAGTGCCACCTTGAGTGCCACCTTGAGTATCACCTTGAGTATCATCTTGAGTGCCACCTTGAGTGCCACCTTGAGTGACATCTTGGGGGACATCTTGAGGGACATCTACGGTTGAAGGTACGGTCACTTCAAATGCAGTCAACTTTGACACATCAAAAACGGCCTCCTTATTGCCATTATCAAGCAACATATCCTGCACACGCCTTATACCTTGGTTGAACATATTGACATATTTCATCTCTTTCATGGCTTCCGCTATAATAGGATTGCGATAGTCATTCTTTATTTTGCAGTTCAAAGATAGCTTTTTGCTTTTCTATCTCCCTTTGCAGTTCCTCTTGCGAAGGCAGAAAGGTCAGATATTTTGAGGCAAACAGTTGCTTGCTGTCGTGAAGCACAGAATAGCGGGCGATGTCCTCACTTGTCTCAGAACAAAGTAGAAGCCCAATGGTGGGGTTGTCACCTTCTGTGCGTTTCAAATCGTCAAACATCCGTACATACATATCCATCTGTCCTACATCTTGATGCGTCACTTTCTGTGTCTTCAAGTCTATCAAGACATAACATTTCAGCACCACATTATAGAAGACAAGATCGATGAAGAAATCGCCTGCATCTGTTTTTATATGATATTGCTCAAACATAAAGGCAAAGCCTCGTCCCAATTCCAGCAAGAACGCTCTGAGATGCTTAATGATAGACCTTTCAAGGTCGCTTTCCGTGTAGTCACTATTTGATGGCAGTTGCAAAAACTCTGCCACTACAGGGTCTTTCAGAAATCCTCTTGCATCCTCCTGTAGCGGTGCTGTCAATGTTTGCATTTCAGCAATAACAGCCTCTTTCTTCGGTGATTGCAGCAGACGATGATAATACTGTGAGCCAACATTGCGCGCCAAAGTGCGAACACTCCACATCTCTCGTGATGCCTCCTTCACGTACCAGTATCTGGCATCGTCGCTTGCCACTGAGAGTAATGTGCGGAAGTGAGTCCACGTAAGATTTGGCACTCGCGAGTACCAAATCTCTAAATCGTTGAAACACAGATAGAACTGTCTATATGCTCGCAAGTCACGAGGCGTATATCCTTTGGCATAAGTCCTGCATAAATCTGCAGAAAGCATATTGATTATCTGCGCTCCGTATTCCGCCCTTTTCTCTCCTCGCTGTTCCTCTTCTACGATTCGTTTCCCCACTTGCCAATAAGTGAACACTGTTATGGCATTCACATTTTGATATGCCTTTTTCAGTCCACTCTCTACAATGCCTCTGACATCATTGATGAGACCCGACATCGTTGTCTGTATTGTATTCTTATCGTCCATATCGCTTGCAAAATTACACATTTTATAATGAACTAATCATAGACCTGTGCATGATTTTAAACTCACGCAAATCTTGCCTGACGTGCGACAAGTCATAACACGTAGAACTTATAAATATGTTTACTCCTGCCATAATTCTTATAATAAACGTCTCTTTTTGAGTTAACCACTCGTTCGACTTTGTCGCTTGACTCGTCCAAGAAGTATATTATAGTTACTCACTGACATAGAAGAGTTTGCTTTTCTGTTAAAGAAGCATTATTGTATAAAGCTATCAAAAGAGATTATTTGTCTGGCAATGCTTGGTTAATTCCTCTCTAAAAGTTGAATCAATTAAATAACGAGATTGTGCTTTCTGCTTCTCCAAAGATATTTTGTTAGAATAGCTCATAAGAAAGTCCTCAAAAGCTTTTATAACTCTTTTATAATCATTTGTCCCGAAGTAGTTACACAAATAGAGGATATACATATTCTTTTGAGTGGTATCGTTATAATCAGATGCAGAATATATTGCTTCTATTTTACGATACATCCATATGCTTTCTATAGTATCTTCTGACAATAACTTATCATTAGACATAAATAAACGATTGTAATAACTTGCGAATATTTCACGCTTTTTATTAGAAATCTGTTCTGGAAAACCATCAATAGCCAAAAGAATCTGTCCCATCAAGTCCATACTTATGGATGTTTTATAACTACCTTTTGGATCTCCAACATCACCTCTTTTTCTTTCATATAATATTCCTGAATTAGCGAGATACTCTTCTAATTGGATCTGTTCCAATCGTAAAGAGCGAAGATCACGCATATCAATCTTGTTTTGGCTATTTGTGTATTCGGCTATGTGCCCTTTCAACCCTTCACTAGTTACTTTTAGCATTCTCACTAAAACTTGGGCTGAAGACAGCGTATCGGTTAAATTTGCTTTATTGCTTGTGTTATAGTTATGAATCGTACGTAACGTCTGGCCTCCATTCAGGACTTGAATATTTTTAATCCTAAACTTTACCTTCGTGTACATATTAGTATCTTCTTTAGAAATGTCATCAGCAATAATCGTCACTCCATTATTATAGAAGAAGAATTTCTTAGGTTCCAAATCAAGAGACTGCTCTATATTACGGTTAAATTTTGTCTTACCCATAAATCCTCTAACGTTATCATATAACACTTGTGGTTCCATCTTAACTTTTTCCAATATCTTTCCATCTTCCCAGTTATATGCATCTCTAACATTAGCATCGTTACATGTAATGCGTATCAACTCAGTTAATGGCAGAGTCATAATATATGACACATCAGAACTTAAAGTATCTTCCTTAAATGTCATTATTGAATCTTTGGGAAGCAATAGCGATGCATCTATCTGTCGTGGACGTAAAGAAGTTTCGTCTACTATTTCATCAAGTCCTATACTTACTATTTCGACTCCATAAACAGCTTTTAATTGTTCAAGATTTGGGTCGTCTATTTTAAGTGTATGATTTTCGTTACTTACTATATAGAATGATATGTCCCACGTTTCATTACCATTTAGTTTGTCTATTATCTGAGCTGCTACATCTTTCATTCTTCCTTTCAAATTGTTTCTCTGAGTAAGAAGAACAGAAAAGAATTTGGATGATTTTAATGCTTCATCTTTAGAAGGAGTTGAATCGGGCTTAAAGGGAAATCGGTATTTGAAATTGAAGAGTTGTATATGATTATTTTCTTCATCAATAAACACCGCATCCACTCCCTCGTCCGAATCTGGCTTATCAAAGAATTTTGCATTAAAATCGGTGTCAGTAATAATTTTCGTGATATCACTATGTTCTGACAATTCTGTATACAATTTCAGAATAAAAAAATAAAAACCAAACCGAGCCTGTATCTCTTTGGGATAATCTTGTTTCCCCTTTTCCTTCTGAAGATAAGGAAGTGCTAACTGATAATGTCTAAGACACTTTTGCTCTAATAACAGATAATCGTTACGTGTAGCCATAATTATTATTTTTTTAATAAAATACTATTCTTCGTGTAATTCATCACCCATACGATATTTGATGTCGTAGTTGATGATGAAGTCTAATTCTTCTTCGGTGAAACCGTAATGAGAGGCGAGAAGTTTGTCTATCTCGTCTATTATTGTTTTTGACTTCCGTACATAATATTGCTTTTGTACTACAACACCATGTTTTGCAGATATCTCTTTTGAGATAGCATTATCCTCTAATGACTGTATATATTTTCTTCCCAATTTTTCAAGTTTTTGTTCTTCATCTAAAGATTTTGTATTGAATCGGAAAGCAAAAATCATGTAGTCTTTAAGATTAAACATGTCAAAATGAAGTGAATAATACCACCAAAACACGTCACTGCTCAACACACAAATAGCAACATATTTACTAATTGGATATATGACAGCACTCTTCTCGCTTGCGTTATTTGTTCCGAAAGTTTTATCTAAGAATACTTTCCAATACCTTCCTCCAGCAGTTCTATAATATATACTATTATCTGTGCAGGAAGCCATAGAAGACTTATAACAACTAATCGCACCATCTCTATAGAATTTGTTTATCATCTTCATTTCTATTGAAGATTTAAACTTTAGAATCGATGTCGTTAGCCCTATTGCATCATCTGAGTTTTTAGTATATCCAAGTGTATTAAACAATAAAGCTCTATTTTCAGAAAGCCACCTTCTTATACCTGTTGTATATAGTTCCTTTTCCTTATTCTTTGCTAATAGTTCAATTATTAAGCGTTGGTCAACTCCACTGAACAATCCACTTGGTCTCTCATCATAGCATGAAATCCAAACTTTGTTACATGATTTTGGCTTAATTATATTCTGCAAGGAATCCATTCTTTGAGTATTCATAGATGGCAAAGGTACAATTAGTCCAGTCCTTGCTATACTCAACCCAAGAAGAAATGTTCGTTCAGCAACGTAAGCATGGAGATTACCGCAATTCAACGTTTTATACAAATCTTCCTGCAATTGATATGTTTCTTTTACTTTCTTGTATTCTACATACGGCGGATTACCAATAATCACATCAAAGCCTCCGTGGTCGTTGATGATTTCGTAGAACTCTGCCAGCCAGTGGAAGGGCTGGTGGGAACTGAGCCAGGCATTATAATCGATGGTGGAAGAGACGGAACCATACATCTGACGGTTCAGCAGGTCGTTGAGGGTAGCAAGACGGACTTTTAAGTCGTGCTTGGCGCGTTTGAAGGCTGCCATGTCCTCTGCCTGCGTCAGTTGGACGGTCTTGAACACATCGTAGGTCAGTGACACCTTCTCCATTTCCTCCGTCACCTTGTTGCGGAACTCCTTAGCCGTGAAAAAATCGGAATAGGCAATGCCTGCCTCTAACTCTTTCTGCGTGGCATAGCCTACAAGGGTATTGCCACAGCGGATGTTGAAGTCGATGTCGGGCAGCGGGTCGAGACCTAAGTTGGGGTCGCGCTTATCTACATCCACCACTGCCACCATCTTCAGGAACAGGCGGAGTTTGGCAATCTCAGTAGCCTCGACCATGATGTCAACACCATAGAGGTTGCGCAGGATGATGCTTTTGTAGATGAAGTACTGGATGTTGGAGCGGTATTTGTTTTGTATCTCCTGCAACTGACGGATGAAAAGATGCTGGTTCTTCTCGTGGAACTCCTGCATACGTGAAATGCACACCTCGTAAAGCGGTTCAAGGATATTGAGGGCGGCAAAGAGGAAAGCACCAGAGCCACAAGTGGGGTCGAGGATGGTAACACGCTGCAAGGCATCGTAGAAATACTCCACAAACAGGTGGTTCTGCGTATGAGACAGATAGTCGTAGGCAAACTGCCGGATGTCAAGATTGAAGGTGATGAAATCGTTGATAGCGGTAATCTCACCATTCTCTATCTTCGCCTTGATGCTGCGGTAGCGTTGCAGTCGCTCAATGGTCTCTCGCCAAATCTCGGTAGGCAGTGCCAAAGCGTCGGGTGTGCGCTCGTTCCAATGACTGCGACGCTCCAAGAGATTGGGCTGCGTGGTATCAATGCCAACGGCTATTTCCTCTGGAATAGGCTGGTCGTGGCCCTTCTTTACTGCATCAAAGATGTATCGGTCGCCACTGTCGCGGAGGAACTGCCACAGTTCGCCATTCGTCTTGAAGAGCTTTTCGTCCTTCTGCTTCACTGCATCCATCAGATAGGGGATGATGGTGTTGCGGCCTATGTACTCCGTGATGTCCTCCTTGGTGTAGTAGGCTCCCATCTGGGCACGGTCGTTGATGTACTGCTCGAAGATATAGCCCAGCACGTCGGGGTTGATGTCACGGCCCGTGGCCGTCATGCGGTCATCGAGATGCCAGTGCCACTTGTCGAAGAAATCGAAGAGACTGCGGAAAGCCTCGTCGGCTATATCAAGGCCAGCATAGTCCTGCTCTATCTGGTGAACATCGAACATGCCGCCGTTCAGATAGGGGATGCGCCCATAGACGGATTCAAATGCCTGGTCATGGTGGGGTGCGTTCAGTCCGTCGTGGAACAAACTGACGAGGAAGCCTTTGTAGAACTTGTTGAAGAAGCGGTCTTCGCCCTCGTTCTCCTGTGTCCACTCCAACTTATGGCGCAAGTAATCGACATCGCCATCGAGAAAGCCTTTCTTCTGGATGAAGTAGCAGAACATAAGTCGGTTGAGCATGACACTGGTGTACCACTGCTTGTTCTTGTTGTCCTTGTCGGCCAAATGGTCGTCAATACCCGTAATGAACTTGGCGAAATTGGTGTGCTCCTTCTTGAAGCCAGCATAGAAGTCCTTGGTGATTTTCTCGGAGTTGATGAGGAAAGCCGCCTGCACCTTCTCGATGATGTCAAGAATGGTGGGGGGCTCGTCGTCGAGCGAGAAGGAGAGTCCTTCCATCTTCTCAAACAGGAAACTGGCTTTATCCACCGTGTCGTATTCCACCAACACCAAGTCGCGCTTCTCCACTTTCTTGACAGGGGCTACCCAGAGGTGGTGCATCGTGTCTGGCACCACGAAGATACAGATATAGTTTTCGGCGTTCTTGCGGAGTTTGGTGTCCAGTCTCTTGCAGATGGACGAGACAGGTATCTCGTCAACCTTGCATTGCAGAATCTGGAAGCCGCTACGCTCGGCTATCTGCTCTATCTGGAAGGTTCGCTCATCAATGGTATATTCGGGCAGCAATGTCGCACCCGAAGGATTGTTCCATCCCATCTCAGTGATGAACAACTCGCGGAAATTACTCTCTGACAGATATTGGTTAAATACGTTTCTTCTCATCTTGTTTTAGGCTTTTAATCCCATCGAGCAAATGATGGTGGGGTCTTTATGTTTTGTTCGGTCTTCATCGATGCGGCAAAGATTGGCATTCTCGTACATCTCGATGACAGTATCCACAATGTCGTCGTGGGTG
>JAEEGI010026024.1_pt1 | contig 11295 bp, 9 predicted proteins | sample 8958751 | NCBI WGS metagenome assembly JAEEGI01 (sample SAMN16246545, study PRJNA631951) | gut metagenome | biome: gut microbiome; feature: rumen; material: KS-attached | host: Bos | place: Iran: Karaj | collected 2018-10 | reverse complement strand
CTGGGATGAGAATCCTGGAAATCTTATCCAGAATGCTCTGTCACCAGCTAAGATCGTAGCAGTATTCGCTGATCCTGATGAGAAGAGCGCAAAGGTAGTTGTTCCTGATTACCAGCTCTCACTTGCAATTGGTAAGGAAGGTCAGAATGCAAGACTTGCTGCAAGACTTACAGGATACAAGATTGATATCAAGAGTGAGACACAGGCTAAGGATGCTCCTGGATTCCGTATGGAAGATTATCTTGATGATGAAGATTATGATGAGTACGAAGAAGGCGAGTATGAGGAAGGCGAAGTAGAAGCTTCCGATTCTGAAGTAGAGGAATAATATGCAGAAAAAGATTCCGATGAGAAAGTGCGTTGGATGCATGGAGATGAAGGAAAAGAAGGAGATGATCAGAGTCATCAAGTCTCCTGAAGGTGAAGTAAAGATTGATTTCACCGGAAAGGCTAATGGCAGAGGTGCTTATCTGTGCAGATCAGAGGAATGTCTGAAGAAAGCATTTAAGAATAAGGGCCTTGAAAGATCTCTTAAATCACCTGTTCCTGAAGACGAGCTTCAAAAGCTTAAAAAGGAGTTAAGCGAGATTGGATTCTAAAGAAAAGTTACTTGGTACGCTGGGGCTGTGTCAGAGAGCCGGTAAGCTAAAGAGCGGTGAATTTGCTGTTCTGGAAGCAATCCGGAAAAAGACAGCTGTCATGGTTATTGTGAGCAACGATGCCTCAGACAATACCAAAAAAGAATTTAGTGATAAATGTAGTTATTATAAAGTTCCGATTTATTTCTATGGAACCATGGATGAGTTGGGACATGCAATAGGTAAGGACGTTCGAACGAGTTTGGCTATTACTGATGCGGGATTTGCCAAGACGCTCATAAAGAACTTACTTTCAGAAAAAAGTACGGAGGAAATGTGAATGGCAAAGATAAAAATATCCGAACTTGCAAATGAGCTTGGATGCGACGCAAAGGAGCTGATAAGTGTTTTGCAGGAGAAAGGCATAGAGGCAAAACGTTCGAACAGTTCAATAGAGGATGCTGATGCGGAGGTGGCTAGAAATCACTTCAAGGGTTCATCTAAAAAAGCAGATGAGGCCAAGACAGAAGAGAAAAAGGCACCTGCAAAAACAGAAGCTCCTAAGGCTGAGGCGCCTAAAGCAGATGCTGAAGCGCCAAAGAAAAAGAAGAAGATCATCATGGTTACAAATGCCGGCAACTCAAAAATGGGTGGCTATCACAATAACCAGGGTGGAAACAACAGCGGTGCTCAGAATAACAATAACAACAATAATCAGCGCCGTGATAACAGAGGCGGTTATGGCAATAACCAGAATAATGGTAATAACAGAAGAGGCACTTTTGCACAGTCTCAGAACGTATACCATCCAATTAAGCCATTGACTGCTCCTTCACAGCTTGAGAGTTATAACACTCCTGTAAATAAGAGTGTTGCTCCAAAGCCAGCTCCTAAAAAGGAAGTTGCACCTGAAGTTCAGGAGAATAAAGTTGTTAAAGAGCAGCCTGTTCAGCAGGCAGCACCTGTACGCAGTGAAGCTCCTAAGAGAGAAAATGCTGCACCTGTTCAGAACGAGAGACCTAGAGATAACAGGGATAACAGAGATAACAGAGACAATAATAGAGACAACAACAGAGATAATAACAGAGACAACAGAAATAATTCCGGAAGGAACGAGCGAGGCGACAGAAACGGCTTCCAGAACAGAAATAATGGACAGAATGGCGGATTCCGCAGAGATAACAATCAGGGCGGATTCGGTCAGCGCGGTGGCCGTGATGGTCAGATGAGCGGTGGACAGCCTGGCGGCAAGTTCGGCGGAAGAAACGATCGCAACGACAGAAATGACAGAAACGATAGAAATAACAAGTTCGATAAGAACCAGAGAGGCTCATTTGCTGACGCAGCTCCTGTAAAGGACGGAGGAAGCCACAGAGACGAAGAGAGACGTCGTATCGGTCAGGAGAAGGATAAGAGAAATAAGAAGGATCTTGCTTACGAGCAGGAAGAGATGATGCCAAGAAGCAAGAGAGTTGGCAGATTCATTAAGCCTGAAGTTAAGAAGGTTGAGGAACCTGAAGAGCAGATCAAAGTTATTTCTATTCCTGAGAAGGTTTCCATCAAGGAACTTGCTGAGAAGATGAAGATGCAGCCTTCAGTTATCATCAAGAAGCTCTTTATGGCTGGTCAGATTTCTACTGTAAATACAGAGCTTACTTATGAAGAGGCTGAGAATATAGCAATTGAGTACGATATCATCTGCGAGAAAGAGGTTCCTGTAGACGTTATTGAAGAACTTCTTAAAGAGGATGAGGATGCACCTGAGACACTTAAGAAGAGACCACCTGTTGTCTGCGTAATGGGTCACGTTGACCACGGTAAAACATCACTTCTTGATGCAATCCGTAAGACAAGCGTAACTGACAGAGAGGCCGGCGGTATCACTCAGAGAATCGGTGCTTACACAGTATCTGTAAATGATCAGAAGATCACATTCCTTGATACACCTGGTCATGAAGCGTTCACTGCAATGCGTATGCGTGGTGCTAATTCTACAGATATCGCAGTACTTGTAGTAGCTGCTGATGACGGTGTAATGCCTCAGACAGTTGAAGCTATCAACCATGCTAAGGCAGCTGAAGTTGAGATTATTGTAGCTGTCAACAAGATTGATAAGCCAAACGCAAATATTGATAAAGTTAAACAGGAAATGACAGAGTATGGCCTCATTTCTACAGATTGGGGCGGAACAACAGAATTTGTTCCTGTATCAGCTAAGTCAGGTGAAGGTATTGAAGACCTTCTTGAAACAATCATCCTTACAGCTGATATCTTAGAGCTTAAGGCTAATCCTGACAGAATGGCCAGAGGACTTGTTCTTGAGGCAAGACTTGATAAGGGACGTGGCCCTGTTGCAAACGTTCTTGTTCAGAAGGGAACACTTCATGTTGGTGACTTCATTTCTGCTGGTGCAAGCTCAGGTAAGGTTCGTGCCATGGTTGATGATAAGGGTAACAAGCTTAAAGAAGCTCGTCCTTCACAGCCTGTTGAGATCCTTGGTCTTTCTGATGTCCCTAATGCAGGTGAAGTATTCCTTGGACATGAGACTGACAAACAGGCTAAACAGTATGCAAATACATACCTTCAGCAGCACAAGAAAGACCTTATTGAAGAGACAAAGGCTAAGATGTCTCTTGATGATCTTTACTCCAAGATTGAGGAAGGAAGACTTCAGGAACTTGATATTATCATCAAGGCTGACGTTCAGGGTAGCGTAGAAGCCCTTAAGCAGAGTCTTCTTAAGCTCTCTAACGATGAAGTTGTTGTTAAGGTTATCCATGGTGGTGTTGGTGCCATCAATGAGTCAGATGTAACACTTGCTGCTGCATCTAACGCTATTATTATCGGATTTGACGTTCGTCCTGATGCTACAGCAAAGAGCATGGCTGAGCATGAAGGCGTTGAAATTAAGCTTTACAAGGTTATCTATCAGGCAATCGAAGAGATTGAATATGCTATGAAGGGAATGCTTGCTCCTATCTATGAAGAAAGAGTTACAGGACATGCAGAAGTTCGTCAGATATTCAAGGCTTCCAAGATTGGTAATATCGCAGGTAGCTTCGTAAAAGATGGTATCATTAAGAAAGACTGCAAAGTTCGTATTTCAAGAGATGGCGAGCAGATCTTTGAAGGAGACCTTGCTTCACTAAAGAGATTCAAAGATGATGTTAAGGAAGTTAAGGAAGGCTTCGAGTGTGGTCTTGTATTTGATGGCTTCGACCAGATGCATGAAGGTGATATGGTAGAGGCGTATGAGATGGTAGAGGTACCTCGTCAATGAGAAAAAACAGTAATAAAAATAAAAGAATAAATGGCGAAGTAATGAAAGTTATTTCAGAGGCCATTCGTTATAGCAAAGATCCTAGGATTAGCCCTATGACATCCGTTATGGAAGTTGAAGTTGCTCCAGACCTTAAAACATGTAAGGTCTGGGTAACTGTAATGGGTGATGAAGAGGACAGACTTCGCACTCAGGAGGGACTCAAGAGTGCCTCAGGTTATATCCGCAGCACTTTGGCAAAAGAGCTCAATATGAGATACACTCCAGAACTTAGATTCATTATGGACGACTCAATTGAGTATGCTATCAATATGTCCAAGAAGATTGATGAAGTTACAGCAAAGGACAATGAAGCAAGGGCAGCCCGCGGAGAAGAAGTAGAAGATTCTTTTGAGGACGAAGAAGATAACGAAGATTGATAGGAAAGAGTAGGTAGATATGAAGATAGATGAATTAATGCAAGGCGTAAAGACAGTAGGTATTAGTGGTCATATAAGGCCAGATGGGGACTGTGTTGGATCATGCATGGGAATGTATCTTTATCTATCCAAGAATTATCCTGATGCAAGGGTGGATGTTTTTCTTGAGAGTATTCCACCTGAACTTGAATTCATCAAAGATTCAGATAAGGCCAATAAAGACTACACAACAGATATTGACAGTTATGATCTGTTCATTGCCCTTGATTGTGGCAAGGATCGTCTTGGAAATGCAGAAGGCTTTTTTGATGCAGCTAAAAACACTGTAAATATCGATCATCACATCAGTAATCCGGGAACAGGCAATGTGAATTATATAGTTCCTACAGCAAGTAGTGCCTGTGAACTTGTTTATACTGTAATCGACACAGATAAGATGGATGAAGATATTGCAAAATCTCTTTATACCGGAATGGTGACAGATACAGGTGTATTTAAGTATTCCTGCACTTCTCCCAGGACCATGGAGATTGCTGCAAAGCTTATTGGATACGGATTTGATTTTGGAAGTCTTATAGACCATGTATTTTATGAAAAGACATATCTTCAGAATCAGATTTTGGGAAGAGCGCTTCTTGAGAGTATTCTCCTGATGAATGGCAAGTGCATTGTATCAGTTGTTTCAAGGCAGACAATGGATTTTTACGGTGCTACCAGCAATGATATGGATGGAATCGTTAACCAGATGCTTCTTACAATAGGCGTTGGTTGTTCAATATTTATGTATGAAGAGGAGCCAATGACTTACAGAGTAAGCCTTCGCAGTGATGGAAGCGTAGATGTTTCAAAGGTTGCCAAGATATTTGGCGGCGGCGGACATATGAGAGCTGCGGGTTGCACTGTCAACGGAACACAGCATGATGTTATAAATAACATTACAAAATATATTCAGCAACAGTTATAATAATATAGCCACAAGATATGAGATGTCTTGTGGCTTGTTTTGACTAATGCAGGGCATTTGACATAAATATATAAAATACTTAGTATCTGAAATAACGAACGAGAATAAAAACATGAATAAATATAATGGTTTGATAAATATATATAAGGAGCCTGGCTTTACATCTAATGATGTGGTGGCTAAACTAAGAGGAATCCTTAAGCAAAAAAAGATTGGACATACCGGAACTCTTGATCCTGATGCTGTCGGTGTGCTGGTGGTGTGCCTCGGGACAGGTACAAAGCTTGTTGAGATGCTTACAGATCATGATAAAGAGTATATTGCGGTCTGCAGGCTTGGGGTTACAACTGATACACAGGATATGTCAGGAAATATTCTTAGAGAGCAACCTGTAAATGTAACAAAGGCTGAACTTCATGAGGCTGTTCAGGCTTTTGTTGGCGATTATGATCAGATTCCTCCCATGTATTCTGCTATAAAACAGGATGGCAAAAAGCTCTATGAGCTTGCAAGAGAGGGAATTGAGGTCGAGAGAAAGCCAAGAAAGATCCATATTGGAGCAATAACTGTTCTTGATGATTCCCATTTGGAAAGTGATCATATTTTTACCATTGAGGTTAAGTGCTCAAAGGGAACGTACATCAGAACTCTTTGCCATGATATTGGACAAAGGCTTGGTTGCGGGGCAGCTATGCAGCACCTTACAAGAACAAGAGTCGGTGCATTTAATCTGGAAACAGCTATAACATTGTCTCAGGTGGAGGAGATGCGCGATAATGGTACATTATCAGAGGCAATTCAGTCTCCTGAGTATATCTTTAGGGATTTGGATAAGATTCATGTAAAAGACAGCGCGAGGGTTCTTCTTGAAAATGGTAACAGCTTCAGAAAAGACAATATTGTAAATGAAGATCCAAATGGAGTTAATGATAAAGAATTCGAAAAAGAGATGTTTACAGATGGAAACATGATAAGGGTTTATGCGGAAGACGAAACATTTTTTGGAATCTATAAATATGATGAGAGAACAAGGATGTTCAAAGTCGATAAATTCTTTTTCGAGAAATAATGATTTAATTGGTGGTGATTTGATTGGAAATAATAACCAGACTTGATGAACTGAATATAAATAGCAAGACTGCCATAGCAATGGGAAAATTTGACGGTATCCATTTAGGACACAAAAAGCTTTTGGGGAAGATTCTCGAGCAGAAGCAGGATGGTCTTAAGGCCTGTGTGTTTACATTTGAACCTTCACCTGAGGAGTTCTTTGTTGGACACACTGTCAGACAGCTTTTTACCAGAAATGAAAAGAGACGTGCCTTTGAAAAACTGGGTGTTGATATCCTGGTTGAATTTCCTCTTACAGAGGCTACAGCAGCCACGGATCCTGAGGATTTTGTAAGAGATATTCTTTGCGGTGATCTGAAAGCTGTGTATATCGCTGCGGGTAGCGATGTTTCTTTTGGCGATAAAGGAAGAGGAGACCAGCATCTGCTCAGAAACTTAAGCAAGGAACTTGGATTTGAGCTTGATCTTATTGAGAAGGTTATGCTTGATGGAACAGAAGTCAGCTCTACAAGAGTCAGAAACGAAGTCGCAGACGGCAATATGGCTGAAGTAAAAAGACTTCTCGGCACAGAGTACAGCATAAGCGGAATTGTGGAGCATGGAAGACATATTGGCCATACAATTGGAGTTCCTACAGTCAATATCCTTCCTCCAAACAATAAGCTCCTTCCTCCATTTGGAGTATATTCAAGCATTGTAGTCATAGATGATAAGGAATATGCAGGAATGACCAATATTGGCAGGAAGCCGACAATTTCTGAAAAAGAAGCAGTTGGAGTTGAGACTTATATCTATGATTTTGATGAGGATGTATATGGTAAAGGTCTCACTGTAAGATTAAAAGAGTTTTTGAGACCTGAAATGAAGTTTGACAGTATTGAGGACCTTAAGCATCAGATTGAAAGTGATCTGAAAAGGGCTGCGAATTAAGATAAAAAACGGGGAATTGGGATAGGCTAAGAGGAGAAGAGTATGGAGAATCTGCAAATTGCAACGAGCGCTGTAATACCTTTTATGGTGTACATTTTTCTGGGGATGATCGCCAAAAAAAGTGGCGCTGTAAAAGAGAGCTTTTTAAAGGAATTAAACGGGGTTGTATTTAAAGTTTTTTTCCCATTCATCATGTTTAACAATCTGTACGATGTGGATTTTAGCAGGCTGAACAATGCAGGATATGTGGCCTTTGCATTTGTGGCTACGCTGATAGTTATATTTGCCTGTTTCTTCATTGTTCCTGTTTTTGTAAAAGAAAATCCAAGACGCGGAGTTGTGATGCAGGCGATTTTTAGGAGCAATTCGGTCCTTTTTGCCATTCCGCTTACTGAGAGCGTGTTCGGAAAAGAGGGAGCTGTAATGGCCAGCATCATGGTCGCATTTATTGTTCCTTTGTACAATATAGCTTCGGTGGCTATTCTGGAGTATTTCAGAGGAGGCAGGGTTTCTTTTCCTGTACTTCTTAAGAACATCCTGAAAAATCCGCTTATCATAGGCGCTATTGCAGGTGTGGTATTTAATATTCTTCCGGTTACCATGCCAACAAGCCTTGTAAAGCCTATAGCTGAGCTAAACAGCATGGCAACACCACTGTCGCTCTTTGTTCTCGGAGGAAGCCTCCATGCAGCAAATATGAAAAGAGATGTACTTCCTCTTTGCACAGGAATATCTCTTAAGCTCGTTATCATTCCAAGTATCATGGTGACAGTTATGTCCCTGGTGGGAATAAGCGGAGCAGAGCTGTTTGTTGTATTTTGTATGTTTGCAACTCCTGTTGCTGCGGCTTCTTATCCAATGGCTCAGAGTATGGGCGGAGATGCAGACCTTGCCGGTGAATATGTCCTTGTTTCAACACTTTTGTCAATTGTGACAATATTCTTCTGGATACTTATACTAAAGAGCTTTGGATTGATGTAAAAAACAAATTTCAAAAAACTAAATACTATCGGATTGGTGAAAATGTACAATTATTATCCGTGGTTTATTGTGCATAAACACCAACCAAAAAACCAAATATGTATAAAAAGGAGCAAAACATGACAAAATTGTTTTGCTTCTTTTTTTTGTGAGAATATAAGTTAACAAGATTAGGTTTGGAAAAGAGGCTGAGTATGTTTGAGATAGCGCGACTTACAGTTGAAGGTCTTGAAAAAAACATTGTTACTGATGAGCATAATCCTCACATTTCTTACAAAGTAGTATCAGACGGGCAGAATGTGCATATTGCAAACTGTCATATTGTAGTGAGAGATGAAGCAGGCAAAACGATGTGGGAAACAGATACCACAGAGCAGATAGAAATATCATATGAAGGAGAAAAGCTGAAACCTTCTTCTGAATATACTGTGGATGTGGCAGTAAAGTCAGACACCGGGGAAGAAGCTTTTTCATCAATAAGATTCACAACAGGACTTATGACAGACAAGTGGCCGGGAAAATTTATTACTGATGGAAGCTATTCTTTTACGGAAAAGAAAGTATCTCCTGAGCCTATGACTTTCAGGAAAAAGATAAGGGTAGCAGGAAATGTTGTAAAGGCCTATGTGTATGCTACAGCCATGGGAATATATGAGATGTATTTCGATGGAGAAAAAGTTGGCAACAGATATTTTGCTCCCGGATTTACATCCTATAAAAAGAGACTACAGTATCAAACCTATGATGTAACTGAGTTTTTTAATCAGGGAAAAGAAATAAATGTAGATTTCACTGTATCGGGTGGCTGGGCAGTTGGCTCATTTATTTACAGTAGAAACAACAGATTTGCTGCAGACAGGCAGGCTCTTTCAGCAATGTTTTATTTTGTCTATGACAACGGAGAGGCAGATCTGTTTGGAACGGATTCCTCATGGCTTGTAACAAGGCAGGGTAAGGTTAAAATGGCTGATCTCTATGATGGAGAAACCTTCGATAGCGCGGTAAAGCTTGAGGAAAGTGCTTGGAGAAATGCCGAAGAAGAAAAGTTAAAATACAATCCGCAAATAATAGCAGAGTGCGGAGCACCTGTTACAGAGCATGAAGTTTTTTTACCCTTATCTGAAGATAAAAAAGGTGAAGAGATAATATATGACTTTGGTCAGAACTTTGCAGGAATTGTGCGATTCACAGTAAAAAATGCAAAGAAGGGCCAGATCATTGAGATAAGACACGCAGAGATCCTTAATCCTGACGGGACACTGAATACCAGCTTTTTAAGAAGTGCAAAAGCAACAGTTACATATATTTGTAGTGATGGAGAGCAGACATTTAGCCCGTCATTTACATACATGGGATTCAGGTATGTAGCAGTTAAAGGAGTAAAAAGAGAAGACTTTGAGATCAAGGCAATAGCTCTTTACTCAGATATGGCTGACAGAGGAAGTTTTGAATGCTCGGATGAGATGATAAATAAACTCCAGTCAAATATACGATGGTCAACAAAATCAAACTTTGTAGACATTCCAACAGATTGTCCGCAGAGAGATGAGAGAATGGGTTGGACAGGAGACATAGCTGTCTTTGGTACAACAGCTTGTTTTAACTTCGATACAGGAAGATTTTTGAAGAAATGGCTTGGAGATGTAAGAAGCGAGCAGCTTCCTACAGGAGGTCTGCCAAACACAGTTCCTGCAAATGGTTTTGGATTCCCTGTAACCATGCCAACTATGGCAATTGATTGGTGGGGAGATGCATGTGTCCTTGTTCCATGGGCTTTATATATGTCAGATGGCGATATCAGTGTTCTTGAAGATAATTATGACATGATGAAAAAGTACGTTGGTGCATGCAGAAGATGGGCAGCAAGCTTTAGCCTTGGTAAAAACAGATTTATCTGGCATACGCCTTCTATTTTCCATTTTGGAGACTGGGTTGCACCTGATGCACCTAAGATGCCACAGTGGCAGAAAAGAAGCAAATGGACAGCCACAGCAAGTCTTTATAACACGAGCAGTATTCTCTCAAAGATAGCTGAGATTTTGGGCTATGAAGAGGATGCAAAAGAGTATAGAAAATTATCCGAAAATGTGGCAGATGCCTATGAGTGTATTTTCACTGATGGCAACGGCAGGCTTAAGGAAGAATTTCAGACTGCATATGTACTTCCTATACAGTTTGGAATGTTTAAGAAAGAAAACCTGAAAAAAGCAGTTGATAACCTGGTTAAGCTTATCGAAAAGAATAATTACTGCATAGGGACAGGATTTCCGGGAACTCCATATATTCTTTTTGCCCTTGCGGATAACGGAAGAGCAGATGTGGCCTATAAGATGCTCCTTAATACAAAATGTCCAAGCTGGTTATACGAAGTAAGGACAGGAGCTACAACAATCTGGGAGAGATGGGACGGACTTGATGAAAATGGACAGTGCCCTATAGGAGATGATGGCACTGGAAATATGATCTCTTACAATCACTATGCTTCAGGAGCTGTTGGTGATTTCCTATACAAGAGAGTTGCAGGAATTGAACCTTTGGACGCCGGCTATAAAAAATTCAGGATTAAGCCTGTTCTTGGAGGAAATCTTACTTACGCCAAGGCAAAAATAGATACTTCTTATGGAGTGGCAAGCTCCGAATGGCGTATAGAGGATTCGGTATTTTCCATTGATATTGAAGTTCCTGTTGGATGCCAGTGTATTTTGGAACTTCCAGACGGAAAGACTTTAGAATACGGCAGTGGGCGTTATAGTGCAACTGCAAAGCTATAAGCAAATGCGGAGGATAAAATGTTAAAAGAAATTGTTGAATCACCGGTATTAAAAACGAAAATAAAAAGCCCGGAAGTAAAACTTAATGAAAAAGCACTTGGATATCTGATCGGACCATTCTGTGCCCTGATATCAAATGCGATTTTCGGTTCATATCTAAACAGGTATTATTCCGATGTCATAGGGTGGACAGACACAGCCAGGTTTGGAACTTTTTCGGGACTTCTTCCAATTTTGTCAGTGATTTTTGTGATCATAGGAAACCTCTTTGTTGGAAGAGTAATGGATAACACCAGAACCA
>JAEEGI010026021.1_pt1 | contig 11296 bp, 13 predicted proteins | sample 8958751 | NCBI WGS metagenome assembly JAEEGI01 (sample SAMN16246545, study PRJNA631951) | gut metagenome | biome: gut microbiome; feature: rumen; material: KS-attached | host: Bos | place: Iran: Karaj | collected 2018-10 | reverse complement strand
GACGGCGGATGCTGCCACAACGGCGAAGGCCACGGCGACGGCGAATGCTGTCACCGCGGTGACGGAGAAGGATGCTGCCACCATCACGAAGGATAAAGAATGAAGACTGCCGTAGTCATACTGAACTGGAACACAAAGGATTACCTGGAGAGATTCCTCCCCGGCCTGATCGACAGCGTCCGTAATGAGGATGCTGAGGTGATAGTCGCAGACAGCGCCTCCACCGACGGGTCGATGGAGATGATGCGCGAGCGGTTTCCCCAGATCCGAAGGATCGAGCTTGACGACAACTACGGTTTTACAGGCGGTTACAACCGCGCTTTTGAGCAAATCGAAGCTGAGTATTACGTACTCATCAACTCCGACATCGAAGTGACGCCAGGATGGCTCGCGCCGCTGACCGCCTGGATGGATGTCCATCCGGACTGCGGCGCATGCGCTCCGAAGCTGCGGTCCTGGCAGGACCGCGGGCGCTTCGAGTACGCCGGCGCCGCCGGAGGCCGGATAGACCGCTGGGGCTATCCTTTCTGCAGGGGAAGGATACTCTCCCGCACTGAAGAAGACCACGGCCAGTACGATACGCCGGCAGACGTGTTTTGGGCCACCGGAGCCTGCCTGATGACGCGCAGCGTCCTCTGGCGCAGGCTCAGCGGGCTGGACAGCCGGTTTTTCGCCCACATGGAGGAGATCGACTATTGCTGGAGACTCCAGCTTGAAGGCTACAGGGTTTGCTGCATTCCGCAGTCAGTGGTCTACCACCTCGGCGGAGGCACGCTGCCCAAGAGCTCACCGTGGAAACTGAAGCTCAATTTCCGCAACGGCCTCCTGTTACTGGAAAACAATCTTGCCAGGACATTCGTTGCCCAGGGAGAACGTCCCCGGAAAGCCCTCAGGCATGCCAACAGGGTCATTTTCTGGAGGAAATGCCTGGACGGCTGCTCTGCTGCCGTATACCTGCTGAGCGGACGCAGAGACTATTTCAAAGCAGTCCTGGAGGCGCACCGCGAAGCGCGGAGTCTGGTCTCAAGGCCGGATGTAGAAGCCCTGGCACGCCAGGGAAAGACTTCAGGCATTGCCGGCCGCTATGGCGGAAGCATTATACTGGCATCGCTGTTGAAGGGAAAACGAGTTTTCGACTATATTGAATCAAAGATGGTGTTATGAGAATAGTCATTGAAGGAGCCGGACAGGTGGGATCGCACCTGGCCAAGATGCTCAGCCGCGAGGCAAACGAGATCACCGTGATAGACAGCGACGCCCAGAGGCTGTCCCAGTTGACGCAGATAGCCGACGTGGTAGCCGTCCAGGGCACGCCGTCGTCGATCAAGATCATGAGGGAGGCCGGAGTGCCCGGCTGCGACCTCTTCATCGCGGTCAACCCGTTCGTTCCCCAGGAAGTGAACGTAGTCAGTGCGTTGCTGGCCAAGAAGATAGGCGCCAAGAAAGTCACCGCCCGCCTGGAGGACGAGGAGTATCTCACCCCTGAGAACAAGCTTCTGTTCAAGGAGATGGGCCTGGACCTGATGTTCTTCCCGGAGAAGATCGCGGCCGAAGAGATCGCCGACCAGCTCAAGCACTCCGCCTCCACCGACTCGATGGACTTCGCCCACGGCAAGCTCCAGATGGCCGTATTTAAGGTCGAGGAGAGTTCTCCCATGATTGACATGAAACTGGGCGAGTTCGTGAACCAGACCTCCGCCGACGGCATCCAGTTCCGTATCATCGCCATCGCCCGAGGCGAGGAGACGCTCATCCCCAAGGTCGATACATATTTCCGTTACCACGACCTCGTCTTCACCATCGCCAAGCGTGAAGGCATGCCGATCCTGATGAAATACTTCGGCAAGACCAACATCGAGGTGGACCGCCTGATGATCCTCGGCGGCAGCGAGGTGGCCGAGCAGCTGGCCAAGGGCATCGCCCGCCAGGTCAGCGAGATCAAGATCATCGAGAAGGACAAGGACCGCTGCCTCCAGCTCATCGAGATGCTCCCCTCAAACGTGTCCGTAGTCCACGGTGACGGTCGCAACTCCGACCTGCTGGCCGAAGAAGACATCCGTTCATACGATGCCTTCGCGGCCGTCTGCGGCAGCGACGAGACCAACGTCCTCGCCTGCGTCGCCGCCAAGAAATTCGGCGTAGACCGCGTCATCGCCCAGGTCGAGAACGTGGAGTATCTGCACCTTGCCGAGGAACTCGGCGTCGATACCGTCATCAACAAGAAGCTCCTCACCGCCGCGCGCATGCTCAAGTTCACCCTCAGCGGCAAAGCCCGTATGGTCAAATACATGAGCGGCACCAAGGCCGAGGTGCTCGAGTACACGGTAGCCCCCGGCAGCGCCATCACCAAAGGCGCCCTCAAGGATATGGGATTCCCGCGCAACGCCATCGTGGGCGGAGTCATCCGCGGCAGCGAATCCTTCATCGCCGTCGGCGACACGGTCATCGAACCATACGACAGGGTCGCGGTGTTCGCCCTTCCCGAGGCCGTCAAGGACGTAGACAGATTCTTCAAATAATGGCCTCATACCTCCAGATAGAGAACATATCGAAGTCGTACGGTCCCAAAGTCCTTTTCGAGAACATAGGCTTCAACATCAATGAGGGCGACAAGATCGCCCTCATCGCTCCCAACGGCACCGGGAAGACCTCGCTGATGCGCATCCTGGCCGGGAAGGACAAGTCCGACTCCGGAGGACGCATAATGTTCCTCCGCCAGATCCGCATCGCCTTCCTGGAGCAGGAGTACGGATTCGATCCCGCCAAAACCGTCTTCCGCCAGATAATGGACTCCTCGTCGGAGTTTACCGAAGGTCTCGACGACGATCATCTCTTCGAGTACGAACTGAGGGTCACGCGTATCCTCACGGATTTCTCTTTGAGCGGAGACCAGATGATGGGCGACCTGTCCGGAGGCGAGGTCAAGCGCGTCGCGCTTACGCAGATGCTCGCCTCGGAGGCGGAATTCTTCATAATGGACGAGCCCACCAACCACCTCGACACCGACGCCATCGAGTATCTGGAGAGCTACCTCTCGCACGCGCGCTGCACCCTGTTCATGGTCACCCACGACCGCTATTTCCTCGACAGGGTCTGCAACACCGTGATGGAGCTGGATCACGGCTCTGTCTATATCTATAAGGGAGACTACGAGAACTACCTCGTCAAGCGCCAGGAACGCATAGACAACTACAACGCAGAGACGGACAAGGTCCGCAATGTCCTGCGACGCGAGCTGGAGTGGATCCATGCCACCCCCTGCGCCCGCACGGGGAAAGCCAAGTACCGCATCAACGCCTTCCACGAACTGAAGGACAGGGCGGAGCAGGTCTATTCCACCAAGCAGGTCAGCATCAGTCCGGAGGTCGGGCAGGTTTCTCGCCTGGGCACCAAGATCATCAACTGCCGCGACGTCAGCTTCCACTACGACGGAGTGTGCTACCTTTCGCACTTCACCTATAATTTCCAGCGCTATGAGAAGGTCGGGATCGTCGGGCGCAACGGCATCGGGAAGAGCACGTTCATCAACATCCTGACCGGCGAGCTTGCGCCCGACTCGGGAGAGATCGAGCGCGGCGAGTCGCTCAACATCGGCTACTACCACCAGGAAGGCATGGCCTTCGACGAGACGCAGACGGTGCTCGAGACTGTCAACGATACCCGCCTTCTGGGGCAGTTCCTGTTCACCCACGACATGCTCAACAACCGCATCTCGCGGCTGTCAGGAGGCGAAAAGCGCCGCCTGTACCTGCTCACCATCCTGATGAAGCAGCCCAACCTCCTGATCCTGGACGAGCCCACCAACGACCTTGACATAGTGACGCTCAACATCCTGGAGGAGTACCTCCAGGAGTTCAAAGGAACGCTCATCATAGTCTCACACGACAGGCATTTCCTCGACCGCCTGGTCGATCACCTGTTCGTTTTCTGCGGCGAGGGAGTGGTCAAGGACTTCATCGGCGGATACAGCGAGTACCGCAGCTTCATGAAGGACTACGAGGCGGAGCAGAAGCGCGCGGCGGAGGCCCGAAAGAAGGCCGCCGCGCCGCGCCCGGCCCCGGCTGGGCCGGCCTCCCCCGCCCGCCGCAAGCTCACATGGAAGGAGCAGCGCGAGCTGGAACAGCTGGAAAAGGATATGGAAGAGCTCAATGCTGAAAAGGACCGCATCGAGCAACTGCTCGCCGGAGGCTCGGCTTCGGTGGAAGAGATCACCGAAGCCTCAGCACGCTTCGGAGAGGTCAAGGACCTCCTTGACGAAAAAGAGCTCCGTTGGCTGGAGCTCTCTGAAATCGCAAACGGATAACTATTCGTGCGTGGCGAAGCGCTGCTCCGCCAGCTTCTCATACTTCGTACCCGGACGGCCGTAATTGGCGTAAGGGTAGATCGATATACCACCCCTCGGGACGAACAGTCCGGTCACTTCGATATACTTCGGATCCATCAGCTTGATGAGATCCTTCATGATCACGTTGACGCAGTCCTCGTGGAAGCCTCCGTGGTTGCGGAAGCTGAACAGATAGAGCTTGAGACTCTTGCTCTCCACCATCCTCACATCGGGGATATAGGAAATGCGTATCTCCGCGAAATCGGGCTGGCCGGTGATCGGGCAGAGAGTCGTGAACTCGGGGCAGTTGAACCTCACCCAGTAGTCGTTGTCACGATGCTTGTTCTCGAACGCCTCCAGCACCTCGGGGGCGTAGTCATCTTTATAAACGGAGTTGCCTCCCAGGGCCTTTAGGCCCTCACTCTTTCTTTCGCTACTCATATTGAACGTCGATTTCTTTTTTCTTGATCATACGGACGACGAGCGCAGTGAGCGGAAGCACGACCAGCTCGTACAGGGTCTTGCAGACCACCTGGGTCAGGACGATGGTGAGGATGCCCATGAACGGCATGATGCCGATGAACACCATCGGGAAGAATATCAGCGAGTCCACGGCCTCGCCGCCGAGCGACGAGAGGATGGCGCGCCAGCCGAAGCCCTTCTCCCCCGCCTTGCTCTTCATCAGGCTCATGATCTTCGCATTGACGGTCGATCCGGCGAGGAACGCGATGAGCGAAGCGCAGGCAGTGCGGGGAGCCAGGCCGAAGAGCGAATTGAACGATTCGGACAGGGCCATGTTGTCCTCGTACAAAGGGGCCGGGAGCTTGGTGACCAGTCCGGCCATCAGGCTGACGAACAGGCTCATTATGAATCCCATTATGATGACCTTCATCGCCGCCTTGTAGCCATAGACCTCGGTCAGGCAGTCATTGACGATATAGGATATCGGGAAGATAAGGATGGCTCCGGAGAGCTGGAGAGGCAGGGTCCCCACCTGCCAGGTACGGGGTACGAAAAGATTTGATGACACAAGGCATACGCAGAATATCACTGCGAGCCACACATAAGTAGTGGAATGTTTCATTTGATCTTGTTTTTATAGTGGTGCCAAGTACACTTGACCGGGGCTCTGCCGCCGATCTCGCCGCAAAGATAGGAATTATCCGGAAATAAAAGTACTTTTGCACAATATTTCCGCCCGCTCGCTGACAAACTGTCAGTCCCGGGGAGTTGGCAGATTATTTGTGTTCCAAAGGAAAGAAAACAATAACAGAATAAAGAAAAACACTATATCATGGCAAAGGAAGAGAAAAAGCAGGCCGAACAGGCTCAGGATATCGAACAGGAAGTCCGTCAGGAAGAGGCTCAGCCCTCGAAGAAGGAGCAGAGGAAGGAGTTGAAGAAGATTGAGGAGCTCGAGAAGAAGGTCGGAGAGCTGGAGAAGAAGCTCGAGGAGAGCGAGAAGAAAGCCAAGGAGCAGGAGTCCCGCTGCAAGGACGCTAAGGACGACTATCTGAGGCTGATGGCCGAGTTCGAGACCTTCCGCCGCAGGAGCGCCGAGGACAGGCTCAGCCTGGTCGGCAGCGCCTCCGCCGACACCATCAAGGGGCTCCTCCCTGTCCTGGATGACTTCGAGAGAGCCATTGCTATGCTCGCCGAGTCCAGCGACACGGCGGCAAAGGAAGGCACCGACCTGATCTACAACAAGCTCATGGCATACCTCAAGACCAAGGGGCTCACCGTCATCGAGGCCAAGGGCGAGAAGTTCGACGTGGATTTCCACGAAGCCGCCGCCCAGTTCCCCGCCCCGGACGAGTCGCAGAAAGGCATGGTCCTGGATGTCGTCCAGACGGGATATCTCCTGAACGGAAAGGTTCTGCGTTATGCCAAGGTAGTGGTGGGAGCATAATACTATGGCAGAGAGAAGAGATTATTACGAAGTTCTGGGCGTTGACAAGAACGCCTCTGTGGACGATATCAAGGCCGCTTACAGGAAAGCGGCCCTCAAGTGGCATCCCGACCGCTGGGTGAACGGCTCCGATCAGGAGAAGAAGACCGCGGAAGAGAAGTTCAAGGAAGCGTCCGAGGCTTATTCCGTCCTCAGCGACCCGGACAAGAAAGCCCGTTACGACCAGTTCGGATTCGCCGGCACCGACGGTGCGGGCGGAGCCCCCGACTGGAGCCAGGGCTTCGGCAACCTCAACGACATCCTCAACGACCTTTTCGGGGGCCGTTTCGGAGGATTCGGAGGTTTCGGCAGCGGCTTCGGGGGTTTCGGCTTCGGAGGCCAGAGCCAGCAGCAGCGCGTTTTCCGCGGCCGCGACATCCGCACCAGCGTCACCCTCACCCTCGAGGAGATTAATGCCGGAGTCGAGAAGGAAGTCACCATCGAGCGCAACCGTCCCTGCCCCGACTGTCAGGGCAAGGGAACGCGCAACAGTTCCGACATCAAGACCTGCCCGACCTGCAAGGGCTCCGGCCAGGTACAGAATATCACCAATTCCCTGTTCGGACGTACGGTCGCCTATTCCACCTGTCCTCAGTGCCAGGGCGAAGGCAAGGTCGTCACCAATCCCTGCCGCACTTGCAGCGGCACTGGTCTGGTCCGCCGCCGCGAGACCGTCAAGGTCAAGATTCCTGCCGGCGTCGAGGAAGGCATGCAGCTCACCGTCCGCGGCGAGGGCCATTCCGCTCCTCACAACGGCACCAACGGCGACTTGCTCGTGGTCATCAAGGAGACCAAGCATCCCCAGCTGCAGCGCGAAGGCAACAACCTCTACTTCACGCAGGTCATCAGCGTCATCGACGCCATGCTCGGATGCGAGATCACCGTCCCCTGCCTCGACGGCAGCTACCGCATGAAGATCGACCCCGGCACACAGTCGGGCACGACTCTCCGTCTCCGCGGAAAGGGCCTCCCGGCCGTCAGCGGATACGGCTCGGGCCGCGGCGACCTCTACGTCCAGGTCATGGTCTGGGTCCCCAAGAAGCTCAGCAGGGACGAGCGCAGGGTCATTGAAGATATGAAGAACAGCGACAGCTTCCGCCCCAATCTCAGCCGCGACGACAAGAATCTTTTCGAAAAACTTGGAAAAAAGTTTGACGAATAGAAAAAAATATATACCTTTGCAGTCCACAAAAAGCAACCTCTTACTGTTTTAGGGTTAAGTTTGTTTAGTAACGTTGCGATTGAAATAGATTTTTGACTGTTATGGATTACATCAAGATTGTAGAGCAGGCATTCTCTCAGAACAAAGCCGCTTCCTATCCTGAGTTCAAGGCCGGTGACACCATTACCGTGACCTACAGGATCAAGGAAGGTGACAAGGAAAGACTTCAGAAGTTCAGAGGCGTGGTCATCCAGATTTGTGGTGCCACCCCGTTCACCAGGACTTTCACCATCCGCAAGGTTTCCAGCGGAATCGGAGTCGAGAGAATCTTCCCTTACGAGCTCCCCTCCATCGAGTCCATCGAGGTCAACAAGGTCGGTAAGGTCCGCAGGGCCCGCATCTTCTACCTCAGGAACCTCTCCGGCAAGAAGGCCAGGATCAAGGAGAAGAAGTTCGTCGGCAAGAAGGCCGAAGAGTAGCATACAGGGCCACAGGCCCTAATGACGGCTCCTTAGCTCAACTGAATAGAGCATCTGACTACGGATCAGAAGGTTACAGGTTTGAATCCTGTAGGAGTCACGAGAAAACCCCTCTAGAAGCACTCTGGAGGGGTTTTTCGTATATAATTGTCCCAAAATTGTCCCAAATAAACTGGCTACAGCTTTCTCCCCTACTATAAGAAATCCTCTGGCTTATACTTCTCAGACAGAATTTCATCAGTGTAGTCTATTGTTGGGTCAATCCAATCTGCGAACTTTTCTATCTGCATCTCGTAAATAGCATTTGTGAGATAGTGGTCTATTGTACAATTCCTTGCATGCTCCGCGCTCAGCTTTAGGATCTCATTCAGTTCAGTTTTTTGTGCAAGTGTCATTGCCATAATAACATCAAATTACTTGTATCAGCTTATGGGAGCTATCCTGAATTACTCGCCTTGGAACACTGGATTAGTCCAAATAAAGTAATCTCTACCTTCAACATACTGATCGAGATCAGCCCTAACAGTGTCTTTAAGCTCAAAACTATCACAAAATCTTGCACTTTCTTGTTCGAAATCTCCTATTATATTGGACTTGAACAACGCTAAATCACACACACCGTACCCGTATTTCCTGGAGAAATGCGAGCATATACCACAGTCCCTAAAACGGGCATCTTTCTTTGCTACTATTGATCTGGGGCTAAAGAGCGTAGAGGACCGATAAAAAGAGACCGTATAGCACGCTCCCCCATCCTTGGCTTCATCCAGATTATGAATCTCTTTATAACGATAGAAACCTGATGGATAGAAGATGGCGCAATCAATGATATCGCTACGTGGATGTAAATCTCGGTACTGTTTCGTACAAGGGATGAGCGTTTCTTTTCCCAAAAGCATCATGATGATTTCATCTTGGGAACAAGTCATCTCTGAATTATAGAGTCTCACAGGAAAAGAGTTCTTAACCGAGCTATTGTTTTCACTGAAAACATCTGCAGACAGAATTCGAGACAGGTCAGCAATACTAGATACTTTAAACTCTATGATTGACTCTCCTGAAAGGATTTTCTTTTCTGAGCAAGGATGCCTATAGTTTATTTCTAGAAATATAGGCCTCTGGCTGTGGATCGCCGCATTAGTCAGCAAAACATCTGGCCGAAAAGACATACCATCTGCGGCAGTATACTCCTTTTCGATATCAGCAGTGTCATACAATCCTTTGAGATCTAGTCTTCTCTGTTCACTAATTCTATTACATGGAGATTCGCCGTTGTATCGAATAAAAGAACAGCTATCACGAAGTTTACAATTTACAGCTCGATTAAACTCAACTATGAATGTAGAATGAGGGTCAGTAAATCTGCGGTAAAGTAATTCCTTACCAACTCGATGAATATATGATTCGGAGTCACATGGCACTGAGTGGAAATGATAGAAGCAGTGTGCCCTATGCTCTCCAAGCCTTGGGCGCATCTCATACCCACAATTTGGGCAATAGTATTTATGATCATGCCGATGCTCTGGACTAATCGACGAGATGTCTATTAGATTGTTTTCTTCATCACAGGCAATTGGATACTGGACGATCATACGAACAGCTTTTTTGTCAAAACCAAATAATAAGGCCTATTAGAGAATAAAAAGGAGCATGTGATTCAGTTCTTTTTCCGCGCCGAAACATTACCATGACAGCTACTGGAGAATCCGCACTAAATTGACCCCCTCAATCCGCACCTAATTGACCCCCTTTATCTTTTTCTTTCATCAAAATTTGAAATGCAGGCTGTAGGGATGAAAAAACGCACTAGCCTGCATTCCATTTAGGATTTCTCTTTTAAGACCAGGGGGTCACTTTGCAGCGGAATTTCCAGTATTCCTCAAAATGACCACTAAGGCAGATAACCGTTTAGCTCGATGAACGGTGCCGATGGATAGGCATCACCGTACCTGACTCCAACGCATTCAGCATCCGCTGGCTCCCGTCTGCCGGCGAGTTTCGCAGATCCAGGTTCATCTGCAGCCGCGGGGAAGCCTTGGCTTGGGCGGTCAATTCATCCAGCACCTTCTTGTCTATAACGCCCTTGATTGTTCACGTCGATTCATTTTTCTGCGACAACGGGAAACCCTCAAAAGGCACAACCTTCATCTCATACTTCGAAGAATAGTAGTCAACCGCCATTGAGAACTCCCGCAATACCCTGCTTTGACAACATATCTGCGATATTTGCTTTGAGTGAACCTAATAAGTTGCGCCAATACTCTATCGCTTCTTCCTTGGATTTATCATCAATAATCGGTAGAAACCTAAACCGGAAACAAGCCTCACTGAAGGCGAAATCAACATACTTGTCTATTGTCTCACTCTTGACTTCTCCCTGCATCACTTCAGTTTTGAAACTGTCTTGATATTTCTTCAAAACAGCTGACTTGAAGAGTTCATAAATCGCCTTCTCTTTTTGATCCTTTGCATTCCTGATCAACTGATCTGTTTGCTCAAGGATAAGGGATTCAAGATTTTGATATGATTTATGGCTGAATTCGGAAATACCGTCAGCATCGAGGCAAATCATATTGTAAGCTTATCTAGGACATAAGTCTGGTACCAGTTAGGGACATATGTCCCTTCCACTTTAAGTTCTCCATTCTCTTTTCTAGCGAAAAGTTGTGGTGAACTGGTACTGTTATCGAATAGAAATGCGCTATCCGCTAGTCTGATGGCCTCGTAAAGATTATCCATAGTACGATAGTATCTATTCACAACCTTTTCTCTGCCCACCCCATGTCCACCAGAAGACACTCTCGACTGTACCCTCAACACATTAAGTTCGGGATCGGGAAGAGAAACAAAGTATAGGTAAACCTTATAACCTGCGCCCTTTGCCTTCTTTATGAAGTCCAATTTCGAAGGATGGGACATAACGGTTTCAAAAGAAAAACGGTCAACTGTTCCTAGGAGAGAATTGCGAATAAAATCAGCAAGGAAAGAAACAAAATAGTCTTCGATTCGTCCCGCATCTTTCACCGTAATTCCATTGTTTTCAAATACCCAAAGATTCCGGTTAGTTGGAATTGTCCACTGCGCATACGCAGTTTCAAATTGACTTTCTGTTACAACAAGATCAAAGTCAGAAAACTCCAACCTGGAGGTGTCACGCATAGTTTTCAGCATATCATCAGCATTGACATACACGCCAATCTTAAATGACGAGCCGATGATCTCTTTCAGAGTAGATTTGCCTGAGCCATTTGGTCCGGCAAAGATGCGGACACGCTTTTTTATCGCCATTATTTTATAACAACTACCCTGTCCGACTCCTTAATCCTTACTTTGCTCTGCTTTGTTCTTTTTACAACAGAAATGCTACCATCCGAGGTCACACG
>JAEEGI010026015.1_pt1 | contig 11297 bp, 11 predicted proteins | sample 8958751 | NCBI WGS metagenome assembly JAEEGI01 (sample SAMN16246545, study PRJNA631951) | gut metagenome | biome: gut microbiome; feature: rumen; material: KS-attached | host: Bos | place: Iran: Karaj | collected 2018-10 | reverse complement strand
AAATATGCGATCTGCCTTTCTCTCCGGTGAGGACGTGCACCGCGTCACCGCCTCCCCGGTCTTCGGAATCCCCTTTGAATAGGTGACCCCCGAGGAGCGGCGCCGCGCCAAGGCCGTCAATTTCGGCATCGTCTACGGGATATCCGCTTTCTCGCTCAGCCAGGATATCGGCGTGACGGTGACCGAAGCCAAAGAGTATATGGACGCCTATCTCTCCCGCTTCCACGGTGTTCGGGATTACCAGAAAAGCATCGTCGAACAGGCCAAAGCCGACGGCTATGTGTCCACCCTCTTCGGGCGGCGGCGGTACCTGCCCGAGCTCAAGGGGAACTTCACCATGCGTTCCTTCGGCGAGCGCGTGGCGCTGAACATGCCTATCCAGGGAACTGCCGCGGACGTGATCAAGCTGGCTATGGTCAACGTGGACCGCAGGCTCCGCGACGAAGGCCTGGCCGCCCGGCTGATCCTGCAGGTCCACGACGAGCTGATCGTAGAGTGCCCGGACGGGGAAAAGGAACGCGCCGCGGCGCTGCTTCAGGAGGAAATGGAGAACGCCGTGCATTATTCCGTCCCCCTGATCGCCGAGGCCCGCTGGGGCCGGACCTGGGCGGACGCGCACTGATATACTGATATGGAGATACGAAGGGCTCTCCCCGAAGACATCCCCGCCGTCGCCGCGCTGGAGGCGGAGACCTTTTCTCTCGGCGCGGACGCCTCCGCGCTGGAGAGGATGCGCTCCGACCCCGGCTGCCCGATCCTGTGCGCCGTTGAGGACGGGACGCTTCTCGGCTACGTCTACTTCCGGTCCGTACTGGACGAGGGATATGTGGGCGATCTGGCCGTTCGCGCCGACCGCCGGTGCCGCGGGATCGGCCGGGCGCTCATCGCCGCGATGTGCGCCGAAGCCGAACGCCGGGAGCTCGCGTTCCTGACTTTGGAGGTTCGCGAGAGCAATTCGGCCGCCCGGCGCCTATATGAGAGCAGCGGCTTTCTCCCGGTGGGTGTGCGGAAAAACTACTACGAAAAGCCCCGCGAGAACGCGGTGCTGATGACGAAGACCTTCCCCCGCCCCTCAGGCGGAGAGGAATAACACAAAGAAAAGAAGGAAATCGATCCATGCTCATTCTGTCTGTGGAGAGCACCTGCGATGAGACGGCCGTAGCCGTTACCGAAAACGGGCGCAGGGTGCTGACCGATCAGATATTCTCCCAGGCCGACCTGCACGCGGTGTACGGCGGCGTGGTGCCCGAGATCGCCTCACGCAGCCATGTGGAGGTCATCTCCCGTCTGGCCGACCGGGCTGTGGAGGCCGCGGGAGTGGGAAAACACGATCTGGACGCGATCGCCGTGAGCTACGCGCCGGGACTGATCGGCGCCGTGCTGGTGGGCGTGAACTTCGCCAAAAGCGCGGCCATGGCTCTGGATATCCCCCTGATCCCCGTGCACCACGTCCGCGGCCATATTGCCGCCAACTATCTCGCCTTTCCGGAACTTGAGCCGCCGTTCCTGTGTCTGGCCATCTCCGGGGGCAATACGATGCTGGTGGACGTGCGCGACTATACGGATATGCGCGTGCTGGGCCGGACCCGGGACGACGCGGCAGGGGAATGCTTCGACAAATCCGCCCGGGTGCTGGGCCTTCCCTATCCCGGCGGCGCGCCGATCGACGCTCTTGCCCGTACCGGCAGGGACGACGCCTATGTCCTGCCCCGCCCCGCCGTGGGCGAGAATCCCTACGACATGAGCTTTTCCGGCCTGAAGACGGCCGTGATCAATCTGGCCCACCACGCCGAGCAGACCGGGGAGCCGTTGGACGCTCCCGGGCTGGCGGCTTCCCTGTGCAGGGCCATAAGCGAAATGCTGGTGAGCCGGACCATGGCCGCCGCCGCGGAGCTCGGTTATAAAAAAATCGCCGTGGCCGGTGGAGTGGCAGCCAATTCCCGCATCCGCGCCGACTTTCAGAAGGCCGCGGAGGCTGCCGGCGCCGCGCTGTACGTCCCTCCGCGGCGCCTTTGCGGGGACAACGCCGCCATGATCGGGTCGCAGGGGTATTACGAATATCTGGCCGGGCATACCGCCGGCACCGATCTGAACGCCTACGCCACCATGGAGCTTTAGCCGAAAGATACGGTGTTTCGGGCCGGGATACACGCTCGGGCCGCGGCGGGCAGGGGGATCCCTTCCCGGCATCGCTTCCCGAATCTGAGAAAGGAGACGCGGGGATGGGCATTCACGACGGGCATCGCGAGCGCATGAAAAAACGGTTTCTTGAACACGGGCTGGACAACTTCGACGACGTCAACGCGCTGGAGCTGCTGCTCTTCTATGCGCTGCCCCGCAAGGACACCAATGCTCTGGCGCACGCTCTTCTGGACCGGTTCGGCTCCCTGGCCGGGGTGCTGGACGCCTCCGCGGCGGATCTTCTCTCCGTGGACGGCGTCGGCGAGAGCATTGCGGGGCTCCTGCGCCTGATCCCGGAGATGAGCCGCCGCTACATCGTAAGCAAGACGCCCGACTCCGAGCCGGTCGACAGCCCCACGCTGGCCGGGCGGTATTTTCTGCCCCGCTTTCTCTACGAGACGGACGAGGTCGTCATGGCGCTGTTGCTGGACGCCCGCCGCCGGCCTATCCTGTGCCGGGAGATCGGGCGCGGCACGGTGGACGCGGCCCAGATCAGCGCCCGGAAGCTGGCGTCGCTGTGCCTGGAGCGCCGGGCAAGCTCCGTGATCGTGGCGCACAACCATCCCAGCGGAAACGCGTTGCCCTCGGAGGAAGACGTCGCTTTCACCGCGAGACTCGGTGAGGCGCTGTCGGTGCTGGGCGTGGAACTGAGCGATCACATCATCGTGGCGGGGACCGACTATGTCTCCCTGCGCGAAGCGAAGCTCATGTAAATATCATGTAAGTATTGAATAATCAAAACCCCGTCATATCCGGAAGGAAGGATCCCAATGTCCGAACTGCATGAAAAATACGCCCGTCTGCTCGGTGATCTGCGGGCCATGGGGAGCGCCGCCGTGGCCTTTTCCGCCGGCGTGGATTCCACCTTTCTCCTGAAGGCCGCTCATGAGGCGCTGGGAGACGGGGCTTTTGCCGTAACGGTACGTTCGGTTTTCTGTCCCGACCGTGAGGGAGACGAGGCGGCGGCCTTCTGCGCCGGCGAGGGCATCCGCCATATCGTCGAGACAGTGGACGTCCTCGCCGTGCCGGGAGTCCGGGATAACCCGCCCGACCGCTGCTATCTGTGCAAGAAGGCTCTGTTTACCCGTCTTTTCGAAATAGCCCGCCAAAACGGCGCGGAGCACCTGCTGGAGGGCTCCAACACCGACGACCTGGGCGACTACCGCCCCGGCATGCGCGCCGTAGAGGAGCTGGGCGTGGAGAGTCCGCTGCGCGTCGCGGAGCTTTCCAAAAGTGAGATCCGCGCGCTGTCCCGTGAGCTGGGTCTGCCCACCTGGGACAAGCCCTCCTATGCCTGTCTCGCCTCCCGGATCGCCTACGGCGAGGAGCTGACCGCGCGGAAGCTCGCCATGGTGGACGCGGCCGAGGAATACCTGCGCTCGCTGGGCCCGAGGCAGCTTCGGGTCCGCGTTCACGGCACGGACGCCCGCATCGAGGTCGAACCGGACGCTATGCCTCTCATCGCCGCTCCGGACACGGCCCGGACGGTGAACGAAAGACTGCGCTCTCTCGGATTTTCCCGCGTAACGCTGGACCTGGCCGGATACCGTACAGGCAGCATGAACGAGGCTCTTATCGGAAACCGTTCCCGGTGATCCGCCGCGGCATACAGTAAGCCCCCGAAGGAAGGATGTCTTCCCTCGGGGGCCTTCTTTTTATGTGCGGGAAATCAGCTTTTCTTTTTCAGTTCGTCTCCGTACAGTTCCAGCGCCTGCATGGAAATGCGGATATACAGCCGTTTGGCCGGCGAGTCGAGATCGTCGCCGAGCATCTCCTGACACTTGCGGATCCGGTAGAGCACCGTGTTCCTGTGGGTATACAGCGCCGCGGCCGTCTGGCTCAGGGACCGCTCGCAGTCGATATAGGTTTTGAGCGTATCGTACAGATCGCTGTTGCCGCCGCGCGCTTTCTCCCACAGGGAGATCACCACCGGGTGACAGGCACTGTAGACCTCGCGGGCAGAGTGGCTCGAGAGCAGGAAGTTCAGCCCATGATCCGCAAAGGTGTAAACGCCCGGTTCCGCGCTCTCTGAATTGCTGAGGACAAAATCCGTCTGCCGCTCGAGAAGAGGCAGGTAGTTCACATTGGGCACGCAGAGGCTGAACGCTATGCGCAGCGAGTTGTTGGCCAGGAGGATCTCACGGAACTGCTGGTGAACGGGATCGTTGTACATGTCCCGGTTGCTGATGACATGCACGCACCCGTTTTTCTCCAGGACGATGGCGTTCTGGAGATGGCGCGTGATCGTCTGCGACAGGATGTGCAGCGACATGTCCCCGCTCTCGCCCGCGGGCTTGATGGTGCACAGCTGATACGGGTCTTCCGGCAGCCACTGATAATAGGCCAGCTGGATGCTCAGTTCCTTTTCGCTGTAGGCCTGCTGGCTGAGCAGCTTGAAGAACACGTTGACATGGGAATTGTTCCCGGAGCTCGGCCGTCCGAGACGGGGCTCGAGCAGCTTGGCCAGACGCTCGATGAGCTGGGAATCTCCCGCGTTGAGCTTGCGGTTCTTTTCCAGCAGCGTGATGCGCCCGCAGACCCCCTCGTTGAAGATCATGCAGTAGCTGATGCCGCCGTAGAGCATGGTGTTGCTGCGCTGGAACTGAAAGCTCTGGGACCCGTAATGGGTGAAGTCCACATTGCTGTTGTCGTAGCGCATGGCCCGGATGCTGTTGAGAGAGGAGTAGCCGTATTTGCACAGGTAGTCCCACTCCGGGTCCATCTTGCCCAGCTCCGGATCGCGGGTGATGGCCAGCAGCCGGCTGTTGCCGTCAAGGATCATCATGGGGTTGTTGAACACCAGCCAGCTGGTGTCTACGGCCCGCTGAAAATCCCCGTCCGCGACGGCCTCCTCCATTTCGGTCTCCCAGTCCTGATAGTAGTCGAACACGCCCTGAATGATCTCAAAGGCCTCCTTGAGCTGGATATCAAACAGGGTGATATGGTCGCCGCCCTCGCCCTCCACGATCACGTTGCGCCCGCTCTGGTAAACGTGAGCGGTATTGGTGGAGTAGGCCACCCGCGCGCTGTTGAGGATGGGCTTGGCGTCCATACGGATGTTGGTCGCTATGTCCATCAGCGGCGAGAGGCGGTTGGCGATCATCCACATACTGAGTTTCATGTTGGATCCCCCCGGATGTGATGTCCGCAAAAGAATACAGTTTCTCTCAATAATATTAATCCTTTCCGCACAAAAATTCAATCGGAAATTTGTGCGGATTTGGGCAGACGTTCCCGGGGGGAAACCCTTCTGCTCCCGGGAGAGGAAAAATCAACTCGGCGGGACCCTTTCTTTTTTGTGCGTGCGGCACATGGGAAAGGACGGCTTATCCCATATAATGATATATGTACAGATTTGTCCGTATGTAATAAGCATAATCAGCCGATATTGAGGAGGTACAAAATGAGCGTTGGTAAGTTTATGAAGCAGGCCGCCGAGCGCGATTATTCCCAGTGGTGGCAGAAGCCCGGCACGTTCCCCTGGATGTTCCAGCAGGCCAAGCCCCCGCTGAATCCCCCCGATTCCGCGCGCCCGATCCCCACAAGGGAGAACTATGAGCGCGCCGTCCGCGGCCAGCAGCCCTACTGGATCCCGCAGTATTTCACCGACAGCAACATCATCTGGCCCGACGCCATGGAAGAGCACCCCGTGCCCGAGGTCGACGGCTGGGACTGGTGGGGCGTCAACTGGATCATGGCCGAGGTTGCCGGCGGCATGATCACCAAGCCCGGCACCCGCACCTTCAGCGAGTTCGCCAACTGGAAGGAAGAGCTGGAGTGGCCCGACATGTCCCTGGTGGACTTTGAGGCCGACGGCAAGAAGATCCAGACCAATCTGGACCCCGACCGCGTGCATATTTATGAGTGCGTGGAGGGCATCTTCGAGCGCCTGCACGAGATGATCCCGTTTGACGAGTCGCTGATCGCCTTCTATGAGGAGCCCGAGCTTCTGGAGGAATTCTTCCAGAAGATGGCCGACTACAAGATCGAGACCTGCGACAAGATCTTCAAGTACTACGGCCGGGTGGACGGCGTGCTCTATCACGACGACTGGGGCACCCAGCGCGCCGGATTCTTCTCCAACGAGATGTTCCGTGAGCAGCTCATGCCCGCCACCAAGCGCCTCACCGATTTCATCAAGGGGCAGGGCAAGTTCCTGGAGCTGCACTCCTGCGGCCGGAACCAGCAGTACATCCCGATGATGATCGAGATGGGCTTCGACATGTGGGGACCGCAGGCCAACGCCAACGACATCGACTGGATGTTCGACAACTACAACAAGCAGATGTCCTTCGCTTTCCCGCTGGTCATCAAGCCGGGCTCCAGCGAAAAGGAGATCCGCCGCACGGTGGACGAGTGGGTGGATCACTACGGCGCGAACGGCCGCATCCTGGCTTCCATCCAGGCCGATTTCCGCGATCCTCAGCAGGGCGCCATCGCCGCCGACGAGCTCTACAACTACTCCCTGGCCTACTACAACAAGCTTTACGGCCGCGGCTGAGAAGACGCGGACCCTGCAGCGAAAAGTGAGGGATATGCATGCTGACTCCGAGACAGAATCTTCTTGAGACCATTCACGGCGGCAAGCCCGAGCGCTTCGTCAACCAGTATGAGGCGTTCGGCATGATCATCGGCACGCCCTTCGGTCTGCGCAACGCCAACCCGGCCCGAGGCCAGATGAACGTGGTAAACGCCTGGGGCATCACCAAGTCCTTCCCCGAGAACGTCCCCGGTGCCTTCCCCGTGCACACCCCCGACAAGATCGTCATCAAGGATATGGAACACTGGCAGGACTATGTCAAGGTCCCCAACGTGGTCTATGACGCCTCCGAATGGGAGCCCTTCATTGAGCGCGCCAACGCCGTCGACCGGAATGAGCAGTTCTGCATGGCCTTTGTGGCCCCGGGTCTCTTCGAGCAGTGCCATTACCTGATGGAGATCCAAAACTGCCTGGTGGCGTTCTATGAGTATCCCGACGAGATGCACGAGCTGATCGAGGTTCTCACTCAGTTCGAGCTGGACTATGCCGCCGAGGTCTGCAAATACCTGAAGCCCGACGCGCTGTTCCACCACGACGACTGGGGTTCCCAGACCAGCACCTTCATCTCCCCCGAGATGTTCCGCGAGTTCTATCTGGAGCCCTACAAAAAGATCTACGGCTTTTACCGCGACCACGGCGTGGAACTGGTGGTGCACCACTCCGACTCCTACGCCGCCACGCTGGTGCCGCAGATGATCGAGATGGGCATCGATATCTGGCAGGGCGTAATGACCAGCAACAATATTCCCGCCCTGATCAAAGAATACGGTCCTCAGATCAGCTTTATGGGCGGCATCGACTCCGCGGCCATCGACTTCCCCGGCTGGACCCGCGAGAAAGTCCGCGCCGAGGTCCGCCGCTGCTGCGACGAGTGCGGCAAGCTCTACTTCATCCCCGGTGCCAGCCAGGGTCTGGCCATGAGCACCTTCCCCGGCGTGTACGACGCCACCACCGAAGAGATCGACGCCTACAGCAGGGAAGTATTCCGATAACCCGACCCAAATCAGCAAAAGCGCCGCGGCCAAAGCCGCGGCGCTTTCCTTTCCGGTCGTTACTATTCAGTACAGCGACCCTGTCGCGGAGATCGCCGTAAGGCGCAGCTCCGTTCCGTCGGCCGTGGAAAAATGCTCGAAAGCCGCCCGCCCGCCGGCGAAAACGCTGCCGTAAGCCGTCGGTATGTATTCGTCCAGCGGTGAACAGGCCAGCAGTCTGCGGAAATCGCTGTCCAGGAGCTCGTCGAGCAGCTCGGCGCGCATGCCCTCCGGTCCGTCGAAAACATAAGTGCCGGAGGCGGTATAGATCCGCAGGGGATAATTGACGGTCTTTGCAAGCTCCGCCCAGTCTCCCAAAGCGAAAATGCCCTGCACCTTCAGCGCGAAGGCCAGCTCCGGGCTGTCCGCGCGAAAAGGCGTTCCGGCGGTGTATCCGCCTTCTTCCTCTCCCCAGGTCCAGCTCTTCAGGACGTCGCCGGACACGTTATACTGGCCGTTGGCCGCCGTCGCTCCGTTCCACTGCACGCCGGCACAGGAGTCGAACGTCAGCGCGGGGCTCGGCACGTCGTGGATATTGCAGCCGCGGAAAGCGACCGTATCGCACTCATACAGATAGGCCGCGCACCAGGAGCATTCGAAGATCTCGGTGCCGGTCACGGTTACGGAGGAGCACTGCCAGGCGTTCACGCCCGAGGTGCCGCAGCCGTAGAGGCGGCAGCTGTCGATCACGGCGTAAGAGCTGTTCTGCAGGCTGATCACCCCGCCCGTGCACTCTCCGATCCCCTCGGAGTGGCCCGCGGTGAAGCCGGTCAGGCCGACGCCGCTGCAGCCGCGGAAGGAGAGCACGTTGGCGTAACGGGGCGCGGCGGTGATCACCGTGTCGCGCGGATCGTCGCTCTCGGCGCGGATCATCAGGCCGGAAACGCCGTCGATCACCAGCTCGGGGCCGTCATATGTGTCCTGCCAGTAAAAGTGCTTCCCGCCGAAGCCTCCGTACCCGGCCGCGGCGGACAGATCATAGACTCCCGGGGCCAGGATCACGGTACGGTCGGGGCCGATGGCGGACAGGAACTCGTCTACGGTTGAAACGCGGATCTCGCCTCCCGGTTCCACCTCCGCGGCTTCGGTCAGCGGAGGATGAACGCTTATGGACTGCGGGTCGATCGGGCGCAGCGTCATGGCCGCGAGAGCCTCGTCGCTGAGCACGGCGCCTTCCGCGTCCACGGGCCGGATCGTCCCGGACCACTGCAGATAGCTGTTGCTGACCAGGGAGCATCCGTCCACCGCGGCGGCGGAACGGTTCAGGTCGAACACGGGAGCATCGAACCGGCAGCCGCTCACATCATTGGACAGGAACTTGACATTGCTGCCGTTGTTGGCGATAACAAGGGACATGGCGGCATTGTCGGTGATCCGGCAATCGGCCACAGTGAAGATGTCGGTCCCGTTCACCTCGAACAGGCCGAAGGCAGGACCGGTCTCCTTTGTCCCGCAGCTGTCAATATCGCAGTCGTAAATATGCACCACGCCGCAGTTCCACGCCGAAACGGCGCCGTAACTGCACTCGTAGATGCGTGTGCTTTGTACGGTCAGGTCCGCGCACTCCTCGCCCTGCACACCCACAGTGCCGCAGCCGTAAAGAGCACAGGCGCGCACCGCGGCGCCGCGGCAGCCGTACAGATACAAAACGCCGCCGGAGCAGGCGCCGGGCTCTTCCGTGTGGCCCGCGCGCAGGTCCTCTACGGTCAGGCCCCGGCAGTTGCGGAACGTGAGCACATTGGCGTAGCGCGGCAGAGCGCTGACCGTGGTTTTGTCCGCGCCGGAGCCCCGGACCGTCAGGTTATCCACGTCGTGGATCTCCAGCTCATATCCGTCGTAGATATCCACCCAGCGGCAGTAGGGATTGATCTCTCCGGCATTTTCGGGCGGGGTCAGTGTGAAAACGCCTTCGCCGAGCTCGATCATGGCGCCCGGCGCGACCGCCGCAAACAGCTCATCCAAAGTGGATACGCGCAGGACGTCCTCTTCCGCGGAGAGGACCGGCTCCGCTGTCGGGTCGGAGGCGGTTTCTTCGATTTTCCCGGCCGAAGCGCAACCGCCTGTCAGCAAAAGGGCCAGCGCAAGGATCGGGATCAGGAATCTTTTCATAAGGGTCAATTCCTTTCGAGTGGTTTGTACCCATATGACGTCCCTTCCTGTGCGGCGGTTCACTCGGCCGGGTGAACCTTGTCCTTCCCGGGTCCGTCTGTATATCGGGAACAGGGGAGGAGGATCAAAATGAAAAAGAAAAACGATATACGAGTGTATAACTTGATGTTTCCCGTATGGATGCTTGTCTGGTGGCCTTCGTGGCTGTGGCTGGCGCTGATCCCGCTCAATTACGGTATCGACGCCCTGGTGCTGCGCCTGAGCCTTTCCGCCGGTTCGGACAGAGCGGCATTTCTGCGAAAGCATACGTGGAAGATCTGCCTGGCCGGCTTCGCGTCCGACTTTCTCGGCAGCGCGCTTTTGTTTGCCGTCTATGCCTTCACTCCGGGAGATCCTCTCTCCTATAATCTCGCCTACGCGCCCTTCGGGAACGCCGCCGCCCTTGCGGTCACTCTCACAGCCCTGGTGCTCTCCGCCGGAGCGATCTTCCTTCTGGACAGACGGATCCTTCGCCGCGCCGGGCTGGACCCGGACAAGGCGCGGCGCGCGGCCCGAAATCTGGCGGTCTTCACCGCGCCGTATCTGTTTCTGTTTCCCTCCGGACTTCTCTATCGGTGACCGCTTGCCACGCCGCGGCGTATTGTGCTATGATGTATGTATCCGTATGACAGGGAGGCGGCGTCTATGCCAAGGTTTTCCTCTTCGCTGATCATTTTCATTATTTATATTATCGCGGTGAGCCTGTTCAGCGGCCGCAAAAAGAAAAACACCTCAAGCTCCGGCAGCGGCGCGTCCGCCGCGAACCGGCAGACGGCCGTACGGGCAGACCGTCCCACTCCCACGATCCCGTCGCTGGCAAACCGCCACTCCAAAAAGGATGACGACTGCGACTACGGCGAGGTCAACCACCGGTATTCCCATCAGAACGAAAAACGCGTCGCGCAGCTCAAGGGCTATCTGGATGCCGGACTCATCGACAAGAAGGAGTATAACGAGATGCTTGAGCGCTATACCAGGCAGGACCAGCTTTACGATTCCTACATGAACTGAATCCATTGGATGTACAGAGCTTTCTTCCTCCCGGGGAGAAAGCTCTTTTTTAAATTCGAAAATGAGTAAAACGGAAAAAAAACGAGAAAAATGAAGAAAATCGGAGTTATGAGATCGGTAATCGAAAAAAGATGAAATCTTGTGTTGACACCGCGGAGGGGCTGTGCTATAAAAATAAAGCGCGTTTGAGGGCCGAATCGGCTCCGTGCGCCCAAAATGATGAAAAATTACTGATATTGGAGGCAAATTCATGTCCACTACCATGGTAAGGACCGAGGACGTCCAGCGCAAGTGGTATGTTCTCGACGCGGCCGGCAAGCCCCTGGGCAAGACCGCCGCTCTCGCTGCCGATCTGCTGCGCGGCAAGCGCAAGGTCGACTACACCC
>JAEEGI010026013.1_pt1 | contig 11297 bp, 7 predicted proteins | sample 8958751 | NCBI WGS metagenome assembly JAEEGI01 (sample SAMN16246545, study PRJNA631951) | gut metagenome | biome: gut microbiome; feature: rumen; material: KS-attached | host: Bos | place: Iran: Karaj | collected 2018-10 | reverse complement strand
GTGGTCTGGACCGTCGCTTGACCGACAAGATTGGCATCGAGTTCCACGTCGCCGAGGATCCTCTGCACGCCGTTACCAAGGGTACCGGTATCGCATTGAAGAACATCAAGCATTTCAAGTTCCTCATGCGTTAATCCTTTTGAGGCTTTAGGTATTAGGCGTTAGGAGAATCTCCCTGAAGCCTAAAAGCTAAAACCTAAAGCCTAAAGCCTACTGGCACGATGAATAATCTGCTCAACTTTTTCGTCAAACACAGTGCGTGGTTCATTTTCGCTATCTATGTGATATTGAGCCTCGTACTGCTGTTTAAGGATAATCCTTACCAGCAGAGCGTCTATCTGACCTCGGCCAATTGTGTGAGTGCCGCGGTCTATGAGGCGTTCAATGGCGTCACGTCCTACTTCCACCTGCGTGGCATCAACGAGAGCCTGCAGGAACGCAACGCCGCACTGGAGATGGAACTGATTGAGCTGCGCGAGCAGATGTCTGACCTGGCACTGATGTCTCCTGACTCATTGCGCCAGCCCGCACTGCGGCAATACACCTTCGTGATGGCTCATGTCATCAGCAACAGCATCTCACAGCCTAACAATTACATCACCATCGACCGCGGACACATCGACGGCGTCAGCCCCGAGATGGGTGTCATCGACCAAAACGGCGTGGTGGGTATCGTCAACGTGGTGGGACCGCATGCTGCTCGCATCATCTCGCTGCTGAACCCGCACATGAGATTGTCCTGCAAACTGCGTGACAGCGGTTTCTACGGCAGCCTGGTCTGGGACGGCAAGAGTTCCCGTTTCGCCGTGCTTGAGGAGTTGCCCAAACACGTCACCTTCCACAAGGGTGATACCATCGTCACCAGCGGCTACTCGGCAGTATTCCCCGAGGGCATCATCGTGGGTACGGTAGAAGGTCTGGCCCGTGACATGAGCGACAGTTTCGTCTCGTTGCGCATCAAGCTGACGACCAACTTCAGCCAGCTGAGCAACGTGCGCGTGATTACCAACAGCATGAAGGAGCAGATCGATGCCCTGCGTCGTGCCGAACAAGGCATCGACACCGCTGCTAGCATCCAGACGCGTCCCGAGCTCAAGCCCGAAATCATCGACGTGCTGCCCGGTGACCCCGTCAAGACTCAGAACGCCAAACCCGCAAAGAAGTCTGAGAAATCCGAGAATACCGAGAGCCCCAAGGCTACCGAAGTCCCCGACAACACCACCAAACCCGTTGAACCCGAACAAGGAGGAGAACAGCCATGACCAAGACCGTAATACAATTCATCGTGCTATTTCTGGCATTGGTTGTCGTGCAGCTGGTGTGCAACAAGATTGTGCTGTTCAACATCGCCATGCCCGTGGTATTCATCTACCTCATCCTCAGGTTGCCGGTCAACCTGCACGGCGGCTGGGTGCTGACGGTTGCCTTCTTCTCGGGCCTGATCATCGACATCTTCAACAACACGCCGGGCATGAACGCCCTGGCATGCACCGTGCTGGCGGCAGTACGTCGGCCGGTGTTCAACCTGTTCGTCTCACGCGAGAACGACATGAACATCCCCATCCCGTCGGTGGACTCGATGGGCGTCGGTGACTACTTCAAGTATATGGCGACACTGGTAACGGTCTATTGCACACTCATTTTCCTCATCCAGGCTGTCTCCCTGCACGACATTGTGCTCACGCTCGCACGCATCGTCGGCAGCAGCATCCTGTCGATTATCCTCATCTTTGGGTTGGACACTTTAGTGAGCACGCGCCGTGAGAAAAGACTATAACCTTGAGAAGCGAAAACTTGTCATCGGCGGATTCATTGTAGCGATTGTCATCATCTACATCATCCGACTGGTGCAGTTGCAGGTGCTGGACAGCACCTACAAGGCCCATGCCGATAACAACGCTTTCATGGAGAAGGTCATCTACCCTTCTCGCGGCCTGATTTATGACCGCAACGACTCGTTGGTGGTCTATAATTCTCCCGAATATGACCTGATGATGATTCCCAAGGACGTCCTCCCCTTTGACACCATCGACTTCTGCAACACGTTGAAAATCAGCCGCGAAGAATTTGACCGTCGCCTGCAGGAGATGCAAAAGGGGCGCAGCTACTCGTCCTTCACTCAGCAGGTGTTCATGAACCACCTCTCCCCCGAGGATTACGGACGACTGCAGGAGAAGCTCTACCGCTTCCCCGGCTTCTTTGTCGTGCAACGCATCCTCAGGCAATATAACTACCATGTCGCCGCCAACGTGCTGGGCGACATCCGCGAGGTCAATGCCCGTGACATCGAGAACGATAGCTACTACCGCCCCGGCGACTACACCGGCGACCTGGGTATCGAGAAGAGCTACGAGCAATGGCTGCGCGGCGTCAAGGGCAAGGAAATCCTCATCCGTGACGCAACAGGCAAAATCAAGGGCCACTACAACGACGGTGCCGACGACGTATCGCCCGTGGCTGGCAACAACCTGAAGCTGAGCATCGACATCGGGCTGCAGGCCTATGGCGAACTGCTCATGCAGGGCAAGGTGGGTGCCATCGTGTGCATCGAGCCCAAGACCGGCGAAATCCTTGCGCTGGTATCCAGCCCGACCTACGACCCGGCGCTGCTCATGGGTAAGGAGCGCGGCAAGAACTACGGCGACCTGGTCAACAACAGGCTCAAACCGCTGTATGACCGTTCCATCATGGCGGCCTATCCTCCCGGCTCAACGTTCAAGCCCTCTCAGGGCCTGATTTTCCTCGATGAGGGCATCATCACCACGAGCACGATGTATCCCTGCCGCCGAGGCTACGTCAACGCCGGCATGCGCGTGGGCTGTCACGGCCATGGCTCCCCCATCTCCCTAAAGCCCGCCCTGCAGACGTCTTGCAACGCCTACTTCTGCTGGGGTTTCAAGCACATGATGGACAACCGCAAGAAGTATGGCTCGACGGGCAAGGCCTTCGAGGTGTGGAAAAACCACATGGTGTCGATGGGCTACGGCTACAAGCTGGGTGTGGACATGCCGGGCGAGAGCCGAGGTTTCATCCCCAACACGGCCTTCTATGACAAGTTCCACAAGAAGGGCAAGTGGACGGGACAGTCCATCATCAGCGACGCCATCGGCCAGGGCGAAATCCTCGCCACGCCGCTGCAGATCGCTAACCTGAGCGCCACCATCGCCAACCGCGGCTACTACATCACGCCTCATGTGGTGAAGAACATCGAGGGAGTCGGCGTGCTCAAGAGGAATCTGGAACGCCACGACACCGACATTGACAAGCGCTACTATGCCGACATCGTCGAGGGTATGCGCATGGCGGTGCTGGGCGGCACCTGCACCCGTGCCAACATTCCAGGGCTGGACGTGTGTGGCAAGACGGGTACGGCCCAGAACCCACACGGTCGTGACCACTCGGTGTTCATGGGATTTGCACCGATGAACGACCCCAAGATTGCCGTTTGTGTGTATGTCGAGAATGCGGGCTTCGGCGCTGCCTTCGGTGTGCCCATCGGGGCGCTGATGATCCAGCGCTACCTGCGCGGTGACTCCCCCGGCTTGCAGGCCCAGGGCCGCGCAATGGCGAGCCGCCACACCATTTCTTCACCCAAGGTGAAGAAAGATTAGGGATTAGTGAGAAACGACTAAGGACTATTTAACGTGAGTTCGATGAAATTATTTAGTGACTATCAACGTGTTGACAACTCCCAACCCCTCCCCCGCCTGGGGGGAGGTGCCCGAAGGGCGGAGGAGGGGGAGCCATTAGAGGGGGCAAGGGGGCGTTGATGCTACCAGAGGTCTTAGTTGGTAGCCAATCATACTCCTCCGGCGCTCCGCGCCACCTCCCCTATCTTAGGGGAGGCGCCCCAGTACCAACACTTTTTTTTCATTAAAAGAACGTTATTTAGAGACCAGAAAGAATCCGTAAAATTCGCGTAATTCGCGTTAGCCCCGCAGGGCAACTAAGGACTAAAGACTTAAAAATGGAAGTAAGGAACGAAGATGAGAATACTAACTTGTTGAGGTCGGTGGACTGGTTTACCATCGTGCTCTACATCATCATGATCATAGCGGGAGCGGTGAGCATCTATGCCGCCACCTATGACTATGACCGGGCGAGCATGTTCGACCTGAGCGAGTTCTCGGGCAAGCAGTTCTTGTGGGCTGGCTTGTCATTGCTCATCGGTTTCTCGTTGCTGCTCATCGACAGGCGCATCTATGAGGCCTACGCCTATCCGCTATACGGATTCATGATATTGCTGCTGATCGTCACCAGTTTCATAGCGCCCGACATCAAGGGTTCCCGCTCCTGGCTGGTGTTCGGATCGGTGAGCCTGCAACCTGCCGAGTTTGCCAAGACGGCAACGGCTCTGGCACTGGCTAAACTGTTCAGCACCTATGGTTTCACGCTCAACGGGTGGCGCAACTATGCCATCGCACTGGGCATCATCCTGCTACCCATCCTGTGCATCATCCTCGAGCGCGAGACGGGCACGGCACTGGTCTATACCGCCCTGTTTTTTGTCCTCTATCGCGAGGGAATGTCGGGTTTTGTGCTCTTTGCAGCCCTGATGGCGGTGGTCTATTTCGTCGTGGTGCTGAAGTTTGCAGCCCTCTCCTTTATGGGCATCCCATTGGGCATCGCCATCGCCTTTATCATCGTGATGGTGCTCGTGGTGGGCATGCTGCTCATCTATTGCCGCTCGTGGATTCTGGGGCGCAACGTGCTGCTGGGCTACCTGGCGGCAGGGGCGCTGGCCGGCGGCCTGGCACTGGCTGGTGTGCATGTCAACGGCTACGCCTTCTTCCTGCCCGTCATCATCCTGTCACTGCTCTACCTGCTGTGGGGCATGCTGCATGATGACTTGAAGAAGGTGCTCATTACCATCTGCTTTGCCGCAGCGTCGCTCGTGTTCATGTTCACGGTGGACTTTGCCTTCAACCATGTGCTGGAGCCACACCAGCAACAGCGCATCAAGGTGACCCTGGGCATTGAGGACGACCTGCGCGGTGCGGGCTACAACGTCAACCAGAGCAAAATCGCCATCGGCAGCGGCGGCATCACGGGCAAGGGCTTCCTCAACGGCACGCAGACCAAGCTGAAGTATGTGCCCGAGCAGCACACCGACTTCATCTACTGCACCATCGGCGAGGAGCAGGGCTTCATTGGCAGCGTGGCGGTATTGGTACTCTTCCTGGCACTCATCTTGCGCATCATCACGCTGGCGGAACGCAACCACTCGACCTTTGCGCGGGTCTATGCCTATTGCGTCGCGTCCTACCTCATCTTCCACCTCACCATCAACATCGGCATGGTCATCGGCCTATGCCCAGTCATCGGCATCCCCTTGCCGTTCTTCAGCTACGGCGGTTCCTCCCTGTGGGGCTTTACCTTCCTGCTGTTCATCCTCTTACGACTCGACGCCGACCGCGGTGCCTACGGCTCCTGGTAATTATGTCAAAACTATCATAGCATTCCGGTACAGTAAACTGGGATGCAAAGAGTCTCTCCATCACGATAGAAGTCCTTAGTATAGATAAGGAAACGGTCTCCCACACGAGACGAATACTTCTTGCAAAACTCGTCCAGTGACTTATGTGTCAGATATCCCGACGATTTGACCTCTATCGGGACAATCTTATTTCCTTTAGACAATAAGAAATCTATCTCGTAATTATGATTATTACCATCTGGGAATGTGTAATAATATAATGTGTGCCCAGCGGCTCTTAACATCTGAGCTACAAGATTCTCATACACATAACCCAAGTTAGCGGCCAATTTGTCTGATAGCAATTTATCATAGATAACATTCTCAGTATACTTCTTATCCCAAAATGCCAGAGTAATAAACAATCCTGTATCTCCAAGAAATAACTTATAGTAGTCTATATTTCGACTCAAAGCAAAGCCAACATTAGGATCATCGGCATGATATGCAATCGAAATGACCAAACTATCTTCCATATCAGCGATAATGGAATTTACGTCATTGTTCTTCCTATTGATTGCTGTTGAAATTTTATACCTTGACGCATTCTTTGCCAACTGCCCAGGAATATTGAAAAACAACCTAGATGCCCTACCCGATGTGTCTATCTTTCTGAAATCATCATCGTAGAGCTGAATGATTTCGCGCTTCACCGCATCCACTTGCTGCATGTTATTGCTTTTGATATAAGCATTAACTGCCTGTGGCATTCCTCCTACAAGCATATATAGCCTCAAGTCGCGCATTTGTTGGCGATGCGTTTGCCCCAATGGGACCTTTTTATCCCAAAACTGCCGTAAGATGGAAAGCCCAACATCATTTCCAGTTGCCCACATGAACTCCTCATAATCCAGCGGATAAAGCGTCAATCGGGTTTCTTCACTTGGTATCAGAATATTTTGTACATTTTTCTTCAGCGTCAGCAAGGATCCTGTCTCGATATAATCGTACCTTCCATCCTTCACAAGATGTTTTATCGCCTGTCGCGCCAATGGTTGCAGTTGAACCTCGTCGAAGATAATGACACTATTACGATTATACAGAGTTGTGTGTGTCTCCTGTTGCAACCTAAGGAAAAAGAAGTCTAAATTGCTGATGTCTTCAAACAAGGAGTTTAGCTGCTTGCTTACATGTGAGAAATCTATCATCACATAGGACTTGTATTCACGTTTGGCAAAATCTTCAACAAGGGTTGATTTTCCTACCCGTCGAGCCCCTTTAATCAATAATGCAGTACTGCCTTGGCGCTCCTGTTTCCAACGGAGCATTTCATCATATAATTTACGCTTAAAAATCATGATTCATTATTTCTTGTTGAAAATCAGGTGCAAATATACACAAAATGTCGTTTCCGCAAAATGTTTTCAGTCAAAAAGTATCATTTCCGCAAAATGTTTTCAACAAAAATATGTCGTTTCCGCAAAATGTTTAGTCTTTGCCTGCCATGAGCAAGGCCACACAGATGAAGAAATGGATGGCCAAGTACATGGCGGTGACCAGGACATTGGGGTGCGCATCTGCACCAAGTCCCACATCGTGAATTTCCTCGATAATGGGCGGTAGGGACTCGACTTGATAAAGCGGGTCATTAACATATTGGGACGAGTTTTCCACCGCATTGACATACTTGTCATATCTCCCGTTATTGTAGGCAAAGATGCGGCGATAGGTGTGGCACTGATTATCATTGCGGTGATCAGATACCTTTTGTCGCAGTTTTGTCTTTGCATCGTCATCGGCCTCTTCAATCTCATCGCGACTTTTCCATCGGGTTTTATAATACTCTCTCTCATCAAAGGCCAAATAAACGCCATGGCTATCCCTAACCGGGGCAACAACGCGGGCTGTCAAGGCTATACGTCCTCTTCTCCTGCGCTCGCTACTCACATCATAGCCACGGCAATTATCCATCACATCAATTGCCTGCTCACTCATGATATACTCAGCATCGCCGATGCTCTCGCGGGTGATGTTCTTACAGTGAAGATAGGACGAGGTGGCCCGGTGAACATATTGATCAATACCCAAAAGCCCACCTCCAATGCTCAGGCCGAAAAAGAGATAAGCCACTAAGCGATAGTTGTCTTTCTTAGGTATTGCACTGAACTGTCTTCTCAAGAGGAAAACCGTCATTACCACCCACACGAGACCGACATAGAAACCCATCGAAAGCCTCTGATACTTGAGGTCGGAACAATTCACACCCCAACACAGCAATGCGAACAAGGCCACTGACAACAGCGAGCCCACCGTAACAGCAAGCACCCTTCTCCACCCTTGTGGCCAATCAATTCTCTTTTTTCCCATGGTAACAATATCGATATTGCGAAAATTTCTCAATACAAAATTAAACTATTTATTTAAAGTAGTCATATTTTCACTTTAAAAAGGCGCCTTTTCTCAATTAAAAATACTATCGGGGGAGGGTTTCACGTTAATGAATTATCGGTTGGCATTATTCTTGCCACATTATATTATAATATATGCAACGGCTGCTGCGAACATATTGCATGACGGTGTTGTGCGCCCTGTGTGCAACGGGGACGCTTGAAGCCGCGCCCGAACTGCCCTTCCCTGCCGAACCGGTCCCGAGCCAGGAGCAGCAGGAGGACTCGGTGCGCGTGAGCCTCGTGACCTTCTATCCCGGCAGCGAGCCGCACAACATCTGGGGCCACAGCGAAATCAGGGTGCAGCAAGGCCCTGTGGACCTGTACTTTAACTATGGCGTGTTTGACTTCCAGGCACCGGCCTTCATGTGGCGATTCATGCTGGGCGAGACCGACTACATGTGCATGCCCGTGCCTCGGGCTTATGCTACACTGGGCATGGAAGGACGCCGCATGGTGGAGCAGGAACTCAACCTGCCACAGGACCGTGCCATTGCCGTTCGCAACTTCCTGTGGAACAACGCCCAACCCGAGAACCGCACCTATCGTTACAAATTCCTGAGCGACAACTGCTCTACCCGCCCCCGCGACATCATCGAGATGGCGGCGGGCGAGGGGCTGCAATATCCCGCGATGGGCGACACGGCTGTCACCTATCGTGACATTTTGGCACACTACTGCCGCAACTATGCATGGGAAAAATTCGGCATCGACCTGGTATTGGGTTGGGACGTGGATACCGTGCTCGACCAGCGCGCCACGATGTTCATCCCCATGATACTGATGGATGCCGTTGCCGACGCGACCATCCGGACCGACAGCCTGAACGTGCCGCTGGTCAAGGCGACCACCGTGCCCGTCGATGCCAGCACCGCAGGCAAGGTAAAACCGCCCACGCCGTGGTACATCTCGCCCATGGCCGTGGCTCTGCTCGTGCTGCTGCTGACGTTGCTCGTCAGCGGCCGTGACTGGCGCCGACGTGACGTCTCGCGCTGGTTTGACACCATGCTGTTTACCACAGCAGGATTGGCTGGCTGCCTCCTGTTTTTCCTCATCTTCTTCTCTACCCACGAAGCCACTTCCCCCAACATCAATATCGCCTGGCTGCACCCCCTGCTACTGATGCTGGCCGTGCTGCCCTGGTTCAAGAAAACCCGCAATGCCGCCCGCTGGCTCCATGCCCTCAACGCACTGGTAGTGGCCCTGCTCATGCTGGCATGGCCGTGGCAACCCCAGGTGGGCAACATCGCCTTCTTCCCCCTGATGGCCGCCCTGGTGACCCGCTCGTTGACCAACGTGTGGCTGCTTGGCAAGCCCACCCGCGGCCCGACTCCCAGGCGTTAGGCTTTAGGCATCAGGTGTTAGGTATAGCACTACTTAAAAACCTTAAAGACCCTCATGTCTTTTTATAGGCACAAGAGGCCTTAAATGCTCCTATCTGCTAAAAATCGCTATATCATAGCGGCTAATCAACTAAAAATGTGTACTTTTGCAGTTTGGACAACAAAAACAAAACATAAATATATAATACAACAAACCAAGAAATGGGACTTAGTGACATTTTGAAATCCATGTTTGGCAATAAGTCAACCCGTGACCTGAAGAAGATCACACCTATTGTCAACGAAATCAAAGCAATTTATCCCGAGATTGATGCTCTGGACATCGACAGCCTGAGACAGCGCACAGCCGACATCCGCCAGCAGCTCAACGACTCGGTACAGGACAAGCGAGACGAGATTGACCGCATCAAGGCCGAAATCGAGACCCTCGAGTATGAGGAGCGTGAACCGCTGTGGAAGAAAGTCGATGACATCCAGAAGGAGATTCTCGACGTTCTCGAGGACAAGCTCAACGAGGTGTTGCCCACCGTGTTTGCCATCGTGAAATCCACGGCACGCCGCTTTGCCGAGAACGAGACCATTACCGTTACCGCCACCCAGCTCGACCGTGACCTGGCTGCCCAGGGCAAGGACTTCGTGAGCATCGACGGTGACAAGGCTATTTACACCAACCACTGGATTGCCGGTGGCAACGACATGAAGTGGGACATGATCCACTACGACGTTCAGCTCATCGGTGGTATCGTGCTGCACCAGGGTAAGATTGCCGAGATGGCCACTGGTGAAGGTAAAACCCTGGTGGCTACCCTGCCCGTCTTCCTGAACGGTCTGACCGGCAACGGTGTCCACGTGGTAACCGTCAACGATTACCTGGCCAAGCGCGATAGCGAGTGGATGGGACCGCTCTACATGTTCCACGGCATGACCGTGGCTTGTATCGACAAGACCGAACCCAACTCGCCCCAGCGCCGTGCCGCCTACAACTGCGACATCACCTTCGGTACCAACAGTGAGTTCGGTTTCGACTACCTGCGCGACAATATGGCCATGCGCCCCGAGGACATGGTACAGCGCCCCCACAACTTCGCCATCGTCGATGAGGTCGATAGCGTGTTGATCGATGACGCCCGTACCCCGTTGATCATCTCTGGCCCGGTGCCCAAGGGCGAAGACCAGATGTTCAACGAATTCAAGCCCAACGTGGAGCGCGTCTATAACGCTCAGCGCCAGCTGGTGACCGGCTTGCTCGCCGATGCCAAGAAGATGATGGCCAGCGACGACCAGGAGACCGTCAAGGAAGGTACCCTGCGACTCTACCGCGCCTTCAAGGGTCTGCCCAAGTACAAGCCGCTGATCAAGTACCTGAGTGAGGAGGGTGTCAAGGCCGCCATGCTCAAGACCGAGGCCTACTACATGCAGGACAACAACCGTGAGATGCCCACCGTGACCGATCCCCTGTTCTTCATCATCGACGAGAAGAACAACTCTGTCGAGATGACCGATAAGGGTATCGACGTGCTCACCAGGGGTACCGACGATCCCGAGTTCTTTATCCTTCCTGACATCGCCGCCCAGCTGTCGGCAGTGACCAACGAGCCGCTGACCGAGGAGGAGAAGATGAACAAGAAGGACGAGCTGCTCGCCAACTATTCGGTCAAGGCCGAGCGCGTACACACCGTGACCCAGCTCTTGAAGGCCTATACCCTGTTCAACCGCGACGACGAGTACATCGTTGATGCCGAGGGCAAGGTAAAAATCGTCGATGAGCAGACGGGCCGCGTGATGGAGGGACGCCGCTACAGCGACGGTCTGCACCAGGCTATCGAGGCCAAGGAGGGTGTGAACGTCGAGGCAGCTACCCAGACGTTTGCCACCATCACGCTGCAGAACTACTTCCGCATGTACCACAAGCTGGCAGGTATGACCGGTACCGCCGAGACCGAGGCCGGTGAGTTCTGGGACATCTACAAGCTGGATGTCGTGACCATCCCGACCAACAAGCCCGTGATCCGCAACGATATGGCCGACCGCGTTTACAAGACGCAGAAGGAGAAATTCAATGCTGTCATCGCCGAGATTGAGGAGATGCGT
>JAEEGI010026008.1_pt1 | contig 11299 bp, 6 predicted proteins | sample 8958751 | NCBI WGS metagenome assembly JAEEGI01 (sample SAMN16246545, study PRJNA631951) | gut metagenome | biome: gut microbiome; feature: rumen; material: KS-attached | host: Bos | place: Iran: Karaj | collected 2018-10 | reverse complement strand
GAGCCGGGATTCGTATCCGCGGGCGCGGAAGGTTTCTCCGAAGATATTGGAAGTCAGGAGGATGGACAGGTATTGGTCCGAGACGATGCCGTTCAGGGTCGTGCCAGTGACTACGGTCGATGCCACCAGTCCGGTGCGGGTCCGCGTGAGGGGATCCAGGAGCCGCGCGAGGCGGGCGATCATGCCGCTGGCCTGCATGCAGGCGCCGAAGCACATCGCGCAAAGGATCAGGAACACGGTATTGAGCATGCCCAGCATGCCGCGCGTGGTCAGCAGCCCATCGACCTCCGCATGCCCCGTCTCCAAAGAGAGCGTGTTGTAGATGCTTTCCACCGTGCCGACGAGGAGGCAGCGGGCGCGGGAGCCTTCCGTGACCTTCGCGCCGATGCTTTCGATGATTCCGGGCTGGAAGATGAGAGCGAAAACGGCGGCCACGAGCACGGAGATGGCGAGCACGGGCAGCGCCGGCATCCGTCTCCAGATGAGCACCAGCGTCACCGCCGGCACAAGGAACAGCCACGGGGTGATATGGAATTTTGTCGACAGCACCGAGGTGTAAAGGTCGATCTGGGAGGCCTCCGTCCCATGATGCGACAGGCCCAGGACGGTGAAGACGATGAGGGTGATCACCATCGACGGGACCGTTGTGAAGAACATGTAGCGGATGTGCGTGAAGAGCGGGACCTTATTGACGGAAGCGGCCATGACCGTCGTGTCCGACAGCGGGGAGATCTTGTCGCCGAAGTAGGCACCGGAGATGATGGCGCCGGCGATCATGCCGTCGGAAAAGCCTTCGGCCCGGCCGATGCCGAGAAGGGCGACGCCGATGGTGGCGATGGTGGTCCAGGAACTGCCCGTCATCACCGAAATCACGGCGCAGATGACGCAGGCCGACAGCAGGAACACCTTGGGACTGATGATCTTGACGCCGTAGTAGATGAAGGCGGGAACCACGCCGCTCATGGTCCATGTGCCCGAAACCGCGCCGATGAGGAAGAGGATGAGGGTGGCGCCGGCGACATCGGCAAAGTTGCTGCCAATGGCCTTCTCGAAGGCCTTCCAGGGGGTCTTGAAGAAGGTCGATGAGAGCAGCACGCAGACGCCGGCCGAGGCCAGCAGCGCCACCTGACTCGCGCCCAGGATGGAGTCGCTGCCGTACAGGCTGATGTTCACGGCCAGGAGCGTGATGAGGACGAGGACGGGGATGAGGGAGAGAATCGTCCCGACGGCGGATTGTTTCATATAGGTTCGTCTTACACCCGCAAAGATACGAAAAAAAGAGTATCTTTGCTTTATGAGAAAATGGCTGACAGCGCTCGCGGCCGCCTTCGCCGCGCTCGCGGTTTCCGCGCAGGAATACGGGGTGGTGGACATCTCCGTGTGCAACCTCCGCGCTACGCCCGACTTTGATGCCGAAATGGCCTCCCAGGCCCTCCTGGGCACGCCGGTGCACATCCTCCAGATCGCCGAGAAGAACAATTGGCCGGAGGTGCAGACGCCGGACACCTACACCGGCTGGGTCCATCGGGACGCCATCACGCTCCTCTCCTTCGAGGAGTATCACGCGTGGAACGCCGCGCCGAAGATCATCGTGACGGCGCTCTCCGGCACGGTGTACGAAGGCCCGTCGGCGAAAGCCGCCACCGTCTCCGACGTGGTGGCCGGCGACCGCCTCCGCGACCTCGGCCGCCAGGGCCGCTACTACCGCGTCGGCTTCCCCGACGGGCGTATCGGCTACCTGCACCGCAGCCTCGGCCAGCCCGAGGCCAAATGGCGGAAAGGCCTGGTGCAAACGCCGGAAGCCATCATCGCTACCGCATTGACAATGAACGGATTCCCGTACATCTGGGCGGGGATGTCCCCCAAGGGAATGGATTGCAGCGGGTTCATCCGCACGGTCCTGTTCATGCACGATATCATCATCCCGCGGGACTCAGGACCGATGTCCCGCACGGGCGAGCGCATCATGGGCACGGAGGACCTGCAGCCAGGCGACCTCGTCTTTTTCGGCCGCAACGACACCGCCGGCCCGAAGGTCTCGCACGTGGGCCTGTACATCGGCGACGGCCGCTTCATCCACTCGCTGGGGCTCGTGAAAATCGGCAGCCTCCGCCCGGACGATCCCCTCTACGACGCCTTCAACGCGGGCCGCTACCTCTTCGCCTCCCGCGTCCTCCCCTTCATCGACAGGCAGGAAGGCCTCAATACGACATTGACAAATCCTTATTATCAGGAATAATGGCACAGAATCGACGCGAGTTTTTGAAGGCGGCCGGATTGGCCGCCGTGGGCGCCGGGCTGGTGGTCGGCTGTCGCGGACGCCGGATCAAGCCCGTCGAGACAAGCGAGGAACCCATCCCGGAGGAGCCCAAGAAAGTCGGCCCCCATCACCTGGAACTGAGCTTCTATCCCTACGAACTCCAGCTCCAGCACACCTTCACCGTCTCCTCCTACAGCCGGAACACGACCCCGGGCGTGCAGGTGGAAATCAACTACGAAGGCTACACCGGCTACGGCGAAGCGTCGATGCCACCCTACCTCGGCCAGAGCGTGGACTCCGTCACTGCCTTCCTTAAGCGGGTGAACCTCAAGCAGTTCGCGGGCCCGTTCCACCTCGAGGACATCCTCACTTACGTGGACAGTCTCTCCCCGGGCGACAGTGCGGCCAAAGCCGCCGTGGACATCGCCCTCCACGACCTCGTCGGCAAGATGCTCGGCGCCCCCTGGTACAAGATCTGGGGCTACGATCCCGCCAAGGCACCGTCGACCACCTTCACCATCGGCATCGACACCCCCGAGGTCGTCCGCGAGAAAACGCTCGAATGCGCCGACAAGTTCAACATCCTGAAGGTCAAGGTCGGGCTGGACACCGACAAGGAAATGATCGAGACCATCCGCTCCGTCACCGACCTCCCCCTTGCCGTCGATGCCAACCAGGGCTGGCGTGACCGCTTCAAGGCCCTCGACATGATCTACTGGCTCCGCGAGCACGGCGTCGTGATGGTCGAACAGCCGATGCCGGTGGACCGCATCGACGACCAGGCCTGGCTCAACGAGCGCAGCCCCCTCCCGCTTTTTGCCGATGAATCCATCCAGCGGCTGGCCGATGTCCCCGGCATGAAGGGCCTCTTCTCCGGCATCAACATCAAGCTGATGAAATGCACCGGCCTCCGCGAAGCCCACAAGATGGTGGACCTCGCCCGCGCCCTCGGCATGAAAGTCATGCTCGGCTGCATGACCGAGACCTCCTGCGGCATCTCCGCCGCCGCCCAGCTCTCCCCTGCCGTCGACTTCGCGGACCTGGACGGCAACCTCCTGATTTCCAACGACATCTTCTCCGGCGTGACCGTAGTCGACGGCAAGCTTACCCTGCCTTCTGCGCCGGGGATCGGAGTGGTGAAATTGTAAGCGGAAAGGGCCTCAGGCCGCCGTGTCGAGGTTGTGGCGGTAGACGACGTGCTTCTGGTAGAGGAATTCGGTGGTGACGTTCAGGAGCATGTTGATGCCGGTGACGAGGTATTCGTTCCAGCCGAGGTCTTCAGCGAGCCAGTTGCCGAGGAGGGTGGTCGCGGGGGTGAAGACGGCGTAGTAGGCGGCGACCAGGAGCATCGCCCTGGGGACGTTCGCGGCGCTGCGGAAGGTGAACTTCCGGTTCAGGGTGAAGTTCCAGAGGACGCTCAGCGTCAATGCAATCAGATAGGAAGGCCAATACGGCCAGTCCAGCAGTTCGTTCAGCAGGGCGAAACTGCCGATTTCGATGAGCCCCGCGCTGGCGGAGAAAAGCACGAATTTAAAGAAGCGCCAAGTCTCGGTCATTCGTCGTCCAGGTTTCAGTAGGGCAAAGATAGGAAATTGTGTTTGCTTTTCCCCGACTTTTTCGTAATTTTGAATCCAGACAACTTATTAACACTTAACAAAACCAAACCATGGGATCCATCATTTACATCATCGGTGTCGTCCTCTCCGTCCTCGCTGTGCTCGACATCATCAAGAAACCCATCTCCATCGTGGGAAAGATCATCACAGCCGTCCTCGTGCTCGCCACCAGCTGGGTCGGCCTGGCCGTGTACTACCTCTACGCCAAGGATCGTCTCACCAAGTGGTTCAAGTAAGTCCCCCTGAAGGGTTGCTAATTGAAAATAAAATCGTATCTTTGCAACCCCTAAGGTGAGTTGTCCGAGTGGTTGAAGGAGCCTGCCTCGAAAACAGGTGTACGTGTGAGCGTACCGGGGGTTCGAATCCCTCACTCACCGCAAAGATTGGAATGCAGCTGGTCGCGACGCGACCGGCTGTTTTTGGTTGATGGCAGCGGGCAAGCTTGCTTGGCCGATGTCATCGGCCGAAAACGGCCAGTTGGGCCGAAGGCCAAACAGCTGCATTCCAACCTTTGCAAGGGCCCCGCGGCGAGCGCCCAGGGATGCCGCGAAGCGGAATCCCGACAAATTCCCTAATAGAACAACACCGCAAACGTAAACTTCACCGCCGCCACGTTCAGGACGTCATCGTTCCTGTAGCGGTCCAAGAGCCCGTGGTCGTAACCCACCGAGAAGCGGAAAGTCTCGTTCAGTTCCACGCCCAGGCCGCCGCCCGCGAGGACGTCGTAGCGGGAATAGTCCGTGACCCCGTCGAAACGGCTGAAGCGGGTATTATTCTCCGTCTTTTTCAGGGAAGTGATGCAGATCGACGGAACTACGCCGCCGAAAAAGTACAGCTGGAAATTCTGGCTGAAGGGAATGTAGAGCTTCAGGCGGACGGGGAGGTCCACATACAGCTCAGTCAGGCCGGCCCCCTCCTTGAAGAAATCCTTCCTGCCGTAGGTGCCGAAATCGACACCGGCGCTGTAGCCGAAGTAATCCGTGAGGCGCTTGGAATCATCCAGGCCCAGCTGGACGCCATAGGTGTAATTGACATCCTGGCCCTTCTCGTAATAGAATCTGGAAGTCGGACCGACGCCGACACCGACCTGTGCCGATGCATTCACGCCCACGGCCATCAAAGCCGCGGCGATCAGAAGAAAAAGAGACTTTTTCATGGTTATCGTGTTAGTGGTGGTTAGTCGTCGTGCGGGCGGACCCGTCAGTTCCTGTCCAGGACAGAATACTTGGAATTCAAGCTCTTGAATTCGGGGACAAGGTCCTTCATCTTCGCCACGATCTTCATGGTATCGTACTCGTAGCTGCTGTTGATGAGGGCGTCGATATCATTGCTGACATCCTCATAGTCGTACTCGCGGACCTGGGCGATCATGATCTTGTCGTGCGAGGTGGGTTTGGTGTTCTCCTTCGTGGCCAGAAGCTCTTCGTAGAGCTTTTCGCCATGGCGCAGGCCCGTGAAGACGATCTTCACGTCGGTGCGGCCGGAGAGCTGGATCATGCGTTTGGCCAGGTCCACGATCTTGACGGGACGGCCCATGTCGAAGATATAGATCTCTCCGCTCTTGCCCATGCTGGCGGCCTCCAGCACCAGCTGGCAGGCCTCGGGGATGGTCATGAAGTAGCGGATGATTTCCGGGTGCGTGACGGTCACCGGACCGCCGGCCTCGATCTGCTTGCGGAACAGCGGAATCACGGATCCGTTGGAGCCCAGCACATTACCGAAGCGCGTGGTGATGAATTGGGTAGGAGCCAGATGCTCCTGCTCCACCTTTTTGGCCAACGCCTGCACATAGATCTCGCAGATACGCTTGGAGCATCCCATCACGTTGGAGGGGTTCACGGCCTTGTCGGTGGAGATCATCACGAAACGCTCGACCTGGTATTTCACGGCCAGATCGGCAAGGACTTTCGTGCCGACGACGTTGTTCTGGATGGCCTCGGAGACGTTGTCCTCCATCATCGGCACGTGCTTGTAGGCCGCGGCATGGAAGACATACTCAGGACGGTATCTCTCGAAGATATCCGCCATCCGGGAATGGTTGGCGATGTTGGCGATGATGGTGGGGGCGTCGATTTCGGCCCATTTCTTCTTGATCTCGAGACGGAGGTCGTGCAGCGGGGATTCGGCCGAATCGACCAGAATCAGCTGGAAGGGGTTGAACATCGCCACCTGCCGCATGATTTCACTGCCGATGGAGCCGGCGGCACCGGTGATGAGGATGCGCTTCCCTTCCAGGTGCGGGGCAATCTCCTTCAGGTTGATATGGATGGGGTCGCGGCCCAGGAGGTCTTCGATCTGCACCTCCTTGATGGCGCCCTTCGGCAGGGTACCCGACAGATTGTCAGAGAGTTCCGGCGCCAGATACATCTGGATGCCGCCCTTCAGGAGACGGTCGGTCAGGTCGGAGTTCTTCAGGACCTTCGCCTTGGCCGGCGAGACGATCATCGCCTGCACATGGTCCCGATAGAGCTGGTCCATGAGGTTCTCGTCGTTGCGGATGACCTTCACGCCCATCATCACCTTTCCGACCATGCTCGGATCGTCGGCCACGAAGCCCACGAGCCGGAACCGGTTGTCCTTCTCCGTACGGAGGGCCTTGGCGATATCGACACCGGTCGTCGTTCCATAGATATAAGTGTTCAGCTGCCGCTGCGGACTCCGGTTCAGGTTGAAGTAGTCGTACAGCATCTTGATGAACATCCGGGAGATGGCCAGCAGCATGAACGACACGATATAGGCGATGAGCAGGATCGGAATGCTCGTCAGATGATAGCCGAACGCCACCGGCCACAGCACCGTCACAAGCAGCGAGCAGCCGAAGGTCAATGTCAACGCGACGAACAGATGCATCACATCGACAAAAGACGACAGCCGAAGGATGTTCGCATAGGTCCTGAACACCCGGAAAAACACCAGGGTGATCGGAATGACGACCGCCAATGTCCGCAGCATCTCCCCTTCCATCAGCTTCACATCCGAGAACATGAACCGCGTCAGGTACGCCACAAATACCGAAAAGACAATGACTAAAACGTCAAAAAGCAATATCGTCCAAGAGGGCAGAACCCTGGACGAAAAAATCCTTTTCCAAAACGAGGTATCCTTCATATTTACAAAGATACGGAAATGGAAGGGGAAAATCAAATGGAGAGGTTATTGTCGATACAAGGATGGCCACCCTGTCATTCCGAGCGGAGCGAAGGAATCTCCCCCCCTTACCACTCCCGTAGGTCCCCTCCCCGTACCCACGGTCAAATTTCCCCCTCCATTTCTCGCCCATCGGTCCCGCAAATGGACCTACAGCACAAATCGGTGCGTCGATGGGTGACTCTTTTCATTCCGGGCTTCCCATGCGTCATTCCGGGCTTGACGAATACCGTCGTTATTACAACGAGGATCGGATCAAGGAGAAGTTGAACGGAATGAGTCCGGTGAAACGCCGAACTCAGAACCATAAAACAAATTGTTAAATCCGTCCAACAAAAGGGGCGCACTTCATTGGGGCCTTTTTGACGGCTCCGAAGAGTTGAAAGAAATATGCGAAACGGCCGGACAACTTGTATTTGCGTTTACCTACTTAGTTATTTAATTCTTTAATTTCGTAAGCCCTATGCGTCGTATCCAACAAATCTTCTGAAAACCTTCGCATCACCATTTTGTGGACAAAGACCTGTTTTGATCCACAAATAGCATCAAACAGTTCTTTTTGCATAATTACAATCCAACCTTCCGAAGCTTCATAATGATCTCTTGAAGAGCCATTGATGTTACCACTCTGCCAGAATACTGACTCTACCACTTTTTCCCCGGCATTATCTTGCCATGCGAAGTAGCCATTCTTACATGGCTTAAGATTCAGCATCTCTGCGAATGCCGGATTCAAGGCTATCCATTGGCTCTTATTGGAGAAATCCGTATAGTATCCCCCCCTTAGAAGAATCAAATCGGAGTCGTTAAATCCCATCCTCAAATACTCAGAAGTATCGTGCATAAAAGGTGATTCTCCGAAGATAGAATTGTTAGGAGGCATTTCCGCGATCACGTTGTCAAACGAAATTTTCGATTGATACTCTTCCAAAGGCAAATTGTCACCCATCTTCTTTATATAGGTTATTTCCCCAATCACCAAGCGTCCTCCATATTCGGGAAGTCCCTCACTTAACCGGGCAGACAGATGAGATTCATTTATCCAGTTTTTTTCCGCCGACCACGATTTGGGTTCTGTAATCCTTTGGATGAAATCTGGCTTCGATTGGGCTTGAATCAGAATATTCTTGAAGTCACGAGATACAAACACACAGTCCAAATACTGCCCTCTCACGGCATTCCCATCTTTTAGCTCAGCCGCTACGGCCAGCATCCCATCAAGGGCTGCACCCGCATGTGCCTTCCTATAAGAATAGCGCAATGCGATAGAATCAAAGTGATGCCTTATAGTCGCATCCTCGTTCTCGTTTGAAACCGTCACATCGCCATGCTGTTTCATTAGTTCTACCGCCCTATAGTCAAGCGTTCTCCTGTTGATTCCTGTACAATGGGCCAAATATCCTCCCCAGTGAGAAGCCACACTCATGATACTGCTCGCATCCCGCCAATTGATCTCTGCAAAATGCTTCTCTCCCGGCAACCAATTTAACGGCTTTTCCTTCGTATCAGTGAAAATCATTGAATACGTAGCGGGCAATGCTTTATACGGAGCTTGTGGTATTTGCTCACCTAACGCTCTAAGGATTATGCCAGCATATACCCGAAACTGATAATTTGTAGAAATCGCTTCGGAACGAGCAATTTCTAGAAAATCAATTAATCTGGAAGCCTTTAATTCTACAAGATAGCAACCAATTTCAAGCAGCAGTCTTTCTGATTGATAATCATTTGGCAAAAGACCCATCAACAAGACTTCACTTTCATTATACAGGTGAGCAAGAAGCATTTTTGCCTTTTCCGCAACACATACTACCGGCAACTTTGCAAGGAATAATAGCCAGTCACGCATTATTTCACATACACTGCTACAATCAGGTGTTACATTTGGCTTATCGGCTTCACAGACCGTATCTTCCCGCAATATGCGGTTCATATAGGCCAATTCCTCTTCCCAAAGAAGTGATTTGTCCACACTGTTTGTCAACAAAGGAACTATTTCCTCTAGATAATGCATTGCCCCGTATGAGGACCCATTAGAAATGTCTTGTGCAAAAAGATCTAGAGTGTAAGTACGTCCTTTCTCTTCATCAATCGCTTGAAGCATTTCACAGGCATTAATTCTGGTCCCACCATCATAAAATCTAGCCCATCCGGACGGACTGGAGTCACATAGATACTCCATAGTCTTGGCCCAAGCATCATCTTTTCGCCCAGCATTAAGCAGAGTTCTTGCTTCTGCTAATACCTTATCTCGTTCTCGTTCTTGCTTATCCTTTGATTCCTCTTCCGAACTCAACATTTCATCCAAAGCCTTTGCCATATCAGTTGAAATGCTTTCAGAACATTCCGTCGCTATTTTGTTCTTCAAAACAGGGACATAGGAATTAAAACCTTCGCCAAGGATTCGCTTCCCATTTTCAACTACAGCTCTAAGTAGATATGTATCTAAAGATGATGTATCATTGTCATCAGTGTACAGATACAGTTCCGTAAAATGTCTGAACAATGCACGATATTCTGATTCATTCTTAGCCCTCTTCAGTAAAGCCTCTAACAAATCAGATTCAACGGACTGGAAATAGTCATACTCCGAATCAAGTAACCAGACAGCCAGTTTAAGTCCTGAACGAAGATTATACTTCAGCGTTTCCTCAAGTAATCTCTCTGCAGCTCGCAGCCTTGTCCTGGATTCGGCCACATCCTCTATGAATTTCATCCGTGATGTGAGCCAATGAATGTTTTCAGTAGCTTTATCAGGATTTAGTTTAATCGAATCACCTATCCACTCAGAAAACAAAGACGGTTGATAGTCTTTTCTATATCCTATACCAAAACTCTCCTCTATCATCCGATGAAAACATGTCTCCGCCTTTTCGTAACATCCAATCTCCAGCCATGCCCGCCCTTGTTTTAGGTTTTCCCGTTCTCGCCCGTCAACATCTTGCCATTGGAGCATTGTCATATTCAACCTTTCCAGTTGATCAACGCACCAGCCTCTGTCATACCCAACTCTATAGAGTGCAAGAAAAACTGTACGTCTGGATTCTGCATCTGCCTGACAAGACGATTCATTAAAGTATGTAACAAATACTTTAGCAACCGCATCAACCATCTCCTCTCCAAAGTATTTAGCTGATTCTATCACAAACTCATAAAAATCTGCTCGCTGTTCCGATATTGTATATGAGTATCGGTTAAATGGAACAGGATTTCTCAAACCGTCAAATGTCCGAATACAGTATTTCACTTGAGGTAAGAAGAAAGAGTCTCTCACACCAGCCTGTGCTCTTCCGGCCATCTGAGCTATAGTGAAGATTCTTCTTGCATATATTACCATCAGTTCATTGTCTTCGTGGGTTTTGTCATTAGGCACAAGGTCAATCATCTTGTCCTGAATACCCAACCGGGCCCTGGTTCTAACGTAATAAATGTGAGATGAAAGAGTATCAAAAGATTGTCGGCTGTCATTCTGATAATACGTCCCCAACCCATTCCAGGCTACTTTTTCAATGTATGATGAAATAATTGCATCATTTTGCCTTGATTTCAAAGCGAGATATGACATCCTGAGATTTCCGATGTCGTCTGATTGAAAGTGTCCAAACTGATTCTCTGCTTCGCTAAAATAGTGGCTTAACAGCCTCCCATCACTAGTTGTTTCACACAACTGTAGAATGGCCTTTTCGTATGCCTTAAATACCACACCCCGATAATTATCTCCTGAGAAGTGGTTTTTAATGGCATCATCTAAATCCTGCCAACGGTTTTGTGCCACAAGAGATGTCAGATAAGCACTTATGAAACGTCTTTTACACTTATCTGCGTTAAAACTTTGCCGGTCGTAATCTGCAAAGGATTGAAGATATGGGATAAATACAGTTAGACGTCTCTCTATGTCTTCCCATCCAACAAAAAAGCCAGCAGTCTTAATCCAGTTCGTCAGGCTTTTAATCTTGTCTCGCAGATCTCCAAACCTGTTATGATATTCTTCTGGTCTTCGGGACAAAAAATCAGGGTAAGAAAGCTCAAACAACAGATTCGCTTCTTCCTTGTCGCCCTGTTTAAGAAAGGCCACAGCAAGCTCCATTGCATAATCTTGAGAACAATGCAACTGCCTTCCCTCCCGAATGATTGTCTTGGCTAGATTACCACGTCCTGTTGCAATAAACTCATTGACTATTGTCAACACGGAGTAGTCTTGATTCTCCATCTGACTCAACTGGTTTTCCAGTAGCATATAGCGGACAAGCAAATAAGGGTCTTTCTTAATCTTGCC
>JAEEGI010026005.1_pt1 | contig 11300 bp, 8 predicted proteins | sample 8958751 | NCBI WGS metagenome assembly JAEEGI01 (sample SAMN16246545, study PRJNA631951) | gut metagenome | biome: gut microbiome; feature: rumen; material: KS-attached | host: Bos | place: Iran: Karaj | collected 2018-10 | reverse complement strand
TACAAGTACTCCACCAAGAGCGGCATGACGATTTCCATCGCCGACATGGTGGTGCCCGAGACCAAGAAGCAGAAGATCGCCGACACGGAAAAGAAGATCCTTGACATCGAAAAACAGTACCGCCGCGGCTTCATTACCAACGACGAGCGCTACCGTCTGGTCGTGTCCGAATGGGAAAAGACCACCGACGACGTCTCCAAGGCTCTGATGGCCAACCTGGATGAGTTCAACCCCATCAACATCATGGCCACCTCCGGTGCCCGAGGCAGTTCCAACCAGATCCGTCAGCTGGCCGGCATGCGCGGTCTGATGGCCAACACCTCCGGCAAGACCATCGAGATCCCCATCAAGGCCAATTTCCGTGAGGGCCTGAGCGTGCTCGAGTACTTTATCTCCACGCGCGGCGCCCGAAAGGGCATGGCGGACACGGCTCTGCGTACCGCCGACTCCGGTTATCTGACCCGCCGAATGGTGGATGTCAGCCAGGACGTGATCATCCGCGAGGACGACTGCGGCACGAGCGAGGGCGTTCCCGCCTCTGCCATGGACAGCCGGGGCTGGGCCGTGCTGACTCTCGATCCCGAGGATCCCAAATACGGCGAGTACATCCAGTCCTACGGAGAGAACATCCACGGACGGTTCCCGTCCCGCCCGGTCATCGATCCCGAAACCGGCGAGGTGCTCTTCGATACGGACAGCCTGCTCATGTCTTCGGACGCGCCGGTTTTGGCCGCGCACGGCATCTTCAGCGTTGAGGTACGCAGCGTAATGAGCTGCGATGCCCGCAGCGGCGTCTGCGCCAAATGCTACGGCATGAACCTGGCCACCGGAAAGCCGGTGAACGCCGGAGAGGCCGTCGGCGTCATCGCGGCGCAGTCCATCGGCGAACCCGGTACCCAGCTGACGATGCGTACGTTCCACAGCGGCGGCGTCGCCGGCGACGACATCACCCAGGGTCTTCCCCGAGTCGAGGAGCTGTTTGAGGCCCGCAAGCCCAAGCGCGTGGCGATCCTCAGCGAGATCAGCGGAACGGTGACCGTCGAGGAAGGCAAAAAGAACATGATGTCCGTCAACGTCGTCAACGAGGAAGAGGGCGATACGCGCGTCTATGCCGTTCCCGCTTCCGCGGGTATCCTCGTGCAGACCGGCGACCGCGTCGACAAGGGCCAGGAGCTGACCCGCGGCGCTCTCAACCCCCACGACGTGCTGCGCATCCGCGGCGTCAACGACGACGTTTTCGGGCGCCCCGGCGTACGTAACTACCTGGTGCAGGAGGTACAGAAGGTCTACCGGCAGCAGGGCGTGGATATCAACAACAAGCACATTGAAGTCATCGTCCGTCAGATGATGCGCAAGGTGCGCGTGGAGGATCCGGGCAGCACGGAATTGCTCTCCGGCTCCACCGTGGACATCAACGAATACAAGGACGCCAACGCGGAAGTGGCGCGCCGCGCCGCGGCAGGTGAGGAGGGCCTTGTCCCGGCCACCTGCACCCCGGTCCTGCTGGGTATCACGAAGGCTTCTCTTGCCACGGACAGCTGGATGTCCGCCGCGTCCTTCCAGGAGACCACCAAGGTCCTCACCGAGGCCGCCATCAAGGGCAAGGTAGACCATCTGATCGGACTGAAGGAAAACGTCATCATCGGCAAGCTGATCCCCGCCGGTTCCGGCCTGGCCGCCTACCGCGACTTTGAGATGCACACCGACGAGACCATTGAGGACGAGGCCGACTATGTGGACCTCTCCGAACTCAAAAAGCTCACCAACGCGCTGTGACCCACAGACACCCGCTCCCCCGAGCCCAACGGCCCGGGGGAGCTTTTTTCGGGCGTGCCGCCGGAAAACGGAGGCCGCGCCCTCCGCTGCGCTCCGTGACGGCGCGGTTGACCGCCGGGGAGGTTTGATGTATATTCGTTCTGCTTATGAAAACGAACGGAGGTTGAACCCATGTTTACGCTGATCAGAAAAGCGCACGTCTTCGCGCCGGAGGACCTGGGCGTGAAGGACATACTCATCTGCAATGAGAAGATCGTGAAAATCGCCGACAGTATCGATTTTCCCTGGGACGAGGATGATCTGACCGTCATCGACGCCGAGGGGAAGAGCCTGGTCCCCGGCTTTATCGATCAGCACGTGCATATCATCGGCGGCGGAGGCGAGGACGGCTTTGCCAGCCTGATCCGCGAGATCCAGATGACCGACTGCGTGCGCTACGGCGTCACCACCGTGGTGGGCGTGCTGGGCACCGACTGCACCTCCAAGCATGTGGAGACGCTGGTGGCCCGCACCAAGGCCCTGAAGGAACAGGGCATGTCGGCCTATTGCCTCACGGGCTCCTATACCTATCCGCCCATCACTCTCACGGGCTCCGTGGCAAAGGATATGGCGTTCGTAGACGAGATCATCGGCGTCAAGATCGCCATCGCCGAGCATCGCGCCAGCAATATCTCCGCCGACGAGCTTGCCCGGCTGGCCACACAGGTACGGACCGTATCCTTCCTCACGCACAAGCCCGGCGTGGTGCACATGCACACGGGACGGGGCAAAAAACAGTATTCCGATGTGCTGAAGATCGTAGAGGAGACCGATATCCCCATCTCGCAGTTCCGCCCCACTCATGTGAACATCGACTCCGAGAGCACGCTCTCTTTCGCGAAGGCCGGCGGCTATCTGGACTTTACCTCCGGCTCGAAAACATCCGAGAGCGCGGCGCATCTGAAAAAAGCGCTTTCTCTCGTGCCTCTCGGGAAGATCACCCTGAGCTCCGATTCCAACGGCAGCTTCCCGCAGTGGTCCGAGGACGGACAGCGGGTCGTCGCCATGGGCGTGGGCAAGATGGAGACCCTGTTCGACACGATCCGCCGTTTGGTGCGGGAACAGGGGGTCGATCTGCCGACGGCGGTATCGATCATTACGAAAAACGTGGCGGAAGCGCTTCAGCTGCCCGCCAAGGGCTCCGTCGCCAAAGACGCCGACGCGGATATGGTGCTTCTGGACGGCGAGCTGAACATCACCGATGTTCTCGCCAGGGGAAAGATCATGGTGAGAGACGGGGAACTGACCGCGAAGAACTACTACGACTACGAATAAGAAAAAGAGCGCTCCGGGAGATCTCAGTGTCTCCCGGAGCGGGTTTTTCCGCTTATGATATTGAGATGAATAGGCGGTACGGTGTGTCGGGTCCCCGGCAGGGTCATTTCACCGCGCAGGCCCCGATAAAATCCTCGAAGATCGCGAGCATATAGTTGTCCGGACGGGGGAAAAAGCTTTCGGGATGCCACTGCACCGCGTGAAGGTACGGGTAATCGACGGCTTCCAGGGCCTCCACGGTGCCGTCGTCGGCCCGGGCGGTGATCCGAAGCCCGGTCCCCAGAGCCTTTACGCACTGGTGGTGATAGCTGTTTGTCCATACCTCGGAGCCGTAAAGCCGGCTGAGAATGGAGCCCTCCTCAATGGCGACGCGGTGACTGATCCCTCCGGGCGTGATGTCCTGCTGATAGTGGTGCATGGTTCCCGGCCCCTGCAGGGAGACATCCTGCCAGAGAGTGCCTCCGAAAGCCACGTTTATGATCTGGATGCCGCGGCAGATGGCGAGGATCGGCTTTTTTGAGGCAAGCATCTTTTCGATCAGATGGAGCTGGTATTCGTCGTAATCGAGGCGGCAGGACGTCAGCAGGGGATGGGGAGTTTCGCCGTAGCTGATGGGGTTGACGTCGATGCCGCCGGGGACGATGAAGCCGTCGCACAGCTCAACATACCGGTCCAGCGCGTCCGGGTCATCGTATATCGGCAGGATTAGCGGGATGCCGCCGGCTTTCTCCACCGAAAACAGGTAATTCTCACCGCAGGAGTGGATCGTGGCGGTGCTGCCGCGATAGGCGTTTTGCGTGGGATGCGCGTGTATTCCGATCAGAGGCTTCATGATTATGAACCTTCCCGTATCAAAGATTTCATTTCAACCACTATATACCTGTTTCCCCGAAAAGGAAAGAGATTTTTCGCGTGCGGCGGAGACTGGAAAGCAATGGATAAAACGGCCAAGGGTCATCGATTCCGGCCGCCGAAAATGGATAAAATCATGATTAATTCCGATTTGCTTCCCTAAAGTGCTGAATCGTATTGACGCGAAACGGTATGTTTGCTATAATTCAAAAATCCAAGGAAATGAAATTTCCTCAAAGACAAAAATCAAAACAGAGGAGGATACTTCGATGAAGGCAACGAAAAAGATCCTTGTGCTCCTGCTCGCCGCCGTTATGCTGATGATGTGCGCCTGCGGATCATCGGGATCGTCCGCCGGCGGCTCGTCCGAGCCCGCCGCCGCCCCTGCCGAGCCTGCGGCTCCCGCCGAACCCGCCGCCGAGCCCGCGGCTCCCGCCGAGCCCGCCGCCCCCGCCAAGGCTACCGCTCAGGATTACGACGCCGTAGCGGCCGTGTCCCTGGACTTCACCACCATGGACCCTGTGGATACCTCCGATACTCTTTCCGGCGGCATCCAGCGTCTGATCATGGACGGCCTGTTCGGATTTGACGACAATATGGGGCAGATCCCCATGCTCGCCACAAAGTGGGAGGCCAACGAAGACGCTACCGAATACGTGCTGACTCTGCGTGAGGGCGTCTTCTTCTCCGACGGCACTCCCTGGAACGCCGAGGCTGCCAAGGCCAACCTTGACAAGCTCAACGACGAGACCCGCCATCTGAAGCGTACCTCTCTGCTCAGCTCCGTTATCGACACCGTTGAGGTAACCGGCGAGTACGAAGTCAAGGTCACTCTCAGCGAGCCCTTCTCCGCGTTCATCGCCAACCTGTGCCATCCCGCCTGCGTCATGATGAGCCCGAAGGTCATCGAGGCCGGCGACGACGTCTGCGCCTCCGCCCCTGTCGGCACGGGCCAGTATCTGTTCGTCGAGTGGGAGCACGGCGATCACCTCAAGCTTGAGCTCAACCCCAACTGGTGGGGCTATGAGGCCGGCCTGGTCAGCCCCGACGCCGGCTTCAAGACCATCGACTTCAAGGTCGTCACCGAGAACTCCACCCGCGTCAACATGCTGATGTCCGGCGACGCCGACTTTATCTGGCCCGTGCCCACCGAGAGCTACGACAACGTGGCCAACGATCCCAACCTGGTCGCGCATTCCGAGGCCGGCATCGTGGTCCGCTGGCTGTACATGAACACCCAGAAGGCTCCGCTCAACGATGTCCGCGTCCGCAAGGCTCTGGCCATGGCTGTGAACAAGGAGGCCTTCCTCCAGGTCATTTACAACGGCCACGGCTCCCTGGCCACCTCCATCCTCGGCTCCAAGGTCACCGGCTACAAGGCCAACGACCCCGTGCCCTTCGACGTTGAGGGCGCCAAGGCCCTTCTCGCCGAGGCCGGATACCCCGACGGCTTCTCCATCATCCAGTACTACTCCAACAACACCACCAACCAGAAGTCCGCCGAGTTCATGAAGCAGCAGTTCGCGCAGATCGGCGTCGATCTGGTGCTTGTGGGCGAGGAGAGCGCCATGACCAACGAGCGCATCCAGAACTCCACCAAGCCCGGCGCCGAGGCCGATGTCGACGTCTACCTGACCGGCTGGTCTCCCTCCACCGGTGACGCCGACTGGGCGCTGCGTCCGCTGCTGTGCTCCGAGATGTGCCCGCCGACCAACTACAACATCGCCTACTTTGCCAATCAGGAATACGATGATCTCGTTCACGGCGCGCTGGCCGAGCCCGACCAGGCCAAGAAGAACGTGATGTACGCCCGCGCTCAGGACATCATCTGGGAAGAGATGCCCATCATCCCGCTCATGGAGCAGGACAACACCTGGGCCAACAAGAACACCTTTGACGGTATCCTGATCTACCCCGACGGCGCCATCAACGTCCGGAACGCCACCATCAAGTAAGATACCCGATTCTTTCTGAACGCAGGTGCCCTCTGTTCCGCAGAGGGCATTTGCGGTATAAGGATGCTGCCGGGGTTTTCCCGGTTTTGCGTCTTTTGCTACTATCAGCGAATTGGCAGGGAATGGATTATGGTTAGATACAGCCTTAAAAAACTGCTGGAGATGCTGCTGACGCTCTTCATCGTCATCACGATCGTGTTTTTCCTCGTGCGCATGATACCCGGGGATCCTGCCCGTATGATCGCCGGAGAACAGGCCACCCTGGAGGACGTGGAGAACGTACGTGAGGCGCTGGGCCTGAACAGGCCGGTGGGCGAGCAGTACATCCGATACATCACGGGGCTCCTCCGCGGCGACCTGGGAACGTCCATGCGCACCAAGCGTCCTGTGAGCGAGGAGCTGGCCGTGCGCTATCCCAACACCGTCAAGCTCACGCTGGTGGCCATCACCTGGAGCGTGCTTGTGGGCATCCTTCTTGGGGTGTGGTCCTCGCGTCATCGCTCCAAATGGCAGGATTATCTGGGCATGACCATAGCGGTCTCGGGCATTTCGCTGCCGAACTTCTGGATCGGCTTCATGCTGATCTCGCTGTTCGCGGTGAAACTCCACTGGCTGCCGGCTACGGGCGCGGGCTCATTCAAGAACCTGATCCTGCCCGGGCTCACCTTGGGAACAAACATCATGGCGATCCTTGCCCGTTTCACCCGTTCCTCCATGATCGAACAGCTCAAGGAGGACTACATCCGCACCGGCCGCTCCAAGGGCATCGGGGAGACACCGATCACCTGGCGGCACGCCTTCCGCAATTCCATGATCTCGGTGGTCACGGTGGTGGGCATGCAGTTCGGCTTCCTTCTGGGCGGCTCCGTCATCACGGAGGCTGTCTTCGCCTACAACGGCATCGGCCAGCTGCTGGTGACCTCCGTCTCTTTCCGTGATTATTCCTGCATCCAGTCACTGATCCTGATATTCTCTCTGCATTTTGTGGTGATCAATTTCGTTGTGGACATCCTGTACGCGGTCCTCAACCCGGAGATCCAGCTCAGCTGAAAGGAGGGGGAAAAATGAACAGCGAAAAAGAACAGGTCCAGTTTTCCCGCTTCCGGGATTTTCTGCGAAAATTCAAAAAACAGAAAACGGCGATCGCCGCGCTGCTCGTGATCGTATTATTGGGCGTGATAGCGGTCGTCGGCGAGCGGATCGCCCCCTTCGGGATCGACGAATTCGACTACTCCTCCATCCTGCAGGGACCCAGCTCCGCGCACTGGTTCGGCACCGACGAATTCGGACGGGATCTTTTCTCCCGTATCCTCTGCGGAACGCGCATCTCCCTGCTGGTCGGCATCTGCGCGGTGACCGTGGGCGCCATCTCCGGCACGATCCTCGGTCTGATCGCCGGTTACTACGGAGGCGCCGGCGAATCGGTGATCATGCGTCTGTGCGACGTCCTCTTCGCCTTCCCCGGCATCGTGCTGGCCATCGCGGTCATCGCTGTGCTCGGCGCGGGCATCCAGAACGTGGTCATCGCCGTGGCCGTGTTCTCCATGCCGACCTTCTGCCGGCTCGTGCGAAGCTCGGTGCTGGCCACCAAGGAGAGCGTATACATCCAGGCCGAGCGGAGCCTCGGCGCCAGCGACGCCCGCCTCCTGTTCCGGCACATCCTGCCCGCTGCGTTCCCGAACATCATCGTGCAGTACACGATGTCCATCGGCAGCTCCATCATGACGGCCGCCAGCCTCTCCTTCCTCGGCATGGGCGCCCAGCCCCCCACACCGGAATGGGGACTCATCCTGAGCACCGGCCGGGACTATATGTTCAATGCCGCCCATATGACCCTGTTTCCGGGCCTCGCGATCTTTATCACCGTTCTGAGCTTCAACCTTCTCGGCGACGGTCTGCGGGACGCGCTGGACCCGAAGCTGAGCGACTGAGGAGGACGACGACATGGCGGATTACGTACTGGAAGTCAAAAACCTCCACACATATTTCTTTGCCGATACCGGCACCGTGCCCGCGGTGGACGGCGTGGATTTTGTCCTGGAACGGGGACATACGCTGGGCATCGTCGGCGAGTCGGGCAGCGGCAAAAGCGTAACGTCCCTTTCCGTGATCGGCCTTCTGATGGGCACCACCGGACGCGTTACGGAGGGCGAGATCCTTCTCGACGGGGAGGATATCACCAAATACAGCGAAAAACAGCGCCGCAAGCTCCGCGGCTCCAAGATCTCCATGATCTTTCAGGAGCCGATGACCTCGCTCAACCCTGTCATGAAGATCGGCCGGCAGATCCGGGAGAAGATCCTGCAGCACGAGAAGATCTCCCGGAGCGACGCGGACAGGGAGGTCATACGTCTGCTCCAGATGACCGGGCTGCCCCGGGTGGAGCGCATCGTAAACGAGTATCCGTTTCAGCTCTCGGGCGGACAGCGCCAGAGAGTGATGATCGCCCTCGCCCTGGCCTGCAAGCCGGAGATCCTGATCGCCGACGAGCCCACCACGGCTCTGGACGTAACCATCCAGGCGCAGATCCTCACCCTGATGGAGCAGCTGAAGAAGGAGACCGGCACGTCGATCCTGTTCATCACCCACGATTTCGGCGTGGTGGCCGAAGTCTGTGACGACGTGGTGGTGATGTACTGCGGGCGCATCGTGGAAAAAGGGACGGTCGGGGATATCTTCCACAAGACCGCCCACCCCTATACGGAGGGCCTGCTCAACTCCATCCCGAAGATCGGCGTTCGCGCCGAGGAGCTGGAGGTCATCCCCGGGAACGTGCCCAATCCGAAATACATGCCCAGGGGATGCAAGTTCTCCGACCGCTGCAAATACTGCTTTGACCGGTGCCTGGAGGAGGAACCCGGCTTCGCCGATCTGGGCAACGGGCATTTCTCCCGCTGCTGGCGCAGCTTCCCCGACTATAAAGAACAGGAGGCCGAATGATGTCCGATAAGGTATTGCAGGTCGAGGACCTGAAGGTCTACTATCCTGTTCGGCAGGGGCTGATGGGCCGGGTCCAGTATGTCAAGGCCGTGGACGGCGTGACGCTGGATGTGAAAAAGGGAGAGGTGCTCGGCATCGTGGGCGAGTCCGGCTGCGGAAAGTCCACTTTGGGCAAGGCGGTGTGCCGGCTCATCGGCACCTCCGGCGGACGGATCCTCCTCAACGGCCGGAACATTACGGATATCCCGGAAAAGGAGCTTCGTCCTTACCGAAAACAGATACAGATGATCTTTCAGGACCCCTACGCCTCTCTGAACCCGCGCATGACCGTCCATGATATCATCGCCGAGCCGATGATCATCCATAAAATGTATTCTTCCGCCCAGGAGATCGACGCCAAGGTCGTGGAGCTGCTCAACGAGGTGGGCATGGACGCCTATCACGCCCAGCGCTATCCGCATGAATTCTCCGGAGGCCAGCGCCAGCGCATCGGCATAGCGCGCGCTCTGGCCACGGAACCGGACCTGATCATCGCCGACGAGCCCGTTTCGGCTCTGGACGTGTCCATCCAGTCGCAGGTGCTCAATCTGCTGAGCAAGCTGATGCGGGAGCGGAACCTGACGATGATCTTCATCGCCCACGATCTGGCCGTGGTGGAGCATATCAGCAACCGCGTGGTGGTCATGTACCTGGGCAAGGTCGTCGAGACCGGCGAGCGGGACGAGCTGTACCGCAGCCCGCTGCACCCGTATTCCAAAGCTCTTCTGGACGCGCACCCCATCCCGGATCCCGACGCGCGCAAGGAACGCACGCTGCTCGAGGGTACGATCCCCAGCGCGCTCAACCCGCCCCCGGGATGCAAATTCCATACCCGCTGCAAGCACTGTTCTCCGATCTGCAGCCAGGTGGAGCCTCAGCCGCGCCTGATCGAGGGCAGCCATACCGTAAGCTGTCACCTGTTCGACAATGTGGGTGAGCCCGCTTAAAACGACACGGCCGTAAGAAGGAAGCTTCCTTCTTACGGCTTTCGATCGAGATATTATTTTTATTGTATATGTATGAAAGAGGAGATCGGCAATGACTCAGATAACAAAACGCGAGGTTGATCGGATCCTCGCCCTTTCCGACGCCTTCGGACCCAGCGGGATGGAGGACGCGGTCAGCGCACTGGTGCGCGCCGAGCTGGACGGCGTTCTGGAACTGACCGAAGACAGGATGCGCAACGTCCGCGGCGAACTGAATCCGGACAGCAGCGGACCGAAGATCATGCTCGACGCTCATCTCGACGAGGTCGGCGTGATCGTTCAGGCGATCCGCCCCAACGGCACGATGAATTTCCTGCCCTTGGGCGGAATGACGGCGGGAAACCTGCCTTCGTCGCTTTTTGATCTGAAAGCGGCGGACGGAAGCGTCGTGAAGGCCGCCGTAGCGGCCAAGCCGCCTCATTTCATGTCCGCGTCCGAGAGAAACTCCGCCCCGGCAATCGAGGATATGGTCCTCGACTGCGGCAGCGTCAGCGACAAAGAGACCCGTGAGGATTTCGGGCTCGGCGTGGGAAGCTTCGGCGTGCCGGCCGTCAAGGCATTCTATAAGGAAGAGAAGGGCCTCTTCTTCGGCAAGGCCTTTGACTGCCGCATCGGTGTCGCGGCTCAGATCGAGACCCTGCGCCGGCTGAAAGGAGAAAAGCTGCCCTGCCGTGTCCAGGCCTCCTTTGCCGTTCAGGAGGAGGTCGGAGAACGGGGCGTTTACGCCAACTACAAGGCGCTGCAGCCCGATCTGATGATCTGCTTCGAGGGCTGTCCCGCGGACGACACGTTCCAGCCGGACTATATGATCCAGGCGGCGCTTCGCAAGGGCCCGATGCTGCGCCATTTCGACCGCTCCATGATCACATCGCCGCGGTTTCAGAAATACGCTCTGGATCTCGGCCGCGCCAAGGGCATCCCGCTGCAGGAATCCGTTCGGTCCGGAGGCGGCACCGACGGCGGCATGATTCACACCGAGGGGATCCCCTGCATCGTGGTGGGCATACCGGTACGTTACATCCATTCCCATCACTGCTGGTGCACGGCGGAGGACTATCTCGCCGCCGTTGATCTCGCCGCGGAGATTTGCCGCAGTCTTGACGCGGACGTCCTCGCCGGCTTCTGAGCTCCGGGACCCGCCCGTGAGCGGCGCGACAGGCGTACGGGGCGGAAACGCCTGCGGGAACATGAAAAAAACCGGATTTCGGATGTAAAAATTTCTTGACTGTTTTTGTATATCATGCTAAAATATCCATCCGTGTGGGCGCAGGCCCGCACGGATGGAATTCTTTGAGGAAAGGAGGAAAATGCATGCCGACTTTTAACCAGCTCGTTCGCAAGGGAAGAGAGAAAGTGACCTACAAGTCCACATCTCCCGCCATGCAGAAGGGTATGAACACCCTGCGCAACCGCGAGACCGATCAGCCTTCTCCCCAGA
>JAEEGI010026004.1_pt1 | contig 11300 bp, 6 predicted proteins | sample 8958751 | NCBI WGS metagenome assembly JAEEGI01 (sample SAMN16246545, study PRJNA631951) | gut metagenome | biome: gut microbiome; feature: rumen; material: KS-attached | host: Bos | place: Iran: Karaj | collected 2018-10 | reverse complement strand
ACAAAGGCGGAGAAATGCCCGTCCAGGGGATCCACCGTGCCGCCCTCCGCGTTCTTCCGGGGCAAGGGACCGGTGGTGAGGCGCAGGAAGCTCTCCAGAAACTGCTCAACGCCGAAATTGTTGAGCGCGCTGCCGAAAAACACGGGGCTCAGCTTTCCCCGGTGCACCCGTTCCAGGTCGAAGTCCTCTCCGGCGCCGTCCAGCAGCTCCGCCTGCTCCTCCAGCGCCTCCAGATAGTGGGCGGGGATGCGCTCCTCCAGGGCCGCCCGGTCGCTGAGATCGATGGCCACGGATTCCAGGCGGCTGCGCCCGGCGTGAAAATCGTCGTAGGTCAGCACCTTCCGGCTTCCCCGGTCGTAGATGCCCTGGAAGGTGGCGCCGCAGCTGATGGGCCAGTTCATGGGGTAGGTGCCGATGCCGAACTCCGTTTCCAGCTCGTCCAACAGTTCGAAGGGGTCCCGGGCCTCCCGGTCCAGCTTGTTGATGAAGGTGAAGATGGGAATGCCCCGCATGGCGCAGACCTTGAAGAGCTTCCTCGTCTGGGGCTCGATGCCCTTGGCCGCGTCGATGACCATCACCGCGCTGTCCGCGGCCATGAGGGTGCGGTAGGTGTCCTCGGAGAAATCCTGGTGTCCCGGAGTGTCCAGGATGTTGATGCAGTAGCCCTCATATTCAAACTGCATGACGGAGGACGTGACGGAGATGCCCCTCTGCTTCTCCAGCTCCATCCAGTCGGAGGTGGCGTGTTTGTCCCCGTGCTTGCCCTTGACGGAGCCTGCCGACTGGATCGCGCCTCCGTAGAGGAGGAGCTTTTCCGTCAGCGTGGTTTTCCCGGCGTCGGGATGGGAAATAATGGCGAAGGTCCGCCGCCGCTCGATCTGCTGCCTGGTGATCTGATCCATTTTGCCGCTCCTTCCGTAAAAAACCGATTCAGTATATCCGATTTCAGGCCCCGGCACAAGGGGAAATTTTCGCCCGCAGGCATCGGCGGCGGCGGAGGGCAGGGGGATGACGAAACGCCGTTTCGGCGGACGGCACGGCTCCGACAAGACGTAAGACGTACAAAGGAGGCATCCGGATCGCTCCGGATGCCTCCCGATGGGGTTCATTTCGATCGCCGGTCAGATGGCGCCGCGCCTCTTCCCGGTCCTCAGACGCTTAATGGGTGGCCATGAATTCGTCGTAGTAATCCTGATAGATGGCCTTGGCTTCCTCCCAGCCGGTCAGATGGGTCAGGGTGTCCACATACTCGTCCCACTGGGCCATGGACTTGGACCCGTCCACGAACTGAAGGTAGTTCTCGCCGATGAAGGTCTGGATATCGGTGCCCACCGTGGCCAGATAGCTGGAATCCTCGTTGGAGTAGTTCATGGCGTCCGGCCAGGCCATGCTGCCGTCGTAGCGGTAGTAATTCGGATCGTTCCAGATGTCGTACCAGGCGCGGAGCTGCTCGCCGCCCTTGAAGGCGTAGGAGCGGCTGCGCATGAGGATGCCGCCCTCGTAAACGTCGTTCATGGCGAACTGCAGGATGGCCCAGGATGCGCCGCTCACGTTGTTGACGATCATGTCGGTCAGCTCGGGCTCGCCGTTCTCGTTATAGTTGAAGGTGTAACCCTCCACGCCGTAGTTGGAGGCGAACATGCCCTCGTCGCTGTAGAACCAGTCGCAGTAGCTGACCAGCAGGGGGATGTTCTGGCAGGAGGTGCCGATGGCCCAGCTGCCGATGCCCTGCAGCCAGGAGGCGGTGTCGCCCAGGTGCAGCACCTGGCCCTCGTAGAGCACGGGCTCGTGGATCGCGGTCCAGTAGGAGCCGGGGTAGGTTTCCGTGTCCACATAGCCGGTGGACTCGCTGGCCAGCATGCTGGTGACGCCGGCGCAGCCGGTCTGCAGATCGCCCGCGAAGGTGATGTTGCCGTCCCAGTTGAGCCAGTTGGGGCTGATGAAGCCCTCGTTGAACCAGTTGTTCATGGTGGTCATATAGTTCTTGTCGCCCTCGGTGGAGCAGGCGAACTGCACCTTGCCGTCCTTCACGAACAGGGGCGCCACCGTGCCGGTGTACTGGCAGATGGTGTCGAAGCAGTTCATGTAGTGGTGGGCGTCCAGGCAGTTGAGCAGGACGAAGGGATGCTCGCAGCCCAGCTGGGACTGGAAGGCCGCGAGGACGTCGTGCAGATCGTCGATGGTGATGATGTCGCTGACGGAGATGCCCAGCTTGTCGATCCAGTCGCCCCGGACGGCGCCGCCGTAGCTGATGACGCGCTCGTCGTTGAGGCAGGTGAAGCTGGCGATGGTGTGGTCGTTCTGCATCAGCTTGGCCCGCACCATCAGGTCGTCCTCGTGATCCCAGATGCAGTAGTAGTAGTTCGGCATGTACTCCTTATAGTCGTACAGGTTCACGGAGAAGCCGTCCTCGATGGAGGCCAGGATGCCTCTGGGATAATAGTACTCGTAGTCGCTGACCAGATTGGGCACGTCGTCCGACGCGATCAGAGTGGAGAAGTTCTCCATACGGGCGGACATGGAGACCAGGATGTACTCCAGGTGGACGCCCGTTTTCTCCGACAGCATCGCCGGGTAGGGCATACCCGCATAGTCGCCGGAATCGATCTGATCGGGGAGGACGGGGCTGGTCCAGTAGGTGAAGACCTCGTCCGTGGTGGAGAGCGGGAGCTCGTAAGTGTACTTCTGGAGCGGGATCCCCTTCTCGTTCACATCATACTTGCCGGGCGCCAGGTTGTAGGGACTGTCGGGCTCGGGCTCGGGCTCGGGCGTAGCCGCCGCTTCGCCGCCGCCGCTGCTTCCACCGCTGCTGGGGGCCGCCGTGGGAGCTGCCGTTGCGGTGCCGCCGCCGGATCCGGATGAGCTGCCGCCGTTCCCGCATCCTGCGAAGAGGGAAACGAGGAGCAGCACAGCCGCCAACAATGCCAGTTTCCTTTTCATTGTCTACCTCCATTCTTCCTTTTCTTCGATTTTTGATTGCTTCCTGTTCCGATATCCTGAACGGGCGTTGAGCAGCGGCGCTGGAATGCTCGCCCGTCCCGCTGCATTGGATCCGGTTCCGTCCGCGGAGCCGGAAAAAGGACACGGTCCACTAACTGTTACGTGAATATTATAATTCTATGAAGCGCCGAAATCAAGTCGATTCTTAATTTGGAAAATTAACCAGAGTATTCTGAAATGATATGAAAAAACGAAGTATTCAGAAAAAGCAAATATGGAAACGCCTGGATGGGAACCGGTGAGCGGACGGTATGATCCCCCGGGGTATGACGCCGGGGAGCGGCTTGATTTCCTTCACTTTCTGTGATAGAATCCGGCACAAATATCGGAAAGAGCCGAAACGCCCGATCCGACGGAAAGAGAGGGTCCCATGAGCTGGTTTTTCTTCGCACTAATCTGCACCCTGGGCTGGGGCTGCGCGGATCTATTCTATAAGCGCGGCACCGACGAAGGAGATCGATATTCCCATCTGAAGATCGCCGTCTGGGTCGGCCTTGTCATGGGGGTCTGCGCCTTCGCCCTGCTGCCTCTGGCCGAGAGCGGCATGTCTCCCGGGGAACTCCTGCGCAACGCCGCGCGGTATTCTCCGGCCTCCCTCTGCTACATCGTCTCCATGGTCGTCGGCTATGCCGGTCTGCGCTATCTGGAGCTCAGCATCGTTTCCCCGGTGCAGAATGCCTCCGGGGCGCTGAGCACCGTGTGCATGGCGGCGTTTTTCCTGCTGACCGGGCGGATCGCGTCTCTGGGAGAGGAATTCGACGCTCTGAACCTGGTCGGCACCCTGTTCATCGTGATCGGCGTCGTCGCCCTGGCCTTTGTGGAGCAGCGCCTTGCCCGGTCCGAGCGGGAGCTGCGTCCCTCCGAGCGGAAATATCGCTTCGGCGCCCTGGCGCTGCTGTTCCCCCTGCTGTACTGCGTCTTCGACACCGTGGGAACCGCGGCGGACGGGATCATCCTGGACGGGGAGGTCGGCCTCGGCCTGGGGGAGATCGACGTGATCGTCCTCTACGGTCTCACCTTTCTGCTGGCGGGCGCCGCCGCCTGGATCTATATGCTGATCCGGGAGAAAAAAGCCTACAATCCCTTTGCCCGGGGCGAGGGGAGCAAGGGGATCGCCGCCCTCTGCGAGGAATTCGGCCAGGTCTTTTATGTCTACGCCATGGCCCGGAAGCCGCTGCTGGCGGCTCCCATGGTGGCCTCCTACTGTATCGTCTCCGTGATCCTGAGCCGCATCTTCCTGAAGGAAAAGCTGAAGGCCGGGCAGTACGCCTGCGTGGCGGCCGTCATCGCGGGCATCGTGCTCCTGGGCATATCGGACGGCCTCTCGGAAGCGTAAATATAACAGGTCAATGAAAGGGGCATGGACAGCTGCGTCCATGCCCCTTTTTGCACCGCTTTGCGGTTTATTTTGCGATCAGTCCGATCATTCGCTGCAGGATGGCGGCGACCTCCGCCCGGGAAGCGCTGCCGCAGGGATCCAGGATACCGGCGCCCTTGCCGTTCACGAGGCCGTTCTTCACGGCCAAGAGCATGCCGTCCTTCGCCCAGCCGTGGGTGAGCGCGCCGTCGCTGAAGGCGCTGAGATCCCCGGAGGCCGAGGTGTCCATGCCCAGGTACGCGGCATAGCGGCAGAGCATCACGGCCATCTCCTCCCGGGTGATTTCACCGCCCGGATCGAAGCCGCTGCCCTTGCCCTTCACGATGCCCGCGCCTGCGGCCCACACGACCGCATCCCGGTACCAGGCGTCCTCCGCCACGTCGGCAAAGGCGTTCGCTCCCTCCGCCGAGGCGTCCTCCAGACGGAAGAGCACGGCGGCGAACATGGCGCGGGTCATGGTCAGATCGGGGGCGAACTCGCCGCCGCCGACGCCGGTCATCAGCCCGCGGGCGGAAACGAAGTCGACGGCATCCTTCGCCCAGTGGGCGGCGGTATCGTCGAAGCGCAGGCTGCGGTCCTCGATCCGCACCCTGGCGGGGACGGTCAGCCGGACCGTCAGCCTGCCGTTCACCGGCACGCATTTGCGCACGACGGTCTCCTGCCCCTTCCCGTCCGCGAGGACGAGGACGCTGCCGGGACCGAGATCCTCACCGGACAGACTCACGGTCACGCCGGCTGCCGGACTCACGTCCCTTCCGTCCGCCGTCAGGGCGATCCCCGTCATATTGCCGGCCTTTTCGACGGTGACGCTCAGAGCTTCTGCGCTCTCGTCGGCCAGCTCCTTCATGGCCTCGCCGGAGAGAAGCACGTCGCCGAAGGCTGTGCCGATCCACAGCTCGGGAGCGCCGTCCTCCGCCAGCGCCTCCAGTCCCTCCCGGGGCAGAGACACGGTGACGCTGCTGCTGTTTTCCGTGCCCACGGGGATGACGGCGATCTCGTCATAGCCGCTCTCCGCCGCCGCCTCGATGGCGCCCAGGATCTCCCCGGCGGTCACGGCCGCTTCGGCCGTCCCGGCGCCGTCCTCCACGGCTTCGGGCTCTAGGACAGCGCCGTAGGCCCGTTCCTCTTCTTCGTCGTCCTCTTCTTCGTCGTTGAATTCCTCGGAGCCGTATTCGTGGATATAGTCGTCCGTGAAATACCAGATCATTTCCGCGTCGGCCTCGAAAACACAGCCGTTCGCCGCGATGGGGGGAGATTCCCCGTCCACCAGATACATCCAGCCGGAATTGGGGCCGTGGGATTTTTCCTCATAATCGCCGATGGAGGAGAAGTAGCCGTTGAATTCCTCGACGTAGGCCACGCCGCTGTCCTCCAGCGCCGCGATCAGCGCGTCCCGGGCGGTGCCTTCGCCGGCCGTCAGCGTGGCGTAATAGCACGCTCCCCGCAGCAGGGAATAGTATTCGTCCGCGTTGCTCTTGTAGGTGAGGCTGTTGCCGCAGGTCTCTCCGTCGTGGGCCAGGACGTACACCGTGACGGTGACGGCCTCCTCCTCGTCGTCCTCCTCCGGCTCCGAACGGGCCAGGGAGACGCTGATGGTCTGCATGCCGCCCTCCGCCGTGACGGTGAACTCTCCGCTCTTGTCCTCGTAGCCCTCCAGAGACACGGTGTAGCGGTAGACGCCCTCGGAGAGCCCGCTGTAGGCGTTGCGCGCGCTGGGCGCCACCACGGCGCCTTCGCTGTTCCATACGGTCGCCTCCGCGTCCTCGGGGATCACCGTGAAGACCACGTCCCGCCGGGAGGCTTCGCCGGGGTCCGTAGCCTCGGCGCGGAAATCATAGATGCGGTAACCGGCGGCATTGGCCAGGGCGATCAGGCCCCGGAAGCCCTGCTCGGTGGAAAAGCTGTTGGAGGTGGGCTTGAAGCCGTCGCCGGTGTCCGCGGCATAGGCCAGCAGACCGTCCACCAGGCTTCTGCCCTCGGCGGAGACGATCTCCGTCGCATCGACGCCCATGGCCGCAAGGCCAACCAGGGCCAGGCCGGTGGAGGCGGCGCTGGAACCGAGAGAACCGTCTGCCAGCTGGGAAGCGCGGAGGATCTCCAGCGCTTCGTCCAGCGCTGCCCGGACAAGCTCGTTTTCCCCGGCGTAAGGCGCGAGAGCCAGCATGAAGGGTGTCAGTCCGTCGGTGCCCCAGGTGGTCTCCAGCCAGGCGTCCTTCGAGGCCAGGGCCTGGGCGGTCATTGCCGCCAGGGCCTCGTCGGCGTCACTGAACTGCTGGTAAGCGATCATGAGGTAGGGCAGGGAATAATGGTAGTATGCGCCGTCCGTGCCGATCAGGGCGTTTCCGTCGAAGCAGAGGCTGTCCAGCTTCTCCCGGCCGTTGAGGCTTTCTCCCTCGCCGGTGGTCAGCTGCGTGGGATCGAAACCCAGGGAGGCCAGGGCAATGACGGCTTTTGCGGCGTCCGAAGCCGAGGAAGTCGCCGCGAGAACGTCGATGGCCTTGTCCTTCAGGATCTGCTTCTGCCCGTCGGAAAGCCTGTACTCCGTGTCGGGGAAGGCGGCGAGATAGGCCATCATGTCCGCCGTCAGCCAGAAGGCGTTCTGGTCGCCGCTGAAGTCATGGGAGGCGTATTTCGCGGCGATGGCGTCCCGGATCTCCTCCGCCGTCGGCGGCTCCCCGGGCTCCTGCTCCGAAGGCGTGAGGGTCACGCGGATCGTCTGTACGCCGCCCTCCGCCGTGACGGTGAATTTCCCGCTCTCGGCCTCATAGCCCTCCAGAGACACGGTGTAGCCGTAGCTGCCCGCGGCAAGGCCGAGGTAGCTGTTTGCCCCGCTGGACTCCACTACCGCGCCGTCGCCGTCCGTCACGACGACCTCTGCGTTTTCGGGTTCCAGAACGAAGATCACGCCCCTTTCCGGCTCTTCCCCGGGCTTATCGTTGAAGCCGTAGACGCGGTAGCCGGCGGGACCCGCCAAGGCGATCAGGCCCCGGAAGCCCTGCTCGGTGGAAAAGCTGTTGTTGGTGGGCTTGAAGCCGTCGCCGGAATCCGTCGCGTAGGCCAGCAGACCGTCCACCAGGTTGTTTCCCTCCGCGGATACGATCTCCCTCGGGTCGATGCCCATGGCGACCAGGCCGGCCAGGGCCAGACCGGTGGAAGCGGCGCTGGAGCCGAGAGAGCCATCGTCCTTCTGAGCTTTCTTGAGAGCCTCCAGCGCGTCGTTCAGCGCTGCCCCTACCTCTTCGTTTTCCTCGGCGTAAGGCGCCAGGGCCAGCATGAAGGGGGTCAGCCCGTCGGTGCCCTGCCTGGTGTTCATCCAGGCGATCTTCAGCTTCAGCGCCTTTTCGATCATGATCTCCAGCGCCTCGTCGGCGTCGTCGAACTGCTGATAGGCGATGATCAGATAGGGCAGCGTATAGGAATAGTATCCGCCGGTCGAGACGAGGGAACCGTCGTCGTCAAAGCAGAGGCTGTCCAGGATTTCCCTTCCGTTGACGGTTTCCCCTTCCGCGGTGGTCAGCTGCGTGAGATCGCAGCCCAGGGAGGACAGGGCGACGACGCACTTCGCCGCGTCTGACTGGGCGGTCGTCGTCGCCAGGGTTTCGATGGCTTTGTCCGTCAGGGTCCGCTTCTGTTCGTCGGAGAGCCTGTACTCCGTGTCGGGGAAGGCGGCGAGATATGCCATCATGTCCGCCGTCAGCCAGAAGACGTTCTGGTCGCCGCTGAAGTTACAGGAGGCGTATCTCGCGGCGATGGTATCCCGGACCTCCTCCGCCGCCGACGGTCCTTCCGGCTCTTCCGGCTGCTCCGGGTCCTCCGGATCGGGCCCCGCTCCCTCCCAGCGGAAGGTGACGGCGTAGAGCAGGGTGGAATGCTCGCCGTCGTAATAGGGGGTCTGCACCTGCAGGTAATCCGGCACTCCGTCGGCCGGGATGCTGTCGTCGCCGTAGTCCAGCGGCACCTCCGCCGCGGACGCGCCGTTTATGTAATCCTCGTAGTAGCCGCCCAGGTAGTCCCCCTCGGCGGTATAGTTGTAGACGAGCCGGTTTTCCGCAAAGGTCAGCAGCGCCGTTTCCGTTCCCTTCGGAACCGTCACGACGAAAACGTCCACCGTGCCCGCGTATTCCAGGGTGATCATGTCCCTGTAGGCATACCCGTCGGGCACCAGCTCGATGTCCTCCTCCGGCACGACGGCGCCGGCCACGGTCACGGTGAAGCTGCGGTCGTATTCCGAGGACCCCGCCGCCGGAGACGCCGCGGGCATGAATCCGAGGATCAGGGTCAGGGCCAGCAGCAGGCTCAGCAGCCTGCCCGTTCGCTTTTTCATCTTCTTGCTCCTTTCTTTTTCGTCCCGTTTCCGGGTAAAAGGGCTTCGTGCACTTCCGTGAAAAATCGGCTGCGGCAGATCCCCATGGACCCGCCGCAGCCGTTATTTCTGCGCAAATCGCCGCCGGTCCGGCGAAAAAGGCCGAACCGTCGTTCCTGCCGCCGATCAGTCTTCTGGCTCGTGCGATCCCGGCGTCCGCAGAGCGGACGCGCGCGTCTGCCGCCCAGCCTTCTCAGGTTTCCCCAATGACCGGCTTACGCCTCGGACGGCAGCCTCAGGCACATACAGCTTCGGGTAAAGCGCCGGATTCCCACCGGCTTCCTCTATGCCCGCATCCGCGGAACGGACGGGGGCAATCGGCGACTTCTGTTCACTTTTCATCGGCGGGCGGCAGGGTATCGCGGCCCGCCTGCCTACGCCGCCATTATAAAACGCTGTGAATAAAAACGCAATGGCTAAGCCGGAAATCCCGAAGATCCTGCATGGAAATGCGATAGAAAAGGCGTCCGCCGGCTCAGAGCCCGCTGCGGGCGGCCTCGCAGATGATGCGCACACAGGTATCGTAGCCCAGGGCGCCGCTGTCCAGGCAGAGGTGGAAGTTCCGATGGTCGCCCCAGGCCTTCCCGGTGTAATGGGTATAGTAGTTCCGGCGGGCCTTGTCCGTCTTCTGCATGGCCCGCTGGATCTCCGCGGGACTGTCGCTGCCGATGAGCTTTCCCACGCGTGCGGACCGGTGCGCTTCGTCCGCGAAGAGGAAAACGTCGAGACTGGGGATCCCCGCGCCGCGGAGCACCGCGTCGGCGCAGCGGCCCAGGATCACGCAGGGCCCTCTGGCCGCCAGCTTCAGGATCACTTCGCTCTCCGCGTCGTAGAAGTCGTCCTTCCGGTCATAGGAAATGGGCGTGATGGTGCGGAGAAAAACCTCCGCTTTGCTGATGGCCTCCTCTTCGGCCGCCAGCTGCGCGGGATCGATGCCCAGTGCCTCGGCGCTGCCGCTGATGATGTCCTTGTCGTAAAACTCGATGCCCAGCTCGGCGGCGACCCGCCGGCCCACGGAGTGGCCCCCGGCGCCGTATTCCCGGCTGAGGGTGATGATCTTCATGACGTTGACCTCCCTGACCGTTTTCCACAGGATTATACAGGAACCGACGTCTTATTTCAACGGTCGGAAAAGGAAATTCGGGCCGCCGCCTTCGGGGAAACATAGGGCCGCCGTTCCCGCGCATAGGATGGACGGAGAACGGAATTGGAGGGAGTTCCATGCGTTTGCTTTCGGCAAAACGAAGGAGGACGAAGAGGAGCGGACGGCTCTGGGGCCTGGTCGGCGTCCTGCTGGCCTCGGCCCTGATCTTCGCCGTTGTGTGCAGCCCTGCGGTGGTGGGCGCGACGGCCGCCACCAGAAAGCTGCCGGTCTACTGCGTGCAGCGGGACGGAAAATACGTGAGCCTTTCTTTCGATGCGGCCTGGGGAAATGAGGACACGCAGCAGCTCATCGACATCCTGGGGAAATTCGGCGTCAGCGCCACCTTCTTCGTGGTGGGGGACTGGGCGGAAAAATACCCGGAGAGCGTGAAGGCCCTTGCGGAGGCGGGCCACGAGGTCATGAACCACTCCAACCATCACGACCATTTCAACAGTCTTTCTACGGAAGAGATCCGCGCCGACGTCAGCGCTGCGGCGGATCGGATCGAGGCCGTCACCGGTCTGCGGCCCACCCTGTTCCGCTGCCCCTTCGGGGAATACGACGACCATGTGATCGCCGCCCTGGAGAGCATGGGGATCACCGTCGTCCAGTGGGACGTGGACAGCCTGGACTGGAAGGACTACGACGCGAAGACCATATACGCACGGGTGACCCAACGGGTCCGGCCGGGGAGCATCGTTCTGTTCCACAACGCGGCGAAGCACACCCCGGAGGCCCTGGGGGACATCGTGGAATACCTGCTGCGGGAGGGCTACAGCATCGTGCCCGTTTCCCGGCTCCTGCTCAGCGGCAGCACCACGGTGGACCACACGGGCCGGCAGCTGCCCGCATGAGGGCGCGGCGGAAGCCCCGCGCCGACACGGAGGCGCGGGGAAGGGAACGGACGGCGGGCAGCCTGCTGCTCTGTCTTGGGATCCCCCCGGCCCTGGGTGCGGCGGCCGCTCTGCTGACGGCGGAGGGCATGCGCGCCTACGGGGAAATGGCGAAGCCGCCCCTGGCCCCGCCGGGCTGGGTCTTCCCCCTGGCCTGGACGGCGCTCTACCTTCTCATGGGCTGGGCCTCCTGGCGCATCCTGGGGGCGAAGGCCCCCGGCGAGCGGCGGGAAGCGGCGCTCAGCCTCTACGCGGTGCAGCTGGCGGTGAATTTCCTCTGGCCGCTGGTCTTTTTCGGCATGGGGCGGTACTGGCTTGCCTTTTTCCTTCTGCTCCTGCTCCTGGCGCTGGCGTTCCTCACCTGGAAGCAGTTCCGGCGCATCGACCGCACCGCGGGCCTGGCCCTCGCGCCGTATCTTCTCTGGCTCTGCTTCGCGGCATATCTCAATTTCGCCGCCGGGATCCTCAACTGACGGACGAAAGGCCCGCAGGGGCTTTCCCTGCGGGCCTTTCAGAATGTCA
>JAEEGI010026002.1_pt1 | contig 11300 bp, 14 predicted proteins | sample 8958751 | NCBI WGS metagenome assembly JAEEGI01 (sample SAMN16246545, study PRJNA631951) | gut metagenome | biome: gut microbiome; feature: rumen; material: KS-attached | host: Bos | place: Iran: Karaj | collected 2018-10 | reverse complement strand
CTCTTACATCGAGCCATATGCATCATCTGCTAGTGAGATGATTGCTGAGGTACTTCAGTATTTCGCAGAGAAAATTAATATCAATCCAACAGAGGCTGATTGTATTTATGCAGGTATCTTGATTGATACAAACAACTTTATGACAAAGACTGGTGTTCGTACATTTGAGGCAGCTGCCTTCCTCCGTAGAAATGGAGCAGAGGTTACTAGAGTTAGAAAGATGCTTCGTGAAAATATGGAGACATACAAGGCTCGCGCAGAAATCGTTAGAAATGCAGCAGTATACAGAGATGCATTTGCCATCGCAGAATGCGAGCCAGATGGAAATCTTGAAAGCCCAACAGTAGTTGGCGCTCAGGCAGCTAACGAGCTTCTTAATATCGTAGGTATAAAAGCATCATTCGTTTTGACAAAATACATGGATAAGATTTTCATCAGTTCTCGTTCAATCGATGAAATCGATGTTCAGAGTATCATGGCACGACTTGGTGGCGGTGGACATGTAAATATTGCAGGAGCCCAGATTCAAAATCGTACACTTGATGAGGTTCGCGAGGACCTTGAAGCAACAATAGATAAAATGCTAGAAGAAGGAGAAATTAGGCTATGAAAGTAATACTTCTTTCAGACGTTAAGTCACTTGGTAAAAAAGGTGAGGTTGTAGAGGTTAGCGAAGGCTACGCAAGAAATATGCTCTTCAAGAAAAAACTTGGAGTAGAGGCAACAAACGCAGCACTCAATGACCTTAAGCTTCAGAATAAACACGATGAAAAAGTTGCTCAGGAAAACTATGAGGCAGCACTTGCATTTGAAAAAGAAATTGCCGAGTGGAAAGTAGAAACAAAGATTAAAACAGGTGAGGGCGGAAGAACCTTCGGATCTGTTTCAACAAAAGAAATTGCTGAGGCTGCTAAGAAGCAGTACGGCAAGGAAATCGACAAAAAGAAAATTGTTCTTGATGATCCAATCAGAGCACTTGGCACATACGAAGTTAAGGTAAAGCTTCATCCAAAGGTAACAGCAACACTTCGTGTACATGTTTCAGAACAATAAATAAAGGAAAGAATACATAATGGAAGATGTAATTCGCAGACAAATGCCCAACTCTTTGGAGGCGGAGCAGTCAGTAATCGGTTCAATGATTGTTGATAGAGATGTTATTGTTGAATGTTCAGAAATCCTCATCAAAGACGATTTTTATCATCAGCAGTACGGAATGCTTTTCGAAGCAATCGTAGAACTTTTTAATGCTGGCGAGCCTGTTGATGAGGTTACTCTTCAGAACAAGCTTAAAGAAAAGGGGGTTCCACCGGAATTTGCTTCGCTGGAATTCATTCAGGAGCTTGTACTTGGAGTACCAACCACAGTTAATGCAAAAAGCTACGCTAATATCGTAAAAGATAAGGCAGTACTTAGAAACGTAATTAAAGTTAATCAAAATATAGAGAACATGTGCTTTGAAGGTACAGAAGATGTTGATACTATTTTGAACCAGACAGAAAGAGATATATTCTCATTGGTTCAAAACAGAGGAAACACAGATTATGTTCCAATCCGTCAGGTTGTTATGAATGCAATCGCAAAGATTGAACAGGCTTCAAAGCAGAAGGGTGTAGTTACAGGTATCCCAACAGGATTTATCGATCTGGATAGACAGACTGCAGGACTTCAGCCATCAGATCTTATCCTTATTGCGGCCCGTCCTTCAATGGGTAAAACAGCCTTCGTTCTTAACTTGGCACAGCACATCACTATTCACGAGCATCTTTGTGCAGCTATATTCTCACTGGAAATGTCAAAGGAGCAATTAGTTAACCGTCTTTTTGCTCTGGAGTCAAGAGTAGATGCGCAAAAGCTTAGAACAGGTAACCTTCAGGAGGCAGATTGGGAAAACCTCATCGAAGGTGCTGGTAAAATCGGTAACTCAAAGCTTATTATTGATGATACACCAGGTATTTCAATTGGTGAGCTTCGAAGCAAATGTAGAAAGTTCAAAATGGAATTTGGCTTGTCTATTATTATCATCGACTACTTACAGTTGATGTCTGGTAACGGTAAATCAGAAAGTAGACAGCAGGAAATTTCAGATATTTCACGTTCACTAAAGGGACTTGCCCGTGAGCTAAACGTACCTGTTATAGCACTATCACAGCTTTCCCGTGCGGTTGAGCAGCGTCCTGACCACAGACCTATGATGTCGGATTTGCGTGAATCCGGAGCCATCGAGCAGGATGCCGACGTGGTTATGTTCATTTACCGTGATGATTACTATAACCACGATACAGAATTAAAAAATGTTTCAGAAATCATCGTTGCTAAACAACGTAACGGTCCTATTGGAACTATCGAGCTTACATGGCTCCCAGAATACACAAGATTCGCAAACCGCGATAGAAGCCAGTATGCAAATCATGATGAATAAAATAAGAGGGCGATATTTCGCCCTCTATTTTTGTACTCTCTTTTATTTTAATTTTAATTCCGTATTTATTTGTCTTTTTCATGATGAACTCAATTTGACGATATTGGAGTCCATAATTAGAGTAACACATACATAACTCATTCCCCGCAGCTACTCTATTAGTTGAAACAATGCTTCAAAGTCTGATTCTTTCAAATGAAAAGGATTATTTATGATAGGTAGGCCTTGAATTGAATCATATTTCTTTATATTTAATAACGCTTTATCATTAACTTCATTTGATTTGGTTAAAAACCTAATGCTTTTCATATCTATTACTCCTTTCATATTATTTATAAATCTGTAAACATCACGTTTACACCAAGGCATAATAGAACCTATCAAAAATTGTTTATCACACTGGTTGTAAATAGAAGCGTTTTCTGGAGTAAGCTTGTCAAAATCCACAATCACATATCCATCCCATTCGTTAATGAGATAGCTGGCAACAGATGTGTTACATCCCAAAGCGTAAACAACATCCATATATTTGTAGCAAGTGATGTCTTTATATTTCATTTGATGTTCTCCAACAAATCCCAATAGTTGGCTATCATCAGAAATCTCAATATAAAGAACCGGCTTTTTAAGCCCAGAGCATAAAAAATTTGCTAAACAAAGGCACAAGTGAGTGACACCAAGCTTATGAGAAACCGCTGTAACAGATATCTTTTTATTTTTTTCGAATTTATTTTTTGTTGACTTATTAAGCCAGTGTTTAAACAGTAAAATCCTTTTCATTCTTCAGAACCATAGAAAAAAATCTATCTTCATCCTTAGATAAACTCAAAGACCACTTATTTGATGGATACATGAAAACCTTTTTATGTAAATCCTTTGCAAGTTTCAAGGAAAAAAGTTTGTTAGAAAAATTAGAAATAACATAAACAGTTTTATCCTTGATCCAATATGGATAATTTATAGTTTTCCAAGGAGATGCACTTACTATATAAAATATAATTTGAGCATCTGAAATGTATTTGTCATTAGTACCACAGTCCAGGACATAAAGACCTTTTGGAGGTGTGTAACTTTCTATGGCATCCCCATAATTTAGAATGCCTCTAAAGTTTTTGTGGTATAAAACACCTGACCTGACGTGGCTGTCTTTGAAATGTTCCCAAAGATGATGAACAGTGTTTTTTTCAAAATCTTTGTAGTATGTTTCTATATGTTTGCTATTAAGATAGCGACATAGATTAATAGCGATATGAGTGGTTCCGACTCCACAATCGGCTCCAATCACGGCTATTTTCCTATCGAGAATGCCTGATTCCGTATTTTCATTAGCTCTAACTCCCTGTAGTTTTAGCAACTGTGACTGTAATTCACTGATAGAATTGTGCCTATCAGATGGATTTGCAGCAGTGGCTTTATCTACTAGTTTTTTCAACCTGAAATCATCTTTTGCATAACTATTAATCTGCAAAAACTCAATTATCTTTCCAACGCTGTATATATCACAACGCTCATTAAGCTTTTGGCCTTTTAACTGTTCAGGTGCGGCCCAATTTTTTGTGCCTAAGGGCATAGCCGTAGCCGACTGAGACTTTTTTATAGCAATACCAAAGTCAATAAGGCGTAGTTTATCACCCTGCAAAATAAGATGCTCTGGCTTTAAATCCCTGTAAAGCACAGGCTCTGGCTCTGCAGAATGCAACGCTTCAAAGATATGGCATACTTCAATGGCCAATCTATATAGCTCTTCTTTAGATAACTTAGTTTGTAACAGATACTCCCTGAGGGAAATTCCTTCAATAAATTCCTCAACTAGGTAGTACATATCATTTGTATCTTCTACACTAAAAATGGTGGGTATTCGGGATGATTTAATCCCTTGTAAAAGATGTGCTTCGGATAGGATGCTGTGTGCATTAGGACTCGCCTTGTGAATGGCTTTAAGAATTCTTAATGCTCCTATCGACTTATAATTGACAAGTAATACTGCGGTAGCTGCTGTTTCTTGCAGTATACGAATGACTTCGTACTTGTCTTCAATACCTTTTGGTATCAATCTATCAGCTCCTTCCTTTCGGAAAGGCATCTCGCAGACAAGTTTATAACACAGAATAAATTATAATGCAAGCATAAATTTGAAAAATGTTTTTGATATATAACAATTCACTTTATAAAAATTTAATACTTTTATCACCTTTTATATGGTATCTTTGCTTTACTTTTCGATATAATATATATATAATCCATATAAGAAAAATGCTAATAGTAGCGCATCTTATATCGATCGGGAGGTGATTTTTATGAAGATTGAAAGAATCAACGAAAACCAGATCAGATGCACTCTGTCTAGAGAAGATTTAATAAGCCGACACATTAAGCTCTCAGAATTAGCTTACGGTTCTGCAAAGGCCAGAGAATTATTTAGAGAACTTATGGAGCAGGCTTCTTACCAGTACGGTTTTGAAGCGGAAGATATTCCACTTATGATAGAAGCTATACCCCTTTCATCAGAATCCATTGTCCTTCTTGTGACAAAGGTAGAAAATCCTGACGAGCTTGATACTCGTTTCTCAAGATTTTCAGAGGATGACGATGACTACGATGATGATGAAGAAATCATCGATGCACCAGCAAAGCCATTTAATGAGGCAGCAGCAGACGACATACTTAACATATTCAATAGTCTTATTGAAAAGGCACAGGAAGCTATAACAGCTTCACCAGAAAAGGCAGCAAAAAATGGCTTGCCAGTGGATATCACAAAGATGTTTGTTTTCGACAACATTGATGATGTAATCAGACTTTCTGGTATACTTGGTAGCTTTTACAAGGGAAAGAATTCTCTATATAAGAGTCCATTTGATAACAAATACTATTTAGTAGTTAGCAAATCAGATGATACAGCTGAAACATACAATAAAGTATGCAACATCTTATCTGAATACAGTGATCAGCAGAATTATGTAGTTGGCACAGACCAATACATGTCTGAACACTATGAAGTACTTGTCAATGGTAATGCGGTACAGAAATTAGCAATGATATAAAAGGAAGACGCAACATCTATAATTGCCTTCGGCAATGGGTTGCGTCGTGGCAAACAAAAAAAGAGCCTTGCAGTGCAAAGCTCTTTTTTAATTTGCTTTTTAAGCCTTTGAATCAAGGAATGTATTAATCTCTTCAACGAGATCATCAGCATCGATACCGTGTACCATTGCTGCCTCCTCGATAGTCTCCATCTGTGAAGATGGGCATCCGAGGCAGTGCATGCCGATATTAAGTAAGATAGGAGCTACATCAGCATCAATCTGAAGAAGCTCGCCGATCATAGTTGCTTTAGAAACTCTTGCCATTTTGACTTCTCCTTTCTTAACATTTCAATTGATAATAACATGCTTTTTTTCTTTTCGCAAACCATTATTCCATTGTTGTGGATTATATACAATTACATTGTGCTCAATTTGAAGTTAGTGAGAAACTAATTTGTGTACACAATTAAAACAACTGTTAGCCTGAATCAACAGGAGTTAGATTAATGTAACCGCGGTGAACCTTGATTTTAAAGGGATTTATAAAAAAACAATTTTGTCCTTGATTTAGACACAATTTAGGTGTATTATAAATTTTATCAAACGAAATTGATTAATTTTATCAATAAGATATTTAAGGAGGATTTTAACTATGGCATACGTTATTTCTGATTCATGCGTATCATGTGGTACATGCGAGCCTGAGTGCCCAGTAGGTGCTATCTCACAGGGAGATTCACAGTTCAACATCGACGCTGACGCTTGCGTTGAGTGTGGTACATGTGCAGGTGTTTGCCCAACAGGAGCAATCGCTCAGGGCTAATAGCTTAATCAAGAAAACCGGTTAAAGAGCATCGCATTCGCGGTGCTCTTTTTTTGTACAACAAACCGCTCGCCTCCCCTAGCCCAATTCTGGCCCCTCTCCCAAGTGTATCTGCTGCCCAGGCCCCTCCCAATAACGTAGTATAAATACCTGCCCCTAGTGTACAGGGCTCATACTTATTTACGCCGACAGCGCAAGGATTATAGTTTTTCTTAGCATCACAAGGGAGCATTAAGTGCGTGTCCTTTAATTGGTTTTGCACTTCGAAGCCACTGTGGGTAGAGGGCAGACACTTGAAGTCTACCTATTACTCTCCACACAAGGCTTAGGATAATTGCGCTCATACTCCGTTTGCCAAGAAAATTATGAAAGGGGATTTTGGATGATTAGGCGCCGCCCTTTAACTCAGTCCGTTTCGTTGTCGGGCTCTCGGCGCCGTCCGTGGCGCCTCACGCCTATTCATCGCAAAATGCCCCTTTCTAATTTTCTAGGCTCACGTATAATCCAATTATCTTAGATGGTGATTGGATTTTTCCTTTCCTCAGATTTTCATTGGGGATCTTATCTCATCTCTGATATATTTTGAAAAGGCACTGTGGATTTGTATTTCTAGGCATACAGCTTTGACTGGTATGGAGTGACTCAGACCACAGCTTTTCGTCTGTTACTGTTAATCAGTTTGTTAACGCATCGACGTTTCTATTTACGTGATTACACAGCCGAATTCTCTGTGGAAGACAACAGTGCTCAAAATATTTATCAGGAGGTAAAAGCTATGTCAATGTACTTTATTGGAATCGATATTTCCAAGTACAAGCATGATTGCTGCATTATTTCTGCAGCCAATCAAAAAGTAGTCTCTAAAGTTACTATTGAAAACAATAAGTCTGGCTTTGAAGAACTACTTACCATTATTAACTCTCTATCTAATCCTGCGGACATAAAAATAGGGTTTGAATCAACTGCTCATTACGCCCTAAATCTTGAACTCTTCCTTGAAAATTCTCTCCTAACCTTCATGGAAGTTAATCCTGTTCTTATCAGTGAATACAAGAAATCAAAAACACTTAGGCGTACAAAAACCGACTCCGTTGACTGTGAATCAATTGCTCGTTGGTTGATGACTGTTGAATACAAACCCCATTCAAAGGGATTTTATCACGCTTATTCACTTAAGTCATTAACTCGTTTACGAGATAAACTAATCCGTCAGCGTTCTTTTTATCTTGTAAAAATCACAAATGTATTAGATCACACATTTCCTGAGTTTAAGCCATTTTTTAGTGAGCGTTTTTCTAAAACAGCTCTATACCTGCTTGAAAACTATGGCTCAGCAGAAAAAATGGCACGTATGAACTCAGTCTCTTACGAGAAGCTCCGTTCTCTTTCAAGAGGAAAGTTTTCTCCGCAGCAATTCCTGCAGTTAAAAGAACTTGCAGCTAATACTGTAGGTGTAAACAATTCCATTTTTGATGTAGAACTGAATAGCCTTTTAACCTTATATAAATCTCTAAATAAAGAGATTGATATCCTTGAAAAAGAAATAATCAAACTAATTGAGGAAATCCATCCACACTATATGTCAATACCAGGAATAGGCCCACTATCAGCTGCTGTAATCTATTCGGAGTATGGTGACATATCTAACTTTTCAAACTCTGGCCAAATGCTTGCATTTGCCGGTATAGAACCCGGTATTAATGAGTCAGGTACTGAATCTCATGGTGGCAAGATGGTCAAACGTGGTTCATCTCAACTCCGTTATACACTAATTAATTGTTGCCTACCATTAATACGATTTGACATGACGTTCGCAACTTATTATGCAAAAAAGCGTGGAGAAGGCAAACCTCACAGAGTAGCTATTACTCATGTAGCAAAGAAACTTATTAGAGTCATCTATGCATTGGAGAGGCAAGATATCGACTTTAATACCCAAAAGCTACGCTAAAATTAAATCTTTAATTATTGTGTTTTATATCATCTGAAATACTGTACTTTCAGATGGTTTATTAAGGTCGCGCATTTTTAAAAAGGAAAAAATGTTTTAAAACATCTTGACTGTTTATAGTTTGTCACTCCAAAGCAAATAGTAATTAATACAAAGCTAGTTTAAGACTGATGATTACTTAGTGTAGTGTTTGTCCGTCTCCACCCATACCTTACCGATAGAATTGTAAAACTTTGTAAGAACACCTACTAATAAATATGGGCGACTACACATTTAGATAATCCAAAATCTGTGACGTACTTGCCGGTGGCAGCAGGCGGGTGTGCCGGGGACCAAGGTAGGGTGGCCTTGTTTGCCTATGCCGGGAGGGCATGGCGGCCTGGTGTACTCCTAGGCCTGGAGGGCCTGTTCGATGCCTAGGGCAAGTTGGTCGGCGCAGCTGGTGCCTTTGAAGCCACAGAGGTTGCCCTTGAGGATTTCTACGGTGTGGGCTGCATCGGCGCCCTCAAGGAGTTTGCTGATGGCGAGTGTGTTGCCTGCGCATCCTCCGGTGAATTTTACGTTGTGAAGCTTGCCATCCTCGATTTCGAAGTCGATTTTGCGAGCGCAAACTCCCTTTGGTGTAAAGCTATATTTTTCCATTTAAACTCCTTTTTCGCTCTGCCAGTGAGCATATTACATTGTGTCTATTGAATTTAGCATGTCTAGGTTTTTGACTTCCGTTTCTGTGAATACATCCTCAGAAAAATCTGCAGGCATTACAGATGGCGAGTACCAAACCTGACCCATGAAATAATTCATTATTTCTGAATCTCTGAAACTGTAGCCGTGACGGGCATAGATTTCATTTTTTGCTATGTGTATAACCTCTGCAGGTACGTTTTCAAAATCTGCAGTGGTGTAAACTGTTGTGTCTGTGTTAAATAAGTATGTGCAGTAGCATGCATCTCCAGTGACTCCACGAGCTGTTTCCCAGTAGCTTGATACTGTAGGCCAGTATGTGTTGTCTGTGAGGTATTGGCTGCGCTCAGAAATTGCTGCAGAAATTTCCTCTGTTGACCAGTCTTTAATACTATCAACGTATTCGCCAGGATCCACAACTGTGATAACTGAATTGTCCTCTACAGCCTCCTCTGTGGATTCTGTAGATTCGGTTGTATCTACAACTTCTTCCTGGGTTACCGCATTTTCCTCGCTTACTGTAAGTTTTTTATCCTTCTTGTGAAGTGCATTATAAGAAAAACAGCCTGCAAGTAGACCAACTACTATACATACTACGATTTCGATTGTCCATCTACGAACATTTTTGTTGCTATAAAGTTTAACTATAAACTTTCGTAAATCATCAAAACGTGAAAACATTTCTTCCATAGCTACTCTTCCCTTTTCCGTTTTTCTTTAGAGTATACCATATTTTGACGAATTTGTTACATTGTATTGCATTTTTGTTACATTGTTCGCTCAATTTCGTTTCTTGTAGCATTTACGCTACCTTGAGCCATTTGTTTGCTGCCGCCACCTTTGGCTCCTAAAAGCTCTCGCATTCCTGCCGCAATTGCTGCACAATCTCTGGTCTTGCTTCCAATTACAAAGTTGTAGCCCTCTTCGTCGTTTCCTGAAAAGATGCAGCATAATCCATCATGCTTTTCAACTAAAGCGTTGACTCCATCACGCATTATCTTTGCATCTAAATCTTCTGAGAAGATTGTAATATCTGAAACCTCAGAAGGATAACTTTCAATCTGGTTCATCAAAATCCCAGATTTGATATCGTTTATACGATACTTTAACTGCTTGCCTTCATCCATCAATGAAATGATTTTGTCAGGGACTTCATCCTCTTTGCAACTCAATGTACGGTATGCTTTAGCAAGCAATTTCATACGACGGTTGTAATCATCTAAGGCTCTTAACCCACAAAGAATATAAATTCTTGTTCCGCCTTTGTATTTCTCGTATGATACCACTTTTAACATACCTACCTGGCCAGTACTTTTAACATGTGGTGCACAGCATGCACATAAATCAACACCCTCGATTTCTACCAATCGAACTGGGCCATCAATCTCTTTTTTACTTCTGTAGGCTATTGCTCCAAGCAGTTCCTGTTTAGGATAATATGCTTTGACAGCCACATCTGCGGCGATGATTTCATTTGCCTTTCTTTCGATATGCTCAACCATATCCTCTGAAAGCTCTATATTCAGATCAAGTGTGACAGTATTGTCGCTAAGGTGAAAACCAACATTTTCTGCGCCATATTCATTATGAGCAAGTCCTGTAAAAATGTGCTCGCCTGTGTGCTGTTGCATGTTCGAAAAACGATGATTCCAATCAATTACTCCATGTACTTCCTCACCAATGAGAAAGCCACCTTTGCAGTAGTGGTAAACTGTATCACCCCCGCTTTGCACATCCACCACCGGATGCTCATCTAAATGGCCTATATCGCTGGTCTGTCCACCTTGCTCAGGGAAAAATAACGACTTATCCAGTACCACCTTGTAAAGCTTTTGATCATCGATTATGGCTTCATCACAAGATATTACTTTTCCATTAAACTCTTTTGCAAATGCATCTTCATCATAAAGTGCTATTGTTTTCATATATATTCACCCTTAGTTTTTGCCGATTGGAATACCAAAAATCTTTGTCTGGAATCCATCTCGTAAGGTCTCATAATCTGTGTAGTTAATAGTGGATTTGAAATGATTATTCCAAGTATCCTTTAGCTTGTCACAGATTTCTTTGCCATTTTCTTCATTTGTAAGAATAGATGGGAACACATAATAAATCATGAAATAATTCAGATTCATTAAGTCTGCACCTCTTACCTTGCCAAACTTTTTGAATGCAGCTGTTACATCCTCGCAAAGCTCCTTTGCGCTAGCTTCCACATCATCAGCTTCCACCAAATCCTTTAGCAAATCATATCTCTGCTGATTAAACATATCCATCTGCTTTTCATAGTCCTTTTTGTTATGGACCTTGCTAAGATATGCTACATCCTCAAACAATTTTTCAACATTAAATCCCATCAATAATACCTCCTAAATCTTTTATGTCATCGACCTTTGC
>JAEEGI010025927.1_pt1 | contig 11300 bp, 13 predicted proteins | sample 8958751 | NCBI WGS metagenome assembly JAEEGI01 (sample SAMN16246545, study PRJNA631951) | gut metagenome | biome: gut microbiome; feature: rumen; material: KS-attached | host: Bos | place: Iran: Karaj | collected 2018-10 | reverse complement strand
GTCGATGACAACCAGGTCCAGGCCGTGCTCCAGTTTGAATTTGCGGCACTTCGAACGCAGCTCGCTGACGCTGATGCCGGGGGTATCGTCGATGATCAGATTTGACCGGCCGATGGTATCCGCACTTTCCAGCAGTTTGTCCCAGTCCTCATCGGAAAGGTTGCCGGTCCGGATGTTCCGGGCATCGACCCGGCTCTCCTGCGCGAACAGAAGGTTCATCAGCACCTCTCTGGACATTTCGAGGGAGAAAATGGCCGCACTCCTGCCGTCGCGGAACACGACGTTCTGGATGATGTTCAGAGCAAGAGCGGTCTTGCCCATGGATGGACGCGCGGCGATCAGCACGTAGTCGGAGCTGTGCAGGCCGGTCGTCATACGGTCCAGGTCGATGAAGCCGGTTGTGAGCCCCGCAACCGGGTTCTTCGTATTCGGCGCTTCGCCTCTCGCCCCCATCGCACTCAGGGCGGAAAACCTCAGAATAGCGAGTGCCTTCCGCTGCTCTTCCGGAGACATTTCAGCCAGCATCTTTTTGATATCAGATAATGATGAATCCATGTTTTTCCTCCTCTATGAACATACCTCTTGCCAAAAAGCCGCTTATGCGGCTTTAGGCGTAACGAGTTCGCGGCAGAAAGAGACTTCTTCCGCGGTGAAGAGATGGATGTACCGGGAATCCAGTACGAGGTTTTCGACCAGAAGGTCCATACGGCCGTTCAGCCAGAACAGGTCGTAGTCTTTGGGCAGACGGAGGGTGGACATGCTGCGGCTGAGCATATTCTTCACCGCAGTGAGTGCGCCGTAGCGGCTGACTTCAGCCTGAAGCGGCTGATAAGTGTAACGGGAGATTTTGCGGGAAGCGGAGATAGTGGAGAGAAGGGAGTTGGTGAAGGAGTTACGATTCATCATTTTCATATCCTACCTTTTTCTTTATTTGCAGCCGCAGTATAACAGGAAGTCCGGTGAAAATTTAAATTAAAAATCCCCCCCTTCAGGACTGCCTTCGTCTCCGGCTGCGTCCTTTTTCGGGCGTCTCTTGAGTTTTTTCATTCTTCCGGATTTCCCGCATGCATTTCTGCCAGGCCGTGATAGCTTTTTTCTCCGACAGACTGAGTTCCTTCGGCTTCATGCTTTTCTCTCCCTTCCCGCTTTCTTATTCATTCTCGCTGCAGGCCTTTTTGACAGCTGCGATATCCTCCGCCGTCAGAACGCCTTTTTCCATCAAAGCCCGCGCGATACCATCCAGAAGATTTCTGTTCTGCGCCAGAATCTCCTTTGCCTTCCGGTAATACTTTTCAACCTCCGCCGAAACGGCCTGTTCCTGTTTTGCTCTCAGTTCGGCCGAATTCTTATAGCCGTTGCAGTGCAGATGGAAACCGCAGCAGCAGATATCGGTCACCAGATTCCAAACGGCTTCAAACGCCTGGTCCAGGTCCCGTGAACAGCCCGTATCAAAGCTTCCGAAAACCTGCTCGCTGGCCGCCGCTCCGCCAAGCGTGCGGACAATCCGGTTCTCCATCCGCTCCATCATCCGCATATCTTCCATCGGCCTGCCCTGTGTAAATCCGCCGCAGTCCCCGTTTCGTGAAAAGGCGGAAACCAGAGTTACGCTGCCCGGCTCGAGTATCTCACCGATAACCGTATGTCCGGCTTCGTGATACGCGACCTGAAGCGCGTCTGCTTTTCTTTTCTTTTTTAGGCCGAAAGAAGCGATTTCCTCGTTCGGCACGTCAAAAACCGTATGCAGGGCAGCTTTCATAAAGTGGTCCATCGTGATTTCCGGGGAGCGCTCATATCCCGCATAGAGACCGGCTTCGTTTATCACGGTTTCCAGTTCCGCGCAGGACCGTCCGTTCATGATGCCGGCAATCGTCCCGGCACTCACGCCGTCCGCAAAATTCTTGCCGGCGATATAATGCGCAATGATTTTTTCCGCATCTTCCCCGCTCGGATTCTCCACTTCAATCGTACGGTCAAAACGTCCCACCCGGCAAAGAGATTCCGGCAGGCACTGCATATCGTTGACCGTCGCCAGCACGAAGATATCCGAACCCTTGCAATCATCGATGCAGGACTGAACGGTGACGTACTCTTCCGCGTCCGGATGCTGCTCGTCCTCGTTGGCGAATTTATCCATATCATCCAGAAACACGATGGAAGGAGCCTCTGCTTTAGCGGTATCAAAAACAGTCCGGATATGATTGATAAACTCTCCGTCCGGTTTGTCCTTGCGGCAGAGAAAAGCCTTTCTGCCGCTGGCTTCAATGAGGGCAGACGCCATCAGGCTCTTCCCGACGCCGGGTCTGCCGTAAAGAAGAAGTCCGCGGGGCGGCTTTGCGCCGAGAAGCGTATAGGCCTCCGCATTCTTTAAAACGTCGCTGATTTGCATCAGTTCCTGCTTGATGCTGTCGTAGCCGATGATTCTGTCAAATTCGTGCATAGCGTTTCCTTTCCTTTTCCTGCCGGATGAAGATCACGGGCAGAATCATACCGTATCCCGTGTCAGAAATTTAAATAGATTTCCTTAATAGAGCCCGGGTCATTCGACCCAGGCTCCGTATCTCTGCGACCAGCGTATCTTCCCGGCTGCCGCAAGAGCGTTCAGGATGCGTCCTACGGTCTGACGTGTCATCGTCAGCTCGTAAGGGTACTCCTCCAGCTTTTCGAGGATGTCCGCCTGCGTGTAATGCACATGGCGGTTCGTGTGGTCCTCCAGAATCATGTAGATGAAGGCCGGTGCGAGGCTGTCGCGGCATCGTTCCTTTATCTCGCCGCTCCAGAGGTCTTCCCATTCAGTTTCGAGCTTCATAAGGTCTTTCGTCATCTTTTTGCCCTTTCTCTCTTCAGGTAATCTGCTGGATCACTGTTCCCGCAGAACATTCTCGATAAACGCAACGTCTTGAGGTAAAAGGTCTTTCAAATTGAGTCGTTTACAGTACTTTTGGGGTTTTCTATAGATTTATATTCAACAATCCCTTTATAAATTCTATGTCTTCTTCTGACATGTCAATCATATTAGAATCAAAATCAAATTTAGCTATGCAACAGTCCATAATATATTTATCGGTACTGAAACGAGCCGTTGAGGAATTTATCTTAAGGTCTATATCATCCCTTAAAATTCCATCAGCATATAATAATTCTATAGAGGAATCCAGGTTATCCAGGATGGTACTGTAACCCATATTTCCGAACCCGGTTTTTTCACAGGCAGAAACAATGGATTCCATATCTTCAAAGGTTCCATCTGCATATTCAACATTTCCATCAACTCTAAGCACCATATACTTCATGTTCGACACCTCTATTTATTTAATTTAAGCCGCCGTTTGCCGTATTACGCACAGAGTCTTCTGCGGTCATACCAGGCCCCTTTCCTGGCACGATAGAACACATGGATGTCGGAGTCGGCGAGAAGTTTGACCGCACGCAAAACGGCCTGCTTCTCCATGACGATGCCCTGTTCGTCTTCCAGACGGGCCAGGAGTTCGTCCGCATCGAAGGGATGGCTCTCGCTGCTTTCGCTGCGCAACATCAGATAAATATAGAGGGACGCCAGACTCTTTTTGCTGTTGCTTTCCCCGGAGATGGCTTCCTGTGCAGGGAATGTCGCTTCACTTCCGTAATAATACATGGGCATCTGTACCGCCTTTCTGATCATTCCGCACTGATAGGAGCGGAAGGGCTGCGGTCCGTCAGGAACCGCATCATAACAAACAGGGAGGGCTAAAATCAAATTAATTGTGAGGCATTTGAGATAAGGATATGAAACCTCATTTGCGAATGCCTGCGCATCATAACACAGGTACCTGGAAATATTTAAATAAATATATCTGGAAGCATTTTCATCGGCAGAATCAAGAAAAGAATATGGTCCGCAGAATGCCAAAAGCAGGCATGCTTCATAATAATCAAGTGGACCAACAACATGATCTGCCTGAATAACATGTTTTGAGACGGAACAAACGAAACAGTAATCGAAACCCCTGGGAGTCAATCTTCTCAATGGGTAATGATTGATCACATCCTTACGACAAAAAAGCCCAGCTTATTGCGCTGAGCAAGGAACATGGCAATTAATAGTGTGTTTAATTTGCGACCCTGACCCCGTTTTCGTCGAACCCTTCTACAAGCGGAGTGAGTGGCGGAATACCAGCTTCTACAAGCCTGCGGTTTACTTCCGGAACCGTATCCATATACCATTGATTAAGAGCAAACTCATAAAATCTCATCTCTATGGAATCCAGAAACTTGGTCGGGCTTTTTGCAATATACAGTTCACTGTTCATAGGCGGCAGATGCAGAGCTATACATACTGACACCACTTCAGTAATCGGGAATGCAATATTTGCTTTATTCCGCATGTTCTTGATCGTATCATCGGAAAGCCCCGTCAGTTCTGCCAGTTTACTCACAGATATCCTTTTCTTCTCCATAAGCTTTACAGTCATATCATTGAAACTGATATCAATGGCCGCCCTGTCCGACATCTGTTTCTCAATCTGCCTGCGAAGCTCGCGCCCTTCTTCTGTAACAGGGCTCTCGCCGTTCTTTCCAACGTATTGGACCTTCTTCCGGCCTTTTCCCCACGATACATCCTTCTGCAGAATACCATTTACCAAACGTACAAATGAGTTTACATAAACAGTCTTGAAGACAAGGCAGCATTCTCCCATATGCTCTCTGGCATATTGACGCAAATGCGGAATGCCGGCATGGTCCAGATAGATATATTTATCGTCATTCAGACAGAAGCAGGCGTTTTCCCGGATGTACAAATACCGTCCGGATCTTAATGCTTTGCGGAATTCGGGGTTCCGAATGAATTCCCCGATAGCTTCCTTTTCGCTGATGGAGTAGGTTTCATCCGCTTTCAGCGTCGAATAATAGGCCGGGACCAGTTTCCCGTTCGCGGTTTGCAAGATTCCCCTCACCTCATTATACCCAAAGTCCATAAGCCGGGTACGCGCCATCGTCTTGGTTGTACCGTAATAGGCAGCCATGTCGTCAACTAATCGCCGCATGTTTGCCAAAGAACGCTCCCCTCCATAGGATTCGAGTAATTGATTCGCGTGCTTTCTCCCGTAGTAATCCGGAATCAGCAGGTAGCGGGGCAGCGTGTTCGCCTGCATTTCCATTATCTCTAAGGGTGACTGGACGTTTATGTCCTCATCTGCTTTTTTCTTCTTGCACATATAGGAACAGTAATCATGACCGTGCATCATCTGCAGCAAGAAAAACCATCTTCCCAAAAAGGCATGCGTTGCTTCATGGGCCAGCGTAGAGTTCTGAATCCCGGGAGATTTTGTCATTTCCCGATTCAGAATGATCGTCCCCGGATCGATGTATTCATTACTCACACACCCGGTCTTCTCATCTATGATATCAGCCGTTCCGAAGCCAAAGAAGTATTCTCCAAGAGTACCGTTTTCCGGAAACTCCCCATATTTAACTTCCCAGTTCATCTGTCTGATCCAAATCATCGGATCGATCTTTGCATCGCAGAAAATCGAAACCGGGTAGTTGTCTTCGTGAAGGAGCTCAGCCATCCGGGCATAATCTTCGCTTTTCATGACAGGGAGCAGATATTTATCGACCGGCAGGTTCTTTGCTCTCGCGACACTCAGAGAATCTTCTTCATTAACGACAGCCTTTACAAAATGACATCCCAGGATACACGGCGTAAAGTTAAAGACATATCGAAGCCAGACCCTAAGATTAAGACTTTCCCGCCTGGTAATAATTCCGTCGTCCTTATTTGATTCCTCTATCCTGATTCGAACATCCGCTGCAATATCGACCTTAAACTCACCAGGATCCTGAAAGAAATATGATTCGGACCGTATCACATCAAGTTCGTTTACCCATGCACGGGACAGCTTCCAGCCCTCTTCAAACTCTTTAAATTCCTCCGGATGCTCTCCCAGCCAGGAAAGCAGATCATCTGAAAACGAGCGTCTGAACACTTTAGTCAAAACGTCTATCACTGTATAAGGATGAGCTGTCTCGTCGATTCTCAGCCTGTACAGCTTCTCACGTTCCTCTGCATCCAGCATTTTCCGGGGGTCAAAAACATATGGGCTCTGTGTAATGGGTGCTTCTCTCACTTTTCTTTACTCCTTTGACGCCTGCTCCCGCAGGGATCGGTTACGCTCTACGCTATTGCGTCGAGTTCATGATAGCACATATATTTGCGCTTATCAAGTAAATTATCACTTTACAAACGCAATTTTATGTGTTATAGTGAGGCTGCAAGGGTTCCGCCCTATAGAAAGAAGGTGACTTTATGCCGCGCAAGAAAGTTGGAAACTCTTCAGAAATCCCCGCCAGAATCATTGATATGAAAACAGGAAAAGCCGTTGATACCAGTATCCCTGTCCTTTGCCGAAATATCCGCCGTTTTCGGGAACAGTTCGGATGGGAGCAGAAAGAACTGGCCCAAAGAATCGGCGTTACCGGCAACGCCGTCAGCAACTGGGAAAACGGACGAAGCCGTCCGGACATCAATCTTCTTCCCAGTCTCTGTGATGTACTGGAAGTTACTTTGTATGATCTGTTGGGGCTGGAAGGTCCGTCTCTACAGTATACGGCCGGTGAACAGATGCTGATCGACAAATACAGAGATCTCACTCCCGGTCATAAACGTGCTGTCGACGGACTGGTGGATACGCTGTACGACTCTCAGCTCACTGAAAGAAAACCGCCTGTTGTCCGCGAACTTGTCTACTACGACCGCCCTCTCTCCGCCGGTCCCGGTGATCCTACGGAGTTTGAAGACGAAGGGATTCCGATCTTTCTTTACGCATCCCGTCTGGTTGACCGCGCAGACTGCGTTTTCTCTGTAAACGGCAACAGCATGGAACCGACTTATCATGACGGTGATATGGTCCTCATCTCCCGCATTCCGGATGCCCCTGAACTGCAGTACGGCGAGGTCGGCGCTTTTATTTCCGGAAACGAAACCTATATCAAGGTTTGCCAGGAAGATGGTCTGCATTCCCTGAATCCGGCTTACGCACCTATGAAGTTTGGCGAAGACTCCAACGTCTATCTGATCGGACGGGTTATAGGTATTCTGGATCCGGAGCAGATCGCCTCCGAAGAGGATGTAAACAGATACTTTGCGGCAAAGGAATGATTTATGGTTACACTTCGTCACTTCACTCGGGATGACGCCGACACCATTCAGGAAATGATGTATCCGTCTATTTCACGCGAAGAAATCGACCAGGTACTTGGAGAATGGACCGAACTAAGCTACCAGGGAAAGTACTTCGAGATGCTTGCTGTCGAATCTGACGGAAGGATCGTCGGAAATATCTCTTTGTTCGAGCAGCGTGAGCATATTGCTTCCATTGGGATAGAGATATTCCCAAGTGAAAGAAGAAACGGCTTTGCCGCTGAAGCGATGACGCTTTTATGTAAGAAAGCTTCCGGGCTCGGTTACGAGATCATCGTTGATGAAATTAGGGCTGACAATACCGCAAGCCTGAAGCTACACGAAAAGCTCGGATTTGAAAGCAGCAATCATATCTATCGAAACAGTAAAGGCCACGAAGCGGTCCGGTATTTCAAGGTTATAGCCGGAAAACATAATAAAGAAAATTGAAACAGGAGCATCCGAGGGGGGGTAAAGGATGATGCGCGTATGGAGAACATCTATATCTGTATCGATCTCAAGTCATACTACGCCTCCGTGGAATGCGTCCACCGGGGGCTGGATCCGTTAAAGACCAATCTCCTGGTTGCAGACGAAAGCCGTTCTGACCAGACGATCTGTCTGGCCGTCTCACCGCCGCTCAAAGCGATCGGCGTTCCGGCACGTCCCCGTTTGTTTGAAGCCAAACGGGCCATCAGGAAATACGAAGAAATCCATCATACAAAAGTTGACTACATCATTGCGGTGCCGCGCATGGCGGAGTACGAACGGATCTCCGCGCAGATCTACGGGATCTATCTTCGCTATGTGGCGCCGGAAGACGTCCACATCTATTCAATAGACGAGTGCTTTATCGACTGCACTCCTTATCTCCCTCTCTATGAGAAATCCGCCAAGAAAGCCAGCGTTCACCCGGCTCACTGCATGGCCATAACCATGATCCGGGATGTTCTCGCGACGACCGGCATCACCGCCACCGTTGGGATCGGAACCAATCTTTACTTAGCCAAGGTGGCGATGGATATCGTGGCAAAGAAACGGCCGGCGGACAAGGACGGGGTGCGAATTGCGGAGCTGGATGAAACCGCATATAAGCTTCTGCTCTGGGATCACACACCGTTAACGGATTTCTGGCAGATCGGGCCCGGCAAAGCCAGACGGCTGATGAATGCCCACATGTTTACAATGGGCGACGTGGCTCAGCGCAGCATCTGGGATGAAGAATTCTTCTACAAAACCTTCGGGATCGACGGTGAGATCCTGATCGATCACGCTTGGGGGATTGAACCGGTCACTATGCGGGACATTAAGAACTATCGCAGTGACAACCACAGTCTTTCCAGCGGTCAAGTTCTGCCAAGGCCGTACAAATACAAAGAAGCCCGTCTGGTCTTCGAAGAGATGATAGACGGTCTCTGTGCAGATCTATTCCACAAAGAACTTGTCTCCGCCAGTTTTACCTGGTGGGTCTCCTACGATTACAAAAGTCTGGAGGTCTGCCCAGAATATGAAGGGCCTGTATCACTGGATTTTTACGGAAGACTTCATCCGAACCATTCGAACGGAACAGTCCGGATGCGGGAAAAGACCAACTCACCGGCTCTTGTCCGTGACGGCCTGTTAGAGTCGTTCGATAAAAAGACGGATCACCGGCTGCTCTACCGCAAGCTCGGAGTCTGCGCCGGCAATGTGCTGCCAGATGACGAAATGATCCAGCTGGATCTCTTTACTGACTACGAAACACTGCAAAAAGAAAAACGAATTCAGGCGGCGATGGGGGACGTCCGCCGGCGGTTCGGCGCGAATGCCATCTTCAAAGGCATGAACCTTATGGATGGAGCAACCGCGCTGGAACGCAATCAGCAGATCGGAGGACACCGCGCGTAAGGTTCGGCCATCTGCAGCTCAAAGGAGGCAGTTTATGCTCAGCATTCAAGTTGTTGCTATCCCCCAGGACTTCAAATATCTGGACACCTTTCTCAAAGGACGGCCACAGCACAAAAGAATGGATCCCTTCTGGATCCGGCATCCTTCTATGGACGTAGCTAAACGGGCCAAGATCTTTGCGCCGTTCGATGCTTTACGCGGATTCAGCGCAGCCATCATTGCGAAGGATGCCCTCTATGAGCCGAAAAGAGAGCTTTCTGAAGAGGACCAGGACGATCTGAACAGTAAACTCTCCGCTTTATATGAGCTGACCCGAAACAGCCGTATTGCCCGCGAAAACAGCATTCCTGTTTCTGTCACTTACTTTGTTCCGTGTACTGATCGGAACAATGAAGCCTACGGGATTCGAGGAAGCTATGAAACCATCAGCGGTATTTGTCTTAAGGTGGATCCGATTGCCAGGGATCTCATACTCATGGATGGTCAGAGGATCCGATTTGACGCCATAAACACGATCAGCTTTGACAGCGCCGCTGATACCACCTGCAAAGAGTGGATCGAATAACTATTCTTTCCACTCTTTCCTCCGGTGTGATTGTTTGTCCACAGCGCTTTAGCAATATACGCTATTTCTTTGGGTCATGGCCGCGGGTTTCCTCCAGATAAATCTTTTTGGCCCGCAGGGCTTCTTTCTCCGTCAGCAGCTCACATTCCACCAGATGCCATAATATAATCATCATGTACTCGTCTATAGCTTCTTTATTGTCCTGATTCTCATCCATAGCAGCGCCTACCATTTCCTGCGCGGATTACGATACGTTTCTCTCCCCGCATTTATAGGGCCAGCCCGATGTGTAGCACGTGCGACATATTCTTCCAAGGCCTGATGCGTAAAATAGACGCACCCGTTTTGCACATACTGGACATACGCAATACGCTTTTGTCTTCTCGCTTCGTCGAGTTGGGTTAGACTGATTCCAAGATACTCTGCAGCCTCTTTTCTGGTAAGTAATTTCTCCATAAACAAAGCCTCCCTGTGTGAAAATGCTTCATACCGGGAGGCTATCAGTCCAACAGAGTACTTGCAAATGTGCGATGACCAGTTTTATCACAAATTATGCTTGTCTAACGGATGTTTTTTAACCTGTATATAGAATAATACATGCTTTAGCAGGGAAGATGCGGGTCGGATTCGAACCGGCGTGAGCGGTTTTGCAGACCGCCGCCCAACCACTTGGCTACCGCATCAGATGTAAACGGGGAGACTTGAACTCCCATTTCAGTCTTCGGAGGGCTGCGTGCTTTCCCTTGCACTACGCTTACGTATCTCCGGAGAGACTCGAACTCTCAAATGTGGGATTAGAAGGCCCATGCCTTTTCCATTTGGCGACGGAGACGTGCTCCCGGAAGGAATCGAACCTTCAGCTCGCGGTTCGTAGCCGCGCGGTTTCTCCATTAACCTACGGGAGCTGGGGTGACCGGAGGGAGTTGAACCCTCATCTTCAGGACCACAACCTGAGGTACTGCCGTTGTACGACGGCCACAGCAGGCATGTGAGGGCTCGAACCTCAAACCTTCCGGGTCAGAGCCGGATGTTCTGCCGGTTGAACTACATGCCTATGTGCAGGCGCAGCAGGGCTCGAACCTGCAGCCTTTCGGGTCAAAGCCGAACGCGCTGCCATTGCGCCATGCGCCTAAAGTTGGGATATCGGGAGTCGAACCCGAGGCCTTCCGCGTATCAGACGGACACTCTTCCAACTGAGCTACATCCCAGCAGGTTCGCAAGGATTTGAACCTTGATCCACGGTTTTGGAGACCGTCATGCTGCCATTTGCACCACAAACCCATACGCGGATGACAGGACTTGAACCTGTACACCGGTCACCCGGCTACTCACGGTTTAGCAAACCGCTGCCTTACCGTTAGGCTTACATCCGCTTATACACGCAGCGGGACTTGAACCCGCAGCCTTCAGATTAAGGGTCTGCTGCTCCGCCGTTTGAGCTATGCGTGTATGTACGCGCAATGGGACTTGAACCCACAACCCTCGGATTAAAAGTCCGATACTCTGCCGTTTGAGCTATGCGCGTAAGCTGCCCTGTTACAGCTTCCGGACAACCAGGATCTCATCCATTGTGACGCCCAGCAGATCTGCCAGGATCACCAGGTTGTCCAGGGAGGGCAGGGCATCCCCGCCCAGCCACTTGTAGACGGCGTTCCGGGTGGAAAAGCCCAGAGCCTCTGCAAGATCCTTATT
>JAEEGI010025999.1_pt1 | contig 11301 bp, 8 predicted proteins | sample 8958751 | NCBI WGS metagenome assembly JAEEGI01 (sample SAMN16246545, study PRJNA631951) | gut metagenome | biome: gut microbiome; feature: rumen; material: KS-attached | host: Bos | place: Iran: Karaj | collected 2018-10 | reverse complement strand
TGGCGGACATCAGCGAGGATGAAGTTCAACGTATGGATCCGGTTTACCAACGGTTTTACGAAGAGTGCCGAATATCAAACCTTAATGAAATGGAAAAGAAAGAATACGTGACGAGTGTGTTAGAGTACGACGATGTACGGGAGTCGATGATGTGCGAACGCGAAGTAGGGAGAGAGGAAGGACGTGAAGAAGGACGTGAAGAGGGTCGTCAAGAAGAAAGGCGCCAACTCGCAGTGAATATGCTGTCAAAAGGTTTCGATTCAGCCGTAATCGCTGAAATCACCAGCTTGTCGGAAAATGAGGTTCTCGCTTTGGCGGAAAGATAAATGTAAGGATTGATGGTCAAGGAAGAGGCTGAGAATCAAGGTAGCCTGCCGGTGCAGGGACTAACGATCAACAGCGAAACCCGTCAGCGCAAACATTAACGAATAACAAATGCATCATTCCGTTTGGCCTCCATCCCCTACCGAAAAAAACACGCTTTCCCCACAAGCACCGCTCTAACTCTAATGGAAAAAAGGATAGGCTGACCGTCCAAACGGAACCTCCACACCGCAAGGGCAAAAACCTCCCATCCTCTCAAATGGGTCAAAATGGGCAACACGGACAATTAGCAAAATGTTTACTTTTGCCGCCGAAAATCAGATTATACATGGACGACAACGACAAAATCTACATCGAACACCTGAAAACCCTTCTGTGCGAGGCCTTGGACCGGCAGATGAACCGCTCCTCCGATTTCGTGTTCCTGCAGGCGTATATCTTCGAGCGCACCCACGAGAACATCGGCCTCAACACGCTGAAACGGATCTGGAACTACGGCAACACACCCGTGGCCCCGCGCATCTTCACGTTGGATGTCCTGTCAAAGTCCGTAGGCTACCGCAACTTCGAGGACATGAAACGCTTCTACGGCGATGAGGGAGCGGAATCCTCCGACAAGGTGCTTGGCAAGGTGGTGAGCAGTCAGGATTTGCACCCCGGCGACCGCGTGACGCTCTGCTGGGACCCCGGCCGCCGCTGCACCGTGGAATACCTCGGCAGCAACGCCTACCGCGTGGTCAGCAGCGAACGCACCAAACTGAAACCCGGCAACACCTTCCAGACCGCCTTCTTCGCCACCGGCTCCCCCCTCATCCTCTCCAACCTCGTGCAAGACGACTCCTTCGCCACCCTCTACGAAATCGGCCGCAAAACCGGCGTGACACAATTGACGGTGGAAACGGAATTATAATTCATAATGCATAATGCATAATTCATAATTTGATTGGTTCTATCTTCCTAAACTTTCCCCACACATCGTGTTTCCGGTACTTCTCCACCGACTGGGCGGGCACGTATAATATTGCGTTTTCGGGGATTCCGTATAGCGAATTCGGAAGCATGATGGGCGGCTCTACACTACGCACAGTCATGGTCTCCAACGCCACGTTACCGTTGAAGGCATAGCTGTCGATGCGTTTCACACCGCTGCCGATGTCCACATCTTGTAAATAATAGCAATAGGAGAAACTGTACGAGCCAATATGTTCGATACGCTCGGGTAATACAACATGTTCAATACGACTCTCGTAAAATGCGCCGTGGGAAATTTTGCGCAAGGAATCGGGAAAATGGAAGTTGCGGAGACTGTATGAATAGGCGGCAAATTCGAGGGGTAATTCCCTTATATGGTTCGGAATTTCTATCTCCTCTATCCAGCTCATATCATTGAATATGCGAGCAGGCAAAACATAGACGGAATCATCCACGATGGCCTTTTTCAAAGAGCTGCACCGATAGAAAAACCGGTCACTCAAATTGGGCATAGTGCCAGTGCTGCAATCAAGTGCTTTCCAGACGAGCACAGACAGCGAATGACAATCCGCGAACGCACCGGTTTCCAGCACCTTCATCGATTTGGGGATAACAATCGTGTCCTTAAGCCTATTGGACCCGCAAAAAACGTTTTCACATAATCGTTGGAGTCCTTCTGACAAGGTCAGATGTGTGAGATCCGTGCAATCCCGGAACGCACAGGAGTCCAGTTCGATGACGCAATATTGGAGACCCCGGCACTTGATATGTGCGGGAATGACCATATCGCCGGAAGGGGCGTTGGGGATATCTTTCCAAGACCTCGCATCGCTTGGACACACAAAGGCTACGGTGCGGTGCCAATGCGACAGCACCTTGGCATAGACGGTCTGCCCCGAGTCTAAGGTGACAGGGAATTTCTTGCCGTTCGGATGCATCCACCAGCAGAAGAGACCAACTATGACAACGGGCAGCAACCACAACCACCATCGCGGCCGCATCAGCTTTGCCAATGCCGCCACCGACTGCGGACGCTTGTTCAGGTCGGGGCGTTGCGCACGGCGGATGGCGCGACCGTAACGGTGCGGGAACATCCGTTTCAGGATGCCCCCCAACGCGTAGATGTCGCTGCGGTGGTCGGCATACTGTCCGGCCAGTTGCTCGGGTGCGGCGTACTTGCGCGTGCCGCCCGTCTGCCGGAAGGTGAACCCGCTGTTGTCGGAAAGCCCGAAGTCAATAATCTTGGCGGCCTGTCCATCTTTGGTAATCAGAATGTTGGAAGGTTTCAGGTCGAGATGCCAGATTTGCCGCTCGTGACAATAGTCCATGGCATCCAGAATCTGCCGGAAAATGCGTTTGCGCGCGGCAGCGGACGGTTTTGTAAGCAGCCACTGATCGAGACTTTGCCCATCCACGTACTCCATCACGATGCAGAGCCCGACCTTAGGATCTTCCTCCAAGCTGTTCACTCGCACGATATGGGGATGGTCGAGCTGCACCCCGATCTGGTACTCCTTGGAGAGATACTCGCGCATGGCGGGATCGTCGCGATACTCGGGCGCAAGACCTTTCAGCACATAGTAACGGCCGTAACGCTGGGCACGGTAGAGCACATTCCCCAGCTGCCGACTCCGCACCGGAAACTTCTCGTAGCCGGAAAACTCCGCCGACATAGCATCCAGCGAGCCCGAAATGGCTCCTGAAGCGTAATAGTACTCGTCGTGTACGAATTTATCAGTATCTTTCATAAGGGGGCAAAAGTACACATTTTTCTATAATACGAGACCAATCCCTATTTTTTGTATTTTTGCGGCCTGCGTACTAATTGATAATTGATAATTGATAATTGATAATTGATAATTGATAATTGATAATGAAGTGGCAAGTACATACTAATTCACTAATCACTATTCACCAGCTTCAATAACCAATAACCCATAACCAATAACCATTCAAAAATGACAACCACCGACCAAATCAAAGCGGTTCAAACGAGGCTCAGTGAGCTAAGGAGGTATCTTTGACGTAGATGCCAAAGAACAAGAAATTAAAGACAAAGAACAAATAACCCAACAAGACGGCTTTTGGGACGATCCGAAGGCCGCCGAGAAGTTGCTGAAGGAGATCAGCGGCATCAAGGCGTGGGTGGCCGACTACTACAAGGCCGCCGAGCTGAACGATGAGCTGCTGGTAGTCAGTGAGTTCCAGCAGTCGGGAGATGCCACTGAAGCGGAGCTTGACGAGGCCTACGCCAAGACGATGGAGGCCGTGGAGAAGCTGGAGTTCAAGAACATGATGCGCGACGAGGAGGACTCCTTCGACGCGATCCTGAACATCAACTCCGGCGCGGGCGGCACCGAAAGCTGCGACTGGGCCGAGATGCTCCTGCGTATGTACATGCGCTGGGCCGAACGCCACAACTTCTCCGTGAAACTCATCGACCGTCAGGAAGGTGACGTGGCGGGCATCAAGTCCGCGTCCATCGAAATCGAGGGCTCGTATGCCTACGGCTTCCTCAAGAGCGAGAATGGCGTACACCGATTGGTGCGCATCTCGCCGTTCGACTCCGCGGCGCGGCGACACACCTCCTTCGCCTCCGTCTTCGCCTACCCCATCATCAACGACGACATCGAGATCGAGGTCAGCCCGGCGGACATCTCGTGGGACACCTACCGCAGCAGCGGCCCCGGCGGACAGAACGTCAACAAGGTGGAGACGGCCGTGCGCCTGCACCACCACCCCACCGGCATCATCATCGAGTGCCAGGTGACCCGCTCGCAGTCGCAGAACCGCGAGAAGGCCATGCAGATGCTGAAATCACAGCTCTACCAAATCGAGTTGGAGAAGAAGCGCGCGAAACTCAACGAAATCGAGAGCTCCAAAAAGCGCATCGAATGGGGCAGCCAGATCCGCAGCTACGTGATGCAGCCCTACAAGTTGGTGAAGGACCTGCGCACGCAATACGAGGTCGGTAACGTGAACGCGGTGATGGACGGCGACATCGACGGGTTCATCAAGGCGTACCTGATGCAATTCCATTGATAATTCATAATGCATAATTCATAATTCATAATTTATGAGGCATAATTAACATGAAATCGCATTCCATCTTTTGGACGGTGTTTTGCCTGCTGTGTCCCGCCACGCTTCTGGCTCAAACGGGCATCCGTTATGCCGAGACTGTTTTTGAAAGCACCATGACGACCTCTGAAATCCCTTTCAGCAGTGCCGTGAGGGAAGGTCAAACATCGCCCACCACTCTTTATCTTGATTTCTACGAACCTTCGGGCGACACGCTTTCTGCCCGTCCGTTAGTGATCACCGTTTTCGGAGGTGCTTTTGTGGCTGGCAGCCGAGACTGGTGTGACATGGTGGAGTACTGCACTCGTTTTGCCAAACACGGTTATGCGGCGGCCTCCATTGATTACCGCCTGCTGCCGCTAATGTCCATCAGCGCGAGTTCGCTTATCCGGAGCGCCTACATGGCCGCGCAGGATGTGAATTCCGCCATTCGCTTTTTCAAAGCACATTGTCTCGAATATCGTATCGACACGAACAACATATTCCTTCTGGGCAACTCCGCCGGTTCCATTGCCATCCTCAACGAAATCTTTCTGTCAAACGAGGAAAGGCCTTCGGAGACATCTGTTTCACCTGACCTGGGACCGATGAACAGCTCCGGATATGACGAATACTCCGGTCTTTCATCCAAAGTGGCCGGGGCGGTGGCACAATGGGGAGGCGTGCTTGATGTTGAAGTCATAGACCTTGATGAATATGTCCCCCTTTGTATGATTCATGGCACTGAGGACCAGGTGGTGCCCTTCGACTCCGGATATTGCTACTCCTATTTGCCGTTATCTTTTTTCCCGTACATGTACGGATCGCACCCTATAGCAAACCGCCTTTCTGATCTCGACATTGACGACTACGAATTTCATCCATTCGACGGGGAGGAACACAGTTTCTATATCTCGATGTACACCAATCTTTTAGAAGATAAATTTGACACCTGTTTCCATATCGCCCGCGATTTTTTGTATAACCATCTGGACATTCACTCAACGAGTCATGTCTCACAGTATGTCGCCGACAATGTCAGGATATACCCTAATCCTACTTCTGACATTCTGATTGTTGAGCTGAAAGGAGATGAGAAGATAGCGAATATCACGCTGTGTGATATGCAAGGGCGAATCGTGGAGGAAAGCAATGCTTCACCCGTTTTTCTCGGTCACTTGCCCTCGGGCGTGTATGTTGTGCATGTAACCGATTCGGAAGGCAGAAAACACATCCGGAAAGTGGTCGTCAAATAGCCATTTTACCCTGCACACACCCACAGAGCACAAACAATTATGCATTATGCATTATGAATTATGAATTAATATAATTCCGTCAAGTACTTCCGGTACCGCCGCGGCATGTCCTGAAGCTGTTTCCGAGGGTTCAACCGTTCACGGATGCATATCGCCTTGAAATAGGTGCGCCATAGATCCTGCAGGAGTTGGTCGTCGTCGCTCAGCACCTCGTCGTTCAGACGGCCGTTGGCGAGGTTGAACGTCACCGACGACTCGTCTTCGAAGGTGATGCGCACCGGTTCCCCTGTCCCGTCGTAGTAGAACCCGTAATGGCGCTTGGCGTCGTAGATGAGCCACGGCTGGTCGTTGAAACGGTCTGCGAAATGGTCGATGACGAGCGGCAAGACGTTATGGTCCGGCGAAATGACGGCGAGGTAGGTGCCATCTTTGGCCTTCTGAAAACGGATGAACTGCTTCATACGATGCTGCTCGTGATTCACCTTGCGGGCGATATTGGTCACGGCCAGGATATCGGGGTCGGCGAAATTGCGTTCGATTCCCTCAATTCCCTCTGGCTGCCGGAACACCTTGCAGATGTATTGAAACAGCGGGTTGTTAAGCTCGTGCATTTCCGACAAAAAGCTGACGGCGAGCATTTTGACCACATTTTTCGGCAGCCGTTTCTCCAACCCCTTCCACACACGACCGGCCTTCTCCGTGTCGGTGGGAACGGCATACAACCGATCGCAGAACAGCGGCACGGGGTCGCCTTCCGACAACAGCATTTCCGGCTGTTCGTGCAGGGCGAACGCCTCAAAGACCGCGGTGAGGAGACCGTCCAAGGTGTTGTCGAAGGAGTAGCAGGTCATTTTTAATGGTTATGGGTTAGTGGTTATTGAAGGTTAGGGCTCAATGGTCAATGGTCAATGGTCAATGGGCGATGGTCAAAGTTTCAGGTTTCAAGCTGGTTAGTAGGTTGTTGGTAGCAGTACCGATCCTCAATGATGTCGTTTTTTTTATACTGCACAAATCTGTGCTGGTAATGTTGCGTGTCTCCGACACGTTGCTGTCGCGGGAAGCCACTTCTACCCCACACTCGCGGTGTGGGGTGGACGATGCGCGGAAGGGGCGGTGTGTCGGAGACACGCAACAAGTTATTTTACCCACTGCAACCGGTAGAAATATCCGACTTCCGGATTTGTCAAAACATATTCGTAGCTTTTGGAATACGAATTGAATGAAACCGTTTCAAGTATTTGATAATCCGTCGGGATTCCGCTGTTGATAGGCTTTCGCATAAATTGTGCCCTTTCTGAAAAATGATCGTCTTTATATGCCAATATCACACGGAAATCAACGACACTGATAGGTTCTTCAATCTTGACATCCAGATATGGTTGTGCAGTATTGTCCACATCATCCATGTTGGCATGGAAATGAACTACTGCGGATTCATTGTAAGAAAGTGCTTTCTTGAATTTCAGGACAACATGGTCATAGTCATTCGAAGTGTTTTCAATTATTTTACCATCGCAATCCTGCAGGGTTGAGCTAATAATCGGCTGTTTGGAGCCTGACCATTTGAATGCCCATTTAATACTTGGTAAAAAGGCTCGCTTAGATTGAATCAGACGATAACCATCATAGATAATGTGATTTTGGTTAATGTATTCACATTTTGTAAAGAACGAAAGCTTTATGTATTCCCTGTCAAATTCTTTGTGAACAATTTTGTGAATGGCATACCAAACTGAAAGCAGCAATGCTACAAGAAAGACAATGATGGCAATCAACACAATAACAACCTTGCTTTGATCCGAACTCAAAGCGACAAAAAAGCCTGCAATTGAGGATGTGCCACTCAAAATCGCAAGCCAAAACAATAATGTTTCTTTTGTATTGCCTGTCATATCGTACTGATAACTAATCTGTTCCCATATTTATTTTTTTTAAATTTTTAGTTTGATAAAACTTTGCAAAGATACACAATTTTTAATCACAAAACACTTCTCTCTGATTTTTTTCTAACAAAACGAGAATATCATAATAAACCATTGCTTATTATGACGTTATCCCTATTAAACATACGAAAAAATGTCGGCACAGCCACCATCCACACCAATTAAGAGGTATTCTCTATTATCCGTATTTAATCCAAAGCCGACTGGGGAAGGGGTGGGGGTGGAATAGTTGCGTGTCTCCGACACGAGGAGGGGTGTTGGACAGAATATGGGCATGGACATTATCCAGCGTGACGGTTGGCCATTGTTGATATCGCCCCGTGCCATAGGCACGAAACCTCAATAACCCCACACTGCGAGTGTGGGGTGGACGATGCGCGGGAGGGACGGCGTGTCGGAGACACGCAACTAATGCGCCAAAGTGACATCAAGACACATACTATGGTTGTGTAAGTGTCCCAAAAGCTATCGGGGACTATAATAATACTTCAAAATCCTGTTGACAATATCTGTTTCAAGTGCGCTCGATGATCGACACTCCTCAAATTCATAAAGACCGCAATAAGGATGCTCAACAATTCCTATCCCATAGTAAATGAACTCGATCACTTATTTGCAATCGATACAAATGCTATAACTTCCTCCATTCTTAAGTTCCAAATCTTTTATAGAATAAGCATTATTAAATCCGAACTTTTCAGCTACTGCTATGGTATTGATTACTTCCCCTTCACTATCAGACCAACTCAACACGGCATTACCGTGTTCATCGGTATAGAAGCTCTTAGAAGCTGTGTTTAAAAATCCTTTGAAGAAAACAGTAATTTTACACTCGAATAACTCATCTCCATCTTTAAAGTACAAATGAACATTACATGAATAATTGTCTTGATCTGATGTTGATTGGGTTTGATTAGAATTTGAAGTGGAGGAAGAAGAGCTATAGCTGGAGCTTGAGGAAGACGAAGAATAGCTGGAACTTTTGGAACGCGCCTCTACAATTGCTTTGTTGTAAATATCTATACTATTATCGATATTCGTGTGCAATTCGGATCTTTTGTGAATAAGGGTACTATAGATTCTGTCATAGAAAGGTTGAAACAAAGTGTCAATATTGTTATTGACCACTCTTATTGCTGAATTGATTTTAGCAGTGTCTTCGGACGCCCACTTCGACATAAAAGCGTATGGTGGTCTGCCAAATGCGAGTTCGCCAAACAAATCCTTTTTAATATATCTTTCTCGTACATACATATTCAGTCCTGTGCATACTGTGTAAAAGCCCTCCGTGACTTTGGCTAACCTTACTTTTTGATCGGGGTCAAAAAACGATTTTTTATTGTAATTTTGGATGAATTCTGTTATACATTTACTGTCGCCTTTATGTGTCTTATCATCATTGTTGGCAGCCGATAGAGCAGCTTTATACAATGCTTCCACTTTTGCCGCATGCTCACGGTAAATGCTTAGTTTCTTTGGCCCAGTAATTTTTTCAAGGTCAGGGTAGCGTTTTGAAACTTTACTTATTGCATAGAAATCATTGGCGGTATTTGTTTCTTTTTGGGCAAGTTCCTCATATCGTTTCTGCACCATATCCTTCCTGGTTGTAAAAAATGTTCGGAAATCCACAATCTCTTCGTACGTATTGGCATTGTCAGCGCACTGGCCAATCAAGTATTCGAACATTTCGGGTGACACTTTGGATGTCAAACCTTTCACCAGAGGAGTCGTAATTTTCACGTTATAGTTTTTCACAATTTTCTGCAAAAGCGAGACATCATTGTCAGCAATGGCTGCATGAACGGCATCGTTTCCGTTAGCATCAGCAGTTTTGTCGATATTCACTCCGTTATCAAGAAGATAGTCCCGGAGAAACATATTGTCTGTTTGATCGGCAAGCAACAAAAGGGAAGCACCATTTTCATCGTAAGAGTTCAAGTAGGCGCCATTGTCTATTAGAAAACGTATCAGTTCTGTTGAAAGGTAGTCCTTTGAATACTTGTTGCCAAGATATTTGAAGTTTTCCGACAACAGATAAGAAAACGGGGGAGGTAGTGAACGGTATCGCCGGTTGAGATCGAAGCCTTTTTGCGCAACCAGCAGTTTTAGCACTTCCATTCCAATATCACACTTGTCGGACGGGGTGGTGGCAAAGAAATCCATCAATCGGTATATCGGTGTTTTCCCATTATATACCGTATAAACGTCGCATCCGGCGGCGAGACACACGCGACAAAGATCCAAAGAGACAGCTCCAGACAAGGTTTTGTCCACGACATCATAAAAAAGAGGAATGGTAAGGGTAGCGCCCCTGTCATTCTGTCCAAAGGCGCTACCATCTTCTATGTAATTGGGTTTGGATTTCAACAGTTTTTCCAGACCCTTGGCATCATTATTGTCCACCACTGCCTGCAGTTTCTTGTTGAACACCACGGGCTGTGACTTCTTAAGATCGTCAAAACCCTGTGCATGGCACATTAAACCCGTGAGAACCAAGAAAGCGAAGGCAATAAAATGTTTTCTCTCCATATTCAATTATTGGTAATATGAGAAATAGTCCTGCTTGTTCTTAATCAGTTGCTTGCGAAGTTTGGAATCCGTCGGCAATAATTTGCCATCCACCAGTTCCCAAGTCTGTTCACCGTCTTCCGCTATGCCTTCAATCTCCCCACCGAAAAAGGTATTGAAGGCGATGAAGAAATAGTCAAATTCCAACTTGATATCTTGTTTCCAAAATTTCGGGTAAACGCATACCAATTTTTCCTGAGCTATTTCTTTTTCTAACAATTCCACCATACTGGCATTTACACCTTGTGCATCATCTTTAGACACCATGTCGCGCCAAAGAGCGAGAATCTCCTCTGGTGTTCCGTAGAAAAAACTACCTACTTTTACCAATTTATCGACAAGAAGTATTTGTTCATCAATATTATCCAAAAAATCCTCCAAAGCCTTATCAACTTCGCCAATTCGATCTGCCTTTGAATTTAACACAAGCAAGAGTTTTGTCTGGAACTTACCCATTCCATCTTGTAAGGTGGGAGTTATCCTGTGACCTTTGAATAAAGCAAGTTCATCCTCATTTAAAACATCGCCGGGCTGCGTCTTGTTTCCTCTTGAATGATAACACAATTCATAATAAGTCTCTTCGCCCAAATTCTGAACGGTAATCCGAATTTTACCTTCATCGTAGAATTGGAATCTGAGGTCAGCTGTCAAATACATGGGAGGAAGCGGTGCAACTGCACCCATTGTGGGTGCCGTGCCATGCCATCCGAAACGAAAGCTGACAGGTACGGTGAACTCACTTTGTGTATCATCATATTCCTTGAGAGATGCCAAGACAGCATTTTCGTCGGTGATTATTTTGTATTGGGACAAGTATTCTACGCATTGGCGAATAGACTCCTGTCGGGTAGTGTTTTTTGTGGAAAAGATAGCGGCATAGTTTTTCCCATTTTCTCCACCTTGGTAAACATGTGCGTTATCTTTTCCCATGAAAAAAAATTGCGCTTGCAATGATAAGGCTGAGATAATGAGTAGGGTAAACGTAAGTGTAAATTTTCTCATTTGCAAAATTCGCCGCGTTATATCCCATCCGGCGCCTTCGGGTTTTGTGATAAACTTCATAAAATGTGCCGGAAGAGTTCAGGACGTTACGCACACAAAAAAAGCGTGGCACTTTTTCGCTTTCATTGGAACCTTTGAGGTCTTCGACTACCTGATACTTCCCAATTACAACGAGT
>JAEEGI010025996.1_pt1 | contig 11303 bp, 9 predicted proteins | sample 8958751 | NCBI WGS metagenome assembly JAEEGI01 (sample SAMN16246545, study PRJNA631951) | gut metagenome | biome: gut microbiome; feature: rumen; material: KS-attached | host: Bos | place: Iran: Karaj | collected 2018-10 | reverse complement strand
CATGCAAAGAGCGTTTGTCAGCATTGTCTCTGCCTTGGGAATCATCTTGATGTGCCCATTATTATTGCTAATTTTCTTTCTGCAGAAAATGACGACGAGGGGACCTGCCATCTATCAACAGGAACGTATAGGCAAAGGCGGAAAGCCTTTTCACATCTATAAATTCCGAACGATGGACATCAATACTGAAGAGGACGGGGTGCCGCAACTGGCAGAAATCAATGACGACCGGCTGACCTCATTCGGAAAATTTCTCAGGAAGCATCATCTGGATGAGATGCCCCAACTATGGAACGTATTGAAAGGCGACATTTCATTTGTCGGCTACCGACCGGAACGACAGTTTTTCATTGAGCAGATTATGGCCGTCAGACCCGACTATGAACGGCTCTATGCCATCCGACCTGGTATCACTTCGCTTGCCACCATCTATAATGGATATACATACACGTTAGAGAAGATGATTCGGCGCTTGGACATGGACTTGGATTATTTAGAACGCCATTCGTTCCTTGGTGATCTCCGAATCATTCTTCAGACTTTTACATACGTTTTTTTCGGCAAGAAATTCTAATACTTGCGGAAGTGGAAGCGGAAGCGATCTGACTGTAAGTCCATATAATTATTGTCTAACCTTCCGACGAAAAAACCTTCACGCAAATGGTATATTCCATGCTTATTCAGAAGTGATGGGTCAGTAATTGCTGGGTCACCATTTCTGCGATCGTTGTAACGTGGCTGGTTAATAATGAGGGAGTCGCCCCTGCGCTCGAAACGGAAGATAACGTTCTGAGAAGTATTTCCACTGGGCTCTTTTACTTCCAACAGATGCATCTGAACAGCCCAGAAAGCATTTTTCTCACGCATATCGGTAATGCCACCTGTGGCTATGGTATCCAATTGGGTCAACTGCCAAAAGCCATCTAATTTACCATTATTTGAGGTCTCCAACGTACAGGAAGAGAGTAAAGGTAAAAAGACAAAAAGGTAAAAAGGTAAAACTCTTTTTACGATTACCATCCTAAAACCATTATTACTTCCGTTTGCCATGTATCGAATATTCTTTGCTTTCATTATTTTGCTTTTTTACCTTTCAGAATCGTCCCCGTCTTTGCTATCGTCAGCTGGAAGCCCACGTTCTTGCCGTAGGTCTTACCGAAGTCAGCACCAACAGCAGCCTTTACCGACCAGCCCTTCAAGGGTGAGTAAACGGAGAAGTTATAGTTGGCCTCAGCTAACAGATGCTGGGTCTTCTGCGGATCAGCGAATGGCTTGCTATATGTTCCAAGACTCTTTTGGAAAGTTGCCAGCACGCGGTAACTGAGGTTATAGTTGGGTGCGCCAGCGATGCCAAAATGCCAAGCTACAAAGCGGTTATTCTGGAAATCTATCACTCCGTTTTCATTATATAAGGGTGAACGGTAAAGTGGATTACCTATAGCCTGTCCCCAATGTTGCCACCCTGTAAAAATATAATGATTATAATAGTTATCTATACCACAAACGTGATCTGATATACGCTGGGTATGGTCATGATAAATGGGACCACATTGATATTTGGTATAGAGATATTCCACCAGGACATTGTTAATCCAGTAATTGTCCTTCAAACGGAAATCAATTCCCACTTGAATGTCCTTGAAATTGTACAGCACATAACGATGCTCTTTCTTAACATTCCATTCTGCCCCTGTTCCATAGCCATCATAGTCCAGATGAAGCATCGAGGAATGATCCTCGAAGAAATGGTCGGCATAGATACCCAGATACCATGTCTCATAGTCGAAATTCAATCGAGCCATCCAACTGCCAAGTTGGTTACCAGAGGCATTCTGATAAACAGTCCCCTGTTCCACGGTTTCTCCTCCACCAGGTATCAAAGCTCGCCACATACCTTTTATTCCTCCTTCATTCTCCACGACTTCTCCATGTCCGGTCTTAAACGACTTGCCGCCAAACTGTGCTGCCATCTCCAATCCCAACTCCAGGGAAACGGGCATGAAACGGTAGCTGTTGCCTATCTTCAGGTAACCGGCCTTGCTGTGATACCAGGCTCCTTCGGTGTATTTGGACTGCTGGTGGGTGAAGTCTTTCTGCCATTTGTCATCAGTCGTCTTGCCGTAGGCGATGTGTCCCTTGATGCTCAGCCAGCCATTCGTAAAGGGGATTGCCCAGTAGTCGGGCAAGGCCAGACGGACCTGCGGGACGGGACGGGCATTGATGCCTAAGGTCTGCGAGCCGGTGCTGAGCAGTTGGTTCTTCAGTTCCATGGGATATTCCTTTGCTCCCACGGTCAGCGTGCCATGCAGCCAACGGCCCTCAACAAAGGCCTGATGCACAATCAACTTGCTGGTGAAGCCGTAGGCACCGGCAACATCGAGACCGGCACCCCACCCCCACTTCTTGTCGAGGTCGTTGCTTAGCGGACGCTCCAAAGAGGCCCGCAGGTAGCCATTGCTCTTGTCAAGCGAGCTGAGACCGTACTTATTGGCATTCAGCCACAGCGGCTCATGGTCGCCATGCGACAGCGAGGCCTGCATCTCTACCTTATAGTGAAGGCCCTCGGTAGCTGTCTCATCATCATTCTGAGCACAGGCAGGAATACTGGCTATTATTAATAATAATGTATATAGACGTTTCATATATTGTTATAACGCTTTCTGATGCCAAATATTGCAAGTATAGGGAAATTCCCCCTCCGGTTTAGGGAAAATCCTTTGCAAAGGTACAAAAAAAGCCGTTACTTTGCACCAGAAACAAGAAAATAATGTCGAACAATTAAAACTTTACAGTTATGAAGAAGATAATGATAGCCCTGGTAGCAATGCTGACAATGTCGGTTTCTACCCATGCCATGAGTTACGAACAGGCACGTAACGAGGCACTCTTCCTGACGGACAAGATGGCTTACGAGCTGAACCTGACGGACGAGCAGTATGAAGCTGCCTACGAGATAAACCTGGACTACCTGATGGGTGTGACCAGCGTCGATGATGTCTATGGCCCCTACTGGGAGCGTCGTAACCTCGACCTGAGCTATATCCTGCTGGAGGCACAGTGGAATGCCTTTATCGCGGCTTCCTACTTCTACCGTCCGCTATACTGGGACGCTGGCTACTGGCACTTCGGCATATACGCCCGATACCCACACCGTGACTACTTCTACTTCGGTCGGCCGCACTTCTATGCCACCTATCGTGGCGGACATGCCTGGCACCGCATTGGAGGACACGGCTACTACTACGGACGTCGCGACCACTTCCGTCACATTGGAGGACACCACTACGTCGGCATGCGTGACAACTGGCATCGCGGTCACTATCGCAACGGCCACAGCATCGGCTCAACGCACCATGGCGGTCGCATAGGCAGCGGAACGCATCACAATGGCGGTCGTATCGGTTCTGGCATACATAACGGCGGCCGTATCGGTTCTGGCACACGCCACAACGGCGGACACTTCGGTCACGGTGGAACCATCCGTAACGGAGGAACCATCCGTAACGGTGGAACCATTCACAACGGAGGAACCCGTCCTGGAGGTACCATCAATAATGGCGGACGCATCGGTACCGGCACGCACCACGGCGGCGGAACGGGCACCATCGGCGGCACACGTCACGGTGGTAGCATCAGCAGCGGTACTCACGGCGGTGGCAGTCACTTCGGAGGCGGAAGTCACTTCGGAGGCGGCAGTCACTTCGGAGGCGGCAGTCACGGAGGGGGTCGCATCAGCGGAGGGGGTTCACACGGAGGCGGTAGCCACGGCGGTGGTGGCGGACACTTCGGCGGACGCCGCTAAGACAAGAGCAGCTGTCGGACTTCTGCATTACCCATGCGCTGAACCTGGTTCATCGGTTTGTGATAGAAGGCTGCCTGTATAGCCTTATTCATGATGCCATGACCGACAGCGACAACGGTTTGTCCCTCATAGTTTGTCATAATATATTCCAAGAATCGCTGGGCTCGCTCTAACAGGCAGTCCAGCGATTCGATGTCATCAGGCCATACTTCGTCTTTCAGGTCGGGAATGAAACGTCCCGTAAAACTTCCCCAGTCGCGTTCACGCAGCAAAGGGGTCTGGACGACTGGCAGTCCGTGTGGCTCGGCAATAATCGCTGCTGTCTGGACAGAACGGCGCAGGTCACTTGACACCACAGCATCTATCGGATAGTCACGCATCTGCCGACCGACTTCCCGAGCCTGTTCCTCCCCGCGCTCAGTCAGACAGCCTTGCGTCTGCCCCTGCATAATCTGCCGGACATTATCTACCGTCTCCCCATGACGGACCAGGAATAATGTTGTCATCAGCTTGCTGAAAGAACTATACGTTGGTGACGATTCCCTCAATATAGGTCTTGAGAATATGGATGCCGTTCTTGTTGTCTCCACCCCAGGGGATGATGAGGTCGGCAAACTTCTTGGTGGGCTCGATGAACTGCTCATGCATGGGCTTGAGGATTTTCTCGTAGCGGTCGAGCACCATATCAACGGTACGGCCACGCTCTACCACATCACGGCGGATGTTACGGATGAGACGGACATCGCTGTCAGTATCGACAAAGATTTTCAGGTCCATCATGTCACGTAACTTCTTGTAGTGCAGCGTCATGATTCCCTCCAGAATAATAACGGGCTTCGGCTCCACATGGATGGTCTCAGGCAGACGGTTGGAGAGCACGTACGAATAGGTGGGCTGCTCGACGGCCTGTCCGTTCTTCAACATCTTGATGTGCTCGGTGAGCAATTTCCAGTCGAAGGCATCAGGATGGTCGAAGTTGATCTGTCGGCGCTCCTCGTCAGTCATGCCCGTCGTGTCGTTATAATACGAGTCAAGGGGAATGACGGCTGCACAATGTGGTGGCAGTACTTTTGCAATTTTCTTGACGACGGTGGTCTTACCAGAACCTGTGCCGCCTGCAATACCAATGATATACATCTTTTATAATTAACAATTTGACGATTTACAATTTACAATTTATTTGACTATTTCGTCGAATACAGTCTGATAGGCCTGAGCCTTTTTCTCCACAGACAGAGGATAAGCCCGTGAACTGCTGGGCATGCGATAGAGCCGCAAAGAGCGGTCGGACAACATCAATTCGCTATACGTTCCCACTCTCGGTTCTTCTATACCAAACTGGCGACAAGCTATTGTTGTCGCCAGTTGACCGGCAGTCAAAATGGCACGACATTCCGGCAACCGTTCAAGAAGTCCCCTCATATTCGTTTCCTCCACCACTTGCAGGTCTTTGTCGCTTGCCGTGTTCTTGGTGCGGATGACACATGTTGCCGTGTCATACATGGCAATGCCTTTGTCTTTCAGGAATGCCACAATGCGCTCCAAGTCATACGTTTTCTCTTCCTGCCGCACAAAGTGGAACTTGTCACCAAAGAAACAGAGACCGAAGATGCGCCACATGTCGTTGGTGAAATTGGGATAATAGAATTTCATGGCCCAACGCCTCTCTGCTGGCGGGAAAGTACCCAGCATGAGCAGCTTTGCGTTCGCTGGCAGGAAAGGCTCAAAGGGATGGTGCTCCATGCTATTTTTGTTCTTTCACCAAATAGACGACGGTGGGCAGGTGGTCGCTGTAGCCGTTGAGCCACTGGCCTCCAGCATGTGTACGCAGGGTGTTTCCCTTATATTTGCCTTCCTGCTGGAACAGGTAGTCACGGCGGAATATCTGATGTTTCAGGTACTTCAGTTCACGATAGTCCTTCTTACCGTCGAGGTTCAGCAGTTTCGACGACAGGATAATCTGGTCAAACAGGTTCCATGCACCATTATACTGTAACGTTCCCGTACCGCCAGCCAACACGTTCCACCAGGGATTCCAAAGACCGTCGGCAGGTTCCACCTCGCTGATTTCGCGACGGGCGCCTAACTCCACGGCCATGGAGCGGTCCTGTGGGTCATCGTTCATGTCGCCCATGATGAATATCTTGACGTTCGGGTCTTCACGCACCAGGGAATCCTTCACCAACTTAATCTGGCGACCACCTTCCTCACGATAGAAAGAGCCGGCAAAACGGCTCGGCAGGTGGTTCACGATGACTGCCACATGTTCGCCTGCCAACGTACCGCTGACCGTAAGGAAGCCACGAGTGGCACGCATACTGTCTTCCGGCAATACATAAATATAAGGTACGAGTTTTACATCGCGGACGGTGAAGAGCTTGGGATTGTAGAGCAGGCCGCAGTCAACACCACGCTGGTCGGGACCCTCAATGTGAACGAACTGCATGTTACGGGCTGCCAATGGCTCCTGAGCGCAAAGGTCGGTCAGACACTTGGCATTCTCAACCTCAGAAACACCGATAAAGGCGCAACCTACTGACGGCGGGAGCATATCGGTGCCCATCTCGCTGAGCACACGTGCCATATTGCGAAGCTTGTTCGTGTATTTCATTCCTGTCCACTTATTGGTGCCCTCAGGCAGATATTCATAATCATTATGGCCGTCGTCATGACAGGTATCAAACAGATTCTCAAGATTGTAGAAACCCACGGCATAGACTGAATACTTCTTCTGTGCCTGCGCTGAAGCGACTCCTACCAGGAGCGCAATAGCCATAAGGATAGATAGTTTTTTCATATAGCTCGGTTTTTTATGCCACAAAGATACAAAATAATTCAATTATTTCATTCATATTTCATAATTTTTTTTTATCTTTGCCGCAAAATATATACTAACAATTAAATAACAAACTATGAAGAAAAAGCTGAAACTTGTTGTGATGGCGCTGTGCATAGCCCCGGCAGTGTTCGCTCAAGAGGTGGAAACACCACAGGCAACGCAAAGCGGACTGCAGGATGAACAGGCCTTCACCTTTACCGAAGCGCAGCTGGGAGAAGACGAAGACATGTCGCAAAACGTGACCATCATCTCCTCGAACAACAACATCTACTCCTCTCAGGTGGGATTCTTGTTCAGCCCCATGCGTTTCCGGTATCGTGCTTTTAACCAGAAGTACAACGAGATTTACATCAACGGTGCGCCCATGAACGACATGGAGTCTGGGCAGTTCCGGTATTCACTCGTTGGCGGTTTGAACAACCAGACACGTGGTGTGGAGAACGCGTTGCCGTTTGAGGTCAACAACTTCTCGATGTCAGCCATGGGCGGATCGAACAACTACGACTTCCGTCCAAGCCACTTCGCCGCAGGACATCGAGCCACCATCACCGGTGCGAACCGTAACTACACGCTACGTGGCATGTACACCTTCAACACCGGACTGATGCCGAACGGATGGGCATTCTCGGCAAGCCTGACCTACCGTTTTGCCGACACCAAGACATCGTACGTGGAGGGAACATTCTATAATGCCCTCTCCTACTTCCTCGGCGTGGAAAAGGTCTTCAACGACAAGCACTCCCTGTCGCTCGTCACTTGGGGCAACCCCACCGAACGCTCGACACAGGGTGCCGCTACGGACGAGAGCTACTGGCTGGCAAACAGCAACTACTACAACCCTTACTGGGGCTACCAGAACGGAAAGGTGCGCAACTCACGCGTAGTGACTGACTTCTCACCGTCTGTATTGCTGACATGGGACTGGAAAATCAACCAGGACACGAAACTGTCCACCACCCTCTTCGGCAAGTACAGCATGTACAAAGGCACTAAGCTGAACTACAACAATGCAGACAACCCCCAGCCGGACTACTGGAAGAACCTGCCGTCAAGCTACTTTGACGTTTGGGACCCCACCGACGTTGCCAACCGCACACAGCAGGGCTACTACGACTTCTACACGACACGAGCTTACCTGATGGGCAGCAAGGCTGCACGACAGATTGACTTCGACCGCCTGTACTACATGAACCAGCAGGCAAATGCCCAGGGAGCTGACGCCATGTACTTCATCCAGGCCAAGAACATCAACAACCTGAACCTCACACTGGCCTCCACCTTGAAGACCAGCCTCAGCAAGTTCTCGAACCTGAACGTCGGCATCCAGCTGGGAACCAACAAAGGCATGCACTTCCAGACGATGGAAGACCTGTTAGGTGCAACGGTTTACCACAACATCAACACCTACGCACTCGGAAACTACGGAATGCACCAGGACGAGGTACAGTATGACCTGAACAACCCCAATGCCTTGGTAGGCAAGGGCGACAAGTTCGGCTATAACTACAATATCTTTGTAGATAAGGCTACCGCATGGGGCAACTACTCCTACAGCCGCGGCAGACTGCATGCTTTCGTGGCTGGCCGACTCGGCGGCACGCAGATGAAGCGTGAAGGTTTGATGCGCAACGGTCTGGCACCTGACAACTCATACGGCAAGGGCAGGACGGCACGTTTCCTCGATGGCGGAGGCAAGGTAGGCTTAAACTACAACCTCGGTGCAGGAAGCACCATCATGCTGGGTGCTGGCTATGAGCTGAGAGCCCCGCAGGCTCAGACAGCCTTCGTGGCACCGGAAATCAACAATGACTTTGTCAACAACCTCAAGAACGAGCGGATATTCAGTGCCGAGGTCAGCTATAACTTCCAGACTTCGTGGCTGAAGGCTAACATCAACGGCTACTACAGCCGCATCACCAACGCTACCGAGTGGCAGAACTTCTACTTCGACGACATCAACTCGTTCTCGTACGTATCCATGACCAACATCAAGAAGGCTTACTACGGTGTTGAAGTCGGCGCACGCTTTAAGCTGACTGACGACCTCGACCTGAAGGCCATCGGCACATGGACAGAGGCAAAGAACACCAACAATGCCAACGTTCGCTACATGAACTCCACAAAGGGAGTTTACTACGACGATATCGTGATGAACAAGAACATGCGCGAGTCGGGAACACCGCTGTCAGCCTACAGTCTCGGACTGAGCTACCACAAGAGCGGATGGTACATTGACCTGAACGGCAACTACTACCACCGTATCTACCTTGGCTACTCGCCAAGCTACCGCTACCAGAAGACACTGACGACAATGGGTAACGTTGACAACAACGGTGACTTCATCGTTCCCGAACAGGCCAAGGGCAACGGCGGATTCATGCTGGATGCCTCTATCGGCAAGTCTATCCGTCTGAAACGCGGTCGCCAGCTTTCCATTAACCTCATGCTGACCAACCTGCTCAACAATACCCACATTGTGACGGGTGGATACGAACAGAGCCGAAGCGACTACACGGTGAAGGACGACGGTACATTAAATAATGTACGCGCGTACAAATTTTCTCTTAATCCGAAGAAATACTACGCTTACGGTATCAACGGCATGCTGAACATCGCTTACAGATTCTAAAATACGACAAGACAATGAAACAGATCAAATATCTTCTTTTTGCATTGGCATGCACACTGAGTGCATCGTGCATGGATGGCGACGACGGTGACTGGAACAACCCCGTGACCGAGGAGACCAAGAACCATTTCGGCAATCCATACCTGCAGGCGACAAACCTCATCACCATTGAACAGCTGAAGAGCACTTACAATGCTGTCATTGAGAGCGGAGGCTATACCCAGGTCAGCGAGCCCACCCAGATTAAAGGCGTGGTAACGGGTAACGACATCGAGGGTAATATCTATAACGAAGTATCCATCCAGGACGAGACGGGAGCTTTCATCATCTGTATTGCACAGGGTGGACTCTACGGCTATCTGCCCATGGGTCAGGAGATTCTTGTAGAGCTCGAAGGCCTATACATTGGAGGCTACGGCAAACAGGGTGAAATCGGTACCCCTTACACCAGTAAGAGCGGCAGCACCTACGTCAGCCGCATGGCTCGTACCTTGTGGAACAACCACTTCAAACTGCTCGACAAGAAACCCGTCACACCTATCCTGGTCAGCGATATCAAACAGCTTGACCTGAAGCGTGACTGTGGAAAGCTCATTACCCTGAAGGGTGTAACCATCAAGGAGGCTAACGGAACTGCAGTCTATGCCCCGAGCGACGGCAGTGTACCGCTGACAGCCAACTGTGCCAACCGCTCGTTTGTGGGAATCAGCAACCGTACCCTTGTGCTGCGCACCAGTACCTATGCAGACTTTGCCAACTCGGTGATGCCTACTGGTACTGTTGACGTTACAGGTGTTGCAACCCGCTTCAATGACACTTGGCAGATTCTGCTCCGCACAGAGAGTGACGTAAAGAAATTATTAGGAAACGAATAGTTACAATTGAAATAAAAAAACAATAATCATATGAGAAAGATTGCATATTCATTGATTGCGATGGCCATGGCGGCTTTCACATTCACCAGTTGCGAGGACGTTCCCGCTCCGTACGGACAGCCTGAAGACCCAGGGTCTGGTGGTGGTGGCGGAACGGTAGTTGTTGACCCCACAGGTAGCGGTACTGAGGCTGACCCGTATAACGTGGCAGCTGCTATTGCTGCAACAGCGGCTCTACCCCAGATTGCTGATGCCAAAGAGGCTGATGCCAGCAATAGCATAGATGCCGTTGCAATAGGTTATATCAGCTCTATTGATGAGATTGACACCGATGGTACTTATGGCAATGCAACTTATTATATCTCTGACGATAAGGAAGGAAAAGCCAACAAGCTGGAGATTTACCGTGGCTACGGCTTGAACGGCCAGAGATTCAACGATTCGGGTGCAACCATCATCAAGGAAGGTGACCTGGTTGTCGTTTCTGGTAAACTGGTTAACTTCAGAGGAACACTTGAGTTTACCCAGGGCAGCAAAATCCTGTCCATCAATGGTGAAGGCGGTGGTGAGCAGCCCAGCGGAGAGACTATCGGCACGAAAGATGACCCCATCAAGGCTTCTGAGGCATTAACAAAGATCAACGCCCTTGCCGATGGCGAAAAGAGCACATCCAAAGCATACGTTAAGGGTAAGATTGTGAAAGTAACCACCTCACAGGAGAACTTCGAGAAGTATGGTAACATCAACTACTGGATTTCTGACGACGGAACAGAGGCCAATCAGGTTCAGGTATATGCCGGCGACGGCTTGAACGGTGAGAAGTTTAAGTCTGTCAACGATATCGCAGCAGGCGATGAAGTTGTAGTCTTCGGTACTCTTTACAAGTATGTCAACAAGAATAGCGGTGCTGTTACTCCTGAAATTGAGGGTAGCTACCTTGTAAGTCTCGTCAAAGGCCAAGGTGGCGGTGGCGACGATCCCGGTGATGACACACTCGGTACTAAGGACAATCCTCTTACTGTTGCAGATGCGTTGGAGCTGATTAGCGGTCTGCCAGACAAAGGCGAAACCGAACAATTTGCATTCGTGAAGGGTAAGGTGGTCAAGGTAACTACCAACCAAGCAAACTTCGACAAGTATGGCAACCTGAACTACCTC
>JAEEGI010025994.1_pt1 | contig 11303 bp, 14 predicted proteins | sample 8958751 | NCBI WGS metagenome assembly JAEEGI01 (sample SAMN16246545, study PRJNA631951) | gut metagenome | biome: gut microbiome; feature: rumen; material: KS-attached | host: Bos | place: Iran: Karaj | collected 2018-10 | reverse complement strand
AATCATTTATAACCCAAACTTTGTCAAAACAGGTATTATTACGCGCCAATGAAATCTCCTCGCATAATAGTATATCTTTGGATGGATCATAACCAACCATGACCACCCCTTTTCCCTGAAGTCATAAATAGGGCTCTTAACAAATATCTTTCGGTATTTACGAAAGGTACTTGTCAGCATCTCAAGAGTTTCTTGTGATTTCATACCGCTTTTATAATATACATAAATATAATCCAGACACGATCTGCACAAAGAACTGTATGCAGCCTTTTCTATATACGGAAATTTGTCACGAACAAGCTCGGCTATTTTCTGATATGTCAATAAACCACTGAGTTTTCTTTCTGTCAATGGCGTAAAACGCGAAGTCACACCGCCGCTGTCGATAGAGTAATGATATAAGGGAACCGAATCGTACACAACAGATCTGCAAAATTGAAAATAGCGAACATTAAAATGCAAATCCTGCACCATTCCCAATTCAACATCAAAACGCAACTTGTTCTCATTTATTATATCCAGCCGATACAGCTTATTCCATGCATATCCGCAAAAACTCCTTGGCATCATAAGCTGCTCCAGGGCTTCTTCCGTGTTCATTATTTTGCAGATCGGTCCGGATTTTTTCCCTTTGGCGATCGGATAGTGTCCGCAAATGCTTAGATCCACCTGATGTTCTTTTTGCAGTTTTAACAATTTTTCAAGATAATCCGGTTCTACCCAATCATCCGGATCGGGAAAAATAATATAATTTCCTTTAGCATGCTCTATCCCACAATTTCGAGCCGACGACAGCCCACCGTTTGCCTTATGATAAACCGATATCCTTGCATCCTTCTTTGCCCATTCATCGCACATTTCGGGACATTGATCGGGTGAACCGTCATCAACCAATATCAATTCATAATCTTCATAAGTCTGTTTCAAGATACTTTGAATGCATCTGTCCAGATATTTTTCAACATTATAGATTGATACAACAACAGTTATCATGAATAACCATCCTTTCACCCAACTTCATCGGGAGTTTCAATCAATTTGCAAATATCTTCAAGTCGATCTTCATAAATGGAAGATACGGAATATTCATCTTGTATTTTATTACGATACGAAAGGAGCTTACCGGGTGTGCAGAGCATATCCCGGATAGTATTTGTAAGCTCATCTACAGTGTTTTCTATCAGGACTCCAAAGCGCGTATCCAAAGACTCCTCTACTCCGGGGCATTTTACCGCAACAACCGGAACCCCGAGGATAAGAGCCTCCTGTATAGCCAAACAGTAACTCTCACTGACTGAAGTGCTCACAAACAGATCTCCTTGTTTAACGTAAGGGTAAGGATTGGAAATGTCTCCGAACAACTTCACAAAATCAAGATCATTCTTACAAATATACTCACTGAGTGAATCATATTCGGGACCTCCGCCAATGATCCAAAGATCAAATGACAGTTTATCCTTTAACAAGCTGCACGCCTTCAAAAGAGTTATAAAATTCTTGGTTGAGACAAGCCTTCCAACCGCAACTATGAGAGGCCTCTCAGGATTTTTGTTACAGTCACATTTCTGTTCCGACAGCGTCCGAATACGCCTCCAGTCGATAGGATTATAGCGTACGCAAAGATTTTTTGTATCACCGATTGTTTCCAAATAACCTCTCTTGGCTGTTTCCGAAACACAGATCACTTTTTCGTACTTATTGGCCATCACTTTATGTGCGACATTAAAAGAATGAAAAACATCAAGGATGATACAGGAAAAGAACTTAAGATCGCAGTGTATCCACGCGATTCGTCTTGTAGCTCTTATACGGGATGTATCCTTTAAATGAACGCCTTCTTTCATGGCAATGCATAAATCATATTTATAGAATTTAATCCGTATCAAGCCATAGAGACGGTACAGTTTACGCGCCACTACATTAAAGATGACCTTAGGCGAATATGACTTTCCCGGCTTTTTCGGCAATCTCATACGGCGATAATGTACATTTTTGTATATGCCGGTTTCTGCCTCATCATCGCTTTTAGGTGAAGCCAGTATCGTTATATCATGGCCGTCTTTTATGAGTCTTTCGACCAAGGTATACAAAACGGTCTCAGCGCCTCCGCCAAACAACCAATCATTGCAGATCAAGATTTTCAATTTGGAATCCATCTCCTTAAATAATACTTATCTACACTGTATCCCTTATTGATTATATCACAATTACAAAACCAATCCCTTATACATAAATATATTAATGATGATTCAAAAATGAGCCTGCATTTACCGAAAATGCAGGCTCTAAGCATATCTACGATATAATTATCAATTTCCCGAACTTTTATAATATTTTAAACTGTATTTCCAGAAAGCGTAGGCGAGCACATACAAAACAATTCCGATGATCGGCGTCAGATACATAAAAACTTCGGGATATTGTGCCATGTCGTCCTTTCTTAAGATGTATTGGGCCGGGAAATAATTCACAAAGGCAAACGGTACCACAAAAGTCATGCAAAACTGTATCGCTTTGTGGAATATGCTTATGGGATATCCGGCGAATTTTCTGGCATTCCAGTAAAACACTTCTTTTAGACTTCCCGTCTCAAGAAGATATATGTTAAGTGTGGCCAGAAAAAGAAAGATCGCACCCTGAATTAAAACTCCGCCAATGATCGAAAAGATGTAATAGATCACTTTTACGGGAGTCCATACCACGCCTATCTTTGCGGCCGAAAGAATAAAAAGCAATATTCCTAGTCCGCCGTGCCCCACTGCCGCAAACCAGTCTGCGTTGGCAAAAATCAGCTGATACAAAAGACCTCTGGGCCTTAATATGTATCTGTCGAAACCGCCGGATTTGACGGTGTTTCCGAAGTCTCTTAAGCCCGTAAAGAAAATAATGAGTATTCCGTAGGTTACATATATAAGGCTAAAAAGAAACAGCATTTCATATATGTTCCATCCGTTTAACGTATCAAACTTTAAAAGCGTCAAGAAAACCACTATTATGCTCGTGGCTTCTCTTGCAAAAACAGCAAACGAGCGAAGCAGCGCATCAACCTGATATTGAAACCATGCCCTGAATATCATTTTTGTATATACAGCTGACAGTTTAAATACATCCGATCTCATCTCAACCTCCCTGAACAACGATCTTTTTCTGACCCTTGTTCCATACGATAAAGCCAAAGACCACAAGTACCGCTATCCAAACGATCTGTTTTACAAAACTCATCATTATCTCCGTTCCGCCGATCTTTCCCAGATATATCTGAACGGGAGTAAAATATATCGATTCGAAAGGAGTGAACTTTATCACGCCTTTAAGCCAATCGGGCATGAACCAAAGCGGTATCATCGCTCCCGACAATACGTTTATGAATACGTTCTTTATCGTCATCACTGCCCATACGTTCATAAGCCAGAAAGAAAACATCTGAAACAAAAACGAGATACTCCACAAAACTCCGTACCCAAGGAAGACACTCATTATAAACAATCCGAAGGCTCCGATGCTTATCGGTGCGGCTATTCCGACAAAAACACACGATACGATCATTGCCGGAACAAAATGGAATATCAGTTTAAAGCAGGCACTTCCCAAGTTGTCGGCAAGCATTCTGCCGTGAAAACTTACCGGCAGAAGCATTTCCGTAGCTATACTTCCGTCGATCAGTTTATTTGAAAGATAAAAATCATTTACCACGAAAAACGACTCCATTCCAAGCGACAAAATGAAGTTTGTGGTAACCATTGTCATGGTAATGCCGTCTACCGCTTCACGCCCTCCGTAAAGCGCTCTGTAAATCTCTACGTATATAACAAGTCGTATGAGTGTATTCAATATTCCCATCCAATGGTCGAGCCGATATGCGCTTTTCTGAAGAAAACTTTTTTTCGCAAAGGCCATGTAAGGAGATATTTTCATGCAAAAGCCTCCCCTGTATACATTTTCTGAATGATGCTCTCGATCTCCGGTTCCTTGACGGTAATATCCCTTACACTGTAATTGCCTAGGATCTCATGCATAAGATCGTTTACGTCTATGACATTGTTGTCAAAAGTAAAGCTCACTCTTCTGTCCGGCTTGTCCTCAATAACCACGTCTTCTATCGGTCTTACCTTAGTTTCTTCATTGAATTCTGCAATAAGTTCCCTTGTTGTCCCGTATTTGCTTCTGATATCATGAAGGGAACCGTCATACATGATCGAACCTTTATCGATGATGATGAGTCTGTTACATGTCTGCTCAATATCCTGCATGTCATGAGTTGTAAAGATCATCGTAACTTTATCTTTTTCATTGAGTTCCTTTATAAAGCTTCTTATCGTCTCTTTTCCGATGATATCGACACCGATGGTGGGCTCATCAAAAAAGACTATCTCGGGGGAATGGAGAAGCGATGCCACAATGTCGGAACGCATTCTTTGTCCCAAAGAAAGCTGTCTTACGGGCTGATTTATGAATCCGCTCATATCCAGCATTTCCGTAAAACGACTGAGATTCTTCTTATACTTTTCATCCGGGATCCGATAGATTGCTTTTAACAGTTCAAAACTGTCTATTACCGGAAGATCCCACTGCAGTTGTGACTTTTGTCCGAACACGACTCCGATGTTACCCACATATTCTTTTCTTTGTTTGTAGGGAGAATAACCTCCGACGCTGATACTTCCGCTGTCGGGGCAAAGAATGCCTGAAAGCATCTTTATCGTTGTCGACTTTCCTGCACCGTTCGGGCCTATAAATCCAATCATTTCACCCTTCTCGATGGTGAAACTTATATCTTTAACGGCTTCTTTATACTCAAATTTCGGAACAAACATGTTGGCGATCATTCCGGGTATGCCCGAATTTCTCTTATTCACCTTAAATGTTTTTGAAATATCTTTAACTTCAATAAAACTCATCTTTTTCTTCCTCCCTTTATGCTCTCTCCGAGCCCCGATCTGCGGATGTTTACGGACTTAACGCTTGTCGTTTCGCATATCCGTTCAAGCACCTCTTTGGACGAGACATGGTTTGAGTTGTACCATATATTCATTTTCCCGTTCTCGATGGTCATTTTCTCGACTTCGATATCGGAAATATCCGGAGACCGTCCCTCGTATTCAACCGCGCACACCTCCATAGGCACCAGTCTTTTATACAGTTCTTCTGTAGATCCGTAAAAAGAAACCTCTCCCTCATCAAGCACCAATACCCTGTCTGCTATCGCCGCAATCTCTTCCATATCATGGGAACTGACGAGGATCGAAGCACCTCGGTCCTGCTTTTCCTTTACCAGCCTTCTGAATGCTTCCTTGCCGTTCTGGTCGAGTCCCATACAGGGTTCGTCAAATATGTACAAAGAAACCTCTCGCAAAAATGCCATTCCCAGCTCCGCTCTTCTTTTCTGCCCCAGGGAAAGGTTCTTGGGTTTGGAATCATACAGGCCCTTAAAATCCAGCTCTTTTGATAAATATTCAAGGCTGTTCATGAATTCGCCGTCCTTTAGTCCGAATACCGTTTTTGCTTCGTTAAGACCTTCAATAACGGTGAAATCTTCGCTGTAAACAGGTACATTGGCGAACAGAGCGGATATCCTGTTTGATACTTTTCTTCTGTCCACAATCGGATCCTTACCGCATATCCTTATATGTCCCTTTTCTTGTCTGAGAAGCCCTGCCGCCAGCTTTAAAAACGTAGTTTTGCCCGCTCCGGAAGCTCCTATCACTCCAAGTACAGTCCCCTTGGGGATATGAAGATCCATATCTTTCAGTTTGAATTTATAAACGTGATCGAATAAGACCATAGTTCTTCCTCCAAGCATAAAAGTACCCCCTGTACCTTTGCGGTACAAGGGGTATGGGATGAACGTTATTAATTTAGGGATGAACAGTTTATTTGGGTATCATCATGTTTACGATGAAGTATCCGTCTTCCTCGTAGAAGTCGGTCATTCCTTCGTAAAGTTCAACGGTCTCTTTGATCTGTGCAACACCGAAACCGTGCTTTTCACCGTCAGGCTTGGTCGATCTTAACTCAGGATTACTATCAAGCACCGACTCAGCAATCCTGTTCTTTACAGAAATGACGTCGTAGCCTTTCTTTTCATAAACATCGATGACGATCTCCTTTTTATCCTGACTGCGTTCGCACTCAATGGCATTGTCTACCGCGTTGGCAAAGATCGCAGAAAAGTCGATCCCTTTCATCTTGTCAAAGGAAGCCTTTCCGATCGAAACCTTTACATCTATGTTTTCCTTGGAACATATCTCGAGTTTATCGTTTAAAATATGATTTAAAAGCGGATTGGAGGTCTCCACATAACTTCTTACCGCATTCAGCTTTTCAAGGATCTCTGAAGTATAGTTTCTTGCACTTTCGAGATCGGAATTGTTGATGTACGAAGCAAGTACCATAAGATGGTTTCGCATATCATGCTTAAGCTTCCTGGTGTTTTGATGAAGGTCACGAATCTCCGCATCCTGCTTGCTTATCTCTTCCATCTGCCACTTACAGGAATCGAGTTCGTACTTAAGATCCTTATTCTCTGCTTCCAGTTCATATATTCTGTTTTGAAGTTCTTCCAGTTCTTTTTTCTTTTTACCGATCATCTTCTCATGTACTTCAAAATAGCCTGCTTTGCCTCATCGGAATAGGATTTCCCTATCGGCAGTACCTCGCCCGTTTCCAGGCAAAGTTCGTCGGGCTTATAGGTTTTTATATGCGTAAGATTTACCAAAAAGCCTTTATGTATCCTCAAAAAGTCGCTTGCTTTAAGCTCGTTTTCCACATTGGTGATAGTGGCTCTCGTTTTGTATTCTCCGGTCTTAGTCTTTATTAAAAGATAATTTGCCAGACTTTCAAAGTATAAGATCTCATCAATTTTTAGGCTGACGGTTTCGGAGCCGGTTTTAAAAACATAATGTTTGTCTTTCTTGGACAGTTCTTCTTCGCAATCCCTTAATACGACAGGCAATTCTTTTTGAAGATAACCTTTTCTTACAAATGCAAAAGGATGGTATTTGAAACTGTCGTATACAAGTTCATCGTGGGCCGTTACAAACACGATAAGGGTCTCAGCGCCCCTTTCCGAAAGACGCCCCGCCACGTCCATACCGCTAAGTCCTGGCATATCGATATCAAGAAGCAACACATCGGGATCGGCTTCTTGGGACCCAAGGAACTCTTCTCCGTTAGAATACAGTTCGATGGAAACGTCCGGAAGCTGCTCCATGATCATCCGACGGATATCTTCCTGCATTTTAGGTTCGTCATCACAAATCGCGATATTCATCTATGGTCTACCTAACCCTTTAAATCCTTTAGCGATCTTATAAGATCGATGTCTGACTGCATCACTTTCATATTTGCGGTTATGGGCTCCTCGCCGGGCTTTGTGACCGTCACTTCGATTATCGTGCCTTCCGTCACGCCGTTTTTCAAAAATCTTTCAAGGAAGCTTGTAAACTTCGGATGATTTGTCTTAAATGTATTGATCGCAGCCATGAGCTGCATCATTGCTGAAGGGTTCATTGAATTCTCCTATTCCTGTAAAATCTTTAAAGCATACGAACAAGTCGGAATAATGGTTTTATCGCTTCGCTCCGCGGCTTCGATTATCTTGTAAACAAGACGCTTCGCTATACCTCTTCCGCCATACTCGGGTAAGACCTCGGTATGATATATTTCCCACCCGTCGGATGTTTCATAATAGTCGCATTCCCCGATCAACTTGTCATTATCATAGGCGACACTTCTGTTCGCGTCAGTCTCCAATTTCACTTTAATACCATGCGTATAGACACATGTAAGCGCTTTTGAAGGACAAGCTTCGATGGCCTGCCATATTTCCGGTGACGGTGCTTTTGTAAGATCTATCCATGGCCGTCTCGTGATATCGAAAGTCTTTGGACTGCCTGTCACACATCTCTTTGCGTGCCAACATTTCTCGGAATTCCAAAAAACGGTCAGATCTTCTGTCTCATATAATCTGTGCATATTTATCCCTCTGTTTTCATGATTCGTAAGAGTTTCTTTTTACCTGATCGCACTTATTTCGTCATAATATGTTTTGTTTTCTTTCTAATCTATTCTATCCTACTTCTTTTTGAAAACCAAATGATTAAAAAAAGCGACCTTTATATACTCCTCGATCGAGTATGCCTTTGTCTCCAATTCCAACATATCCCGATACCAGTCTTCGGTATACTTGATCTCATTATTTGACGAAAGTCCGAAAAATACTCTGAGCGCATAAGTTTTATCAGCTATCATGCTGTCTTCGAGACAATCTGTAAGCCATTCGTTACTGTATACGTCTCTTTTACCGAACATGCTGTTCTCAGATTCATCGTTCTTTAAGAGTTCTAATGCAGACTTCGGATCGTCGCTTAATACGGCGTTCGCCATCACCCTGCCATAAAGATTATGCTTAACGATCGACAACATACCGGAGGGTCTAAGTACTCTTACCAATTCTTTCAATATGCTTTCTTTATCATCTGCATATTCCAAAACGTTATGGCAGAAAATGACATCAAAAGAATCACTTTCCATTTCTTTAAGGCAGTCCAAGCCTTGTCCTATCAAAGTGTAATCGGAATTCTTTACACGCAAAGAACGCATTTCGTCACTGGGCTCCAGCGCAGTCACATCGTGAAATTTGGCATAATGATCCGTTGTAATACAAAAACCTGCACCAAAATCCAGGATTTTTAATCGTTTTTCTTCCGGAATGTTTAACTGCCTAAAGATAAGCTCATAAAACATCTTTCCCCACGGCTGTTCTACCATATTTCTGTATTTTTTTACTGCATCGGACATTTTTTCTTTCTTTCAACTTTCTATATGATTTACTAACTTTGACTCACTTTTTAAGTTAAACGTCATTTAAGTGTTTTTACAATCTTATCATCCTCAACACCCGGTAGGATAGTCTTAAAGTGCTTAAGAATAGCTTCATAAGATTCCTGCGGGGTTTTACTGTATACCCGGGAGGTAAAGGACTCTCCGAAGAATTTCTCGGGAGTAGAGTAATTCGCTACGCCCCAGCCATATTCTTTACCGGATTTGTCTGTCATGTATCTGAAGTCGCTGATAACAGCGTAGCATTGTTTCTGAAGCCTTGTTATCATGGTATCGAAGCCTTTACGCCCACCTTTACCGTAGTTTCCAAGCTGCTTGAGTTGTTTTGACATAATGGGAGCATTGGCATCTAATAGTTCAAAGAGTTCCTTGTCATAGCGTGAAGCCAGACCGTCATCGTAGCGCGCATCAAAATCGTACCCGTCCCTACGGAAATTGGCAAAATCAGGGAACCATTCGGCGCTTATATACATGGCTTTGCCTTTTAAAAACTTACCGTAGGCGCACTTCATTTCTCTGATGACCGGACCTTTCCATTCCCAAGCAGGCCAGAAACCATCGTCTCCATCATAGTACCAACAACCCTTGGCTATATGCTCCTCAATGGAGAACCCGGGTATATCATTTGCAAAAAAAGGAACAAATCCAAGCTCATCAATTATCTTCATAAGGTCCTGCATCGAACCGATTTTAAAACTATCGAAAAAAGTCATTTTCTTTGTCCCCTTCTGAACATTTACTTTCATATATTCGGACATTTAAATGTACGATCAGCTTTCGCGATCAATCAAGCTTTTTGACAAAAACAGGAGAAGATCGTCATCATTAACGCAGGGTGCATATTGATCCAACACCTTGTTTTGATACCAGACTCCGCTCCCGTCAGGAATATACCCGCGTTTAACATATATACGCTGAGCCGGCCCATAACCGGAGTGCACACCAACCGCCAGAAATACCATGTCCGACAGCTTGGATGCTTCGCTCTCCGCCACATCGAGCAGCTTATTGCCGATCCCTTTTCCATGTATGTCAAAGAAAACCGTCAGATCAACGATCTCGGGATAGTTCATGCCTCCCCAGGGCCCTTCTGTCGGATGAAGGACAAGAGTGCACTGACCCTTGACTGCTCCTTCATATTCTGCAATGAATACAAGCCTTTCGCCTTCTTCCTGTTCTTTATAATAATCCTCGTATATCTTGATCTGCGGATGCCATCCGTAGGAAAGATATGTGTCATAAAGGATCTTTGCATCCTCCGGCACCATGCTTCTGATCTTCAAAGTTCCATCGTCGTAATATGTTGTCATGGGTCCTCCTTTTTAATGATCTACAGTATTTCATAATCGTCCAATTTCACTTCTTCTATCATCTTTTCCGTATCTTTTCCGGTATTATCATAAATATGTCCGATGTTCTCCGGAAGCAAGTCAAGTTTTCTTTTCAGAAACTTTGCCCTTTCGATCAGGTCCACATCTCCGCGGTTGCGAATACGTCTTTCCAGCTCCTCTTCCGCAGCAGTAAGAACGATATAATAAAGCTTTGCACCACGCAAAGTAGCAAGTTCCCGGACTCTGGGAAGTTCATCTTCTATCACATAATCAATCAGTACATCTGTCCCCTGACTGAGCGCTCTGTCTGCCGTGGTTATGATACAATCCCAGTTAAACCGAAGTATATCTTCCCACAACACGGTATCCGATGCTTCTCCGCCTACAAAGAAATCACCCTTATCTTCCGGCTCTACAAATCCGGCATGAAAATCGTCCCCGTGAATAACATAAACTGTTTTTCCACTCTCAGAAACCAGGTGTCTTGCGTATCTGTCTGTAAAGGTTGATTTACCTGTTCCACATGGACCGGATACAAAAATAATCTTGTTCATAAGTTCAAATCCTATTCTTATCAGTATATAATAATCATCTGCATCTACTGTCAGGGAATCGATTTTTCATCCATTTCTTTCACAGTACTGAAGTATTTGAAACTATTATCGGCTTCCTGCCTGTCAAAGACGAAATTGCCATGTTCTGCCACCCATTTTGAAACATCTATGAACAGCCGGCACATAGATTCCACGGCGCTCCACATGTCGTTAACATCGGCACTGCAATAAGTGTCCAGATACTTCTGCCACTCTTCCTCAGAGAGCCATTTATACATATACTTTCCGGATTTACCGACGCTGACAGAATAATCGGTCAGTTCTCCTATTTTCCAGGAAAGCATCTCTTCAAGCTGCTTTCTGACCACGAAGTTCAACATATCCTGGGCATATGTCACTTCTTTTCTCCAAAGGCCCTTTGCGATATTGTTAAGGCACCACCAGAATTCGTTGCAGACAGCAGCGTACTGTTCCTTTGACGGCCGATGGACTAAATATGTTTCTTCCGATGCCTCGGGAATCACAGGAAGAATTCCATCTTTATCAAGCAGGATCCTGCAAAGGCTGTCTTCCGTAA